>Ga0335075_10009347_pt1 | contig 14971 bp, 16 predicted proteins | sample Lox_Sample_24_FD_206723 | JGI IMG/M metagenome (GOLD analysis project Ga0335075, IMG submission 206723) | Soil microbial communities from Loxahatchee National Wildlife Refuge, Florida, United States - Lox_Sample_2.4 | ecosystem: Environmental > Terrestrial > Soil > Wetlands | place: USA...
CCGCGGAAGCAGCCTCGCGATGCGGCGCTGCAGGCCGAGAGGGATCCGGGGGTTGGTCTTGACGATGGTGTCCACCGGCCGGCCGAGCACATACTTGGGAATGACCCACGCGCCGCTGCGGGTGGAGAGGAACACCCGCTCGGCCACGCCGCGGCGCGAGAGCTCGGAGACGATGTCCACGCCGCTGTTGCCGATCCCCACCACCAGCACCCGCTTGCCCTCCAGCGCCAGCGGCTCGGTGGGATCGATGTAGTGGTGCGAGTGGATGGTCGGCCCATCGAAGCGCCCGGCGAACTCCGGGAAGGAGGGGTCCCAGTGATGTCCGTTGCAGACGACCAGGACGTCGAAGCGCTCCCCATCGATGTCCCATCCGCCCCCGTCCAGGCGGCGCGCGCGCTCCACCACGGTGTTGAAGCGGATCCGTTCGCGCAGCCCGAACCGGTCCGCGTAGGCGCGCAGGAAGCCGTGGATCTCGGTGTGGTGGGGAAAGTCCGGATAGCGCTCGTCCATCGCGAAGTCCTGGAAGGAGATCGCCGTCTTGGACGTGTCGATGTGCAGCGAGCGATAGGCCGACGAGCGCCCGTTGGGGTTGCGGAAGTACCAGTTGCCGCCGACCTCGTCGCTGGCCTCAAAGCATGTGTGCTGCACACCCCAGTCGCGCAGCGACTTGATGGTGGTGAGGCCGCTCACTCCGGCGCCGATCACGCACACGCGCGGGTTACGCTGCATGGCGGCAGTCTAGGGGCTGGCGGCCACTGGCCGGCGCCCTTCCCCGGTCAGCGCGCCGCGGCGAGCAGCGCCAGTTTGTCGGCGCGGCTGAGCCGTTTGATCCGCGCCTCCTCGCGCCGCGCGGCCGTGCGATCGGCCATGGGGATGGCGAGCTCGAGATCCACCGGCAGGCGGCTCGCCGTGTAGCGGCTGGCGACCCCGGAACGGTGACGAGCCAGGCGCCGCTCGAGGTCCACCGTCCAACCGGTGTAGAGCGAGCCGTCGCGGCAGCGCAGCAGGTAGACCCAGGCCTCGCACACGTGTCACAGCTTCGCCGTGCGAGCGGTCAGACCTCCGGCCAGGGGTTATGATCGCCCGGCGCAAAGGAGGCCTCTGTGCCACCCCGCGGTCTTCCAGGCAACGCCAATCTCGAGCAGCTCCGCAACGGCGCCAAGTCGTTCCAGCGGGCGGTGCGCGCCGGTGACGCCGGCGCCGCCAAGGTCGTGCGCGAGTTCCACCCCCGCCTCGCCGACGCCCAGCCGGGCTCGCCGGAGCTGGGCGCCTTCAGTCGCGCCGACGCGCTTCTGGTGGTTGCCCGCGGCTTTGACTTTCCCAGCTGGCCACGGCTGAAGTCCTACCTGGAGACCGTCGCTGCCTACGCGCGCTCCCCGCACGATCAGCCGGTGGGCGGACCTGTCGACACCGAGGGGCAGCGTGCCGATGAGTTCCTGCGGCTGGCCTGCCTGAACTACGGCGACGACGACCCGGCGCGACGGCTCCGGGCGGCCGAGCTGCTGGCGGACGACCCCGGCCTGGCCGCGGCCAGCCTCTACACCGCCGCGGCGGCGGGCGATACCGAGGCGGTCGGGGCGTTCCTCGAGCGCGACCCGGCGGCGGCCAACCGCCAGGGCGGCCCGTTTGACTGGACACCGCTGGTCTACGCGGCCTACGCCCGCGTCGGCGACCGCCCGCTCGGGCCCGCGGCGGTGCAGGTAGCCGAGCGGTTGCTCAACGCGGGAGCCGATCCCAATGCCGGATATCTGTGGGAGGGGCTCTCGCCGCCGTTCACCGCGCTGACCGGGGCGCTGGGCTCAGGCGGGGGCGATGCCCCGTCGCGAGACGGGGGGCTGGCGCTGGCGCGGCTCCTGCTTCAGCGCGGCGCCGACCCCAACGACTCGCAGGCGCTCTACAACGAGGCAGGGACCTCCGACGACGCGTGGATTGAGCTGCTGCTGGAGTTCGGCCTCGGCACCGGCGATGGCGGGCCGTGGCGGCCGCGGCTGGCGCCGGCACTTGAGAGCCCGCGCGAGATGGTCGAGGATGCGCTCACCGCAGCGGCGAGCAACGGGTTCGCCCATCGGGTGCGCCTTCTCCTCGATCACGGCGCCGACCCCAACGGCCACGGGACGCGGCACCCGATCTACCACGGGCGCTCGGCCCTGGAGGAAGCGGCGCTGCACGGGCATGACGAGATCGTGGCCGTGCTCGAGGCGGCCGGCGCCCGCGACAGCCTCGACGCCGCCGACCGCTTCATCTGCGCCGCCACGGCGGGTGACCGGGCCGGCGTCGACCAGATGCTCCACGCCGACCCCTCGGTACGTGAACAGGCCATCCAGAGGCGGCCGGAGCAGATCGTGCGGGCCGCGGGCAGCGAGCGACTCGACGCCGTCGCCCTGCTCATCGAGCTGGGCTTTGACGTCAACGCGCTGGACCGGACCTCACCCCTGCACGTGACCGCGCTGCACATGGCGGCCGAGCGCGGCAGTCTGGCGGTGATCCAACTCCTCGTGGAGCACGGCGCCGACCCGACCGTCCGCGACTCGGGCTACGACTCCACCCCCGCGGGCTGGGCGCAGCACTTCGGCAGGGCCGACGCCCACGTCTGCCTGGCCGCCCTCGAAGGCCGCGCGCGATGACCGCCGCCCCGGCCGCGGCGCTGGCGCGCGCGATCGCCGCCGAGTGGGGGCTCACGCTGGGTGACCGGCTGGAGCCGGGAGTGGCGTCGGAGTGGATCGGGCGTGCCCGGACCTCCGACGGCGCGGAGGTCGTGCTCAAGCTCAGCCGCCGCCACTGGGAGGGCGACCATGAGGCAGACGGCCTGCTGGCCTGGGACGGTGGGGGCGCGATCCGCTGCCTGCGCAGCGCGCAGCGCGAGGACACGTGCATCCTGTTGCTCGAGTCCTGTCGGCCGGGCACGGCACTGGGAGCCGTCGTGTCCGAGGTCGAGCAGGACGTCATCGTCGCGGGGCTGCTGGGCCGGCTGTGGCAGGCGCCGATCGCCACCGACGCCCCGTTTCGCCCGCTGCAGTTCATGTGCGACCGGTGGGCGTCGTCGTTTGAGCGACGCATGCGCGTCGACGGCTGCGGGCTGGACCCCGGGCTCGCCCGCGCGGGGCACGCCGCCTTGCGTGAGCTGCCCGCCACGGCCACGCGCACGGTGCTGTTGTGCACTGACCTGCACGCCGGCAATGTGCTCGCGGCGCGGCGCGAGCCGTGGCTGGTCATCGACCCCAAGCCGTTTGTCGGCGATCCCGCCTACGACGTCGTCCAGCACATGCTCAACTGCGACGAGCGTCTGACCACCGATCCAGTGGCGCTGGCAGGGCGGATGGCGGCCCTGGTCGACCTCGACCCCGAGCGCGTGAGCCGGTGGCTGTTCGCGCGCTGCGCGCAGGAGGCGATCGATGACCTCCGCCTGCGGACGGTCGCCCAGCGACTGGCCTCAGCGGTCCTCTGACAGCTCATCGAGGGCCACGCCCCGAGCGGCCACCGGTGCGGACTGCACGATCGAGGTCGTGGTCTGCCCGTAGGCGGCGAAGCGGTCAATGACCTCCTCCAGGTGCTCCACCGAGCGGACGTGCGCCGTCATGATGTAGCAGTCCTCGCCGGTGATACGACGGCAGTCGACCACCTCGGGCGTCCGCCGGGCCAGGTCGGCGACCTGGTGCAGCTCCCGCGGTGCGGGCCGGATCCGGACGACCGCGGTGAGCGCGAAGCCGAGGGCCCGTGGGTCCAGCATGGCGCGGTAGCCGAGGATGACCCCCTCGGACTCCAGGCGCGCCAGGCGCTCGGCCACCGCCGGCGACGACAGCCCCACGCGACGCCCCAGCTCGGCCAGACTCAGCCGTGCGTCGGACTGAAGCTCGGCGAGCAAGCGAAGGTTGACGTCGTCTAGCAGCACGGCACCTTCGGCATTACGCCCATTGCGCTTTCGTTTCTCAGGCACACACGTGATCCTACCTGCGATTGGCCATGGACACCACCGCGTCTGAGGCGCACCCTTGAACCATGGACGCAGAGGCCACCGCGGTCAGGCCGCGCGCCGCCACTCGCCACGCCACGCGGGCGCTCGCCGATGCTCCGCCGCACCTGTACTTCCTCATCAGCGCGGTCTTTCACTACCTCGGGCCCTCGTTCGCGGTCCTCCTGTTCGCGCGGGTGCAGGTGCTGGGGGTGGCCTGGCTGCGCATCGTCTCGGCCGCCGTGATCTTCGCCGCGTGGCGGCGGCCCTGGCGGACGTTCGCGCGGCTGGACCGCGACGGCCGACGGCTGCTCATCGCGTGGGGGACCGTGCTCGCCGTCATGAACGCGTGCTTCTACTCGGCCATCAGCCGGCTGCCGCTCGGCACCGTGTCCGCGATCGAGTTCCTGCCGGTGATCCTGCTGGCGGCGATCGGCGTGCGCTCCCCCCGCAACCTGCTCGCGCTGGCTCTGGCGGTCGGCGGCGTGTACCTGCTCACCGACATCCGCCTCGCCGGCGCTGCGCTGGGCTTCGCCTTCGCCTTCGCCAACGCGGTCCTGTTCTCGCTCTACATCGTGATCGCCGACCGGGTGGCCAAGCGCGACGCGCTGAGCGGGATCGACGGGCTCGCTGCTGCGATGCTCATCGCCGCGGTGGTGGTGACGCCCATCGGCGGGTGGCAGGCCGGCCACGCGCTGCTGGACCCGGTCGCACTCCTGGCGGGGATCGGGGTGGGGGTGTCCTCGTCGGTCATCCCCTACGCCACCGACCAGCTGGCGATGGCCCGGCTCCCGCGCGCCACCTACGCCACGATGGTCGCGCTCCTCCCGGCCCTGGCCACGGTGATCGGCATCGTCGTGCTGGCCCAGATCCCCACCTGGGTCGAGGTGACGGGCCTCGGCCTGGTGGTGGCGGGCGTGGCTGTGCACCGCCCTCACACCGAGACCAAGGCAGGCCCGGTGGAGACGGTGGCCGGCTAGGCGCTGTGCGACGCCTCGGGCCGGCGCGGCGGACTCCGAACCTGCTGCGCCAAGATGAGGTGCATGGCCGTCTCCTCCCTCAGCGCGACCGACAACAGTTTCCGGGCGCTGTGGGGGCGGCCCCAGTACCCGAGCTTCCTGGTCACGGTGTCGCTGTCACGGATGATTGCGACGATGTTCAACACCGCCGGGGTGCTGCTCATCCTCGAGCGCACCGGGAGCGCGCCGCTGGCCGGCCTCACCGCCGCGGCGGCGGTCGTGCCCGCGGCCCTCACCGGCCCGGCGCTCGGCGCGTGGCTGGACGTGGCGCGACGGCGGCGCGCGCTCATCGTCTTCGATCAGCTGCTCAGCGTGGTCGGGCTGGTGGCGATCGTCCTGATGGCCGGGCACGCGCCCAACTGGACGGTGCCGGCGGTGACCGTCGTCTACAGCGTCACGCGCCCGCTCACCCAGGGCAGCTTCTTCAGCAGCCTGGCGGTGATCGCCGGACCCGAGCTGCTGGACCGCGCGAGCGCGATCGAGGCCACCAGTCTCAACCTCGCCGTCGTCGTCGGCCCGGTGCTGGCCGGGACGCTGGCCGGCATCATCGGTCCGGGCGAGACGGTGGAGCTCCAGGCGGCACTGACCGTCGTGGTTGCCGCGCTGGTCGCCGTCAACCCCGTCTTCGACCTCGGCCGCGCCGAGGATCGTCCCGCGAGCCTCGCCCACGCCCTGCGGACCGGGCTCCGGGCGATGGGGCGCCAGCGCGTGATCGTGATCACCACGTTCACCGGGTCGCTGGCGTCATGCAGCTGGGGACTGATGTTGGTGGGGTTTCCGCTCTACGCCGTCCAGACGCTGCACAGCGCCGCCCACGCCACCGGCTATCTGTGGGCGGCGGTGGCGGGCGGCTCCATCCTGGGCACGTTCATCCTGCACGGCCGTCCGTCGCTGCGGCGCGTCGGGCTGTCCTACGGGACCCTGGGCCTGTCGGCGCTGCTGTGGCCGCTGGCCGGATCGCTGGCGGCCGGCTTCGCCCTCATCCTGCTCACCGGCTTTCTGGAGGGACCAGCGTATTCGGGGACGATCGCGCTGCGCCAGCGCTACGCGCCACTGGGCGCCCGCGCACAGGTGATGACCACGGTGACGAGCATCCAGCAGCTGATGATGTCGGCCGGCGCGGCGATCGGCGGGGTGGTGCACCGGCCCGATGCCCTGATCGCGATGTTCGTGGTGGTCAACCTGATTGCCGCCGCAGGCGCCCTGAGCCGCCGCTCGGTCGCCCTCTCCTGACCGGCGCCGACCGGCGATCGGCGATCGGCGACACTGTGCGCGTGCCCTCCCGCGGCGCACCCAAGACCGTCGCGCGGCGCGGTGATCTGGTCGCCGAGCGCGACCCGCAACGCCCGTCGGGCTGGCTGCTGCGCCAGTGCGACATGGACGCCTCCTATGTTGACCTCGCCGACCCGCTGCACCTCGAGTTCGACTACCTGCGCTGGATCCGCATCGTCCTGCGCGCCGCCCACGCCCGCCGGGTGCTCCACATCGGCGGGGGCGCCTGCGCGCTGCCGCGCGCCCTGGCCGCGGAGGATCCACACGGGCGCCAGGAGGTGTGCGAGATCGATGCCGACGTGCTCGCCCTGGCCCGTGAGCACCTGGGGCTGCGCCGGGCCCCCGGGCTCCACGTGCGCCATGCCGAGGGCCGCGCCTTCGTCGCCGGACAACCGCCCGACAGCTGGGAAGCGGTCGTCCTCGACGCCTTCGTCGGGGCGAGCATCCCGCGGCGGCTGATCACCGCCGAGGCGTTCATCGACGTGGCCCGCGTGGCCCCGCTGGCGCTCGTCAACGTCGTCGACAACCGCGCGGGCAACGAGGTGCGCGTGGTGGCCGCGGGGCTGAGCGATGCCTACCCGTGGGTGTGGTGCCTGGGCGGCCGGGCCGGCAACACGGTGGTCGGCGGCAGCGTGAGCGCGCTGCCCCTCAAGCGCATCGCGGCGCAGGCGCTCGCGGATCCATCGCCGGCCCGCCTGACCCCGCCGGCGGTGGTGACCCAGCGGCTCGGTGGCCTGCTCTCGCTGCGCGACGACGGGGTGTGACAGCCGCCCCACCAGCCCTGCCGATGGGTCAGAATGTCGGCGCACCGGCGAGCGACCATGCGCGGGGAGGACCTATGGCAGTGGACCTGGTCATCGACGTCGAGAACACGCCCGGAGCGCTGGCGCAGGTGGCCGGCGCCATCAGCGACGCCGGCGTCAACATCGCGGCGGCCACGTGCCTCGGTGCCGGCGAGCGCGCCGAGCTGCACATCCTGGTCAAGCACGCCGAGGCGGCCCGGCATTCGCTGGCCATCTCCCAGCTCGCCGTCACCCGCGAGCGCGAGGTGGTGGTGGTCGACGTCGAGGACCGTCCGGGGGTCCTGGCCGATCTCACGCGCAAGGTGGCCGGCGCCGGGGTCGACCTCGACCTCGTCTACGTGGCCACGCGCAACCGCGTCGTGTTCGGCGCCTCGGACCTCGAGGCGCTGCGGGCCGCGCTGGCCTGAGCGAGCGTGGCAGCAGAGGACGGCCGCCGCGCCCCACCGCGTGCGCGACGGCCGGTTCTCCCCTGGGGGCCTCAGCCCTTGATCAACCCGTGCGGGTTGAGCACGAACTTCTTGGCGACGCCGCTGTCGAAGTCCTTGTAGCCCTGCGGAGCTTCGTCGAGCGAGATCACCGTGGCGTTGACCGCGTCGGCGATGTGGGCCTTGTCGTGGAGGATCATCTGCATGAGCCCGCGGTGGTAGCGCATCACCGGGCACTGCCCGGTGGTGAAGCTCTGGGACTTGGCCCAGCCCAGGCCGATGCGAATGGACAGCGAACCCTCCTTGGCGGCGTCGTCCTCCGCTCCCGGGTCGCCCGTCACGTACAGGCCGGGGATGCCGAGCTTGCCGGCCGCCCGGGTCACGTCCATGATCGAGTTGAGCACCGTCGCCGGCGCCTCGTGGTCAGAGTCCGTGCCGTGCCCACGGGCCTCGAAGCCGACGGCGTCCACGGCCGCGTCCACCTCGGGCACGCCGAGGATGTCCTCGATCTGGTCCTTGGGGTCGCCCTTGGAGATGTCAATCGGCTCACAGCCGAAGCTCTTGGCCTGGGCCAGGCGCTCCGGGATGAGGTCACCGACGAACACCACCGACGCGCCCAACAGCTGAGCCGAGTGCGCGGCGGCGAGGCCGACGGGTCCGGCGCCCGCCACGTACACGGTGTCGCCGGAGTGCACTCCCGCGCTGACGGCGCCGTGGTAACCGGTGGGGAAGATGTCCGACAGCATGGTCAGATCGAGGATCTTCTCCATGGCCAGATCCTTGTCGGGGAACTTGAGCAGGTTCCAGTCGGCGTAGGGCACGGCCACGTACTCGGCCTGACCGCCGACCCAGCCGCCCATGTCGACGTAGCCGTACGCCGAGCCCGGGCGGTCCGGGTTGACGTTGAGGCACACGCCGGTGTCTCCGCTCTTGCACATCCGACACCGCCCGCAGGCGATGTTGAACGGCACCGAACAGAGGTCCCCCTTCTTGATGAACTCCACCCCGGGCCCGACGTCCACCACCTCGCCGGTGATCTCGTGGCCGAGGATGAGGCCCTCGGGCGCCGTCGTGCGGCCGCGGACCATGTGCTGGTCAGAGCCGCAGATGTTGGTGGCGACACATTTGAGGATCGCCGCGTGTGGGAGCTTGCGCCCCACGTTGGCGGGATTGACCCCCGGCCCGTCCTTGAGCTCGAAGCCGGGGAAGTCGATGTTCTGAACCTCGACCGTTCCGCTGCCCATGTAGGCAACTCCTCTGTTATCCGCCATCTCTCTCTCCTCTCTCGAGTGGTCGATTGGCTGATCCGTCCCTGGAATCGCTCCTGAGAGATGTGGTACCCCGCGTCCGGGGCCGAAACCGCCCGATGTGGGCGGCGGTCAGAGCTCGTGCTCGGCCAACCGCGCGCGGAGGTCCTTCACACGCGTCGTCAGCTCGGCGGTGCGCGCCCGGGTGGCGGCATGCTTGGGGTGCTCACTGGCGCCGTCTCGGCTCGCGCCCATGGCAAAGGCGTAGTCCCACGAGGCCATGTGCGCCTTCAGCGCGGCGTCGGCCTCAGCCAGCTCGGCCTTCAGCATCTCGATCACCGTGGCTGGTATTCAACCAGCGGGCACAGACGGGATCTCGGAGCGGGGCGGCCTCGGCGCCCGGCGCCTTCAGTTCCCGCAGAACTCCCCGGTGATCGTGCGTCCCGGCGCGTTGAGGGGGCGCTCGCCGGCCAGGGCCTGGAGGGTGCGCAGCTGCGCCAGGAGCCGATCAGCCTCGTCGCGCAACGCGCGCAGGCGCGGATGGGAGCCGTCCATCGCGCACCCGTGCCCGAAGGCGAAGGCGACGTCCATGCGCGACATGAACTCCCGATACTGGCGGCGGGCCTCGGCGATGGTCATGGTGCCCAGCCTCATCGGCTGAGGTTCGCCGAACTTGAGGGTGACCCTGAGTGGGGCGGCCCGGTCACCCGCCGCGCGTCTAGCGACGCTCGAGGGCGAGCCGCAGGCCCAGCGCGATGAGCACGACCCCGGTGAAGCGGTCCAGCGCGGCTCGGACGCGCGGGCGCATGAGCGTCTGCGCGGCGCGCGCGGCGGCCAGCGTGTAGGCCAGCAGCCACAGCACCGTCATGACGACGAAGATCGCCCCCAGGACGAGGAAGGGGAGGAGCACCGGGCGGCCGGCGCTCACGAACTGCGGCAGCAGGCTGGTGAAGAAGATCCCGATCTTGGGGTTGGCCAGGTCAGACAGGACGCCCTGGCGAAAGCCGCCGCGGGCACTCAGCCCCGCCCCGCTCGCCAGACGGGCCGCCGCCAGCGCAGGTCCCTCGCGACCCGCGGCGCGGAGGGCCTGGACGCCCAGCCAGATGAGGTAGAGCGCGCCGGCGAGCTTGAGCGCGGTGAAGGCCACCTCGGAGGCGCGCACCAGTGAGGCCAGGCCGACGGCGGCGGCCACGGTCCAGATGGCCAGGCCCGTGCTCACCCCCAGTGACGTCCCCAGGCCGGCGCGGCGGCCGTGGATGAGGACGTTCTTGGTGACCACGGCGGTGTCGGGCCCGGGGATGATGATCACCACTGCCGCGACTCCGATGAACAGCAGCAGGTGGACGCCCATGGTGGAAGTCTGGCATGGCGCGGACGGCCTGTGGGTAACCTCGTCTGACCTTGGACTCGGTGGGGGGTCGTCATCTTGCCCGTCTTGTCGCCGCGCTGCTGATCGCGGTGACCTTCGCGTGCGCGGCCATGGCCCACGCCGCCTCGGCGGCCACCGGCGACACCTTCCTGGAGTTCGGCAAGCTCACCGCGCCGGGCACGGGCGCCAATGCCGAGATCGGCGGGGGTGAGCTTGGCAGCTCGGCCGCCCTCTCGGCCGACGGGACGACGGCCCTGGTGGGCGCGTTCGACGACGCCAGCGGCGCCGGCGCGGCCTACGTGTACACGCGGTCGGGAACGACCTGGACGCTGCAGGCCAAGCTCACCGCGCCGACCACGGGGACCAACCGCGCCGTCGGCACCAACGTCGAGTTCGGCGGCGCGGTCGCGCTGTCGGCCGACGGCAACACGGCGGTGATCGGTGGCTTCGACGACAACGGCGACGTCGGGGCGGTCTGGGTGTTCACGCGCGGCCCCTCCGGATGGGCGGTGCAGGAGAAGCTCGTCGCGCCCACCAGCGGAGGCGACGCAGAGTCGGCCCCTGGCGAATTCGGCAACCGCGTCTCGCTCAACGCCGCTGGGACGTCGGTCCTGATCGCGGGGGTTGAGGACCACGCGTTCACGGGAGCGGCGTGGCTGTTCAGCCGCACGGCGGTGACGGCGACGACGTGGACCGAGAAGCACAAGTTCACCGCTCCCACCACCGGCGCCGATCACGAGGTGGGCGCCGGCGACTTCGGTAGTGCCGCCAGGCTGTCGCCCGATGGACGGACCGCGATCATCGGCGGCGACGGCGACAACGCCAGCGTCGGCGCGGCGTGGGTGTTCGGCGAAACCGGCACGACGTGGGCGGAGCAGGCCAAGCTCACCGCGCCCACCACCGGCTCCGACGCCGGCGTGGGCGCCCCCACCTTCGGCGCTGCGGTGGCCCTCTCTGACGACGCGAACACGGCGCTCATCGGCGGCCAGTCCGACAGCCAGCGCGGCGCGGCCTGGCTGTTCACCCGAACCGGCGCCACCGCCTGGAGCGAGTCGGCCAAGCTCAGCGCGCCCACCAACGGCGCCAACGCGGAGGTGGGGCAGGGGTTCTTCGGCGCGTCCCTCGCGCTCTCCTCGGACGGGGCCACGGCGGTGGTGGGCGCGCCCGTCGATAACTCCGGGATCGGCGCCGCCTACGCCTTCGACGATGTGGGCGAGAAGTGGACGCTGCACAGCAAGCTCACCGCTCCGGCCGGCCGCGACGCCGAGTTCGGCTCCGGGGTGTTCGGCACCCGCGTCGCGCTCTCCGATGACGCGACGACGCTGCTCATCGCCGGCCCGGCCGACAACAACCTCGCCGGAGCGGCGTGGTCCTACATCGCCACCACGCCCCCGGTGGTGTCCTCCGTCACCCCCGCGGTGGGGTCCACGCACGGGGGGACGGCCGTGGTGATCCACGGCAGCGGCTTTGCCGCCACCGGGATCGACGGGGTCTCGTCGGTGACCTTCGCCGGCGTCCCCGCGGCGTCCTTTGCCGTCATCTCGCCCACGCAGATCGATGCGGTGGCGCCGCCGCACGGCACCGGGGTGGCCGACGTGATCGTGACCGCGCCCGCCGGAACGACGCCGATCAGCGCCGCTGACCAGTTCCACTACGTCGTGCCGCCAGGCCCTCCGACGAAGATCCACCCCACGGCGGGCAACCGCCGGATCAAGGTCACCTTCCGGCCACGGGCCGGGGCGGCGGGTGGCGGGACCATCACCTATCGCGTCATCGCCTGGCCGGGCAACGCCCGCGCCACCGGAACGCACAGCCCGATCACCGTGCGGGGGTTGCGCAACGGCCGCCATTACCGGGTCCGCATCGTCGCCACCGACGCCGCGGGCTCGGGTGCGTCGTCGCGGTGGTCACACGCGGCCACGCCCTTCGCACCGCCACGCGTCTCGGGCGCCGCGATCCGGGGGACCACCGACCGTGCGCCGCGTATCGCGTTCACCGTGAGCGCGGGCAAGCGCTCGCCGCGACTGCGTTCCGTGGCCGTGGCGCTGCCCCGCGGACTGAGCTTTGACGCTCAAGGGGTCGCCGGACACGTGCTGGTCGGGGGACGCGCGCCGCGCGGGACCGTGCGGCTCAAGAACGGGGTGCTGACGATCGCGCTGAGGCGGTCCAGCCCGCGGATGGTGGTGCGCATCGGGGCACCGGCACTCTCGGTGAGCGCATCACTGGCACGCACGGTCCAGCGCCGCCGCGCGGGGCGCCGGACGGTCACGCTCACCGTCGGCGACGCGTCGCACAACACGATCTCGCTCAGGCTCCGGCTGCGCCCCTCCTGACCGGCCCGGGCCGGGCCGGGGCCGCCGGGTCAGCGGTGCGTGGGGACCCGTGCCGGCCGCCGGGCGGGCTCCCGAGCCGGCCTGCGCGCCCGGCGGCCGCCCAGGGCGCGACGGCCGTGGTCACGCAGACGCCGGCGAGCCTGCACGGCATCGGGGAGGGGCACGCCGCCGCGTGGCGAGGCCGGCGGTGGCGGCTCCGGGCCCCGGCCCGGGCCCCCGCCACCGTCGTCGTCAGAGGAATCGGGGGAGCTGCCCGGCCGGCGGTAGAGCAGCGCCGGGACGAGGATCAGCCCCGGGATGGTGAGGAAGACCAGCGTGAGCAACAGCGCCGCGGCCACGCCGTCGGGGAGGACGCGTAGCTCGCGCACGCCGACCAGCACCGCAGCGATCAACAACGGCACGAGCGGCAGCGCAGCCACGCGCAGCCAGAAGTGCGGCTTGCGATCGCGCGGCGAGCCGGCGAAGACCACGAAGACTCCGAACAGGAGGGCGAACGCGGCGAGCCAGATGATGAACGAGGTGGCCCGGCCGCCGTCCGGTGGCGGCTGAGGGGCGGGAGGCACGGTCACCCCAGGGTACCGCCGCGCGCCGCTCAGCGGTGACGCGTGGCGGCTTGGGACGCCGAATCGATCGGGCCGTCCTCCTCATCTTCCTCGGGCGACGGGTCCGGCTCGTCGCGCGGGCGCCGCCGCGGCGCGTGGGGCAGCCGTCCGGCCTTGCGGACCTGCTCGGTGAGCAGGTACTCGATCTGCCCGTTGATGCTGCGCAGGTCGTCCTGGGCCCAGCGGCGCAGCGCCTCGAACACGCGCGGGTCAAGTCTGAGGAGGAAGCGTTTGCTCTCGGCCATCGGCTTAGGTGTACAGGGTCCCGGTGTTGATGACCGGCGTCGGCGAACGGTCCCCGGACAGCACGACCATCAAACTGGAGACCATCGCCGCCTTGCGTTCTGAGTCGAGCTCCACCAGGTCGGAGTCGGCCAGCTGGGCCAGCGCGCTCTGCACGAGCGATACGGCGCCCTGCACCATCGTTCGGCGGGCGGCCAGGATCGCCTCGGCCTGCTGGCGGCGGAGCATCACCTCGGCGATCTCGGCGGCGTACGCCAGGTGCGTCAGGCGCGTCTCGAGGATCTCGATCCCGGCCAGCTCCAGACGGCTCTGGAGCTCGGTCTCCAGGCCGCGCCGGACCTCGTCGGTGTTGCCGCGCAGCGAGACCGCGCCGGCGTCGTAGTCGTCGTAGGGGTACTGGTTGGCGAGATGGCGCAGCGCCGTCTCGCTCTGGACGACGACAAACTGGCGGAAGTCCTCGACGTCGAACACGGCACGCGCGGTGTCGGTCACCCGCCAGACGACGACCGCGGCCAGATCGATCGGGTTGCCCCGGGCGTCGTTGACCTTGATGCGGTCACTCTGGAAGTTGCGCACGCGCAGGGAGATGGTCTCGCGCGCGAACACCGTGAACGGGTTGACCCACCACAGGCCCGACTCACGCAGAGTCCCGATGTAGCGGCCGAAGAGGATCAGCACCGACGACTCGTTGGGGGCCACGATCACCAGCCCCGGGGCCATCAGCGCCGCGGCCACGATCACGGCGACGCCGAGGGCCACGACCCCGGCGCGGCCGGACCCGGCGACGATCAGCACCACGCCGATCACCGCCGCGGCCACAACCGCGATCAGCGCCGGCACCCCGGGGACCGCCCGGGCACGCTGTTCGTTGTGGGGCTCCCGCGCCCGGCCTTGTCCCGACTCATCTGGTGTGGTCATCGCATCCTCCTCGTGATATCACCAGTATATTCTTACACCATCATGCCGACGATGGCCGGCGCGCCATCTCACGGTTCTGATAGGCCATGCGGACGACCCCGGACAGGAGCGGACGCGATGACCGAGACACGCCTGGTGATGGACGGCCTGGGATTCCCCGAATCGACGCGGTGGCACGACGGCCGGATCTGGCTGTGCAACTGGGGAGCCGGTGAGGTGCTGGCGGTGACCGAGGACGGCGAGCGCGAGGTGGTGGCCCGGGTGGCCCCGCCGACCATTCCGTTCAGCATCGACTGGCTCACCGACGGGCGGCTGCTCATCATCGACGGGCCGGTGAAGCATCTGGTGGCGCAGGACGCGGAGGGGACGCTTCAGCTGGTGGCCGATCTCTCGGGGATCGGCGAGGGCCCGTTCAACGAGCTGGTCGTCAGCGGTGCGGGCAACATCTACGTCAACGGCGGCTCGGGGAGCGTGGTGTGCGTCGGACCGGACGGCGCCGCGCGCGAGGCCGCCGATGGCCTGCGCTGGCCCAACGGGATGGCCCTGGTTGACCAGGAGCGCACCCTCGTGGTGGCCGACTCGGCCGCCCAGCATCTCCTCGCCTTCGATGTCGGCGACGATGGCCTGCTCTCGGGGCGCCGCGTGTGGGCCGAGCTTGACCATGCCCCGGACGGGATCTGCACCGACACCGACGGCGCGGTGTGGGTGGCCAGCGTCCCTGGCCGGTACTGCGTTCGCGTGGCGGAGGGCGGCGAGGTGCTCAACACCGTCGCCGTGGACCGGGGCTGCTT
>Ga0335075_10009348_pt1 | contig 14971 bp, 12 predicted proteins | sample Lox_Sample_24_FD_206723 | JGI IMG/M metagenome (GOLD analysis project Ga0335075, IMG submission 206723) | Soil microbial communities from Loxahatchee National Wildlife Refuge, Florida, United States - Lox_Sample_2.4 | ecosystem: Environmental > Terrestrial > Soil > Wetlands | place: USA...
CCCCGGCTGGCGCCATGGCGGGCCCCGCGAGTGGCGCAGATCAGGTGACGCCGCAGCCCGATGTCACGCGTCTCAAGAAGGATGAAGCAATCAAATTCTCTGGAACGATTGTCAGCTACGATCCTTCGCCATTCCTCCTGCACTGGGATCAGGTCAAGGTCGACCCCAGCATTATTCCGCCGAAGGGAGCTGCGCCGGCGCATAAGCGCGCTGCGCGAGGCGGCTGATCGCGGTAAACGCGCTAAATCGCTTCCTGCACACTACCAAACGGTGGCTCGCTGAGCCGCCCTTTTTTTCTGCGGCCTCGCCGCCTTCCAGACATGAATCACCGATCAAAACCGCCTTGCTATCATGGGATTATGGGCACTGCTGCCACGACGCATCCGAGCAGACCCGTAAGGTTGGAGAACGTGAAGGTGTTTGCGCAGGCTGGAGAACGACGAAGGCTCATCAATCAGTGGGCTGCGGTTCAACGCGCCCTTAGCCACCAATCCGGCGATGGCTTGAACCGTTTACACCCCGTTTGACATCGACACGAAAAGGGCAAATATCGATCTACCAACCAGCGGCACTCCGCGCATGCGTGGGCGTCTTCATCCAAAGCGGCCAGTTATATACGCCTCGGTCCGCGGATCCTTGGGGTTGGTGAAGAGGCCCGAAGTCTCGGTAAATTCGACGAGCGTCCCTGCCATCATGAACGCCGTGTAGTCGCTCGCTCGAGCCGCTTGCTGCATGTTGTGGGTAACGATGACCATGGTACAGCCACCCTTCAACTCGTACAGCAATTCCTCGATTTTCGCCGTGGACACCGGATCGAGTGCCGAGCAAGGCTCATCGAGCAGCAGCACCTCAGGATTCACCGCTAGCGCACGGGCTATGCAGAGGCGCTGCTGCTGTCCGCCCGAAAGGCCGAGCCCAGTCTGATTGAGCTTGTCCTTCACCTCTTCCCAAAGGCCTGCCCTGGTCAAAGAGGTCCGCACGCGCTCGTCCATCTCCGAACGCCCCAATCTTTCGTACAACCGTACCCCGAACGCGATGTTTTCATATATCGACATCGGGAAGGGCGTCGGTTTCTGAAAAACCATACCAACCTTGGACCGTAGCTTGCGTGTGTCTTTCGCCGCCAATATGTTTTCGCCGTCCAGGAGAACCTCGCCCTCCGCGCGCTGATGCGGGTAAAGATCATACATGCGGTTGAAAACTCGCAAGAGCGTCGATTTGCCGCAGCCAGACGGGCCGATGAAGGCCGTAACTCTCTTTTCGCGGATTTCAACGTTGACGTTCTTAACGGCATGAAACTTGCCGTAGAAGAAATTCAAGTTTCGAGCCGCGAGCCTCACGGGGGACGGCGCTACAGGGACATGTGAGAGAGTGGACGGTTTGACAGAAAGTGGAATGTTCACCATTGGAGGTCCTTCCGATCGATCAGGAATCATTTAGGCACCTGCACTTTGCCGAGGAACCAGCGCGCGCCAACGCTGAGCGCCAGCACGAAGACGACGGTGATGAACGCTGCAGCCCAAGCCATCTCCTGCCAATTGGTGTAGGGGCTCAGTGCGAATTGGAAGATCACCACCGGGATATTTGCGACCGGTCGCAGCATATTGGACGAGAAGTATTGGTTGTTCAGCGCGGTGAAGAGCAGGGGAGCTGTCTCGCCGGTGATGCGCGCCAGGCCAATCAATATGCCGGTCAGGATGCCGGCGCGCGCTGCTTTCCACGTCACTTTGGTGATTACAACCCAAGCCGGCGCTCCCAGCGCAATCGCGGCTTCACGCATGTCACCGCCGACCAAACTTAACATCTCGTCGGTCGTGCGCACGATAATCGGAATCATCAAAATGGACAGAGCAACGCTGCCCGCCAGCCCCGAAAAGTGCCCCATCGGGGCCACTACAGCAGCATAAGCAAACAAGCCGATTTCTATCGACGGCGCACTCAACATGATGTCGTTGAGGAAGCGCACGGTGTCGGCGGTTCGGCTGCGAAACCCATATTCCGCGAGCCAAGTGCCGGCCATCAACCCGATAGGCACGCCGATGCCCATGGACACGCCCAACAGGAGCAGACTGCCGACGAAGGCATTGCGCAGACCGAATTGATCGGTACCGGGTGGCGGCGTGTCCTGGGTGAACAGACTCCAATGCATCCCGGAAATGCCGAATTTCAGCGTTGACCAGAGAATCCAGAACAAAAAGAATACCCCTACCAGGGTCGCGGCAGCCATCAGGGTCTTGCTGACGACGTCGACGATACGGCGTCTTGCGACCACTGCCCTCAAGCTTTAACTCCTTCCTTGCGACCCAAGTGGCGGATCAACAGCACAGCGAGGAAACGAACAGCGAGGGTGACAACAATCAGGATCAAGCCGAGATAAATCAACGAAGATACATAGAGCTTGGTGGTCGCTTCCGTGAATTCATTCGCCAGCACCGAGGGAATCGTTGCGCTTGGCATCAGCAAGCTAGCCGACAGCGTGTTGCTGTTCCCGATTACAAACGTCACCGCCATCGTTTCGCCCAGCGCACGCCCTAGACCCAGGAAAATCCCGCCAATTACCGCTGAACGCGTATAGGGCAGGACGACGTCCCAAGCCACTTCCCATGTGGTGGCTCCCAAGGCGTAGGCAGATTCGCGCAATGACGCTGGCACCACCATAAACACATCGCGCATAATCGACGAAATATACGGCAGAATCATAATCGCCAGCACGATTCCGGCCGTGAGCATCCCGATCCCCATCGGCGGGCCCTGGAACAGTGCTCCGATCCCCGGGATTTTGCCGAAAGTATTGCTGATCCACGGCTCAATGTTACCGAAGACCGGGGCGAACACCACCAGCCCCCATAAACCATAGACGATGCTGGGGACGGCGGCCAATAGCTCGATCGCTCCAGCCACGGGCCTCTTGATCCAAGCCGGAGCGATCTCCACGATGAACACTGCGATCCCGAAACTGATGGGAACGCCAATCACCATCGCTATGGCTGAACTGATCAGCGTTCCCATAATGAACGGAAACGCCCCGAAGGTCTGCGTTACGGGATTCCACTCGCTGGATTTGAGGAAATTCCAAATGCCGAACGTGTGGATCGACAATCGGCTATCGAGAGCAATCGCGATAACCGTACCGAACAGCGTGCTGGCGGCAATGAACGCCGCGACCGCCGCCACCCCGTGGAACAGGGAATCACCGGAGAGTCGCCACGACCTGGCGGAAGCTTCGGGTTCGGACGGCGGACCTGTATCAATCCCAATGACGACGTCCGATCCGTTCATACTTCTCCCTTATCCCCAAACGCTTGGTGGTCGGCAGTCTGCTTCAGATGCCGTAGCCGAGTTCGTTTTTCCAATACGACTTGATGGCCTGGACAGTGCTTGGCGGCAGAGGACCATAGATGATCGACTTGGCCATCGCTTGCCCGTGCTCGAAGCCCCAATCGAAGAACTTCATCACCTGCATATTCTGTTCTTTGGGGGCATTCTTCCGCAGGATTTGCCACGTGCAGCCCGAAATCGGCCAAGTGTCTGCGCCGGGCTGGTCGGTCAGGATCACGTAGAAATCCTGTGCCTTGGTCCAGTCGACATGTGCTGACGCGTCCTGAAAACCCTGCAATGTGGGGCTAACGACCTTACCGGCGCTGTTGATCATGCGCGCATAGGATCCGTGGGTCTCCATCACGTAGGCGTACTCGACGTAGCCAATCGAACCCGGAATGCGTTGCACGTAAGAAACGACGCCTTCGCTCCCCTTGCCGCCTACCCCGGTTGGCCACGAAACGGAAGTGTTGGAGCCTACTTTTTGCGCCCACTCCGGGCTGACCTTTGACAGATAGTTGGTGAAGGTGAACGTCGTCCCCGAGCCGTCAGACCGATGTACGACGGTGATGTTAGTATCGGGCAGCTTCAGACCGGGGTTGAGCTTCTCGATGGCCGGGTCGTTCCACTTCGTGATCTTTCCAAGATAGATGTCAGCGGTAACCGGTCCGCTGAGAATAAGCTTTCCTGATGCGATGCCGGGAAGATTGTAGTCCACAACGCAACCGGCCACTGCCGTGGGGAATTGGATCAGCCCAGCAGCCTTCAAGTCTTCGGGTTTGAGGGGCATGTCGCTAGCACCGAAAGCTACGGTGCCCGCTTTGATCTGGGCGATTCCTCCGCCCGAACCGATCGACTGGTAGTTAACTCTGATGCCCGTCTTGGTTGTATATTCCGCGGACCACTTCGCAACCAAGGGATATACCCAGCTGCTGCCTGCGCCGGTTATGCTGCTCTCGTCGGCATGTGAAACGACCGCCAAGGCACCAATCGCAATCGCGAAGCACAATAGGAGCGACACACTAAGTAGGTTCTTTTTCATAATCGTTGGCATCTCCTCCTTCAGCTTGTTTCGGAATTGTTACAACTGTGTTACATCGCCAAGAATTCAACGTAAAACCACCCTTGGGAACAGCTTGACGCTACTCCCCCCGAGGCCTCGGGTTGACTTACGGCACCTCGGTCGTAACATCCTGAATCAGGGACCACTAGCCGAACATCAGTCGGCGGATGAAACGGTATTGGCGGGTTCGGACCACGCAGTTTATCCACGCCAGTTAAACTTAGTGCGACTGAACAGTGAAAACCCGGTAACTTCGCGCCACGGCTCGTCTTTCCCCGGCCGAACCGCGCTGGCACAAAACTGTGCTTGTTTTTTCCGGTGGCACTCTTTCTTGCAACTGTTACGAGGGTGTTACACGACTGAGAATTCGACGTGAAATCGTCGGCGGGGGGCTGACAGTAACATCGCTTGGCGAGATTGACCCGATCGAGAACAGCGCTGGATGTTAGCGGTGGCGGCCGACGCGGTTGAGCTTGTAAACCTCAACCTTCCGGCCCAATGTGTTGCGGTGAATGCCGAGGATTTTGGCGGCGCGCGACTGGTTTCCGTTGGCGCGTTCGAGGGCGCGCTTGATGAATTTCTTTTCGAATTCGAGCACAGCTTCTTCGAGGAGGATGCCGCGTTCCACCATCAAGCCGATGAGGGCTTCGAGTTGATCTTTCACGATCGCACGCTCCGCGGAAAACGACAGCTTCCCCAAAGAAAATCAGCCGGCTGAGCCTCTGGTCTCCGGCGCTAAGGCATACCGCTCAGTTCAATCGAGTGCGTATCCTGTGACGCGCTGATAAGCTTCTCTGTATTTGTCGCGAGTGGCTGCGACGACATCCGCCGGAAGGACGGGCCCGGGAGGCTGCTTGTTCCAGCCCACGTGCTCCAGATAATCACGAACGTATTGTTTATCGAAAGAAGGCTGCGGCTTGCCCGGTGCATATTCATTAGCAGGCCAGAAGCGCGAGGAATCGGGAGTGAGGGCCTCGTCGATCCAAATGAGCTCGCCGCCGTCTTGTCCGAATTCGAATTTCGTGTCTGCAATAATGATGCCGCGAGCGGCCGCGTGTTCCGCCGCCTGCTTATACAAAGCGATGCTTACATCGCGGAGTTTTTCCGCCAGGGGACGCCCGACTCGCCTCGCAGTTTCGTCGAATGAAATGTTCTCGTCGTGTCCCGTGGTTGCTTTGGTCGACGGCGTGAAGATGGGCTCCGGCAATTTGTCGGAATCGCGCAAGCCCGAAGGCAACGGAATGCCGCACACCGCGCCGGTCTTCTGATAATCCTTCCAGCCTGAGCCCGAAAGATATCCGCGAATAACGCACTCGATCGGCACGGGATCCGTGCGGCGCACAACCATCGCCCGGCCCTTCAGATCCGCCGCGTATGGCGCGAGCTCGCCCTCGAATTTCTCGCCGGAGATGACGTGGTTAGGGATTACGCTGCGCAGCTTTTCGAACCAGAAGAGCGAAAGCCGGGTCAGCACGCGCCCTTTGTCCGGGATTGGAGTGGGAAGAACGACGTCGAACGCCGAAAGGCGGTCGGTGGCGACGATCAATAGCCGATCGCCGAGTTCGTAGATGTCCCGAACTTTTCCTCGGGCGCGAAGTTTCAGACCGCGAAAATCCGTTTGCGAAACTACGTTCAATTGTGGAGAAGCCACGGAGTTGATGTCCTTGTGATGCAGGGAGGGCGTTATTCTAGCGCAGCGAGTCGAGAAGTCAACGGCGAAGAAAAGGTAGAAGCAATGAGAGAAGCTATTTAGACCAAATTTATCTTGACGATAAGAGAGCGCGGGAACCTCCGCGATGGTCGTCGCTAGAAACCCGGCGCGGAAGTGCTCGCGGCGGTCTGCGTCTCGGGGGCGGCTTCTACGAACCGCAGGCGTTCAAGGTACGTTTGCCCCAGAGACATGAACCCAGTGTAGAGATAGCCCCACACAAAGAGGACGAGGAAGGGAATCGTAGCGTAATTTTCGTTCTGCACCGCATACAGGATCGTCGCCGCGAAGTAGAGTCCCAATCCCACCTCGATAAACGGCATCCAGCCGGCCCGTTTGCGGTAACTCTTTTTCACCGTCACCGGCGTCTTTGCATTTGCTTCCACGCGATACTTCGGCGTCCGCACGAATTCCGTCTTTACGTCGAAGAGCGCCTCCATCACCGCAAAAGCGTTGCGCACCGAAAGTCCGATGCCGACGGCCATCACGAACGGCAAATACACAAACGTCCGCTTCCATGTCTTCGGATAGAACGCACGCTCAGCCGCCAAATAGAACGACGAAATCGAGCACGTGGAAGCCATGAATAACGGTAAATCGATAACGAGCACCTGAAACCATCCCTGATAGAAACGCACGATCATAGCGGGGAGCAAAATGATTGAGAGAACAACCATCAAGGGATAGCTGATATTGGCCGTGAGATGAAAGAACGCCTCGGTCTTCACCTCCGGTGGTGCATCGGATTTCATCACGCGCGGCAGAACTTTCTTTGCGGTCTGCATCAGTCCCTTGGCCCAACGCGCCTGCTGGGTCTTGAACGCATTCATCTCAATGGGCAGTTCGGAAGGGCAATCGATTTCGGGTAAATAGACGAACTGCCAGCCACGAAGCTGCGCGCGGTAGGAAAGGTCCGTGTCTTCAGTCAGCGTGTCGTGTTGCCAGCCGCCCGCGTCCTCAATCGCCTCGCGCCGCCATACGCCCGCGGTGCCGTTGAAGTTGAAGAAGAGGCGGCTGCGGAACCGCGATGAATGCTCGATGGCAAAATGTCCGTCCAGCAGAATGGCTTCTACTTCGGTCAGGGGAGAGTAATTCCGGTTGATATAACTCCACCGCGTCTGCACCATCGCCAGTTTCGAATCTGCGAAGTAGGGAACCGTGCGGCGCAGAAAATCCGCGGGCGGGATGAAGTCGGCGTCGAAAATCGCGACGAGTTCGCCTGTTGCCGATTCCAGTCCGTGCGCGAGCGCCCCGGCCTTGAACCCCTCGCGATTTGTCCGATGAATATATGTAATCGGCAGACCGAGTGCACGATGGCGTTGCACGCAGTCGGACGCAACTTGGCGCGTCTCATCCGTTGAATCGTCGAGCACCTGGATTTCGAGCAGGTCGTATGGATAGTCGAATTGCGATACTGCGTCGATGAGCCGCTCGATCACGTATCGCTCGTTGAAAATCGGCAGCTGCACTGTCACCTTTGGCCATTTCTCGACTTCTGGCGGACGTGGAGCAACGTTCTTTCGGTTTTTAAAAAATCGGTAAACGAGCGCGTAACGGTGCGTGCCGTACGCCGCAAGCACGACCATCACGATGAAATACGGCAACATGACAGCCAGATCGAACGAATTCAGGTGATAGAGCCCGCGAAAGGGATTTCTCAGCGGGTCCATGTTTCGGTTCCAGTATTCAGCTAACGGATTCGTCGCAGGCGCCAGCCACATCGCGAACGCATACACCCACATCACAGAATTCACCCTCCATCTGCTGTGAATGAGCCCTGGAATGAACTGATACTGATGACTCCGCGATCGCTGCCTGATCGCGCCTATGGTGACGCCGAATGCAATCCGTCCAGCGGATCGCCGAGCAATACTGGCTGGGACGCCAAGACGATTATGGTTTTAACCGCGGCAAAGTGTCAATCGTTTGTAGTTCTACCTACGGTGATCGGGATGTCTTCGGCAACTGCGGGCCTCATGGCCACGCAGGACGGCGCTCCTCTCGTCGTTCTGACGTTTTTCGCCCCATTTTTGGAGGTTACCGTCTTTTAATATTCCACTCAGGAGCAGACATGTTTTACTCTTGCGGCGTGCAAATCAAGATACGCGAAGACGTGATAGCGAGTACTTGTGAGCCGCATAGTAGCCAGACTCCTTACGCAACTAATCTGCACGCTCTCCGTGTGCCTGTCGATCGCCGCATCCGGCGTTCGCGGGCAATCCGCGTCCGATAACTCAAGTGATTCGAATTCCGTACAGTTGACCGTAACAGCTGTCGCGAAGGCCTCGAGCGTTCCCCAAACGTCTGCTGCGCTGCTCGGGATGTCTTTTCCGTTGCTCCCTGCTCGTGTTATGCCTTCTCTGCTCCCTCTAAACGCGAGCCAGTCCAACGATCCCCAATCGGAGTTCGGCGAGCCCGACCCGGCGCCAGCCGAAGCCGCCAGCCACGATCCTGTAAATATGTTTCCACACTCGGACACCAGCCGTTACTGGATTTCCGGGCAGATGAATTTCGTCTCCCAGGGACATCCACCGTTTCCCGCGCCGTACACCGGCCCGAATAGCTTGCGTCCTATTTCGGAGAACGCGACCTCGCGCGTGCTCACGCTCTATACAGGCTACGAAGTGACCTCCACAACGGAAGTTTACTTCGACCTGGAAAGCGCCGGCGGACACGGCATCAGCAACTCTCTGGGACTGGCAGGCTATACCGACCTCGACATCGTCCGCGTCGGCCTCAGCAACGGCACACCGTACATCGCGCGCGCGATGATCCGCCAGATAATTCCACTGTCCAGCGAGCGCGCTCCCGAAGACCGCAACGCGACGAGTTTCACGCTTGCCAACACCGTGCCCGCTCGCCGGCTCGAAATTCGCGCGGGAAAGTTCAGCGCAGAAGATTTCTTTGACACGAACACCTACGGCGCCGATAGCCATCTCCAGTTCCTGAACTGGTCGGTCGACGCCGACGCCGCGTACGACTACGCTGCTAACACACGCGGCTACACGGACGGTGCCATCGTGGAATACGACGACCATTGGTTCAGCGTTCGCTTTGGCGAGATGCTGATGCCGAAAGTCGCAAACGGGATCCATTTGGACGGCGACATCGCTCGCGCCGGCGAACAAGCGATTGAGTTCGACTTCACGGGGAACGGCCTATTGCACCGTCCCGGCACGTTGCGCTTCCTTTCTTACCTAAATACGGCTGATATGGGCAGCTATGAGGAGGCCGTCAAAGAGTATCTCGAAGGACAGATTTCGACGCCAAGCGTCATCGGAACGCGCGTCCAGGGTCGCCATCGCTATGGTTTCGATCTCAATTTCGAACAAGAGGTTTCGCCGAGCATCGCCGTTTTTGGCCGCCTGGGGTGGAGCGACGGCCGCAACGAATCGTTCGCCTACACGGAATGCGACCGCACGCTCGAGGTGGGGGCGTTCTCCTATGGCAAGCGCTGGCATCGCAATGACGACCGTGCCGGACTAGTCTTCGTCGCCAATGGAATCGTCGAAGCGCATCAGCAATACCTCGCTTTGGGAGGACTTGGCTTCCAGCTGGGAGATGGAGGGCTGACGTACAGTCCCGAAAAAATCGCGGAGTCCTTCTACACCGCGCACGTTTGGCGCGGCGTGTTTCTCGCGGCAGATTTGCAGCACATCGACAACCCCGGGTACAATCGCGTCCGCGGCCCGGTCTTCGTCCCCGGAGCCCGCCTCCACGTCGACTTCTGAGTCGGTTTGTCACATGGGTAAGTCCGCGGCTTGAATGCTCTATGCTCCTCTCCTACAATTGCGGCTAATAACAGCGCGACTTTTTCTGAAGCGGAGGGCCTTCTGGGATCGTCACTTTCGTCGCTGATTTCCGCAGCCGATGCGGGAGATCGTGCCGCAGCAGAAGCCCTTTTTGCCGCCCTCTATTCCGAGCTGCACCGCCTGGCCAAGCGCGAGTTGGCCAGCGTTGGCCTGCCGGTCACGATCAGCGCTACGACGCTTCTCCACCAGGCCTATATCGACATGGCGGGCCACGACCGCGTCAGCTTTCCGGACAAGCCCCGCTTCATGGGCTATGCCGCGCGCGTGATGCGCGGTCTGATCATCGATTACGCGAGAAATCGCAGGGCGCAGAAACGGGGCGGACAATTCGAGATCACTTCGCTCGGGACGGACGCCGAGAGCACGCCTGACGATCGCGAGCTGGCGCGAATCGGCGAAGCGCTCGATCAACTTGCCGAAAGCGATGACGCGCTTGCAGAGGTGGTTGACCTCCGCTTTTTCTGTGGCTTCACTTTTGCTGAAATCGCCGCAATGAAGGACATCTCGGAACGAACCGTGCAGCGCCAGTGGGAAAAGGCGCGAATTTACCTTCACCGAACGATTCGAGCAGACCTGGAGTCGTGACCCGATGCACAGCCTGACTCCCGATCACTGGCGGCAAATCAGTCCTTACCTCGATCACGCCCTTTCTCTTTCTGACGCTGACCGCGCCTCGTGGATCGAGTCGCTCCGCGTCAAGGACGCGGAGACTGCCTCCCTCCTGGAAGAGCTCCTCAATGAGCATCGCGAACTGGCTAAGGAACGATTTCTCGAACGGCCGCCGCTGCCTCGCGGTCTCGGATCGTCTGTCGCCGGCCAAACCGTCGGCCCCTACAAACTCGTATCGGTTGTCGGGCAGGGTGGAATGGGAACAGTGTGGCTCGCCGAGCGCAGCGACGGCCGCTTCCAGCGGCGGGTGGCGATCAAATTCCTGAATTTTGCTGTTCCCCAGACGGGCGCGGAACGATTCAGACGCGAAGGACAAATCCTAGGACGCCTGATCCATCCTCACATCGCACAGATGATTGACGCAGGCGTCACGCCTGGCGGGCAGCCTTATCTTGTACTCGAATACTGCGAGGGCGAGCAGCTCGATCGATTCTGCAACGGGAAAAAGCTCGACGTCGAAGCGCGCGTCCGCCTTTTCCTTGACGTGCTTGGCGCAGTTGCGCACGCGCACGCAAACCTGATCGTTCACCGTGACATCAAGCCCTCGAACGTGATCGTCAGCGCGAAGGGTGACGTCAAGCTGCTCGACTTCGGCATTGCCAAGCTGCTTGCCGACGATGGCGCTCCTGGAGACACGCTGCTGACGATCGAGAATAGCGCCGGTTTCACGCCTCGGTTTGCTGCGCCCGAGCAGATCATGGACGGCGCGATCACTACCGCGACCGACGTTTACGCGCTTGGCCTGCTCCTTTATCTGCTTCTTACCGGTCAGCATCCGGCCGGGACTGCGGTGCGCTCACCAGCGGAGCTGGTCAAAGCGATTACGGAAACGGAACCTCCACCGGCCTCTGAAGCCGCGAGTTCTCGCGACGACGCCCAGCCGGGAGTAATCGCTGCGGATCGTGGCATCTCTCCAGAGAAGCTGCGTCGCCAGCTTCGCGGCGATTTGGATACGATCCTCGCTAAAGCGCTGAAAAAAATTCCGCAGGAGCGCTATCCGTCCGTGCCCGCATTCGCCGACGATCTTCGCCGCTATCTAAATCACGAGCCCATTAAGGCGCGCCCTGACACCGCCGGCTATCGCGCGGCAAAATTCCTCCGACGGAATCGCACAGCGGCTACTCTCGGAGCCATCGCGCTAGTCGCCGCAATTGCTGGAGCAGTGGGCATCCTGCTGCAGGCGCGTACCGCGCGGCGCCAGCGCGATTTCGCGTTGCGTGAATTGTCACACGCACAAGCCGTCGGCGATCTCGACAATTTTGTTCTCACCGATGCGGCGCCCTCCGGCAAACCCTTCACCGTCAACGACCTACTGCGCCGCGCGGAAGAAATCGTCCGGCGACGGCAGGGTGACTCGAACTCCCGAGTCGACCTCCTGATTTCCATCGGTCATCAATATACGGTTCAGGATGAGTATCAGCCGGCGCGGCGACTCCTCGAGGAAGCGTATGTACTCTCGCGAAGTACCTCCGATGCGTCGATCCGAGCATCGGCCGCGTGCGGATTGGGGCAGGTACTTTCCCGGACGGGCGATCCAATCCGAAGCGAGGCGCTGTTCCGGGAAGGCCTTGCCAGCCTTCCCGCCGATCCCGTGTACTTCGTCGATCGCATCGACTGCCTCCTTCGCGGCAGCGAAATCGCATCGAACGACGGCCGCTACGCAGATGCTTTGGCGCGAGCCAAGTCCGCCGAAAGTCTTTTGAAGCAATCTCCGTTTCATTCGGACTCGCTTGATCTCGACGCCGCCATCGTGTTGGCCGGCGCGTTCAATTACGCTGGTGACCGCGCCGAAGCCCTCGCCGAATATCGAGATGCAGCGGACCGATTCGCCGTCCTCGGGCGTGGCAACACGCAGATGGCCGCAACATTGTTCAACAATTGGGGCACGATGCTGATTCGCGCCGGACGGCCTCTCGACGCCGAGCCTCTGCTCCGGCGCACCATTGAGATCGGGCGCGATAATCAAGGCGAAATTGCTGTTTCTCCGACGACGCTCTCAAACTACAGCAACGTCTTGTATCAACTCGGGCGGTTGAGCGAGGCCGCCGATTATGCAGATCGCGCAATCGCAAAAGCGAAGAAGTCCGGCGACAAGATGTCGATGAGCCAAGCCATGCTTCACCGTGCCCGCATTTTTGGGGCACAGCACCAGCTTACCGAATCACGGGCGATGCTCGCCCGCCTCGCTCTGATACTGCACGCGATTCTTCCGCCGGGTCACATCGCGTTCGCTTTACTCGATTCGGAACAGGCCCTCAACGCGGATGCTGCCGGCGACCGTCAGGCCGCCTTGCGTCTCGCCAATGCTTCCGTGAGCGAGTCGCGGGTGGCGCCACAAAGGAATTCCGGGACTGGCGATTACGTCGGCGAACTTCTCCTGCATAGATCCGAAATCGAACTCGATTGTCGCCATCCGGAACAGGCCCTTGCGGACGCGTCGAGTGCCCTGCCTCTACTGCAGAAAGCGGCCGTGCCCGGCAACTTCTCTGCTGCCGTGGGTTATTCATATCTCGATTTGGGGCGCGCGCTTCAGGCTGAGGGCAAAACTCACGAGGCTAGCGTTGCATTCCACTCCGCAGCGCAAAATCTGGCCAGCGCGCTCGGTCCCGACTGTCCGGAGACTCGCAGCGCTCGCACGCTTGCCGTCAGCGCGCCCGAATAGGATTTCTTTTCGCGGCCTGTCGTATTTTGCCGCGCGTTTTCGATTTACCTCTATAGAAGGCCCGATTCTGTTGACGGTATAGCAGGACGAGCCTGCGCAGTGGGATTAGGGATTCTCTTTGACGCGAGTCGTTGCGGTCAGGACGTGTTCATCCGAGCCTACTGTGCAACCGTCGTTCAGGCTTGCGGCTGGCCGCGCCGCCTCGTAGAATGCGTGCAACGTTCTTCCAACCCGTTTGAGCACTTTGGAGGTGCCACATGGCTACAGCTCCTCAAGCTGTGCAACCTGATGAATCGAAGCTTCACGCGTTTATGATGAAAGCTGTCGGCGACATGGGCGCGGCGATGCACGCCGCGCTGATCATCATCGGCGACAAACTCGGTCTCTACACCGCAATGGCCGGCGCAGGGGCGATGACGCCCGGCGAACTGGCCGAAAAAACAAAAACGAACGAGCGCTATGTCCGCGAGTGGCTGAACGCCAACGCCGCCAGCGGATACGTAACCTACGATCCGGCAACGCAGCGATATCGGCTGCCGGACGAACAGGCCTTCGCGCTCACCACCCTCGATCTTCCTGGGGCCTTTCAGATCATTTCCGCGTGCATCAAGGACGAGCCGAAAATCACTCAGGCCTTTCGCACCGGTGATGGCGTCGGCTGGCACGAACACGACGCCACTCTCTTTTTCGGTACCGAGCGATTCTTCCGGCCCAATTACGCCAATAACCTGATCACCGCCTGGCTTCCCGCGCTCGATGGTGTTGTCGACAAGCTAAAGGCCGGCGCCAAAGTCGCCGATGTCGGATGCGGGCACGGCTCTTCCACTCTGCTGATGGCGCGAGCGTTTCCGAAATCGCGTTTCTACGGCTTCGACTATCACAGCGGGTCGATCGAGCATGCGCGCCACCTTGCCGGCCGCGACGGTCTCTTGGACCAGATTACGTTCGACGTCGCCAGCTCGAAGAGTTACCCGGCGAACGGCGGCTACGATCTGGTGACGTTCTTCGACTGCCTGCACGACATGGGCGATCCCGCAGGCGCAGCAGCGCATGTGCTCTCTACGCTCAAGCCGGATGGCACATGGATGATCGTCGAGCCGTTTGCGAACGACAAGGCGGAGCTGAATCACAATCCGATCGGGCGCATTTTCTACTCCGCGTCGACGATGATTTGCACGCCTGCGTCGCTTTCCCAGGAGGTTGGCGCGGCGCTCGGCGCGCAGGCCGGCGAGGAGCGCATCCGCAAGGTCGTCACTTCGGGAGGTTTCAAGCGCTTCCGCCGAGCCGCAGAAACGCCGTTCAACTTGGTCTACGAAGCCCGGCCATAGACGAGGCCTTTTTGTGGGGCACGGCACGTCGGGCTTCTAGCGCGCAAAAAAACGTGCGGGCGGCACGGTCATGCGGATGGTCGAGATCCCGGATCGGTTCTCTTGCACCATAGTCCCCGATTGATCTCTCCCGCCATCCTGTGACATACACTTTAGTGTCTTCAGTCGCGGCGAACCGACGCCGAAGATGCCCAAGACCGCTGTCAAATTATCTATATTATTCTTCCTCGCCTTCGGCGCTCCCGCGTTTTGGGCGCAAGGGCCGCCGTATCAGACCGACGATCCGGTTCCCGTCGATTTCGGCCATTATGAGTTCTACATATTCGGAACCGCCGACGGCACACCCGTCGAGATGGACACCACAGGTCCAGCGGTTGAGTTCAACTGGGGCGCTCTTCCCAGAATCCAGCT
>Ga0335075_10009350_pt1 | contig 14970 bp, 13 predicted proteins | sample Lox_Sample_24_FD_206723 | JGI IMG/M metagenome (GOLD analysis project Ga0335075, IMG submission 206723) | Soil microbial communities from Loxahatchee National Wildlife Refuge, Florida, United States - Lox_Sample_2.4 | ecosystem: Environmental > Terrestrial > Soil > Wetlands | place: USA...
CCAGCGGCTCGTGGTGCGCGCGTCTTCCATCAGCGACTCGATGATGGTGGCGCCGACTGCCCTGGCCGTCTCGAAGCCGAAGGTTGGGGCATTTTCGGGTAGTGGAAGATCGTTATCGATAGTCTTGGGGACGGTCGCGACGCCAATCCGGCCTTGCATCCGCTCAGCGATGCGGGCTGCGCCGAAAGTAGTGTCATCGCCGCCAACGCATACGAGGTAGCGAACCCCGAGCATCGTCAGCGATCGGACAACGCGGTCGAGTGTGGCCTCGTCGCGGGCAGGGTTGGTACGCGAGGTGCGCAGGACCGAGCCACCGCTGAAATGAATGCGGCTGACGTCGGGAATTTTAAGCTCGACGATGTGGGTGATGTCGCCCTCTGCGAGCCATCGATAGCCGTCGCGCAGCCCGAGTACGCGCATCCCGCAATTGATCGCCTCGATGGTGGCGGAAGCTATTACGCCGTTGATACCAGGCGCGGGGCCGCCGCCGACCAGGATGGCAAGAGTCTGCTGTGCATTATTGTCTCGCCGAATCATAGAAAACCTCGCCTAATTTGATTCCTAGCACGCAGGCAAGGATCGAGCGAGAAAGCCTATGCCTAATTGGCTGGCAACTCCGGAGGCGACTTTTTAAACTGTATTTCAAGGCAGTCAGCGGTGACGGCAACGTGTTTCAGTCGATGATACCTTTCTGCGAAACGGGGTGCGACCACTAGCGTAAAGTTTGACGACGGTCGCAAGCGTGAGGGATTCTGCTATCATTGCCGCGCTATGCAGCTATCCACGTGGCGGCGAGATTAGTCAGGCTATCACCTCAGAATTAGTACAGGCCGCGCAACAGAGGCCCGGGAGCGATCGGACTTGCGATGAACAACGCCGAGATTATCGAACTGGCCCATGAGGCACTGATCAACACCTACGGATGCCTGCCGCTCGCGTTCGTGCGCGGGCATGGCTCGTACCTCTACGATGCAGACGGAAACCGCTACCTGGATTTTTTCTGCGGCTTGGCGGTGACCAGCCTCGGTCATGGGAATCCGCGGATCGTGCGCGCGATTAAGGAACAGGCCGAGAAGCTCGTGCATGCGTCGAACGTGTTCCATACCGAGCCGATGGCGCGGCTGGCCTCGCGGCTGAGCAGGCTATTCGGCGACGGACGGGTTTTCTTCGGCAATTCGGGCGCCGAGGCCAACGAGGCGGCGCTGAAACTGGCGCGGCGCTGGGGCCATAGTAATGGTGGCCGCTTCGAGATAATCGCGACGCTGGGTTCTTTTCACGGCCGCACGTTCGGAACGTTAAGCGCGACCGGCCAGGAGAAATATCACGAAGGCTTCCTGCCGCTGCTGCCCGGTTTCAAGCTGGTGCCGTACGACGACATTAGTGCGATAGAGCGGGCGGTAGGCGATCAAACCGTGGGCGTGATCGTTGAGCCGATTCAAGGCGAAGGCGGCGTCGTGGTGCCTCATCCAGAGTACCTGCCGCGGCTGCGTGAACTGTGTGACCGGCGGAAGCTGCTGCTGATTGTCGATGAAGTGCAGACCGGCATGGGACGCACCGGGCGGATGTTCGGCTATCAGCACTCCGAAATCAAGCCGGACATTATCACTCTGGCGAAGGCGCTCGGCGGTGGCCTGCCGATCGGCGCGATGGTGGCAAAGTCGGAGATTTCATCGGTGCTGACGCCGGGCACGCACGGCTCGACCTTCGGCGGAAATCCGGTGGCGTCGGCGTCGGCACTGGCAGTAATCGACGGCCTCGAACAGGACGGAGCGATTGCGAATGCGGCGGAAATTGGCGGCTACCTGATGGAACGGCTGCGTGCGATAGCTAAGGAGGCAGGCAACGTCAAAGAAGTGCGCGGCAAGGGAATGATCATCGGCGTGGTGCTGACTCATGAGGCGCGGCCGGTGGTCGATGCCTGCGTCAAAGAACGCCTGATCGTGAACGGCACTGCCGGCAACGTTCTGCGCTTGCTGCCGCCGCTTAATCTAACCCGCGAAGAGGCGGACGCCGGACTACAGATTATCGAACGGGCGCTTAAAGGCGCGGCCAAGGCTACCTAAGTAGTGACGCGCTAGCCTGGGATGGGGGGTGCGGCTAGGATGGCAACTTGCTGCCGGCGAACCTCGATGAAGCGCGATTTTTTAAACCTGAGCTCCTTAAGCCCTGCCGAATTTGACGGATTGATGCGGCTCGCGGTTCGTCTCAAGGCGGAACTCAAGAGCGGGCTTGAACATCCCTACCTGCGCGGCAAGACCCTCGCGATGGTGTTTCAAAAGCCGTCGTTGCGCACGCGCATCACATTCGAGACCGGCATGGCACAGTTGGGCGGCCATGCGATTTATCTGGCACCGCAGGATATCGGGATCGGCGAGCGCGAATCGACCAAAGACGTGGCGCGGAATCTATCGCGCTGGGTCGATTTGATTATGATTCGCACGTTTGCCCACCAGACGAGCGTCGAGATGGCGCAGGAGGCCTCAGTGCCTGTGATCAACGCGCTGACCGACCTGCTCCATCCGTGCCAGTTGATGGCCGATCTGATGACGCTGCGCGAGCGCTTCGGCGATTTGCGCGCGCTTAAGGTGGCGTTCGTCGGCGACGGTTTCAATATGGCGCAAAGCTGGATTGAGGCCGCGGAGCTGACGGGCTGCCAATTGCGGATTGGATGCCCAGCCGGATACGAACCGGATAAGAACTTCGCTGCGCGGCTGAGCAAGCTTAGGCACGGCCTACTGACGCATAATCCGGTAGAGGCGGTGAAGGGCGCCGACGTGATTTATACCGATACCTGGACCTCAATGGGGCAGGAGGCTGAAGCTGCCGAACGGCGGCATGCGTTCGAAGGCTTTCAGGTCAACGATAAGTTGCTCAGGCAGGCAAAAGCCGAGGCGGTCGTGATGCATTGCCTGCCGGCTCATCGCGGCGAAGAAATCACGGACGTGGTCCTGGACGGGCCGCGATCGATAGTCCTGGAACAGGCCGAAAACCGGCTACATGCGCAAAAGGCGATCATGGTATGGCTGCTGCGCCCGGAAATTCTCGGCCATACGGCGGCCGCCTGAAGCCGAGTTTAGCCCTGGGCCGAGTTTAACTATGGGTGCACAAAAAATACGAAGAGTAGTGCTCGCTTACTCCGGCGGTCTCGATACCTCGGTAATCCTGCGCTGGATCAAGGATGAATATAACTGCGAAGTAGTGGCCTATTGCGCGGATGTCGGGCAGGGCGAGGAGACTGAAGGGCTTGAGGCGAAGTCGCTCAAGACGGGAGCGAGCAAGCTTTATATCGAGGACCTGCGCGAGGAATTCGCACGCGAGTTCGTGCTGCCGATACTGCGGGCCAACGCGGTTTATGAAAGCTACTACCTGCTGGGGACCTCGATTGCGCGGCCAGTAATCGCACGCAAGCAGGTTGAAATCGCGCGCAAGGAAGGGGCCGACGCGGTGGCCCATGGCGCGACCGGCAAGGGCAATGATCAGGTGCGCTTCGAGCTTACGTTCGCGCGGCTCGCGCCCGAGCTTAAAGTGATCGTACCATGGCGTCATCCCGATTGGCCGTTCATCGGGCGCGCCGACATGATTGCGTACGCCGCCGAAAAAGGTATCCCGGTGCCGGTAACAGCCGAGAAGCCATATTCGATGGATCGTAACCTTGTGCATGTCAGTTACGAGGGCGGGATTCTCGAAGATCCGTGGCGGGAGCCGTACAACGATATGTTCCGGCTGACGGTCGCGCCGGAAGCGGCGCCGGATCAGCCTGAGTATGTCGAAGTCGAATATGCGGACGGCGATCCCGTGGCGATCAATGGCGAGCGGCTGACGCCAGCCCGGTTGATCGCCCGCGCCAATGAAATCGGTGGACGGCATGGCGTGGGGCGTGCCGATCTGGTCGAAAATCGCTACGTGGGAATCAAGTCGCGCGGCGTCTACGAGAGCCCGGGTGTGACGATTCTGCTGAACGGCCATCGCGCGGTCGAGCAGCTGACGCTCGATCGCGAGGTGATGCATCTGCGGGACGGGCTGATCCCGCGCTACGCCGAGATGGTCTACAACGGCCATTGGTTTGCGCTCGAACGTGAGGCGTTGCAGGCATTGATTGACGAGTCGCAGCGCAACGTCAGCGGGCTTGCGCGGCTCAAGCTATATAAGGGGAGCGTAACAATAACGGGGCGGCGATCGGCAAATTCGTTATACGATCCGACGCTGGCGAGCTTCGAAGAGGCTGGCGGCTACCGGCAGGAGGATGCTGAGGGCTTTATTCGGCTGGCGTCGTTGCGGCTCAAGGCGCTGGCGCGAATCGAGGCGCAGAAGCAAAAGATCGCAAAATGAGCTAAGGTGAGAGCGGCTTAAACGAGGGCGATCCATCCTTTGGGCAAGGTGCTTCAATTCAAACCACCGCGGACTGCGCCGAAACTGGTGCCGCGGCCAAAGACGGGCGAGTGTCCTAAGTGCGGGCATAAGATGGACGTTCACGTCGCCCATCCGAATGGGGTGCTGGCGTGCGCCGCGCGCGGCTGCCTGTGCCGGACGCAGCCTATGCGATGACTACTTGGTTGATAAAGCTACACGAAGCCGCTGCCCTCGTCTTAGTCGGCTGGTATTTGATGATTGCGCCAACGGGAGCCGATAGAAACGGGAAAGATAATCCTCAACGCAGACTCTTCAGCACCATTGAACGAATGGACAATTAGGCGCTCATTTGACACGGCGAGCCAGTGCCAGTTGGCCCTCGATAAATGGAAAGCTGATGATGAAGTAATTGATCGGTCGTCGCCCAAGCCATTATCCGAGCAATTGTTGATTGATGCGGATCAGTCTCTTAATTCAGCTTGCATTGAAACAGACGATCCTCGCCTCAAGGGAAATTAGGTTCTGGATTGCAGAATTCAGCCACTTGGCCCCTAGAAAGATCGGGATTCTTCGCGCGGCAGCCACGCGCGAGAATGACAACTGTGGAGAAGGCGGGTAAAGCCTGAGTCAGGCTGACCCGGTACTCACTGGTCGACGAGTTTTCAAAACGTTTCGGAGTACTTCATAATCAGCGACTGAAATCTAGACACAAAGGCCGCTAGGGTCGTGGCTCAACTTGAATCCGATTGGCGATGCGAAAGCTCGTTTGTCATTCTCGCGCGTGGCTGCCGCGCGAAGAATCCCGCCCTTTCTGTCGCGAGCTGCTTTGATGCGTGAGTCGAGCTTTTACGTCTACATCATGAGTAGCCTTTCACGGACGCTCTACACCGGGGTCACCAACGATCTTGAGCGTCGCGTTGGCGAACACAAGGAACACAAAAAGCCGAGTTCCTTTACCGCCCGCTATAACGTGAGCCGTATGGTCTATTTCGAGCTGTTCGGTGACATCAACGTGGCGATTGCCCGCGAGAAGGAGATCAAGCGGCTGACCCGTAAACGGAAAATCGGGCTAATCGAGTCGCTCAATCCGAATTGGAAGGACTTGAGTGAGGAGTGGGACAAAGCCGCTGTTATTATCTCACCTGATCGGGCCGGGATTCTTCGCGCGGCAGCCACGCGCGAGAATGACAACAATGGAGAAGGCGGGTAGAGCCTGAGTCAGGCTGACCCGGTACTCACTGGGGGGCGAACCTTCCATAGATAATCGGACTGCCGCATAATCAGCGGCTTGGACTCTAGCCGCAAATCCAGCGCAAAGGCGCCGACGAAGAAGCCTGCACAGGCGCCTGATGACGGCGCGGGGAAGAACATTATTCGGGGGCGGTTCAAACAGCCGCGCCTCCCCGAAGTCGAAGCGTTCAGCGCGTCGCTGCCGTTCGATTGGCGGCTCTACCGGCACGATATAAAAGGATCGATTGCACATGCGCGGATGCTTGCGGCGGTCCGGCTAATCAGCGATGCGGAGATGCGCAAGATCGTGCGCGGACTCGGCGCGATCGAGCGCGAGATTATGGCCGGGGAATTCAAGTTCGATATCGCGGATGAGGATATTCATCTCGCGATTGAACGCCGCCTGACGGAGATGATTGGCGCAGCGGGCCGCAAGCTCCATACGGCGCGATCGCGCAACGATCAGGTGGCACTCGATTTCCGGCTCTATCTGCGTGACGAAATCACAACGATTGTCGAATTGATCGTTGGACTGCGTGCGGCGCTGATCGGAATCGCCAATGAGCATACCGAGACGGCGATGCCTGGGTATACACATCTCCAGCGGGCGCAGCCGGTTTCGCTGGCCCATCATCTGCTCGCCTACGTGGAGATGTTCGCGCGTGATGTCGAACGGTTCGAGCAGGCGCGCGAACGTACCGATGTGATGCCGCTCGGCGCCGGGGCGCTGGCCGGGACCACGCTGCCGATCGATCGGATGGCGGTGGCGAGAGAACTTGGCTTCAAGCGCGTCGCCGAGAACAGCATGGACGCGGTGGCCGATCGCGACTTTGCGGTAGATTTCCTGGCAGCGGCGGCACTGACAGCGATCCATCTGTCGCGGATGGCCGAAGAGATTATCCTGTGGACCAGTTCCGAGTTTGGCTTTGCCGAACTGCCGGATGAATTCGCGACCGGCAGTTCGATGATGCCGCAGAAGAAGAATCCCGATCTGCTCGAATTGATTCGCGGCAAGAGCGGGCGGATGGTTGGCAACCTGATGGCGATGCTGATGATTCTCAAGGGGTTGCCGCTCGCGTATAACTCCGACTTGCAGGAAGATAAGGAGCGCGTGTTTGATTCTGCCGATACGCTCAAACCGGCGCTGGCTATCCTGACCAAGTTCTGGCCGCGGCTGACCTTCAAGCCCGAGGTGATGAAGGCGGCGGCGGGCGGCTTCGGATTGGCAACCGACCTGGCGGAGTATTTGGTGGCGCGTCAGGTGCCGTTCCGCGAGGCCCATGAGGTGATCGGCGCGCTGGTGCGTGAGACCGCGGCACGCGGCGGCCGGCTTGAGGATCTGGCGCTGGAAGAATTGCAACGCTACGCAAAGGCATTCGGGCCGGACGTTATGACTATGCTGTCAGCGGAAAGTTCGATTGCGGCGCGTAAGCTAATTGGCGGACCAGCACCCGCCACCGTACGAAAGCGGCTCAAACAGCTTGGCCGCGGATGATCTTTGATGACGCGCGAGCGCGGCGGCTCGCGCTATCTACGGTAATTGACCGGCGATGTGGAGTGGAAAGGGGCGCATGATTGAGCGGACGTGGCCGGTGCGGTCGAAGAATACAGCCAGAGTATTACTGGTCACATCGTTGATTATCTCGGCTGCCGCAGTGCTGGCGGCGTGCGGCGTGAAGAGTGCGCCGATACCACCCGAGAAGGCCCGTCCCGAAAGAATTACGAGCCTGACCGCGGCCTCGGTTCAGGACGGCGTCATGCTGAGATGGGATCGGCCGACGACCTATGCGGGTGGCAATAAGATGCGCGATCTCGGCGGTTTCGTGATTATGCGTGCGGAAGGAAACACCGCGGAGATGGAGCCACTGGTCGAAATACCAGTGACCGACCTCGAACGCTTCCAAGTCCAGATGCGTTTCAACTACGACGATATCGAGACGAAAATCGGCAGCCATTACCGCTATGCGATTATCTCGGAGACGACGGACGGTTATCGCAGCCTTCCGTCAAACGTGGTCGAAATCACTCGGATGAAGCCGCCGCCGCCGCCAAATCCCGCCAATTTCCAAATCCCGACGCCGAGCCCGCTGCCGACGTGACATGACCTCGCTTGCGGGATCGTTCGAACGCGAGACTGCGAGTGTGAACCGAGAGAATTTGAGCTTCGCCTCAACTGCATGGATACATGGTTTTGCGTCTAGCGGAGCTGTGATAAAACGGTCGCTCATCCTGGCGAACGGCAGACTGCTCGGCCAGTCAGCGGATGCGGACAGTACGTAATCGATGAATTACTTTAATTTCCGAGATAATCAACTTTACGCCGAGGAAGTGCCGGTGGCCGAACTGGCGAATCGTTACGGCACGCCGTTGTATATCTATAGTGCTCGAACGCTCCGGCGTCATTTCCGGGTGATGGATGATGCCTTCAAGGGAGTGGATCACTTGATCTGCTTCGCAATGAAGGCGCTCTCGAACCTGAGCATCCTGAAGCTCTACGGCGATATGGGGGCCGGCTTCGATATCGTCTCGGTAGGCGAATTGAAGCGCTGTCTCGTGGCAGGCGCCGATCCCGGCAAAATCGTATTTTCCGGCGTAGGCAAGACTGACGAAGAGATCGAGGCGGCGCTCAAGGCCCGTATCCTGATGATCAACGTTGAGTCGCGTCCGGAGTTGCATCGAGTGTCGGCGATCGCCGGTCGGATGCAGGTTAAAGCGCCGGTCAGCCTGCGCGTGAATCCAGACCTGGACCCCGGGACCCATCCGCATATTTCCACTGGCCATCGGGACAGTAAATTCGGGATTCCGCTCTCCCAGGTGCGGGAATATTACGCCGAAGCGCGTGATCTGCCGAATCTTGACCTGGCGGGCCTGAGCACGCATATCGGATCCCAAATCACGGAGACCGGGCCGTTTGAGGAAGCGGGGCGCAAGGCCGCTCAAATCGTCGCTGACTTGCGCGCCGACGGAATCGCCTTGCGCAATCTCGACCTCGGCGGCGGGCTTGGGATTCCATACCAGGAGCAGCCGCCACCACCGACTGCATATGCCGAGGCGTTGATGGGTCCGCTGCGCAAGCTCGGACTCAGAATAATTATCGAGCCGGGGCGGGTGCTGGTGGGTAATGCGGGAATCTTCGTAACGCGCATACTCTACGTCAAAGAGACTGATGTGAAGCGCTTCATAGTCGTCGATGGCGCGATGAACGACCTGATTCGGCCGGTACTGTACGAGGCGTATCATGAGATTCAGCCGGTGATACGCCGCGACTCCGGCAAGCTGCTCATGGGCGACGTGGTCGGGCCGGTGTGTGAGAGCGGCGATTTTCTCGCACGCGAGCGTGAACTGCCGGAGGCCGAGCCGGGGGACTTGCTGGCGGTGATGAGTGCGGGGGCATACGGCTTCGTAATGGCGTCCAACTACAACAGCCGCCCGCGCGTGCCGGAACTGCTGGTCAACGGCGCCCAAGTGCACGTGATTCGCGAGCGCGACAGCTTCGAGGATATTATTCGTAACGAAAAAATCGTGACCCTTGCGGACGGCCCCGATGCCTGAGCTTGATTTCGTCAAGATGCATGGCTGCGGCAACGACTATATCTACGTCGTGGCCGATCGTATCCGTCCCGCCAACCCGGGTGCCCTGGCGCGGCGGCTATCCGATCGCCGCTTCGGGATCGGCGGCGACGGGCTGATCCTGCTGTGCCCCTCCCGGCACGCGGACGTGCGGATGGAAATGTATAACGCCGACGGCAGCCGCGGCGAGATGTGCGGCAACGGGATCCGCTGCGTCGCGCGGCTGCAATATGGAATCCAGGGCGGCCGGCGGAATCCGATCGTGGTCGATACCGACTGCGGACGCAAGACGGTCGAGCTCCAGGTGGAGGACCTGCGTCCGATAGCGGCCACCGTCGATATGGGCGAGCCAAATCTTGAAGGGCGTGAAATTCCAGTCAACGCCAGCGGCCACGTGATCGGCTATCCGCTCGAAGTTGGCGGGCGCGAATATAAAATCACCGCGGTCTCGATGGGAAATCCACATTGCGTGGTCTTCGTCGAGGATGAGAGCGTCTTCGATCTCGACGATGTTGCATTTGCCCAATTGGGCTTGCGCTTTGAGCACGATCCATTTTTCCCGAAGCGGGTGAATACCGAGTTTATCCTGCCGATTGGACGCGGCCATCTGAAGATGCGGGTGTGGGAGCGTGGGTCCGGCGAGACGCTCGCGTGCGGAACCGGCGCGTGCGCAGCGCTGGTCGCGGCAGTACTCAACGGTCACAGCGAACGGCAGGCGACGGTCGAGTTACGCGGCGGCAAGCTCGATATTGAATGGCGCGAAGGCGGCGACGGCGCAAATCACGTCTTTATGACCGGTGACGCAGTGGAAGTTTTCCGCGGCACGATCACGGTCGGTGATGACGAGCTAATCACCGTCCGCGATTAGGAGGGATAGCGATGTTCAGTGGCGCTTTGTCGGCTTTGATTACTCCGTTTCGCGATGGCCACGTGGACGAAAAGGCTTTGCGCGACCTCATCGAATGGCAGATTCAGGCAGGGGTCGATGGGCTCGTACCATGCGGCTCAACCGGTGAATCGGCGACCTTGAGTCATGACGAGCATGAGCGGGTAATCGAAATCGCGGTCCGTCAAGCTCGGCGGCGCGTGCCAGTGGTCGCCGGGACTGGCTCGAATGCGACGGCAGAGGCGATCCGTTTAACCGCGCATGCCCGTGAAGTTGGCGCCGATGGCGCGCTGATGATCTCGCCGTACTACAACAAGCCAACGCAGGAAGGCATCTACCAGCATTACAAGGCGGTCGCGGAAGCAGTCGATATCCCGATTGTTGTCTACAATATCCCCGGGCGGACGGGTTCGAATATCGCGCCGGAAACGTTCGCGCGGTTAGCCGAAATCAAGCAGATTGTCGCAGTCAAGGAAGCGTCCGGCGTGATGGACCAGACGTCCGATATCCTGCGGCTGTGCGGCGACCGGCTGGCCATCCTGTCTGGCGACGATTCCTTGACCCTGCCAATCATGGCGCTGGGCGGCAAAGGCGTAATCGCGACGATCGGTAACGTAATGCCGCGTGAAATCCATGAGTTGGCGGCGGCGGGGCTGGCGGGCGACTTTGCGCATGCGCGGCAGATCCATTACCGGATGCTGCCGCTGATGCGGGCGCTATTCCTCGAGACGAATCCGATACCGGTGAAGCAGGCGTGTGCATTCATGGGACGCTGTAAAAATGAAGTGAGGTTGCCGCTGGTGCCTATGACCCAGGCTCCGGCAGAGCGTATGCACGCCGTGATGAAAGATCTGCGCCTGGTCTGAGCCGCCAAGGATTTGCGGTCGCGGCGGATAAACGCTATCGTGGCGCCGTTCGCAATGCCCGGCCGAGAAAGGACGGGCCGGAAGAATCAATCGAATCTGAGCAGCGATGATACGTAGACATAGCAAATTGAATCGCACAGGTATCTTGAATCGTCAGGGATTGACCAGCTTAATGGCTCTAAAGAGCGGCGTGATCACGGCAGCGATAGCGGTGTGTGGATGTTTGCTGGGCGTGGCTTCAACCGCCAATGCTTTTCCGTGGAGCATCGATATGTATCGCGGCCCGGCGATTCAGCCCCTTGAGGTTGCGCCGCGCGTGATGCCGGACGGCGTACTGCCAGTCGATGGTATTCATTACAACGTCCATTACGGTCAGCCGAAAGACCTGCCCGGCATCGACCAACAAGCTTTGCCGCCAATGAAGCTCGAATTGATGACGATCCGGATGCATAATCCGCTGCAGCCAACGGCAGATAATCTCCAGCATGGCGCGAACTTGTTCGCCGCCAACTGTTCGCCTTGCCACGGCAAGATTGGCCGCGGGAACGGCACCGTCGTTCATTTGCTGGCGCATAAGCCCGCTGACTTGCTCACTGGTGTAACTACGAATTTACCGGACGGCTACATCTACGGTTATATCCGCAATGGCGGTATTTGGATGCCGTCCTACGGCGACGCAATGACATCCGATGAGCGCTGGCAGGTGGTGATGTACGTGCGTCAGTTGCAGGCCAAGTACGGTAAGGAAGAAGCCGCTGCCGCAACCGCGCCCTCAACCACGACAGACGCGCAGAGTGGCGAAGAACCCGCGCCTCGGTCTGAAGCTCCATAGTCTCGATCCCAGCTATTCTACTCGACCGTTCGCTGCGCTTGGTCAGTGCCCTCGCCATCAGCGAACGGGGAATCCGGTGCACTTATTGCGCGGTCAGGCCGCCATCTACTGGCAGTGAGCATCCGGTAACGAACGAGGCATAGTCGGAGAGCAGCCACGTCACTGCTTCGCCGATTTCGCTTGCCTGGCCCATTCGCGCTATTGGCTCGACGCTCACCAAAGTGTCTTTGAGACGCGGATGGTTGGCGACCATTCCGGCCACCATTGCAGTATCGATCACGCCCGGGCAGACTGCGTTGACGCGGATTTTAGCGCGCGCATATTCGAGCGCCGCGGTTTTGGTCAGGCCGACCACGCCGTGCTTCGACGCTGTATAGGCAGGCATCCCATGCGAGCCGACCAAGCCTGCGGCCGACGCAGTATTGACAATAGCGCCGCCGCCTTGGGTTAGCATCTGCTGGATTTCATATTTCATGCAGAGCCACACGCCGCGCAGATTAACAGACATGATGAAATCGAAATTTTCTTCAGAGTCGTCAGCCGTCCGTGCAATCTTGCCACTGACGCCGGCGTTGTTGAAAGCGCAATCGAGACGGCCGAAAGCCTTAACAGCGGCCGCGACCATAGCTGCCGCTTCACTGGCCTGCGCGACATTAATTCTTGCAAAGACCGCTTCGCCGCCGGCTTTGCGAATCAATTCGACGGTCTCGTTGCCCGCGGCTTCAGTCATATCAGCGATCAGCACACGTGCGCCCTCTCGTGCTATCGCGAGCGCTGATGCGCGCCCAATTCCTGAACTTGCGCCGGTTACAAGTGCAGCTTTGCCCTCGAGCAGTTTAGCCATGATGAAGTACCTCGCGGACAATATATTCAGCTTGCATCGGGGTTGTGCAATCCCGCCGAGGAGTAGCGCGTTACCATATGGCCGGTTTGTGGTAGCCGGCGGCTAACAAAATGGCTTGGCTCTGCGCGAAATAGCGTTCGAAGCACAAAAAGCGAAGAAATGGCGCCGCTTTAGCGACTTGGGTTTCCTGACTCCTATCTATCTTATTTTACTTGAACTTGACCTAACACATCATAGTTCGTAAGGCGTCCTTATGCCACTTGACTACCGCCTATGACCTGCAACACTACTTACTAGCATCTGAAACTAACGTTAAGTATCTGAAAGGAATATCAAGCGGGATTATCCGGCATAGGCCTCCGAGCTATTTTTTAACGCGATGTATATTTTGCTTTGATGCTTTGAAATAACGGACAAAACCGAAAAGGGGGATTTTGCGATGGCTCCTGGAATTCAGGAGACTGCCGATGACAGGCAGCAATTCGAGTCGCAGCTAAAGGGTTGGATTTTGCCGCCAGAGGTTGTCGAGCGTCTCATTAGCTATCATACCATTATTAACTACCCGCCAGGCGCCCTGATCTACAAGCAGGGCTTTCCGGCCGACTTTTTGTTCTGGGTAGTTAAAGGCGCAGCCAAAGTTTATTGCCCATTGCGCAATGGCTCGCGAATCCTGGTGCATGCCGCTGGACCCGGCGAGTTGCTCGGCCATTTCGATCTTATGGACGATCAGTCGCAATGGGTGCGCCTGTTCGAGGCTCATTCGTGGACGCGCTGCACACTCGCGATGGTGACGCGGCAGCACGTGGTCAAACTGGCCAAAAGCCTCGAGCCAGTGGTCCTGGTTGACATGCTGCAGCGGATGAATACGGCATGGTCGTCATGGGTGGGCGCTTTCGCAAGTTTCCTCGGCTTGTCGTTCCGCGACCGTCTTGAACTTGTGATGCGCGAGCTGGGCACAAAATTCGGCATCCAGGACAAGGAGGGGATCCTGCTCGGGATCGATCCCGCTCATGCGGACCTGGCCGAAATGATCGGCAGCTCACGTCCGATGGTCAGCCGATTGATGTCGGAGTTAATCTCCGAGGGCGAGATCGGACGACGCGGCAAGCGCTATATTCTTATGAACGGTGGGCGGCTCGCGGTCAAAACTAAGAGTCCGGCTCCCGGCAAATTGAGCCATCCGCCTGTCAAAATAAATCATAACGGCAATGGCCGAGTGATCGCTGCTTAGTAAAGCGTCGCTCAGGGCGGCTGACGGAAACAAAATGATGGGACTGCCAGCCGCCATCCAGTCTGGAACTACTGCGAGTCCAGAAGGTCCGCAATCACCCGGTTGGCAAGTCAATCCAGCCGGATAAATTTGCGGTCTAAATTCCATTCAATATCCTGCCGTGCGTACTTGGGATTCTCTCCGACTGCTTGGCAAACGATGTAATATTCAGCCACTGTCATTTCGTCGCGAATCAAATTGAATCGCCGGTGTGCTTGGGATCCATGGACTTTTGGGTTGTCAGGAACCCGCAAAAATATCTTGCTTGTCAAAGGGCCATGATATTCGCCTAACTCTCCAGCCCTCGATCCCTTTCGAGTCATTCTGTTTCGAGCCATTTGAATTCCTCCGTTTTAGTTTTTTACACTTCGCGCAAATAAAAAAGGCGGAGCATCACTGCTCCGCCTTGATTAATCCCGGCCGCGACCTACTCTCCCATGCCGCCTACGGGCACAGTACCATCGGCGCTGAAGGGCTTAACTGCCGTGTTCGGGATGGGAACGGGTGTTTCACCTTCGCTATTACGACCGGAAACTTGCTATCGTGCGATACTCTTATGGTTTGCGGTTTAACCTCTTAGTAATCAGCCCGACCGAAAATGTTTGACAAACTGAATGTAGGGTTTCCAAGTAGATTTTGTGAACCGTATATGCGATTGCGCCTTTGCCGCGTGAATCCGGTTAGCGATATCGAAACCCGAATTCATCTCCAGCGCCATTCCAGTCACGGAATGTTAGCGGTCAAGCCGCACGGCCAATTAGTATCGGTCAGCTCCACGCCTTACAGCGCTTCCACCTCCGACCTATCAACCTCCTTGTCTAGAAGGGGCCTTCAGGGCCTTACGGCCGGGATACCTAATCTTGGGGTGGGCTTCCCGCTTATATGCTTTCAGCGGTTATCCCGTCCGCACATGGCTACCCGGCGATGCGGCTGGCGCCACAACCGGTACACCAGTGGTGCGTCCGACCCGGTCCTCTCGTACTAAGGTCAGCGCCCCTCAAGTATCCTACGCCCACGGCGGATAGGGACCGAACTGTCTCACGACGTTCTGAACCCAGCTCGCGTGCCACTTTAATCGGCGAACAGCCGAACCCTTGGGAGCTACTCCACCCCCAGGATGTG
>Ga0335075_10009352_pt1 | contig 14968 bp, 16 predicted proteins | sample Lox_Sample_24_FD_206723 | JGI IMG/M metagenome (GOLD analysis project Ga0335075, IMG submission 206723) | Soil microbial communities from Loxahatchee National Wildlife Refuge, Florida, United States - Lox_Sample_2.4 | ecosystem: Environmental > Terrestrial > Soil > Wetlands | place: USA...
CGCAGGGAGGAATCGCCGTCGCCCTCGGAGGAGACGAGGATGTTTCGCTTCATCTCGAGGACACCGTCGCCGCAGGTGACGGCCTGGTCGATCGCGACGCGGCGCGAGTTCTCGTCGAAGAAGGCCCGCTTCGCGTGGAAGAGCTGGTGCGCTGGGGCACTGGCTTCGATCGCGAACAGGGCAAGCTGATGCTCACCCGCGAAGGCGCGCACAGCCGCAACCGCATTCTGCACGCCAACGGCGATGCCACCGGAGCGGAAATTGGCAGGTCTCTCCTCGCGCATGCCCGCGAGCACAGGAACATCACCCTGCTCGAATGGACGACGACCGCGGATCTGATTGTCGAAGACGGCTGTGCAACCGGTGCATGGTTGCTTGACAGGCAGGACCGTCTCTATCCGGTCCGCGCGCGGGCCGTATTGCTTGCCAGCGGAGGAGCCGGCCAGGTCTATAGCGATACGACAAATCCCGCGGTCGCCACCGGAGATGGAATCGCTATGGCTTATCGCGCCGGGGCGGAGATTGCCGACATGGAGTTCTACCAGTTTCACCCCACGGCGCTCAGCCTGCCTGGCGTTCCTCGCTTCCTGTTGTCGGAGGCGCTGCGCGGCGAAGGGGCGTATCTGCGCAACGCGCGGGGTGAGCGGTTCATGGAGCGCTACCATCCTCTGCTCGAGCTTGCGCCGCGCGATGTTGTTGCGCGGGCCATTACCCGTGAAGGCATCGGGCCTCGCGGCGAGCACCTTTCCGTCCACCTCGATATGCGCCACGTGACCGGCATCGACCCCGCAAGGCGCTTTCCGGGGATCTCAGGCTTCCTTGCCCAGCAGGGCCTCAGCCTCGCACACGATCTGATTCCGGTGGGTCCTGCGGCGCATTATCTGATGGGTGGCGTGAAGACAGATGTGGATGGGCGCACTTCGCTGGACCGCCTCTATGCTGCCGGTGAGGCAGCATGCACGGGAGTCCACGGCGCGAACCGGCTGGCCAGTAACTCGCTGCTCGAGGGGCTTGTCTTCGGAGCTCGTGCCGGAACCAGCATGCGGGAAGTGTCAAAGGCTTCTCTCGGCAAGCCGCCGGCCATACCGCGACCTGGAATATCGGTCCCCGACACCAGCGATCTGCTCAGGAGTCTGCAACAGCACATGTGGCGAGATGCGGGATTGTTGCGTGATGCCGGCGGATTGTCGGCGATGCAGCGGGAGCTTGAGGGCGCCAGTGCAGAGGTCGCACCCAAGCGAACTTCACTGGAGTTTGCAAATCTTCATGCCGTCGCTGAGCTAATCGTCATCTCGGCCCTGGCTCGCGAGGAGAGCCGGGGAGCGCACTATCGCAATGACTTTCCTCGTCGCGACGACTTGCGTTTCGGCCAGCACTCGGTCGTGCGGAATGGCAAGGTTTTCTTTGAGCCTATGGGGATATCGGCTTTGGCTCGGTGAGGCGGCTCGCAATGGTGAAGATCGCCAGCACAGTCACGATGAAGACCAGGGACCATGTCGTAGGAATCTCAAACAATTTGTGGGTCAGCATTTTGATCCCGACGAAGGCGAGAATCACCCCCAGCCCGTAGTGCAGAAGCCTCAGCTTGTCGAGCGCGCTCGAAAGCGCGAAGTAAAGTGATCGCAGCCCGAGAATCGCGAAGATATTCGACGTATACACGACAAAAATATCGCGTGTGATGGCCAGGACCGCCGGAATCGAATCGAGCGCAAAGACCAGGTCCGTAGCTTCAACGGCGAGCACGATCAGCAGAAACGGCGAGATCCTCATCCTGCTGCCTCCCAGATCGCTCAGGCAGCGTTGCTGCAGCCACTGCACCGGCTTCGAGGGGGCGGAGTCCGCGCTCTTATGGCGCATCAGGCGCACGGCCGCCACCAGCAGAAAAGCTCCGAAGATAAATTGGAGCCACTCGAAGCGAGCGAGCAGCGACGCGCCAACAAAGATAAAGAGAGCGCGCATAATAATTGCGCCCAATACGCCCCACAGCAGCACCCGGTGTTGTTGTTCCTTATCGAGTCCCAGAGATCGGAACATCACCAGGAAGACAAAGAGATTGTCGATGCTCAGCGAGCCTTCGATCAGGTATCCGGAGAGAAATTCCAGCGCCGGCTGCCTGCCTTGTGTCTGTGAGAGCAGCAACGCGAAGCAGAAGGCAAGTGCCGCAACAACCGCCGTCCAGCCCCAGGCGGCGCGGATGGAGACTGTCTTGCCCCGGTGCAGAAGTCCGAGGTCGACAACCAGCAGCACGGCCACAATGACGTGGAAGGCAATCCAGAACTCGACGGATGCGCCTGCGAAGACTCGCTCAAACATTGGCTAATGTTCGTTCAACAGCCGGATGGTTTCAAGAAAGACATTGCCTGCGATGGTCAGGCTCTTTGCGCTCAGCTTGTCCATCGTATCCTGAGCCGTATGGTGGTAGGCGTTTTGCGGGCCGTAATCGAGATCGATGATGTCGGCGGAAGGCACGCCACGCTGCACAAAAGGCAGATGATCATCCTCTACCTGCTCATTTTGCGCGAAGAAGTAAGACTGGTAGCCCAAGCGTGAGGCAGCTTTCTTTACCACATCCAGAACCCAGGGTGTCGAATTGAGATCGCGCTGGATGTCGAGATTCTTGTCTCCGATCATGTCGGCGAGCAGAAATGCTTTGATGCGCTTGAGTGTGCCGTCATTCTCCCATTTTGCGGCCAGGTGGCGGCTGCCATAGAGGGAGTCAGAGTGCGACCACTGCTGGATTGCTTCCTCGCCATCGAAGAAGACGAGCCAGACACTGTATCCGTCGAGTGTGCGCCCGCGCAGGTGATTGGCCAGCCCGATCAGGAGCCCGGTGGTCGATCCCCCGTCGTTCGCGCCTACGAAGTTGATATTGCGCAGAGGGTAATTGGTCTCATAGTGCGTTCCGATGACGATGACGCCATCTTTTTTCCCGGGAAAGCGCACGATGAAGTTGCGCATCTGCATCGGCCCCGCCGGTGTGTTTGCGGTAAATGTGTCCACCACGAGATGGTCGTGCTCGAACTGCTTCTCGATGAAGGCCTCGGCTTTCGCGTGTCCCGGGCTGCCGATCCAGCGCGGGCCAATCGAGACAAATTCGCGCGTATACGCGAGTGCGCGGGCGCCATTGAAGTCGGCCTGGGCGTGGGCTTTGCCCGCTAACAGCAGGACCGCCAGGAACGGGAAGAGCAGATACCGAGATGCCCGCAATCAGCTCTCCCGTCGCTTTCTGCGCGTGGCTGGGTGCACTAGATAGGAAACGCCGATGCTGAGAAGGTAGAGGCAGAGCATTGGTGCCGCGAAGACGCACATGGTCAGAACATCGGGCGTCGGCGTAATGATCGCGGCGATGATGAAGATGACCAGGATTGCGTAGCGGATGTTCTTCCACAGGAAGCGTGGGCTCACGATGCCGAAGAGCGAAAGAAACAGAACGAGGATGGGCAATTCAAACGTAATGCCCAGGCCCAGAATCACGGTGAGAAACAGGTCGGTGTATTCGTTGACTTCGATCAGCGGACGGAATTCGTGACTGAAGGTGAAGAGGAAATCCAGCGATCCGGGAAATACCCAGCGGTAGCCGAAGTAGGCGCCGGCGAGAAACAATCCGATGGTCGCGGCCATGAAGGGCACGACGTAGCGTTTCTCGTTCTGGTAGAGCCCGGGCGAGATGAACAGCCACACCTGATACAGCACAAAGGGGGCGGCAATGATGCACCCTCCCATAAAGCTGATCTTCAGGTACATGTTGAAGCCGTCGATGGGGTTGTGGATAACCAGTTGCGGCGGCAGGCCGTGCTTCTTCAGAGCGAAGGTGATCGGCGCCTGCATCAGGCTGTAGATCTTTTCGTGGAAGGCCCACGCGGCGATGAATCCCAGCACCAAGTAGACCACCGAGTGGATAATGCGGCGCCGCAACTCCTCTAGATGTTCGAGGAGGCTCATGCCGGGTAGTTCTGCGCGTTGCGTTACCGACGATCGGGCGCGGTCGAGAATGTCATCCATGATGTAGGGGAGCATGTTCCTTGCCGAGCTCCGCATTATCCAGCGAGACAGGCTCGGTCAGGTTGCCGTGGCCATTCGAATGAGCCTCAACAGGAGGGTTGTCTGCCTCAGGTAGTTCGGGTGGAGTCACGGGCGCGTAAGGGTAGTCTGTGCTCACAGTCTCGCCGATTGACGGCGGAGCAACTGCGAGCGCTACCGGTTCTGGCGGCAGGATCGAAGGTTCGGCCGCACTCTGCGGAGCCGGCAGGGCGGCCTTTTCGGCCTCTGCCGCGGCGGTTTCGAGTTTCTTCTGCCGTTCCTGCTGCTCCATGGTACGTAACTCTTCATCAATCTGCATCTTGAAGTCGTTGGAAGCGCGTCGGAACTCGGCTAGCAGCTTGCCGATCTGCCGCCCAATCTCCGGCAGTTTCTTCGGCCCGAAGAGGACGAGGGCCAGAAGAAAGATCACAATGGAATCGGCAAAGTGCATTCTCTTGTCATGATACCCGCGTGCCAGTTGCGTCACAAACTGAGGGGGAAGATTGGGACGGGTTGCTTTCATTCAATAAAGTGCGCCGTGTCCCGCACCGTAGGGTTTCGCCGGACCCGGTTACAGATGAATTAAACTGGCTGTATTGAAACGCGCTTACGGCTCCTGATTTTTGCGACTGGGAGTCTGCGGGGTGCGTCCAATAATTAACTGGGTTGCAACATCCCCGTCGGTTGGGCGGCCCAAGCCGCAGCGAATCGACTGCAACCAAAGATTGCTTTCAACATCCCCGTCCATCAAAGCTCCCGGGTCGAGATCGGACTGAAGGCGGAATTTGCATGAGTGTAGTGGAAATCGTTGAAACTCCTCTCTTTGAAGAGACAAGTTGCTCGCTGGATCACTATCTCGTCCTGCCCGATCACAGCATGGACGAGCGCATTGCCGAGGCCCGGCAGAAGCTGGGCAAGAGCACAATCCTGCTTGGACACCATTATCAGCGCGATGAGGTGATCCGCTTCGCCGACTTTACTGGCGATTCTTACAAGCTCTCGAAAGTTGCGGCGGAGACCGAAGCAAAATACCTCGTCTTCTGCGGTGTGCATTTCATGGCGGAGAGCGCCGATATTCTCGGCCGTCCTGATGATCCGCCCGGAACCGGCCAGCAGGTGATTCTGCCCGATCTGAATGCCGGTTGCTCGATGGCGGATATGGCGGAGATCGGCCAGGTCGAAGACTGCTGGGACACGCTCGTCGCCGCCGGTATCAAACCGGACGAAATATTACCTCTCACCTACATGAACTCAACAGCTGCCATTAAGGCCTTCTGCGGAGAGCGCGGCGGCCTGGTCTGCACCTCATCCAATGCCCGCAAAGCCTTCGAATGGGCTTTTGCCCGCGCAGAAAAGATACTCTTTCTGCCCGATCAGCACCTCGGCCGCAACACTGCCTTTGCGATGGCCATTCCGATGAACGAGATGGTCGTCTTTGACCCGTATCAGATCAACGGCGGCATCACGCCCGAGCGGCTGCGCAGCGCAAAAATCATCCTCTGGAAAGGCCATTGCTCGGTGCATCAGCGCTTTCTGCCGCAACACGTGGACGCGGTACGCGCCAAGTATCCGGGTATCCAGGTGATTGTGCATCCTGAGTGCCGCTGGGAAGTGTGCCAGAAGGCAGACGCGATGGGATCGACCGAGCGTTTGATCAAGCTTGTTTCCAACGCGCCCGAAGGGTCGATGTTCGCCATTGGAACGGAGATCCATCTGGTCAACCGGCTGGCAAAGGAGTTCGCGCCGAAAGGGAAAAAGATCATTACGCTCGATGACACCGGCTGCCTTTGCACTACCATGTATCGCATTAGCCCGCAGCATCTCGCATGGGCCCTGGAGAATCTGGTTGCGGGGCGTGTCGTCAACCGCATTCAGGTGCGCGAAGATGTAAAGAACTGGGCACGTGTTGCGCTGGACCGGATGCTTGAGATTCGGGCCTGAGATATAGAGCCGGATATGGACGACTTTGAAATGAAGACCTTCACACTTGACGAGGCGCAGGCTTTGCTGCCCCTGCTGGAAACGCTCCTCAAGCGTGCGATCGACGGCAAGAAGGAGGCCGAGTCGATCGAAGGCCGACTCCAGGAACTGAGCCGCAAAATATTTCTCTCCGGCGGTTTCTTCGTCGACGTCGCCAACGTGCGCCGGCAGCGGGCCGCCCTGGAGTCTCACGTACAGTCTGCTAAGGACTCCGTTGCCGAAATCGATGCCATTGGGGTTCAGGTCAAGGATCTTGATACCGGCCTGCTTGATTTTCCCTGCCAGCTCGACGGCGACATCGTGCTGCTTTGCTGGAAGCTGGGCGAAGGCCGCATTGATTACTGGCACACTGTCGAAGATGGTTTCCGCGGCCGGCAGCCGATCGATGACCGCTTCAGGAATCGCAAGGCGAAAAAGCCGGAGCAGCCGAATTAAATAAACGCTGCGGAGAATTCGGCGCCGCCTTGACGAATAATAATAATTATCATCTAATAATTAATAGCAATGACTGTTGCAGAAGCCAACGAGTTCCGCTCGCTCTGTGATCGAGCGGGAATTCCTGTAACGCATCAGCGCCAGGTGATCTACCAGGTGCTGCGCAGCATGCACGGTCACCCCAGCCCAGAAGAGGTTTACGAGCGGGTGAGGGCGAGAATTCCGGCGATTTCACTCGCCACTGTCTATAAAAATCTCCACCTCTTCATCGAAAGCGGGATCTTCCACGAAGTAAGCCTGCATCACGGCTCTCTGCGTGTCGAGACAAATTCCCTGCCTCACCATCACCTGGTTTGCACCCGTTGCAAGTCGATTACCGACATTGCGGCCGAAGATCTTGGGATTTCCGTTCCGGCGCGGAAGCTTCGCAGCGGTTTTCTTGCGCAGCGATATGCGGTCGATGTTCTGGGTCTCTGCCCGGATTGCCAGAAGAGTCCGTCTTAATTGGCTTTGTCTTCGATCAGTTTCGTCCTGAATACATCAATCAGTTTTCACCTTCATAACCCTCAAGGAGTCATATATATGCTAAGTGTCGGCGAGAAGTTCCCTTCGTTTTCCGTTACCGCAACCGTCAGCACCGATAAGAACAACGCGTTTGAAACCATCACTGACGAGAGCTATCCGGGCAAGTGGAAGATCTACTTTTTCTGGCCCAAGGATTTCACCTTCGTTTGTCCCACCGAGATCGCAGCCTTCGGCAAGCTGAACGGCGAGTTCGCTGATCGTGACACGCAGGTGCTCGGTGGCAGCACCGATTCCGAATACGTCCACCTCGCGTGGCGCAACAACCACGAAGACCTGAAAGATCTGCCGTTCCCCATGCTCGCGGACGTGAAGCGCGATGTGTGTGAGCAGCTTGGCATCCTCGATGTCAACGCCGGCGTGGCCCAGCGCGCGACGTTCATCGTTGATCCCCAGGGCGTCATCCGCTTCGTGTATGTCACCGATCTTTCGGTTGGCCGCAATCCTCAGGAAGTGCTGCGCGTACTCGATGCGCTGCAGACCGACGAGCTCTGCCCCTGCAACTGGCAGAAGGGCGAGGAAACTCTCGTAGCCTAGCTTTGTGAAAACAAGTAAGCCGCCAGTCCAGGTGCTGGCGGCTGAACTTTCTGTAAGAAAGGATTGAATCATTATGTCCATTGATCTGCTGATTGACAACCTTCCTGGTTACGCGAAGGACTTGAAACTGAACTACTCCACGCTTGTGCGGCAGAATGCCGAGCTGACTCCCCAGCAATTGTGGGGAACCATTGTTGCAAGCGCTCTGGCCACGCGTAATCCTGAGTTGACGGAGGCCGTCCTTGCGGAGGCAGCAAAGCAGCTGGCACCGCAGGCTTTTGAAGCTGCCAAGGCTGCAGCCGCGGTCATGGGGATGAACAATATCTACTATCGCTTCCTTCACCTCACTTCGAATGAGAAGTACGGCACGCTGCCTGCACGCCTGCGTATGAACGTGATGCGGACGCACGGCGTCGACCACGTCGATTTCGAGCTGTGGGCGCTGGCTGTCTCAGCGATCAATGGCTGCGGCAAGTGCGTCGACTCGCATGAGAAAGTCGTGCGTGAGAAGGGCATTGGCGAAGAGACCATCCTGGCTGTTGTTCGCGTTGCCTCGGTGATTCATGCGATCGGCAGTGTTCTTGACGCTGAAAAAGTAGCCGAGCCAGTTGCGGTCTAAGACTTTACCGACCTTCATGCAGGCCCGCGGATTGGCGGGCCTGCATTTCTTCGAACAAAATCCGCCCCGATTGCGTCTCTATATCGCCCCCGAAGGAGTCAGGCGACAAGCCAAGCCCCGTGATGGTATCAAGAGACTTGATCTGAACCCCTGATGAAACAGAAAGAGCAGGCCAGCGAGCACCGATGCAGATCCTCACGAATCCCCTAGTCCTTCCACTGGTCCTATTCCTTGCGCTGTCCGGCTGCGGGCAGTTTTTTCCAAAGGAAACGAGCGGGGGAGGAGGCACGACCACCGGCGCGAATGTTTATGTGGGCAATAACAATACCGCCTCGATTTCCGCTTTCTCCATCTCAAGCAGTGGGATCACTGGCCTTTCGAATTCGCCCTACTCGCTGGGAGTCTCGCCGAGTGCTTTGGCTATCACGCCCAGCAACAGCTATCTCTATGTCGCCAGCCTTGCGGGAGGGATTTATGCCTATGCTGTTGGCTCCAATGGGGTCCTTACCATCGCCAACAGTGGTAGCGCGGTTGTCTCCGGCATCAGCCCCACTGCGATCAAGGTAGACCCGAGCGGCAAGTGGCTGCTCGCCGTCGATCCAACTCCGGCTGCCTATATCTTTGCCATCAATAGCGACGGCACTCTGACATCGGAGGGAAGCGTACCCCTTCTTGCGGGCTCGAGTCCCAATCACCTGGTCATCATACCGACCAACAATTATGTGTATGTCGCGTTGGGCACGGGCGGCGTCGCGATTCTCAATTTCAACGCAACTACGGGCGTATTGACCAACAACAACCAGGTGCTTCCACCAAAGCAATCGGTAGATGCGATCCAGGGGCTCGCCATCAACTCTGCCGGGACATTCCTCTATGCTGCCGAGACCGGAATCAACGGCGTGCGCGTCCTTGCGATTACTTCGACTACCGGCGCGCTGAAGGAGGTTACAGGCTCGCCATACACCGCCGGCACGGGCCCCACCGGAGTGCTGCTCGATTCCACCGGTAGCTACCTCTACGTCACAAACCGCGCTTCGAATAATATCAGCGCATTCCTGGCATCCTCTTCAGGCGCGCTTACTCCGATTACCGGCTCGCCCTTCACTACCGGTACAAACCCGATCGATCTGGCCGAAGACAACACAAAGACGTACATCGCTGTCGTCTGCGCCGGCGGCAGCCCGGATCTACAGGTCTTCAAGCTCGATACCACGACTCCCGGCGCGCTGGATACCTTCAAGTCAACGGCGACAGACACCGATCCAGCGAACGCACTAGCGATTGTCGCCGCTAACTAAGCTGCGTTTGCCGCCTTCCGGCGGTGAGCCAGCAGATACATGAAGCGCGTGGTGCCGCTGATCAGCAGGTTGATGCCGACAATCGTCGCGAGTGCCCAGTTTGAGGTCGACGGCCAGTGGGCCAAGATCAAGAGAGCCAGCAGCACCGTGACGATGCCGTCGAAAAGCATCCACCCCGAGCCAGGCAGGGCGCGGATCCCGAAGAAGGCGATGATCTGCAGGATGCCTTCAATCATGAAGATGACGCCCAGCACGAGGGTGAAGGCTGCCAGCGCGCGCACCGGATGCATCAGGAAATAAATGCCGCCGATGATGTAGAGGATGCCGATCAGGGTCCGCCATAAATAGCCGCCAAAACTGCCGGCAACCACGGCAAAGATCAAGTGAAGGATACCGGCGGCGACGATCAGGCAGGAGAAGACAATGGCCAGGCTGATTCCGACCTCAAACGGCAGGACGATCGCCACCAACCCGGCAAGTGCCAGCAGGGCGGCCCAGACCATCGCCCAGGTTGTCACCCGCCTCCATTGATTACCAGGAGCATCCGCAGTCATGAAACCTCCCTGTTGTGCAATACGCTGCGCACCAGCATAGCTTTTTTCCAATCTGCCGCAAACGAAATACTCCGAAAAACTTGAGCGAGAGGGCGTTACCAAGATCGCACTCCGCCGTACCGGAACCTAAGTCGGTCTGAGTGCGCGATGCTATTCTCTAACTGGTTACAGTGAACAGCGAGCTGCCCTCAGACTGGTTTCATCGCGATACGCGCCCCCATGACGCGTATTCGTCCTCCCGGCGCAAGTTGTCCTGGCTCACCTGGCTGCTTTCGTTGGCCTTTGTTGCCGGATGCAGCCATTTCATCCATAAGCCGCCGCCGGAATACGTGTACGTTTCTGCCCGGGGCACATTTTTGCGAGATCGCCTAGCCGCTGTCTCCAATCGGATCGCCGAAGTTTCGAACGGGCAGCGGCTGGTTGTCCTTGAGCATGTGCGGCGCTTTTTCAAAGTCAAAACGGACAAGGGAGAGATCGGCTGGATCGATGAGCGCGCTGTCATCGATCAGGATGACTTTGACAAGTTTAAATCGCTGGCTGCCGATCACGCGCACGATTCGGTGATCGTTCCCGGAGTTCTGCGGGACGATTCGTATGTCCATGAAGCTCCCGGACGCCAGGCGGAACACTTTTATTTATTTACGGAAAACACCAAGCTGCAGCTGCTGGCACGGGCTTCGGTTCCCAAACCTGGACCGCCGCAGGCCCTGCCGGTCCCCAAGCCGGCGAAAAAGACCGCCACCGGGGCCGGGGCGAAGTCCGGCGCATCCTCGAAGGAGGCTGCCGCGGCCACAACTCCTCCCCCGCCTGTGCTGCAGGATTGGTGGCTGGTGCGCGATGCCCAAGGGCGTACGGGATGGGTGTGGTCGCGGATGATCGATGTCGACATCCCCGATGCGATCTCCGGTCTCGCGGAAGGCCAGCGGTACGTCGGAGCCTATGTCCTGCGTACGGTCGATGACCCCGAATCCAGTTTCCCCAACGGCAAGGCCCCCGAGTACCTGGCGCTGATGAACTCCTGGAAGGAAGGCTTACCGTACGACTTTGACCAGGTACGCGTCTTTACCTGGAACACGCGCCGGCATCGTTACGAGACTGCCTTCCGCCAGAAGAAACTGCAGGGCTACCTTCCGGTCACGGTAGGCAGCCAGGTCTTTGATAAGGAGACCGAGCCGGTCTTCTCGTACAAGGTGGCAACCGGCGACGATGTAGCTATCGACCCCCAGACGGGCACCGCCCATCCGGCCGACCTTGAGGTTCAGAACTACCGGATGGAAGGGGTCATCGTGAAGAAGATCGAGCCGCCTTCGGCTGCTCCGCCTCCCAAAGCCGTGGCGGCCGCGCCTCCTTCCACCAAGGCAACCAAGGAGTCGGCGAAAGGGAAGCACCACCATAAAGCCGCAACGAAACATAAGAAGAGAAGGTAAGCGGGGGCTCCCCCTCCCCCCCGGTCATTTTGAAAAGATCTGATTCTAAAAGGGAAATTGTAAAGATTTGATTCCAGAGTCTTTATTTGTTACCGATTCATTCTAAAGGGTTTATTCATAACACCTCCGAGTCCTGTGTTCACCAATCTTCACCAATCATTGATTCTGTGGGGATTATCTGTAACTCATTCTTTCTAAAGTGCCTTCAAATAAAAATGCCCATCGCGGAGCGATGGGCACTTCACGTTTGGCTCTATCACCATTATAACGGCCGGATGTAACTTTCCAGCCAGCTATTTTCGACAAATATAGCTTTGAAATGAATCAGTTACGGGAAAATTAGCGGCGGGATCGTTGACAACCCCTTGACCAGCTACTTCAGCGGGTAGAGCTTGATGTCGCGGAAATAGACCTCCGCGCCTTCGGATTGAAAGAGGATCTTGCCGCTCGAAGGAAAGGCGTCGGTGCCTTCATTCGCCAGTTTGCCGTTGACGTATTGCGTTACGTGTCCGTTCTGGTTCACCAGCTCCACGACATTCCACTCGCCGTGCGGCTTTTCGAGCTCGTTTACCGGATCGCGATAGCCGACGACATTCTTCCAGGGGCCCTTATTGAAGCGGTCGATCTTGAGGGCTTTCCCCGGAGGCCCGGTGACGCGCTGGCCGTCTTTACCGGTAAGAGCGGCGCCATCGGTCATCCAGAAATCGCCGGTGCAGCCTTCGTTGATCTGGAACTCGATGGAGCGAGGCCACACTTTCTGGTCGCCCTGTATGTTGTAGAGAATGCCGCTGTCGCGGGCCTGCCCTGCGCGCGGCGCAAAGGTTCCCTCGCCCCACTTGAATTCGGCTCTCAGATAGTAGTTCTGGAATTCCTGCCTGGTGATGATGTAGCCGAATTCGGTGCCGGAGACGTGAATGACCCCATGCTCCACACGAAAGACGTGATCGGGATCGCTGTTGAGCCCTTTGCTCTTGATGAAGGTGTCGAAGCCGTTGAGGTCGTGACCATCGAAGAGGACTACCGCCGGGCCATGCGCGGGAATGCCTTTCGTCCCTGGCCAGGCAACCGCTGAAGAAAGCAGGCACGCCACCGACACGAACAATTTGAGCTTTCGATTTCTGCGGATCAAGTGTTTCTCCTTCGCAAAGATGCGAGCAGGGAAAGAGTATCAGCCTGCCGGGCCAAGTTGTGCCACATACCACGCGCAGCTTCAGCCTTGAGGGGAATTTCCGCAACGGAAGCAATATGCCGCCGAGATCAACTCCAGCACCGACGGCAAAGCAAGCGGAAAGGATTCGTTTTCCGGGCTCCGGAATGCCGGGCCGTCGCCGCCGGACGGCGAAAATGCATCTAATGGCCGAGGCTTTTATGCGCGTACCTGCGTATAAAGACCACTGGCCGGTTTGGATAATGTGCGATGAAAGCGCATAAATTGTAGACCGCGCCGGTTGCTTTGGACGGTTCGAACCCGTATGGTGATGGTATTCATATTGCGGCTCGGCGTGCGCGGTCGGTGCGCTGGTGCCGGATTTTCGTTTCGATTTACTGACGTAAAACCTAAAGTCAAGCTGTAGAAGGAGATCGGCACATGGACAACAAGCCGGCGCAGAATATTCAGGACACGTTCCTGAATACCGTTCGCAAGGATAAGACCCCGATCACGATTTATTTGGTGAGTGGAGTCAAACTGACCGGGAAGATCCGGTCATTCGACAAGTACTCCGTGTTGCTGGAGAACAACAGCCAGGAGCAATTGATCTTCAAGCATGCTATTTCAACCGTCGTCAGCAGCCGCGCCGTACTTCATGGCGAGCATCGTCCCGGAAGCCCTGGTACGGGCGCTTCGGGGCATGGGCAAAGCACCGTCGCTGCCGGCCAGGATGCCAGTTCCTGAGGCTGGATAAAAATCCTCTTTTGCCTGGGTCCAGAGCTTAGGCTGCTTCTTCATGAGGATGAACAAGCAGCCGTGGCGTCTACATGCGCTGGTTCTGGCCAGAGCAACTGAATAGCTTTATCGAATTGAACACAACCCGTCAGTTCGTCGCAGAACGCGCTCTTTTGGTCGCTGTCGATTTTGCAGGACAGCGTCGCCAGCTGACGCGAACGGCGGCGCTTGCCCGCCACGCTGCCCTGGCCAATGCTGAGGATGATCCGCTGGCCCTTGGCGAAGCATCTTCAACCGTGGTCTCGACTCTCGACCTCGAGGCTTCTCTGCAGGAGTTTCGCGAGCTTGTGACATCTGCCGGCGCCGAAATCGCCGGGGAAGTTATCCAGCGCAGGCCGAAGCCCGATCCAGCAACCCTGATCGGCAGCGGCAAGGTGGTGGAACTGGCAGGCATCGCCGCTTCGTCCCGCACGGACGTGATCCTCTTCGACCACGACCTGACGCCGACGCAGCTTCGCAACCTCGACGACGCTCTTCCTTACCGCGTTGTCGACCGCACGCAGTTAATCCTGGATATTTTTGCCCGTCATGCCCGCACCCGGGAAGGGCAGTTGCAGGTGGAGCTGGCGCAGCTGGAATACATGCTGCCGCGCCTGACTGGCCGAGGCGCATCCATGTCGCAACTGGGCGGCGGCATTGGAACACGCGGACCCGGTGAGACGCAGCTTGAAACCGACCGACGGCGCATACAGCGCCGGCTGCAACATCTGAAGCAGGAGATCGAGGGCGTTCGCCGCATTCGAGCCCAGCAGCGCCAGCGGCGTGAATCGGTGCCTGTCCCGGCAGTCGCCCTGGTGGGTTATACCAATGCCGGCAAAAGCACCCTCTTCAATGCCATGACGCACGCCGGAGTGCTCGAGTCGGCGCGTATGTTCGCCACCCTTGACCCCAAGCTGAAGGCGATCGTTCTTCCCAGCCGGCGCAAAGTGCTGCTCTCAGACACGGTGGGATTCATCCGCAATCTTCCGCACACGCTTGTCACCTCGTTCCGCGCGACGCTCGAGGAGGTGCAGAAGGCTGAGGTTCTGGTGCATGTCCGCGACTGTTCGAGCCCGGTGCAGGACGAGCATAAAGAGGAAGTGGAAAAGGTCCTGGGTGAACTGGGTGTGCTTTCCAAGCCCCGGATCGAAGTACTGAACAAGATCGACCTGCTGCCACTGGACGAAAGGCCGTCTCTCGAAGCCAGCGGGGCGGTTGCTGTTTCCGCCAGGCTCGGCTGCGGCATGGACAACCTGCTGGCGCTCATCGATGCGGCACTTGTAGCCGATCCGATCGTGGAACAGCGCTTCGAGATTCCTCAATCGCAGGGCAGTGTCCTGGCAGCGCTGGGGGCGGGAGCGCTGATCCGCGAGCAGGAATTCGTCGGGAATAGCGTGGTGATGACGGTCGCCGGGCCGGCATCCCTTCTGGGGCGTTACCGGCAATACCGGGTCGACGCCAGGGATTAGAAGCTGCGTGAAACAGAAATGGGCCGGATGTAGGGGAGCAGAGGTAGGTCCCAAACATCCGGCCCATTGGACCCTGAACCGGGTCATAGGTGATACTGTTCAGTGTACGCCGGAGTGACGGCG
>Ga0335075_10009353_pt1 | contig 14968 bp, 11 predicted proteins | sample Lox_Sample_24_FD_206723 | JGI IMG/M metagenome (GOLD analysis project Ga0335075, IMG submission 206723) | Soil microbial communities from Loxahatchee National Wildlife Refuge, Florida, United States - Lox_Sample_2.4 | ecosystem: Environmental > Terrestrial > Soil > Wetlands | place: USA...
GACCGGCTGGCGATGTTGCCCACCTTGCCCGCCTTGAACCCGGCCGTGGCCAGCGCCCGCGACAGCCGACCCGCCAGCCCGTTCGTGTCCCCGCCGTTGTACACGTCCACCGTGGTCGCGCCGGGCGTCAGCGACGTCGCCGTCGGCTTCCCTGCGGGCTTCTTCACCGACTCGCTCATCGCCGACGGGTAGAAAGCCTCGTTCACGACCTGCTTGATGTAGGCCGAGTTCACGACGTTCGCGTCCTGACCGTCAATGGTCTGGTAACCCACGATCGGCAGCGTTTCGAAGGTAAGGTTGTTGCCGGTCAGCGCCTTCATCTCGCCGGCGAACTGGAGCAGGTTCCAGCCACCGCTGGTGATCAGGTACTGCTTTGCCACGGTCATCAGCGCGCTCATCTGGCTCAGGTCGCTGAACACCCCTTCGTGCTCCAGTTTCCAGATCACGTAGTCAAGCACCGCCTGCTGCCGGTGGGTGCGGTCTAGGTCCCCGTTCGGCAGGTTGTCGCGCTCTCGCACGAAGGCCAGCGTCTGCGCCGCGTCAAGGTGCTGGTAGCCAACCTTCAAGTTGGCGCCGGAGTTGGCGTCATGCAGGTTCTGGCCGCCGTTCCACGGCTGCACGCACGCCTCGATGCCGCCGAAGACGTTCGCAAGCTCGTAGAAGCCGTCCAGGTTGAGCTCGGCGAAGCGGTCAATGTGTACCCCGGTCAGCGCCTGGACCGTCTGCACCGCCGCCAGCCGGCCCGCCTCATTTCCCTCGAAGTTGCGCTGCTGAGAGGACATGCCCGGATCCTGCTGGGCCAGTAGGCTCATCTTGTCGGCCATCGCGAAGCCGTACGCCTGGTCGATCTTCCCCTGCGCCCCGCCGTACCCGTTCGTGCCGACCATATCGACCCAGTCATCGCGCGGGATGGAGAAACCAACCGCCTTCTGCCCGCCCGCGAAGATGTGGATGAGGATCAGCGTGTTCGTCGCGTCGCCGCCCACGCTGCCGATGTGCATGGCATCCTCAAGCCCCCGCGGCAGCGGCTGGCCGTTCCAGTAGGTACGGCTCTCCAGGCCCATCAGCAAGATGTTCATCGCCCCGGTCGACGGGCCGCCGGACAGCACGTTCGAGCCACCGATGCCGTCGGCCTGCGCCCTCAGGTAATAAGCGAACCCGCTCGCGACGAGCACGATCGAAGCGAGAATGCAGCCCAGGGTATAACCGGCCTTGCCGGCGATCCTTGAGCCGTGAGCATGGGACATCCGCGTCTCCTCCGGGACGCAGACTACCTGGGTAGCCTGAAAAAAGCCTCAATCGATCACGAAGTAGCCATAAATAGCGGAATCCGGGGCAATACAGACAACTACTGACAGCTACTCTACGCGCACCAAGCGTACATGGATCGCGCTTCCCGGCCGGCGTGGTGGTTAGACACGGAGCGGTTTGGGACGAACTTTAGGATTGATGCATTAATCTCGGCTGCAATGACCACACCATCGGGGCAGGAACCGCGATCTGGCCCCCCACGCGGCGGCCCTGCCCGGCCGACGGCGCGCGGGGCCGATCCCGGTTGGGCGGGCCGCCCAGCACGGGAAGACGTGGCGCCCAGGCGCGACGGCGCCGGGAACTCGTGGCGTCAGGACCGCGTCGCATCCCCGCGTTCCGAGCGCGGGCGCACAGCCTCCGGTCGTGACGAGTGGGGTCCGGGCGGCGGCCGCGCCGGCAGGGGCCGGCAGCCAAGCGCCAGAGGTGATCGCGGCGGGGAGATTCCAGACAACAGACCGCGGCCGCCGGGTGGGCTCCAGCCGGGCCCGGCGGTCCGGTGGATGGGCAGGCTGCCCTCGTGGGGCGCGGTGCTCATCCTGGCAGGCGCCGCCATAGTCGGCATGGTAGGCACGCTATCCATGGGCCATGACCCGGGGTCCTTCCTTGGCCTCCTGGTCGTCGCGGGGGCTGTCATCGCCGCGCTCACCGTCCGACCGCGCGCCGTCTACCAGATCATCCCGCTCCCCGCGCTTACCTACCTCATCGCGGCCGTGATAACCGGGGCGTATCACGACCGCGCGATCGACACCTCCAAGACGCAGATCGGGATTAACTTCCTGCAGTGGATCGCCGGGGGTTTCCTCGCGATGAGCGCCGCCACCATCCTGGTCATCGTGATCGCCGGCGCCCGCTGGGTGCTGCGTCGGCAACTGGTCTCCGGGCAGTTCGCGGTGTCCGAACAGCGGTCCGCGCCAGACCGCGCGCCGCGCAGGAGCCCGGCTTCCGGCACCCGCGCCGACCGTGATGACTGGGCCGATGCCGACCTGCGCGAGGGCCGCCGTCAGCCGCCCGCCTCGCGGAGGAACCGCGACCAGCGGGACTGGAGTGATTACTGGGATGATCGGAAACCACGGGGATAACCGTGATCCGTGGAGCGGATAGAGGTTAGAGCTTTTCCAGCGGGGCGTAGCGCAGCACTAGGTGCTTGATGCCGTATTCGCCGCCGAAGTCGATCTTCGCTTCGGCCTGGTCGCCGAAACCGTCGGCGGACACCACGGTGCCGAGCCCGAACTTGTCGTGGGTTACCCGGTCGCCCGGGGCGAGCGCCGGGACGGCGCGGTTCCCGGGCGACGAAGCGCCGGACCGCGCGGCCACGCGCGCGATCGCCCCGGGCGCCGCCGCGGCGGCCGCGCTCGCGTCGCGCCGCCACTCGATCAGCGACGCCGGGATCTCGGCGAGGAACCGGGACGGGGTGTGGAACGCCGGACGCCCCCACCAGTTGCGGCTGACGGCCCGGGTCAGGTACAGCCGCTGCATCGCCCGGGTAATCCCCACATAGGCGAGCCGCCGCTCCTCCTCGAGCTCGCGCTGGTTGGTCAGCGATCGCTGATGCGGGAACACTTCCTCCTCCATGCCGGTGAGGAACACCACGGGGAACTCGAGCCCCTTGGCGGTGTGCAGCGTCATCAGCGTTACCATGCCGCCGTGGTCCTCGCCGTCCGGGATCTCGTCGGCGTCGGCGACCAGCGACACGCGCTCCAGGAAGTCGTCAAGCGTCCCTTCCTCGGAGGAGGCGTCGAACTCGCGCGCCACCGACACCATTTCCTGGAGGTTCTCCACCCGGGTGGCGTCCTGCAGGTCCGACGAGGTCTCCAGCGACGTCTGGTAGCCGGTCCGGTCGAGCACCGCCTCGACCAGTTCGGCGACCGGGCCGCCGGCCGCGGCCTGCTCGCGGAGATCGCCGACGAGCGCGTTGAACCCCGCGATCGCCGCGGCGGAGCGGGCCGCGAGGCCCGGTACCTCGCCGGGTGTCCCCAGCGCCTCGGCGAAGGAGATGCTCATCCGGGCAGCGTAGGCGGCCACGTACTCTTCGGCCCGGTCGCCGATTCCGCGCTTGGGCACGTTCAGCACCCGGCGCAGCGACACCTCGTCCGCCGGGTTGGCGATCAGCCGCAGGTAGGCAAGCAGGTCACGAACCTCACGCCGCTCGTAGAACCGGACGCCGCCGACCACCCGGTAAGGCAGCCCGACCCGGATGAACACTTCCTCGAACACGCGCGACTGCGCGTTCGTCCGGTAGAAGACCGCCACCTGGCCGGGCGTGGCCTCGCCCGCGTCGGTGAGCCGGTCCACCTCCTCGGCGACGAACGCCGCCTCGTCGTGCTCGTTGTCGGCGACATAGCCGACGATCGGCGGCCCGGCGCCCGCCTCGGACCACAGGTTCTTGGGCTTGCGGCCGGGGTTGCGGGACACCACCGCGTTCGCCGCCGCGAGGATGTTCTGCGTCGAGCGGTAATTCTGCTCAAGCAGGATCACGGTCGCGTCCGGGTAGTCCTGCTCGAACTCGATGATGTTCCTGATCGTCGCCCCGCGGAAGGCGTAGATGGACTGGTCGGCGTCGCCGACCACGCACAGCTCGCTGGGGGGAACAGCCTCGTCCGAGCCAGCGGGCCCTGGGGAGCCGGCCCCTTCCGTTCGGGAAAAAAGAGAAGAGCCGCCGGAGACGAGTTCGCGCACCAGTGCGTACTGCGCGTGGTTAGTGTCCTGGTACTCGTCCACGAGCACGTGCCGGAAGCGGCGCCGGTAGGCCTGCGCGACCTCGGGAAACGCCTGGAACATGTTGACCGTGACCATGATCAGGTCGTCGAAGTCCATCGCGCCGGCCGCCACCAGGCGGCGCTGGTACTCCGCGTAGGCCTCGGCCAGGGCCTTCTCCCGGGCGGTGCGGGCACGGCTGGCGAACGACTCGTAGTCCACCAGTTCGTTCTTGAGGTTCGAGACCTGCGCCGCCATCGCCTTCGGCGGGTACTGCCTGGCGTCAAGCTCAAGCTCGCGGCAGACCAGCGCCATCAGCCGCTGTGAGTCCGCCGCGTCGTAGATCGAGAAGTTCGCCGGGTAGCCGAACCGCTTCGCCTCCCGCCGCAGGATCCGGACGCACGCCGAGTGGAACGTCATCACCCACATCGACCGCGCGCGGGGACCGACCAGCTGCGCCACCCGGGCGGCCATCTCGCCGGCCGCCTTGTTGGTGAACGTGATCGCCAGGACCTCCCCCGGCGCCACTTCCCGCTCGGCAAGCAGGTAGGCGATCCGGTGGGCGAGCACCCTCGTCTTGCCCGAGCCGGCGCCCGCCACGATCAGCAGCGGACCGCCCGCGTGCAGCACGGCGGCGCGCTGCTGCGGGTTGAGGCCATCGAGAAGGGGGTGCGTCACGGTCGTGGTCACCTGACCAGGTTAGGGGGTGGCGCCGACAAAAACGCCCTTCGCTTGAGCACCCGGCGCGTCGCGATCGCCGTAACACCAGGCGCGCCTGGGACGTACGTCCATGCGTGCGTACCTATACAGTTTACTCACCGGTAGGACAAGGAAGAATGTACCGATTTGGCCGTGATCTTTGGCGTTTCGCGGTATCGTGACTTGCTCATACCCGTATCCCGCAGGGGGGTCCTATGGGGTCGCGTGGTCGATCCATACGACTGAGAATCTACTTCCTCGTGGCGATTCCGCTGGTCACGATGCTCGGCCTGCTCGCATTCGTGGCCGACACGACGGTCACGAACTACACCAACCTGGACCGCACCCCGGATCTCCTCCAGTCAACGGCGCTGCCGGTGAACAGTTTCGTGACCCAGCTCCAGAAGGAACGCCGCGACGCGGTCGTATATTTGTCCGCCCCCAACTCCATCAACTCTTTTGAGTACCAGCTGGTAGTCAAGGCGAGCACCACCTCGGCCCAGCTGCTCGGCCAGACCATGGACTCGTCGCCGGTCACGAGCGTCGAAAACGCGCCGGAGCACGCGGCCATCGCCAAGATGCTCAGCGCCGTCGCCGGCCTGTCCCAGGTCCGGCAGGCGGTAGAGGCCAGGAAGATCACACCGGTCGAGGCTTTCGAGGCGTACACGCAGGTCATCGCCGATGCGCCGGTCATCTTCCAGGCAGAGTCCACCAGCCTGACGAACGGCCAGGCCGTTGCCAGTGGCCTCGGCCTCATCGCCATCGTGAACACGCAGGAAGACATCGACGAAGAGGACGCGATCATGGCGCAGGCGCTGGCGTCAGGCGTCCTGAGCCCACAGGCGCGGGTGATCTTCAATGACGCAGCGGGGCGGCTGCAGGACGACGAGCTGCTGTACAAAGGGCTGCTGACCCCGGCCGAGCTCGCGGTCTACGACTCGTACATGGGAACGCCGCAAGTGCTGGCCGCGGACAAGCAGCTCACGAGCATCGAGCAGGAGGTGGAGGCCGGCCTCCCGCTTGCCGACATCGAGGGCCTTAATGACACCCTCTCCACCGACCCCTGGCAAACGATCACAAGCACCGTGGCGACCGCCAGCATCCAGGGTGGGACCAACGGCATCGTCCCCGCCGTCCTGGCCGTCGACCGGGGGCTCGCGGCGACCGGCAAGAGAGAGGTCTACCTGGCCACCGCCGGCGGCGCCGCGGGCCTGATCATCACGCTGATCGTCACGATCCTGCTTGGCCGGTCGATTAACCGTCGGCTGACCCGCCTGCGCCGTTCCGCGCTGATGCTGGCCCAAAGGCAGCTGCCCGCGGTGGTCGCGCGACTTCGCCGCGGCGAGGACGTGGACGTGGCCGCCGAGGCGCCGCCGCTGGCCCGGGGCGTGGACGAAATCGGGCAGGTCGGCCAGGCGATCGACGCCGTGCGGCTGACCGCTGTCCGCGCCGCGGTGGAAGAGGCAAACCTGCGGCGGGGAGTCAACGACGTGTTCCGCAACCTGGCGCGGCGCAACCAGTCGCTGCTGCAGCGCCAGCTCACCGTGCTTGACGGCATGGAGCGCCGCGCCACCGACCCGGACGTGCTCGACGACCTGTTCAAGATGGACCACCTCACCACCCGCATGCGGCGGCACGCGGAGGGCCTCATCATCCTCTCCGGCGCTGCTCCCGGGCGAGGCTGGTCCGCACCGGTCCGGCTGATTGACGTGATGCGCGGTGCGGTCGCCGAGATCGAGGACTACGCGCGGGTCACCGTCACCACGCAGGCAAGGGCGGCGCTGGCCGGCTCCGCGGTCACCGACGTGATCCACCTGCTCGCCGAGCTGATCGAGAACGCGACCTCGTTGTCGCCGCCGTTCACGCAGGTCCGGGTGAACGGCGAGATCGTGGCCAACGGCTTCGCGATCGAGATCGAGGACCGCGGTCTCGGCATGACGCCCGCCCGGATGGCGGAGCTCAACGAGCGGCTCTCCAACCCGCCGGAAATCAACCCGGCCAACACCGAGCAGCTCGGCCTGTTCGTGGTCGGGAACCTCGCCCGGCGGCACGGCATCAACGTCATGCTGCGGCCGTCGGCATACGGCGGCACCACTGCGGTGGCGCTGATCCCGCAGCGGCTGATCGTCGAGGAGGGCCCCGCCGCGATCACCACCGGGCGTGGTGACGCTATGCACGGTGGCGCCACGGCGAACGGCACCGTCAACGGGGTCAACGGGTTCGGCCCGGCTCGCGGGGCCCCGGGCGGCCCGGGAACGACGTTCCCCACCTTCACCCCCGCGGGAGGCGAGCCCGCGGCCGCCGGGTTCGCGGGATTCGGACCGGAGGGTATGGGGCCTGCTGGCCCCGGGCCGATGGGCTCGCCGATGCCACCGCCGTCGCCGGCCAGGCCCACCGCCCCGCACACGCCCATGGGCTCGCCGCCCGACCTCGACAACATACCGCTCGGGAATCCCTCCTCGTACGGCCGGGCTCCGGGATTCCGCATCTCCGGGCCGGTCCGGCACTCGGATCCGGCCGGAGGCGGGCCGACCCACGATCAGGACGGGGCTCCTCCACTGCCGGGACGGCGCGGCGGCCGACATGGCACCGACGGCGACGTCCCGGTGGTGACCGGCGTCCCGATAGGCCGGTCAAGGACTCCCGCGCCGTTCGACGCCACCGACCAGTCGTTCGACGTCTTCACGCCGCAACGCCAGCCGGAGCAGGGCGGCGGCTACAGTGACTATCGGCCAGGAAACGACCGCCCATCCCCGGGTGACTACGGAACACCGAACATCGGCCGTGACCCGGAGGGTTACCCGAACGAGAGCGCCGAGAACACCGGCAACGGCACTGGTACCGCCCAAGAGCCCTACAAAGGCCTGCCGCGCCGTGTCCGCCAGGCCAGCCTGGCCCCGCAGCTGCGCTCTTCAGCCGACGCGGGCCCGGAGGGGCCGACGAACGTGCCGCAGGCAGCCCCCCCGTCGCCCACGGACGTGAGGAACACCCTGTCCGCCATGCAGCGTGGCTGGCAGCAGGGCCGCACGCAGCCACAACAGAAGAGGGAAGGTTCTGTTGATGGACAATAACCGCTACTACCCGGTGAACCAGCTTGACTGGCTTCTTGACGACCTCGTACTCAGGGTCGTGGATATCCAGCGGGCGGTGTTCCTGTCGCAGGACGGGCTGGCGCTCGGATCTTCGCGCGGCCTGGACCAGGCGGACGCCGAGCACCTAGCGGCGCTCGCCGCCGGGTTCCAGTCGCTGGCACGGGGCGCGGGACGGCACTTCGGCGGCGGCGAAGTCCGGCAGACCATCATCGAGATGATGTCGGGTTTCCTCTTCGTGATGGCGGCCGGACAGGGCACCTGCCTGGCCGTTCTTACCGGAGCCGAGCCCGACGTCGGCCTCGTGGCCTACGAGATGGCGGTCCTCGTCCAGCGGACGGGCGACCACTTGCAGGTAAACGTGCGGGCGCCGTCCGCGCTCTCTGACAGCTAGAGGGAATGAGCGCCAATGCCGTCCAATGACGAGCAATGGCTTGACGCGCAGGCCGGACCCGTCGTGCGGCCATACGCGCTGACCAAGGGCAGAACCCGGCACTCCGGGGAGGCGTTCGACTTGGTCGCCACGGTGGCGGCCACCCGCGCGCGGGTGGCCGATCCCACCGCGCTCGGACCAGAACACATATCGGTGCTTCAGCTTGCCCAGACTCCGACTACCGTGGTGGATATAGCCTCAGATGTCGACCTGCCCCTCGGTGTGGTCCGCATCTTGCTGGCCGACCTTCGGGAACTTGGTCTGGTGGTCATCCGGGCACCTCGCTCGACAAAGGCGCAGCGGGTGGACAAGAACACGCTCAGGGAGGTTCTCCATGGCCTACGGGGGCTATGACCACGGTGGTGCCGCGCCCGGGCGCAGTCATCGGGCGATCAAGATCCTGCTCGCGGGCGGGTTCGGGGTTGGGAAGACCACGCTCGTCGGGGCGGTAAGCGAGATCAAGCCGCTGCGCACCGAGGAACCACTGACCGAAAGCAGCGTCCGGATAGACAACACGGCCGGCGTCGAGCGCAAGACCACGACGACCGTGGCGATGGACTTCGGGCGGATCAGCCTACGCCAGGACCTGGTGCTGTACTTGTTCGGGACACCCGGGCAGGAACGGTTCTGGTTCATGTGGGATGAACTCGCCATCGGAGCGCTCGGCGCGGTGGTGCTGGCGGACACGCGGCGGCTGGCCGATTGCTTCCCCGCGATTGACTACTTCGAGCGCCGCGATATCCCGTTCATCGTGGCGCTCAACTGCTTCGACGGCGCCAGGCGGTACAACCTGGACGACGTTCGCGTGGCGCTCGACCTCGATCCCGGGCTGCCGATCGTCATGTGCGACGCCCGCTCCAGGGAATCGGCTAAGGAGGTCCTGATAGCGCTGGTTGAGCACGTGCTTTCCGCCGCTGACGAGCCGGTCATCGGCTAGCGTCGGCTTAGCCTGGGCGGATGCGAAAAGAGCCCGGGGTATGGTTGCCCGAGGCTCGGAAGTGCGGAACTCAGCCGCAGCGCAGGACGGCCCAGACGGCCTTTCCGTGGCCTTCGATGGGCGACCAGCCCCAAACATAGCTCAGCGCCCCGACGATCTGCAGGCCCCGGCCATTCTCCCCCGCCCAGCCGGGCGTCCGGGGCTGCGGCGCCTCGTTGCTCGGATCGGTCACCGCCAGCATGACCTCACCCACCCGCCGGAGCAGGCACAGCCGGAGCGAGGCCGGAGTGACGGGCGACGCGGTACGCAACCCATGGTGCACGGCGTTGACGACAAGCTCGGCGATGATCAGTTCGGCGTCCTCGATCAGGTAGCCGAGTCCCCAGCACGTGAGCCGTTCCCTGACAAACTGGCGAGCGGTCCTCGCTTCCTCGGGGACAGGGCTCAACGGCCTGCTGGTTACCGCTGGCGTCTCCCACCACGCCGAAGGTACCGGCAAGAGCTGGGGCGGGGATGTGGGCAGAGCCGGGATGCCGGCGAAGTCGTCGTCGCCATCGTCCGGCTCGCAAGCAACCCGCAGGTGGGCCAACGCAACCGCTTTCTGCATCGTCATGGGGCTTAAAGAGCCTCGCCTGTCGCAGTATGTGGGGTATGCCTTACATGTATGGTGCCTGATATATTGTGCAAATGCAAGACCGAATGCACGTTCATTCGATCCGTGCACGGGGGTTCCTGGCAACACCGCCTCCTGGCAACCCAGCTCCACCGGGCAACAAAGAGGTTCCCGGCAACGTCGGCCAGACACAGCGGGCTCGCGTCCGCGCGAAGCGTTCCAGCTGAATCGGCCGACACATCGACCACGCGCCAGATACCCAAACCAACGATCGGTGAGTCGTCATGTGTTTACAATACGTGATATATAGATCACATATAGTGATCAATTGGGGGGTACTCAAGTAAACCTCAATGTGCCACTGGAAGGAAAATGAGCCACACCTATAACGGCATGTCGGCCTCGTCGCTGACTGGCGTCACCTGGAAGAAGAGCGAATACAGCAACCCGAACGGGGAATGCGTCGAGGTGGCCGTCCTGCGGAACGGGGAGATCGCTATCCGGAACTCCCGCTATCCCAGCGGTCCGGTCCTGGTCTACACTCGGGCAGAGATCGCCGCGTTCCTAGCCGGCGCCAAGGACGGGGAGTTCGATCACGTGCTCGCGTAAGCACGTTCAAGGAGCGTGAATTCACGGTCGGGACGCGGAAGCATGCGGTCGCTCGAACAGTGATGACTTCAGACATCCACTGAATCGTCATCTACCCCCCTTCCGCAGTGGCATGATCACGTGCGAAACTATCGCAAGCCCCGATCATGTCCGGGAAACCATAGCAGCGAGGAGTGGCGATGCTCTCATCCGAAGAGACCGCCTGGGAGGGTATGCCGTCGCTGTTCGGCCCACGCTCGGCCGGACCGTCCGTTCAGCGTCTTGTGCTGGGCGGGCACCTGCGCAAGTTGCGGGAAGACGCGGGCATCACGACGGAGCAAGCGGCTGCCGCGATCCGCGGTTCGCACTCCAAGATCAGCCGGATGGAGCATGGCCGGGTCGGGTTCAAGGAGCGGGACATCGGGGACCTGCTCACGCTCTATGGGATAACAGGCACCGAAGAGCGGGAGGTGCTCCTCAAGCTGGCACAAGACGCGAACGAGCCTGGCTGGTGGCAAAGCTACTCAGACATCCTCCCGAACTGGCTGGAGCCCTACTTCGGTTTGGAATCCGCGGCAACCTTCATAAGGACGTATCAGCTGCAGTTCATCCCCGGCTTGCTGCAAACCGAGGGCTACGCCCGCGCGATCATTCGGCTAGGCACCTCGGAAACCGAAGACGAGGTGGCGCGGCGTGCGGAGGTGCGGCTGTCCCGGCAGGAGATCCTCCGCCTTGACAATCCGCCCCGGCTGTGGGCCGTCATCGACGAAGGAGCGCTGCGCCGCCCCATCGGCGGCAAGGAAGTGATGCGGGAGCAACTGCGGCATCTCATCGACATGGCCGACCACCCGGCCGTGACCCTGCAGATCCTGCCGTTCCGTGTCGGACCGCACCCGGCGATGGGCGGCCCGTTCACGATCCTGCGCTTCTCCGAGCCCGACCTGAGGGATGTCGTCTACATCGAGCAGCTCACCAGCGCGCTCTACCTTGACAAGCCGACCGAGGTGGATAGCTACCTTGAGGTGATGGAGCAGCTCTGCCTCCAGGCCGAGCCCACGTCCAAGACCTCGCAACTGCTCACCGAAATGCTCGGCAGCCTGTAGGCATTTTCTTGCGGCCTTTCCGGGGCGCTCCACGCCGCGCCCCGGGCGCTCCACGCTACGCTCCGGCGCTCCGCCCCGGCGCACACCACGCTACCGTTACGCACGGAATGCACCATTTGTCCCGCGCTTTTTCGGAGCCCAGCCAAGCTTTCGAGTAAACTTTTTTACCGCGAAGACTTCGTGTGAGTATACGATGAATTATTTACGCCAGGAATAATATCTTCGCGATCATGGAGCCTGCCGCTGGATCCATCCTCCGGATTGGTCCTTTTGGATGCTGTTACCGCTCAGCGATCGGCACGGGAGCTTCTCCGGGAGCTAGGACTCTTCCGGCATGTGATCATAAAGACCTGCGTCTGATCCGCTGGAAGGGGAGCAAAGGCTGATGACGATGACCGGTAACGACCGCCACGTTCAGCTCTTCGATGAGAGGTCACCCAACGCCGCGGGGTTGCTCCGCGAGTTCCATGACAAGGTACTGTCCCCGTCTTTTCCCCGCGAAGAGTATATTCCGCCGACGACGATCGACCCGGCGGATGACCTGACGATCATCGCCTGCGCGGACGACGGCACGGTGATCGGCGGCGCTCTCGGAGAGGTGTATCCGGAGTCCGGCGCACTGCTTCTCGGCTACCTCGCCGTCCGGCCCGGCAGCCGGGGAATGGGCGTCGGCAGCGTTTTGCTGGCCGCCCTCAAGGAGCGCTGGCTCGGGCAGTACCCGCTGGCGTTTCTCGAGCTGGACGACCCGCGTCACCATGACACGCATCCCGCCTACGGCGACCCGGCCCGGCGGCTGAGCTTCTACGGCATGTTCGGGATCCGGGTGCTCACCATCCCGTATTTCCAGCCTAGGTTGCGCGCTGACCTGGCGCGCGGCTATCACATGCTGCTCGGCGTCATCCCTCCGGACGGCGCCACGCTGCCCGGCACGATGCCCGCGAGCAAGGTCACGGCGTTCCTGCGCGAGTACTTCGTCGCCTGCGAGGGACCCAGCGCACTCGACGACCCCGAAGTCCGGTGGCTGCTCGACGCGGCCGGGCAGCAGGAGGACATCGCACTCGTCGGCACGGAGGAGTACAACCGGGCGCCGGACCCAGGGCCGCCCGGTGGCAGGTAAGCCCGGCGAGGGGCCGCGGAATAACAGGAGTCACGGAAATAACGGCAGTCTCGAGATTCACAACCGGATCAAAATGGGCTGACTGTCACATGAACCGCTTCCTACCACGGAGCGATCGATATGATCACGGAGCCGACTATTTCAGTAATAAATAATTGGCCATTCCTTTATTGATCCGTGATGTGAATTCTGTAGCTATACCGTTGGTCTAAGGCGTCATTTAGGTAGCTATCTTTACGTACGAGCATTTAGGGCGATCCTGTGGGGGGATGCGAACAGCATGGACGTACCAGGAGGGGGGTCGGCGCTGCCCGGGATAGGAGAAGACTGTCCTGCTCAGGGCCGTGTCCCGTTCCGGCTGAGGATTGGCGTAACAGGTCACAGGAAGCTTCCTGAAGGCGACGAGTTGCCCAAAGCAGTAAAACGCGCCATCGATCTCGCGATCTCCAGCAGCGGATACCGCAGGTCGGACATGCCGAACACGCCGCTGCAGCTGACCGTGGTCTCGGCGCTCGCCGAGGGGGCCGACCGTCTCGTGGCCAAGGAGGTACTCGCACTGAACGGAAGCCGCCTGGTCTGCGTGCTCCCGGTCAGCGAGAAAGACCTCGACCTTTACTACGCGGACTTCGAGATGGACGGTTCGCGGCGGGAGTTTGACGATCTGCGCGAGCAGGCCTGGCGGCAGATCTGGGCGCCCAGGGAACTCGTGCCGCCGGACGCGACGAGGGAACAGCGCGAAGCCGGCTATCTGTGGGCCGGGCAGGAGGTCGTCCGCAACAGCGACGTCGTGATCGCCATCTGGGATGGCGAGCCGTCGCGCGGGACGGGCGGCACAGCGGACCTGATCCGGCGGATGCAGAACCGCGACAAGGATCGCTCGCGTTCTGGCGCCGCCCCGGCGATCCGCACGAGACCGGCCCGTAAGGTTCTCACCTCGGCGCTGTTCGGCCCGACCAGGGCGGACGAAGCCGTCTTTGACTCGCCGGGACCGCTGCGGATCATCGTCCTCACCACGGGCGATCACGAGCCCTTCCTGGACAAAGACCCGTCATGGGACGCGGCTGTCGCCGCTGCCAGGGAACAGCTCGAAGGCGAACTGGCCGGGCTGGAGGAGTTCAACCGCAAGGACTTCAAGGCCGCCTGGGGCCCGTGGGTGAAGCAGACACAGGACAGCCTTGCATCGGCCAGGTACCGGCAGCTGCCCCGCCTCAACGGCATCCTCAACCAGATCGCGCCGCCCCTGACTCGCGCCAACCAGGTGGCAATGGCTGCCCAGCGGGCCTTCCGGTGGTCCTCGTACGCCCTGTTCGGGTGCACCGCCCTGGCCACGATCGTGGCGGCCGCCCAGGCGGTCGTCTTCACCGGCACCTGGGAACTCACGATCGGCGAACTAGCGCTGATCATCGCCTCCATAGTCATCGTCGCCGCGGAGAATCGCTGGAAGAACAGCAACAAGCACTGGTTCGTCTACCGCTTCCTCGCGGAACGCCTGCGCTCGGCCTGTTACCTCCTCGCCGTGGGCTGCAACCCTGAGGTCGATTTCGACGTAGGCGGGACCGTAGAGGAACCCACGCGAAACGACTGGGTCCGGCGCGCGTTCACCGCCGTCATAGCCGAGGGCGGTGCCGTCACGGAGCCGACCCCCGAGGAGACGGTAACCCTGAGTTCCCTCATCCGTGTCGAATGGGTGGGCGGGCAAGTGGGTTATTTCGATAAAACAAGCAAGAAAATGATGCGCAAGCATCACGCGGTGCTGAGGCTCCTATACGGCGTGCTCGGTGCCACGATCATCGCGGCGCTGCTGCACAGCCTGCGGCTATGGCCCTTCCACTCGGGCGACACCCAGGCCCTGGTGATGTGCGCCATCGGCCTGCCCGCGGTCGCCGCCGCGCTCAGCAACATCCGCAGCATCCGTGAGTTCACCCGGCATTCCTTCCGCTACCGGCGGATGGCGGCCGTGTTGCGCGGGCGCCTGGAAGCGTTCGACGACGAATCGGATATCGGGGGCCTCCGAGAGCTAGCCGTCGAGGTCAGTGACCTGCTCACCGACGAGACCCGGGGCTGGCTCGTCGAGGTATCAGGGCGAGGGCTCGAAATACACGGATAACGAAATCAAGGGGGGACGATGGCAACGAGTTCCGAGGATACGTCAGTTTCCCGCTGGCAAGTATTTGTCAGCTCCACGGGCCTCGGCCTTGATGGCTTCCGCAGGGTCGCGCGCGATGTCATCGACGGCTTCAGGTATGAGGGCATCAAGTGCTTCGAGCCGGTCATGATGGAGGATTTCGGCGCCCGGGACTCCCAGGCGCGGGAATTCTGCGCTGCCAAGGTTCGCGGCTGCGACGTCCTGGTCGGGATCATCGGGATCCGGTACGGCAGCCCTC
>Ga0335075_10009354_pt1 | contig 14966 bp, 11 predicted proteins | sample Lox_Sample_24_FD_206723 | JGI IMG/M metagenome (GOLD analysis project Ga0335075, IMG submission 206723) | Soil microbial communities from Loxahatchee National Wildlife Refuge, Florida, United States - Lox_Sample_2.4 | ecosystem: Environmental > Terrestrial > Soil > Wetlands | place: USA...
CGTTCAGCGGCTGGGCGGGTGTCCAGCCGGTCGCGCGGCGGATGCCCGCCCCGGACAGGCCGACGACGAAACCGTGGCCGCCCCGCTTGACCCGGTTCGCGAACACCGCGATAGCCAGGTCCGCGTCGCCTGCGGCGACCGGGCCGATCAGCGGGCCAGCCGCCGCGGCCGTCGCGCCCAGGTCGGCGTCGAGAAACAGCAGGTGCCGCGGCACGGCGCGCGGATCGCGCTGGTCAAGCAGGCTGACTGCCGCCGCGCCCGTCTCCATCGCCGCCGCCTTGCCGCGGTTACGCGCGTGCCGCAGCACCGCGGCGCCCGCCTGCTCCGCGGCGCGCCCCGTGCGGTCGCGCGAGCCGTCATCGACGACCACGACCACGTCGACGCCGGGAAGCTTGGCGGCGGCCGTGACGGTCGCGCCGACCAGGTCCGCCTCGTTGTACGCCGGAATGACGACGGCCACCTGTGACATAGGCCGATCGTAAATGGCCAGCTGCTCTAACGGGGTAATTACTTGCCGGGAAGGGTCACCGGCGCCGGAACGATGGTGAACACCGAGTCGAGCGCGGTGACCTGGAGGATCTTCATGACTGCCGGACGCGGCGCGGCGAGTTCTAGCTCACCGCCACGCTCCCGGACCTGCCGCAGGCAGGACAGCAGGACGTTCATGCCGGTGGAATCGCAGAATTCCACGCCGGACATGTCCACGATGATCCGCGATGCCGGAGCGGCGTTGGCAATGACTTCGGCGAGCTCGCTTTGCAGTCGCGGAGCGGTATAAAGGTCGATTTCCCCGGTTGCGATCACAATTGCGTGATCTCCGTGAGACCGACTTGAGACATTTAGCTCCACGGCTGGAACCCTACCGCCACTGCCTGCCGGAAAGCTAGCCTCAGGCCGCTCGATCCCGCTCATCAGGCATGCTGGCCGGATCCCGGCCCACCGGGCAGCAGATCGCCCGCGGGCCGCCGCGACAGCAGGCCAGCTCGCCGCCGGGAACCTGGATGACCTCGATGCCCGCCGCTTCGAGCCGCGCGTTGGTCAGCGAGTTGCGCTCGTAGGAGATCACCGTCCCTGGGCCGAGCGCGAGCAGGTTGCCCGCGTCGTCCCACTGGCCAGGCGGGGCGCCAGGGCTGCCAGCCCAGCCGGGACCGCCCGAGCTGAGCCGGCTCGAGCCCAGGCCGGTCTCGATGACGCGCAGCCGGTCGATCCCCATCGCCCGTGCGGCCGCCCCGAGGAACGGCTGCGGATGCGACAGCCGCAGCCCGTCCCCTGCCTGGGTGATGGTGCGCGCGACCAGCGAGTAGGCGACCGCCGGGCGCATCACCACGGTGTCGAGGGCGGCCAGGGTGCACAGCACGTCGAGGCATTCCGCGCCGCCGTGATCGATCTGCACCGCGAGCACGGTGTGCGCGAACCCGCTGTCGAATACGCGCCTGGCGAGCCGCTCGAGGCCTGCGGGCGAGGTTTGCGCGCCGGTGCCGATGGCCACCACGCCGGGCCCGAGGAGCAGCACGTCGCCGCCCGCCAGCAGCTCCTGGCCCGGCTCGAACAGCCGCTTGGTCCCGGCGAACAGCGGGTGGTGGGCGAACACGATCGCGGCCAGCTCCGCTTCCGCGCGCCTGCCCCGCGGGCTGGTCACCGCGACGCTGTCCCCGATCCACACGCTGGAATCCCTGGCGAACACCAAGTTGGGCAGCGGCTCGACGAGGTAGTCCCAGGCGCCGAGCAGGCCGAAGACCGCTCCCCGGCCGCCGCGGAACTCGTCCCTGGCGAGCCCCATGATGAGCAGCTGCGCCAGCTCTTCGGGGCGCAGCCCCACGAGGTAGTCCCTGAGCTGGTCGCCGAGCTCTTCACCGAGCCGGGGATCGGCGAGCACCCAGTCGACCGCCTGCTGCCTGGCGGCCGCGTACTCGAGCACGTCTTGGAGCAGCTCAGTCAGGTAGAGCACCGCCACGCCGCGGCCCCGCAGCGCGTCGGCGAACGCGTCGTGCTCGGCCTGCGCGCGCTCGGCCCAGGGCAGGCTGGTGAACAGCATCCCGCACCGGTGGTCCGGCGTGAGCCTTCTCAGCTCTGCCCCCGGCCGGTGTACCAGCACGGTGCGCAGCCGCCCGACCTCGCTGTCTACCCCGTAGAATTCGGACACGAATCCCCCCGGAAACATGTCTTCCAGCTCGATCGCCGCACTTCGTAATTACCGTTACTTCAAGTGCGAGCATCCCCGTCCGGAAGTTATCACCACTTCCGGACGTGCTTACGCATCCCGTGACGATGCAGTTACCAAACCCGTCTTGGTGCCATACCGTACAGGCAGTTCGGCCCAGACGGTCGTCTCGGGCTCTCCGCCTTCCTCTGCGCGGACTCCCCAGTGCAGCGAGAGGCGGGCGACGATTCCTAGCCCGCGCCCGCCTATCGACCAGTTTGTCGGCTCATTTACCGCTGGCGTCGTCGGGCCCCCGCCGTCGCTGACCTCGACCTCCACGCTGCCGGCCTGCAGCTTCCACGCGACTTTGACAACGCAGCCAGGGAGAGGACTAGCGTGCCTGAGGGCATTGCTGATAAGTTCACTAATCACTAGCCCGGCGTCACAAGCCGTCGCCTCGTAAACGCCTGCTGCGGTGAGGTCACCAATCAGGCGGCGGCGTGCCACGCCGACGCTAGAGGCTGTAAACGGGAGCAGTAGCGCGCTCGACGTAGCCACCTCCAAAGTCACCCCGCCCCGTCCGCGGAACTTGAACGAACCCGGCATCAGCGGCATGCCCGTTGAGAACGCCGTGAAACCGTGAACGTGATATTTCGCGGGTGTTATCCGACTATTTGTCCGCACTGTGCTGGCGCGAGCGGGATCGCGGAGAAGGTAACGTCTTGGTCGTGACGTTCGCTCATCGCGCCGGACTAGCCGAGGGAGAGCATGGCTGACCCGACCGTCGTCGTCGACGACCTGCACGTGGTCTACCGCGTGTACGGGGCCGGCGGCAACAAGGGCACCGCCGCCACGTCGCTGATGCGGCTGGTCAGGCGGCAAAAGCGTGCCTCCATCAGGGAGGTGCACGCGATCCGCGGCATCTCGTTCGTGGTCAACCACGGCGACGTGATGGGCGTCATCGGCCGGAACGGCTCAGGGAAGTCCACGCTGCTGCGGGCCATCGCGGGACTGCTGCCCGCGGAGCAGGGCGCCGTCTACACGACCGGCCAGGCCGCGCTGCTCGGCGTGAACGCGGCGCTGCTCGACGACCTCACCGGTGAGCGGAACGTGGTCCTCGGCTGCCTCGCGATGGGCATGCCGCCCGCGGAAGTGAAGGCCAGGTACGACCAGATCGTCGACTTCTCCGGGGTCGGCAGGTTCATCGACCTGCCCATGCGGGCCTACTCGACCGGCATGGCGCAGCGCCTGCGGTTCGCCATCGCGTCCGCCAAGAGCCACGAGATCCTGATGATCGACGAGGCGCTGGCCACGGGCGACGCGTCGTTCAGGACCAAGAGCCACAACCGGATCAAGGAGCTGCGCGACGAGGCCGGGACCGTGTTCCTTGTGGCGCACAACCTCGGCGAGATCGAGCAGAGCTGCAACCGCGTGATCTGGATGGAGGCGGGACAGATCATGCGGGATAGCGACGACGTGCCCGGCGTGATCGACGAATACCTGGCCGCTACCGGCGGGGAGCCCCGGCACCGGGAGCAGGCGCGGCTTTAGGCGCCGTCGCAGGGCAGGGTCAGGCGCATTACCGTGCCGCCCTCCGGGCGCGACTGGGCGATGACGGTGCTGTTTTGCGCCAGCGCCAGGCGGCGGACGATGTACAGGCCGATGCCGACGCCGCCGAAGCGGCGGCGGTCGCCTGTCTCGCCTTGGTAGAAACGCTCGAAGATGCGGTCGTGGTCGCCGGCCGGGATACCGATGCCCTCGTCTTCGACGTCGACCTCGATCACCTCGTCTTCGAGCCTGGCCCGTACCGTGACCTGGCCGCCGAAGGGAGAGTACTTGACGGCGTTTTCCAGGAGCTGGCCGACGATTATGTCGGTGGCCATCGGGTCGCCGTGGGCTGGCGGGAGGTCGGCGGGGATGTCGGCTACGACCTCATGCTTGTCTGAGAGGGCGTCGAACGAGATGACCGCTGCTCTCAGGAGGGCGGCCAGGTCGAACGGGCCGTTGCTGACCGGGAACTGATCGGCGCCCGCCCTGGCGCCGAGCAAGAGCTGCTCGACCAGGCGGCCGAGGGAGCCGGCACGTTCCGCGATGGTCCTGACCGCGGAGCGGCGATCGGCGTCCGATAGCTGGTCCCAGCGGCTGGCGAGGGTGGAGGCGAACCCCTGGACCACCGTGATGGGCGTGCGCAGTTCGTGGCTCGTGGTGGCGAGGAACAGGTCCTTGGCTTCCTCGAGCTCCTTCGCGGCGGTGACGTCACGGAAGTCGACCACGCGCTCGCCGCCGTCGCCGAGCGCCGTGCACAGCACGTCGAGCCAGCGCCCGCTGGTCAGCTTGTGGGTGCGCCGCTCGCCGGGCTCGGGCAGCGGGAACGGCGGCGGCGCGCCCATCACCTCGCTCGCCGGCATGCCGGTGATCCGGTGCGCGGCCGGGTTCCACTGCTTTACGCTGCCCTGTTCATCGAGCACCGCGATGCCGTCCGCGCTGCCGTCGATGACCGCGCGCTCGTGTGCCCGCTGCCGCACGACCTCTTCGAACGCCATCGCGTTGGTCAGCGCCACCCCGGCGTGACCGGCGAGCAGCTCGAGCAGTTCCAGTTCGACGTGGCTGAGGGTGCGCCGGCTGTACAGGGCGTAGAGCGCGCCGTACGGCCGCCCGCCCACGTGCGACAGGCTCAGCGCGATGGTGTGCAGCCCGGGCAGCGCCGACCAGATCAGGTCGTCGAAGCCGCCGGACTCGCCGGTCGCCATCATCACGGTCTTGCCCGACCTGAGGAGCTCTCCGACCAGGCTGCTCGACAGTGAGGCGACGCGCCCGCGCAGCCGCGCGGGCAGGCCGGCGGTGGACACCAGCCGCAGCCGGTCCTCTTCGATGAGCACGAATCCCCCGGCGTCGGCGCCGGTCAGCTCCCGCAGGCTCGCCGCGATCCTGTCGAGTACCGACTCCAGGTCGCGCTGCGCGTTCATGTCCGCGACCACGTCGCCGAGACGGCGCACGACCCGCGCCCGCTCGGCCATGTAGTGCCTGGCCACGTCGTCCTCGCCGGTCTGGTGGCAGATGTTCACCCAGCCGATCACGCCGCCGCTGCTGTCGGTCAGCGCGCTGGTGTCGATCCGCACGTCGAGCACGGAGCCGTCCTTGCGGGTCCGCCTGGTGGCGAAGGAGATCTGGCCGCCGCCCCTGACCCGCTCGAGCACGGCATTGTGTTCCGCGCTGAGTTCCTCGGGAATGATGGGCGGCTCCAGGCCGACGACCTCGGTGGCGCTCCAGCCGAACATCCGCTCCGCCGCCGGGTTCCACAGCAGCACGGTGCGATCGGTCCCGAAGGCCACGATCGCGTCGGCGGCGCTCTCGATCACCGCGCGCGCTGTCGCGTCCACCCGGTCCCGCGGGTCCGCCAGGCCCGCATGTTCTGCCGCCACATCTTCATCGTGCCACCTGGCGGGACCCGGGACAGCGAAAGGGCGTTACTTCCCTTCTTGGCGATCTACGGCGAGTCTCATGAAATTTCCGATTCTTCCTGGGTTTTCGGTGCCCTCAGTGATCATCGTCACGGTGGGAGCCGGGGGTGACGGTGCGGGGTCGCCGCCGGCGGGTGCTTCCATGACAACCGCCCGGCCGCCTATAGTGCTGGACTGTTCCGTACGCCCGGGCGCGAATAACCCGGCGCTGGCGGGGCATTGCACGCGTATATGTATGTTCCGCTTAACTGGCGGGTAGGTTACTTGCTATAACAAAACTATTGACCCCGTGTGGCCTCTAGGACGCGCATATGGACCAGGCTGAGCCTTACCCGGATAAGGGCCCGCCTGAGCAGCGCGGCGCTGATGAGCGCGGCGCTGGCCAGCAAGGCCCGCTGCAGCGGCAGCGCCGGCCAGAACGGCGCCGCCACCGGGGACCCGTGCGCCCCGATGACCTGTCTCTGCCCTGCCAGCCGCGCCCGATTACGCTGGCCCATCCCGTTATCGCCGGCTATGACGGCTCCAGCTCGGCGCGCAACGCCCTCGCGTACGCAGCCGGGCTGGCCCGGCGGCTCGGCCGGCCGCTGCTCGTGGTCTACGTGACGTCGCCCGGCGTCTACTGCGAACCGCTGACCGGCCAGGTAGTCGGGCTGCCGCGGGACAACGACGCGCTCGAGCGGTGGCTGCTCACCGAACTGGACCTGGTCGCCGACCCGAGCGAACTCGAGGTGCACGTGCGGACCAGGCGCGGCAGCCCCGCGCGGGAGCTGGACGCGATGGCAGCGGAGTTCAGCGCCGACGCCCTCGTGATCGGCGCACCCAGGCGCTTCTGGCACCACGTCGCCGGCTCGGTCCCCGGCTGGCTGGCCCGCCACGCGAGCTGCCCGGTCATCGTGGTGCCCTAGGGTCACCGGGATCCCCATGGTGCGGCACAAGATCATCATCATCGGGTCGGGGTTCGGCGGCATCGGGATGGGCATCGGCCTGCGGAAGGCCGGCTTCGACGACTTCGTGATCCTGGAGAAGGCGGCGGCACTCGGCGGGACCTGGCGCGACAACCGGTACCCGGGCTGCGCCTGCGACGTGCCATCGCCGCTCTACTCGTTCTCCTATGAGCTGAACCCGGACTGGAGCCGGCTGTTCGCGCCGCAGCGGGAGATCTGGGACTACTTGCGCGGGTGCGCCGCCAAGTACGGGATCGAGGAGCACGTCAGGTACGGCACCCGGGTCGAGTCGGTGGCGTGGGACGACGCGGACCGGCTGTGGACCGTGCGCACCGCGGACGGCGAGCGGTACCGGGCGCACGCGGTGGTCTCCGGCGCCGGGGCGCTGCACATCCCGTCTTATCCGGAGATCCCGGGCATCGACTCGTTCGCCGGCGACTCGTTCCACTCGTCGGCCTGGGATCCCGCCGCCAGCCTGGCCGGGAAGCGGGTCGCCGTCATCGGCACCGGTGCCTCGGCCATCCAGTTCGTGCCCGCCGTCGCCAGCCAGGCCGCGCACCTGACCGTGTTCCAGCGCACGCCGCCGTGGATCCACCCGCGGCCTGACGTCGGGATCGCGCCGCGCACGCGGGCCGCGCTGCGCGCCGTGCCAGGTGCCGCACGCGCGCTGCGGTACGCGGTCTACTGGGGGCTGGAAAGTCGCGCGGCCGGCTTCGCGGTCGACCCCAGGCTGATGGCGCCCCTGGAGGCCATGGCGCGCAAGCACCTCGAACGGCAGGTGCCCGATCCTGAGCTGCGCGCGCGGCTGACCCCGGACTACACGATCGGCTGCAAGCGGATCCTGCTGTCCTCCGACTACTACCCGGCGCTGCAACGGCCGGATGTCCAGCTCGTCACCGACCCCATCACCGCGATCGCCCCGTCCGGCGTCACGACGGCCGACGGCACGCTGCACGAGGCCGACGTGCTGATCTTCGGCACGGGATTCCGCGTCGTCGACGCGGCGGCCGAGCTGAACGTGACCGGCCGCGACGGCGTCAAGCTCAAGGACGCCTGGGCAGCGGGTGTCGAGGCGTTCCGCGGGACGAGCGTCCCCGGGTTCCCGAACTTCTTCATGCTCCTTGGCCCGAACACGGGCCTCGGTCACACCTCGGTCGTCTTCATGATCGAGGCCCAGGTTCAGCACGTGCTGAGCTGCCTGCGCATCCTGTCCAGGGCGAAGGCGAGCACGATCGAGGCCAGCGCGCCCGCGACGCGGCGGTACAACGAGGCCCTGCAGCGCCGGCTGCGCCGCGCGGTGTGGAGCGCGGGCGGCTGCCGCAGCTGGTACCTGGACGATGCGGGCGTCAACCGCGCCATCTGGCCAGGGTTCTCCTTCGAGTACTGGGCCCGCACCCGCCGCGCCCGCCGCCGCGACTACGAGCTTGACGGGGCTTGACGGATAGCGGGCGCGCCTCACTCCGTGCGCAGGGCGGTGGCGGTGCGGGAGCCGGCCGCCCATGAGGCCGGGGCCAGCGCGCCGGCAATGGCGATGACCAGGCCAGCGAGGCCAAGCAGCACCATCTCAGGCGCCGAGTAGACGGACATCACCGAGGCCGGGATGCCGGAGTTCGCCGCGTCGGCCATCGCCGGAAGCACGCCACGGTGCAGCAGGATCCCGACGGGGACCGCGACGACGCCCGCGACGAGGCCGGTGATGCCGACGGAGCAGACGACCATGCTGAGGGTCTGCCTCGGGGTCATGCCGAGCGCCTTGAAGATGCCGATGTCGTGGGCCTTCTCACGGATCTGCAAGGCGACCGTGTTCAGCACGCCGAGGCCCGCGATGACGATGATCAGTAGCGTGAGCATAGTGACCAGGGTGATGATCGCGAGCAGCGCCTGCCCGCCGCCGCCGGTGCCGACGAAGTAGCTGTCGCCGAGGGCGTTCTGCAGCGCGACGGCGTAGTCGTCGGCGTTCACCCCCGGTCGCAGAGCGACCGCGAAGCTGCTGGGGCCTGTCACCGTCGGATCGATCGCGGCGAGTGTCCCCTGGGACATGTAGATCCGCACGTCGTTGCCGGGATCGAATACCTCGCCCGCGATCTTCACCGTCACCTTGCGGGTGCCGTTGACCAGCGTGTACGTGCCGCCGACCGCGGTGCCCGTGTCGGTAAGGAACAACGTGTTCACGTCGATCTGGCGGACGCCGGGCGACTGCGCGTACCAGCCGCCGGAGATCAGCGCCAGCCCCGACCAGGCAGGATCGCCGCCGCCGTAGGCGGTGATCTGCGCGCCGCCGCTGGAACTGTCCAGGCCGGGGAGCGAAAGTTCGTCGGCGTCCTGCGTCAGGTAGTGCTGGGTGCCCGGGGTGGCGGCGATCGCCGAGCCGATCGCGTGCTGCTGCGCCGCGGTCAGCGCGCCAGGGCCGTGGAAGTTGGGACCGACGGTGATGTGCACGCGGCCCCCGTTGCCCGGCGGCGGCGCCACGCCGCCTGGGGGCGGCGGCACGACCCGCACGGGCAGCCGCGCCGCGGCGGATATGTCGTGGTAGACGCGGTTCAGCGAGGTCGCGAGCCCGACGCCGAAGGTGACCGCCGCTGCGCCGAACAGCACGGCGACCAGCGTGACCAGCGTCCGGCCCGGCCGGGCGGCGGGCGCGGCGAACCCGAGGGTGACCGGGCGGGGCACCGACGTCAGCTTCGCGAGGACCCGCTGCGCGAAGAACCCGTGCCGTGGCCTCGGCGCGCGGCCGGTCGCGATCGCCTGCACGGCGGACATGGCGCCTGCCCGCGACGCCGGGCCGACGGCGGCGAGCACGGTGAGCGCGATGACCGCCAGCGGCACCATGACATCAACCCAGAACGGCACGCCGAGCACGCCGACCTGGTACACCTGCGCGTTCTGCCGGTAGAGCGGCACGGCCAGCAGGTTCCCGACGACCAGCCCGACCGCAGCCCCGGCCACCGCCGGGACCGCGACGAGCAGGACGTAGCAAGCCACGACCTGCGCCGGCGTGAAGCCGATGGACTTCAGGACGCCGATCCGGGTGGTGCCCGCGACGACCGCGCCGCCGACCACGTTGACCACGATCAGCACGGAGATGGCCAGCGCGATCACGCCGAACGCCACGATGAACGGCACCCAGGGAGCGACGCTGGACTGCTCTGACTGGCGCACGCTCAGGTAGCTGACGTGGCTCAGCACCGCGCCGGACGGCAGCGCCGCCCCGATCTCGCCGATGTCGGCGCTGATGTCGCTGTCGGTCGCGTTGGACGCGAACCGGTAGAGCAGCTGCGCCTGGCCGGAACCGTGCGGCCCGGCGATGGCGGCCATCTCGGCGGGCAGCACCCAGACGTCGGCGGTGTTCGTCACGGAGTCCGCGACTCCGACCACGGTCATCGTCTGGCTGCCGACGGTGAGGGTGGTGCCGAGCTGAGACGGCACGCTGCCGGTGCTGGAGACGACGGCCTGGTTGCCGGCCGTGGCCCAGTGACCTTGCTGCAGGGTGAGGTCGTCCACGGGGCCGCCAGGGCCGGGCCGGCCGGTGACGTTCAGCTGGGTGGTGATCGAGCCGCCGGTGACGCCTGGCAGCGCCTCCTTCGCGGTGACGGTGTCCGTCTCGAACGGCCCGGCGACCGCGGTGACGCCCCGCACGTGCGCAGCGGCGGCGACCTGAGCGGCCGAGGCGGCGGACGTGTCGACGGTGACGGCGACGTGCGCGCCGTTCTGCTGCGCGAACGCGTGGTCAAAGGGGCTGTGCGCGTCGGCCAGCATGCCGAGTGCGAGGGTGGAGGCCGCGGTGGCGGCGAGGACGACCAGGCCGATGATGACGGCCTGCAGCCGCCGCCCGCCGAGGCCGCCCGCGGCGGCGCGGAAGACGGCGCTCATGGCCGGGTCGCCGCCGTGTCCGACGCGACCCGCCCGTCGGCGATGTGCACGACGCGCCGCGCGTACCGGTGCGCCAGCTCTGGGCTGTGCGTGACAAGGATCAGTGTCTGGCCCGCCGCGTTGAGGTCGAGCAGCAGCGCGCCGATCTCGTCCCCGGTGGCGGAGTCCACCGCGCCGGTGGGCTCGTCGGCGAGCAGCAGCGACGGTGAGTTGATCAGCGCACGGGCGATCGCGACCCGCTGCCGCTCGCCGCCGGACAGCCGGGCCGGGTAAGCGTCCCGGCGGTGTGCGATCCGGAGCGTGCCGAGCAGTTCTTCGGCGCGCCGCCGCGCGTCACGGGCCCTGGCCCCGCCAAGCTGCGCGGGCAGCAGCACGTTGTCCATGACGGTCATGTCGTCGAGCAGGTTGAAGAACTGGAAGATCATGCCGACCTGCCGGCGGCGGAACCGCGCGGTGCCCGCCTCCGACAGCATGTCGACCCGCTCGTCGCCGACCTGCACCGAGCCTGAGCTCGGCCGGTCCATTCCCGCGATGAGGTTGAGCAGCGTGGACTTGCCCGACCCCGACGGGCCCATGATGGCGACGGCCTCTCCTGCGTCGATCCGCATGCTGACGCCGTCAATGGCGGGCCGCGGCCCGTCGTACCGCTTCACCACGTTCTCTAGCTGAACCAGCGTGTCCATGGTGGCGAAGCTAGTCACGCGTCTGCCCCGTCCGCGTCGGCCGGGCTATTGATCTTTCCGTAACGTCCCGGGCTTACTCTGCGGCGCCATCATCCTTGCGATGTACTGAGGTTTACCGGTGCGAAGGATGCCGTTGCCCCGGTTACCGGCCACAATGATTAGGTGGCAGGACGCATCCGCTGGCTGCTCGGCTTCTTCCGGCGGGCCGAACCACGTGGTCCGGCGCCGTCGGGCTGGGCGCTCGCGCTGGACGGCGTCGTCGCGGTGGGCGCCGCGATCGGCGCGGTTTACGAGCTGACGCAGCGCAACACGGTGCGGCCGGGCATGGCCACAGTCACCGTGTCCGGCCCGTCGGCCGCCATCCAGCACGCCCTCCAGTCGGGCCTGCCGCTGACCAAGGTGGGCCGCCCGCTGCTCACCCTGATCCCCGCGCACCCGTCGATGTTCATGCTGGCGGCCGCCGCGCTGACCGCGCTGCCGCTGGCGTGGCGGCGGCTGTACCCGCTCACGGCCTGGCTGGTCATCATCGTCGCGATCGTGATCGTGCAGCAGGACTTCGTGCCGAAGGTCGCGCTCGGTACCGCCGTGTACGGCGCCTACAGCGCGATCGCCTACTCCCGCTACCGGAACCTGGCGATCACCGTGGTGTCGGTGACCACTGTCACCGCCGCCGCGGCATGGGGCTACCGGCTGCCCGAGTTTCAGTTCCCCGGACGGCTCACCGCGGTCTTCGTGGTCCTGCCGGCCGCCGCGGCCGGCCTCGGCATTCGCGAGCTGCGGCTGCGGCTAGCCGACTCGACGGCCCGGCTGCGGCGCGCCTCCGCCGAGGCCGCGGCCGCGACCGAACGGGCCCTCGCCGCCGAGCGTGCCCGCATCGCGTCGGAGCTGCACGACGTCGTCACGCACAATGTGTCCGTCATGATCGTCCAGGCCGGCGCGGCGCGGAAGATCCTGGCGTCGTCACCGCCCGACGCGGAAACCGCGCTGCTCGCCGTCGAGTCGACCGGCCGGGAGGCGATGGCCGAGCTGCGGACCCTGCTGGGCCTGCTCAGCCCCGCCGTCGACGGCCGGGAGGCCGCGGTCGCGAGCCCGCGGCAGAATGGCGGCCCCACGGCGCTGCAGCCGCAGCCGGGGCTCGGCGAGCTCGACGCGCTGATCGGCCGGGTGTCGGCCGCCGGGCTGCCTGTCGAGCTCCACGTGAGTGGCGCGTGCAGGCCGCTGTCACCGGGCGCCGACCTGGCCGCCTACCGGGTCGTACAGGAGGGGCTCACCAACGTGCTGCGGCACGCAGGGCGGGCGGCGGCGACCGTGGGCGTGGAATGGGGCGACCAGCTTGTGATCACGGTCAGCGACGACGGGTCCGGCGGCGACGGCGGCCGGGGAGGGGCGCCGGGTCGCGGGCTGCTCGGGCTGCGCGAGCGGCTGGCACTCTACGGCGGCGAGCTCGCCGCGGGGCCGCGGCCGGGCGGCGGCTGGCAGGTACGGGCGGTCATGCCGGCATGACAGGCGACGAAGGCACGAACGGCGGCGGCGGCCTGGTCAGCCCGCGCTCGGTGACCGCCGTGATCGCCGATGACCAGGCGCTGGTCCGGGGCGGCTTCGGGCTCATCCTCAAGGCGGCGGGCATCGACGTGCTCGCCGAAGCCGCCGACGGCGAGCAGGCGGTCGCGGCGGTGCTCGGGCACCGGCCCGATGTCGTGCTGATGGACATCCGGATGCCGCGGCTCGACGGCATCGAGGCGACCAGGCAAATCGTGGCGGCGGGCGCCACCGGGACGCGCATCATCATCCTGACCACGTTCGACCTGGACGAGTACGTGTACGCGGCCTTGTCCGCCGGAGCGAGCGGGTTCCTGCTGAAGGACGTCACCCCCGAGCACCTGGTCGCCGCCGTCCAGCTCGTCAGGACCGGCGACGCGCTGCTCGCCCCGTCCGTCACCCGCCGCCTGGTCGAGCGCTTCGCGGCACCCGCGACGTCCGCACCGACCGCGCGCGCGGAGGGTCCCGGCGCGCCCAGTCTCGACCTGTCCGTGCTGACCCCCAGGGAACTCGAAGTCCTCGGCCTGATCGCGCGCGGCATGTCGAACGCCGAGCTCGCGGCCGGCCTGTTCCTGAGCGAGGCAACAGTGAAAACTCACGTCACCCGCATCCTCACGAAACTGGGCCTGCGCGACCGCGTCCAGGCCGTGGTCCTCGCCTACGAGTCAGGCCTAGTCTCCCCCGGCAGCTGACGGCCGCGCTGCCTCCCCGGCCAGCCACAAGTGGTCATATCCCGTACAAAGAGAGACTAGGTATCCGGCCCGGGCGCGCGGAGGCAGCGAAAAATAAAAGGCTGGCCTGCGTTTCCGCTGGCCAGCCTTTTTTGGGTGGGCGAGGAGGGATTTGAACCCTCACACCCTTTCGGGCACACGGACCTGAACCGTGCGCGTCTGCCGTTCCGCCACCCGCCCCGGGCGAGGACTTAGATTAGCACGTCCTCAGCAGCACTCGTACCCCGGATACCATCAGGTACGTAAGACGCCGAAGGGAGGCCGGACGGGTGGGTGTTCTGCAGCGCTTCGAACGACGGCTAGAAGGCATGGTCGAAGGAGCCTTCGCGCGCGCCTTCAAATCCGAACTGCAGCCCGTAGAGGTTGCGAGCGCGGTTCAGCGCGAGATGGATGACCGCGCCGCGATCGTGGCCCAGGGCCGCACCCTAGTGCCGAACGACTTCGTCGTCGAGGTTTCCGAGAGCGATTTCGAGCGGCTGGACGTGTACGCGGAGAGCCTCGGCGTTGAGCTGGCCACCCTGGCCAGGGACTACGCCAAGGAGCAGGGGTACTCGTTTGTCGGCCCGGTGCGGATGCGGTTCGAGGGTGTGCCTGATCTCACAACAGGCACGTTCCGGATCAGGTCCGGAGTGATCAGGGGCCACACGGTTGAGGCGGGCGAGGTCCGGCAGCCGGTCAGCGATCTGCCGCGGGCGCCAGGCGCGCAGTTCTACGGCAGGCCGCGGCTGGTCGTGGCGGGCTCGCACCCGGGGACGGGCATGGAGGCCGGCAGCACGTACGAGCTGCAGACGCCGGTCACGCTGCTCGGCCGCGGGACCGACTGCGACCTGCGCCTTGTCGATCCTGGTGTGTCGCGGCACCACGCCGAGCTGCGCGTGGAAGACGACCAGGTCGTCTTGGTGGACCTGGGCTCGACCAACGGCACCCTGGTCAACGGCCAGCCGGTGCGGCGGGTCACGCTGACCGACGGCACTAACGTGACGCTTGGCCGCACGACCCTGGTCTTCCGCCAGGACACCGGATACCACCAGGACGCCGGATACCAGCAGGACGCCGCTTATTAGTAAGGCCGCCGGCAGGTATCACACGACAGGTACCGGATTAGAGACTCGCTAGACAGGTACCTGACGACCGAGGACTGACTACCCTAAGGGCAGCAAAACCCGAAGCGACGCAGAAGCCGAGGACACCGCACCGGATGAACTCCCTCACCCTCACCCTGATTAGGGTGGCCTTCTTGGCAGTTCTATGGCTGTTTGTCATAGCGGCCATCGGCGTGGTGCGCACCGACTTGTTCGGCACCGCGGCCGCGAAGGTGCGCAGGGCCCGGAACCGGGCGGCACCGCAGCGGCAGCCGCAGCGACCGCAGAAGCAGCCGAGGCCAAGCCGCGGCACCCCGCGTTTTCTGGTCGTCACCGAAGGCGCGCTGAGCGGGATGAGCATTGACCTTACCGATCAGCAAATTACGCTGGGCCGGGCGAATGACGCGACGCTGGTGCTGAATGACGACTACGCTTCAAGCCGACATGCCCGGATTTTTCCGCAGGACGGACAGTGGATCGTTGAGGATCTCGGTTCGACCAACGGCACCTACCTGG
>Ga0335075_10009355_pt1 | contig 14965 bp, 12 predicted proteins | sample Lox_Sample_24_FD_206723 | JGI IMG/M metagenome (GOLD analysis project Ga0335075, IMG submission 206723) | Soil microbial communities from Loxahatchee National Wildlife Refuge, Florida, United States - Lox_Sample_2.4 | ecosystem: Environmental > Terrestrial > Soil > Wetlands | place: USA...
CCGCCGCAGCGGCACGAACTGTGCCCGCTTGCGGCACAGCACGGCGATGTCCGACGGGCGCACGCCCGTCGCCCGCTTGTCCGGCCACGGCAGGCCATCGGGCGCCCTGCCCAGACCAGCGGAGCCCCGCTCCAGCGACAAGAGCGCGTCCACTTGGCCCGCGACCCACTCGGCCTCATCCAGCACTGTATCCAGCAGCGCGCAGGTAACCAGGCCCCGGGCGCCCCGGTCGGGCGCGGGTACCAGCCGGGGCACGTCGGGTGCCTCGGCGCGCAGGTCCTCCTGGATGACGGCGGCGGCGTCAAGCACCCGGCCAGCGTTACGGAAGCTGGTGGAAAGCTGCAGCACGGGCGCGGGACCGCCACGGACGGGGAAGTCGGTACGGAACCGGCGCAGGTTCCCCGCGCTAGCACCGCGCCAGCCGTATATAGACTGGCAAGGGTCGCCGACGGCCGTTACCGGGTGCCCGCCGCCGAACAGTGACCGGAGCAGGACGAGCTGCGCATGGCTGGTGTCCTGGTACTCATCGAGCAGGACGACCTGATACCGCGACCGCTCCCCCGCGCCGACCTCCGGATGTCTCGCCGCTATCCGCGCTGCCAGCGCCATCTGGTCCCCGTGATCCAGCACCTCGCGCGTTCTCTTAGCATGATTATACATATCTACGAGCGGAAGCAACTGCTCTCTTGATCGCTGAGTCGCTATTATTTTCACAACAGACTGTGGTACTCGTCCCGGCAATGCCGCGTGCTGCCCGTCGAGCCACGCGCCCGCTCCGTACACGTCGCCGCTGGCGCGCAGGTGCTCGGCCAAGTCGCCAGCCAGCTCCAGAACGGCCGCGGTAACCGTCTGCGGCGTCCAGCCGACCTCGTCCATTGGCCCGTCGTAGGCGGCGACTATCGACGCCGCGAGCTGCCAGGACAGGGCGGGCGTGATCAGCCGCATGGACGGCTCGAGCCCCTCCCGCAGCGCGTTGTCGCTGACCAGCCTGCCCGCGTACGCGTGGTACGTGCCGATCACCGGATCGCCGTCCAGGCTCTGCCCGTCACCGTGGGCAAGGCCGTCCAGCCCGGCGCGGCGGAGCCGGTCCAGCCGGGACCGGACCCGGTCGCCGAACTCCGCGGCGGCCTTGCGGGTGAACGTGAGCCCCAGTACGCGTTCCGGCCTGACCATCCCGTTGGCGACCAGCCACACAAGTCGCGCCGCCATCGTCTCGCTCTTGCCCGACCCCGCGCCGGCGATCACCGCCACCGGCCCCAGCGGCGCCGCGATAACCGCCGCCTGCTCCGGTGTCGGCTCGGGCAGCCGCAGCAGCCGCGCGAGCTGGGCAGGCCCCACCCTTTCTGCCACGCCGACCATTGTGCCGGAACGGCGCCTGAAAGCGCGGCGTTAAGGTCATGTTCGGGATGATAATGCTCCCGCGACAGGCTGATCACGCAGCCGCCGCCGGCCGGCAACTGCCGTACCGGGACAGAACGGACGCCCAGCGGCCCTTTTCGATGATCGTGTGTACTTGCACCCCTGATGAGGGGTGCAAGTACACACGATCATTCGTATAACCCCTCCTGGCGGCACGAGATGCGGTCAGTCCGCACGGCAAGCCCGGCGGCCTCTTGTAGTTACCATCCCGTTATTTGAGCCAGAGTCGTGGGGCGGGCAAGAGTACACGCGATCATCCGGTTACTGCCTTCTGGCAGGAGAGGATGCCGCAGATCCAGCCGCGGCGGCCGATGAGCCCGGCGGCATCGTCCGGTAGTCCGCACACTCGCCCCAGGCGAGCGGGTAGGTAGGTAGGTAGGCGGGCGGGCGGGCATCGGATGCGCGAAATGTTGTGATGATGCAATTCCCGTGCTTGACTACCTGTACAAACCCACGCCTGGAAAGGGGGACTGTGGCTTACCTTGGGGGTCCCCGCTTCCGCCGCCAGCAACTGCGGCTGCACGACGCTCCTCCCGGCGGATTCGCCCCGACACCCCGTAAGCTCAGGGAAGGCGAAAAGCTGCGGCAGGAGGAGGAGCGGCGGGCTGAGCGGCGGGCACGCGAACTCACCGTCGTCGAACGCTTCGCCGCAGTGATCTTGTTCTTGCTGGCCGTCGCCGTCGCGGTCCTGATCGCCATCATGGTTGCCCTGCACACCTAGGTGAGCTGCTCCCCGTCCGGGTGGACGGGGCAGCATGAAGCTACCGGGCAGGTGCGGCAGCCTGGATTCACCCGGGCCTCGAAGACCGGGCCGGCCATGCCGGCCGCCACGGTTTCCACCAGGTCTTTGGCCCAGGAGGGGTCCGGGTCGTCGGCGAGAGCCCGCTGGCGCTGAACCTTGGCCCGGGCGGCGAGCCCTGCCTTGCCGACCTGCACGAGCTCGGCACCGCCCGGCTCGGCCAGGCCGAACCGCTCAAACGCACCGAGCAGCACGGCGAGCTGATACACGCCGAGCTGAGGGTGACGGTCAAGGTCATCCTCGCGGGGGGCGCTCGATCCGGTCTTGAGGTCCACCACCACCGCGCGCCCGTGGTCATCTTCCTCCAGGCGGTCGACCCGGCCGGTGATCTCCACCTGGCCGATTCTGACCTTAAGCGCCTGCTCCACGGCGATCAGCTCACGGGGGTTCGACGCGTGCCAGTCCAGGAACTTGCGGACCATCTTCTCGGCGAGCGCCCGCTGCTTGCCGCTGTACCAGACACTCCCGAAATCCAGGTGGTGCCATATGTCGTCAATGCGGTCAGCCACCGCCTGTTCTGACTCCCCGTTGGCGGTAAGTACGGCGGCGGCGTGGATCACCGTGCCGAGGTGGCGCAGGACGTCCGATCTTCCCGCGCCGACAGCAGCCTCAAGCAGCCAGCGCAGGCCGCACTTGGTGAAGTTCTCTACCTGGGAAGGGGACAGGCGGACGGCCTGGCCTGGGGCCACGATCGGGCCGGTGTCGGACAGCTCGGTGAGCGCGTACCAGTCCCCCGGGTTCGCGCCGCGGGCGCCGGCGGCGGCCAAGCGGGCAAGCTGGGCGGCCGCGGCCCTGCGCAGCGCCCGGGGCCGACCGGTGTCCGCGGCCGTGCGGCGCAGGTCGGCGACCAGCGCGGGCATGGACAGCCAGCGGTGGCCGCCCTCGGAGACGCGCTCGATGCCGATGTCATCCCCGGCCAGCTCGGTGAGGAAGCGGGACGGGCGCTGGTCCGTGTCGTCGCCTCCGGCGGCGGTGACGACGAGAAGCCGACGGGCGCGGGTGACCGCGACGTAGAAGAGACGGCGTTCTTCGGAGAGGAGGCGCGCGGCCAGCATTGCGAGATCAACATCGTGCGCGCCCGTGCTGGCCTCCGCGAGTTCTCCGGCGCTCAGCAGCGAGTCGCGCAGCCGCAGATCGGGCCAGGTTTCTTCCTGAACGCCCGCCACCACCACGACATCCCACTCCAGGCCCTTCGACCTGTGCGCGGTCAGCAGGCGGACGCAGTCGTCGCGAGCGGCCTGTTCGGCGAGCGTAGTGGCGGCGATCTCCTGGCCGGACAGGCTGTCCGCGAACAGCGCGGGCGAGCCGGGCGGCATCGTGTCGGTAAAGTGGGCCGCCTTGTCGAACAGGGCCAGCACCGCGTCCAGGTCACGGTCGGCGGCGGCACCGGCGGGGCCGCCTTGCTCAGCGACTTCCTGCCACTGGGCGGCAAGGCCGGACGCGTCCCAGATCGCCCATAGCACGTCCTCGGCGTTGCCGTCGTTCTCGATCGCCTCGCGCGCTTTGCGCATCAAGCCGGCGACGCGCATGGCGGGGGTGGCGATCGAGTCGGGCACCAGGGTCAGGTCCCGCGGATCGCGCAGCACCCCGGCGAAGCCGCCGATATCAAGCCCAGCAAGCTGGAGCGCGCGGCGCAGGCGGCGCAGGCCGAGTGCGTCGGTACCGCCGAGCGGGCCGGTGAGCAGCTCGGCGGCGATCTGCTCGTCGAGCGACCTCGGGTCCAGCGCGCAGCGGAGCAGCAGGAGCAGTGGCCGGGTGCCTGGCTCATCGGCCAGCGGCAGCTCATCGCCGGAGACCGTGACCGGAACGCCCGCCGCGGTCAGCGCCCTGCGCAGCAGCGGGACCTGGATGGTCGCGGACCTGACCAGGATCGCCATCGACTGCCACGGCACGCCGTCAGCCAGGTGAGCGCGTCTCAGCGTGTCGGCGACCAGCGCAGCTTCCTGGGTGGAGCTGTCGGCGACCATGATGCGGACCTCGCCTGGGTCGGCGTCGTCAAGTGCTCGCAGGTCCCTGTGCGCGGCCTGTGGCAGGCGGCGGGCCACCCTCCTGGACGCGGCGAGCAGGACCGGGCCGCTGCGCCTGCAGGTCTGCAGAGCTACCACGGGGGCCAGTTTGTGCTGGGCGGTGCGGAAGCGCTCGGGGAACTCGGTGAGCGCGGTCACGTCAGCACCGCGGAAGGCGTAAATGGACTGGTCGGGATCGCCTACCGCGATCAGATCGCGGCCATCTCCGGCCAGTGCCTTGAGCAGCGACTCCTGCGCTGGGTCGCTGTCCTGGTACTCGTCGGCGAACACGACGTCATATGCGTCGCGCTCCCGCTGCCGGATCTGCTCGCGTTGCAGCAGCGCCGCCGCGATGCGGACGATCTCCGCGTAGTCGTAGGCGGGCACCGGAGCCAGGTCGAACCTGGCACCGTACCGGTCGAGGAACCCGCCGGCCGCCACCCAGTCGTCGCGTCCTCTCTGCTTCCCGAGGCGGGCGAGACTCCAGCCGTCAAGGCCGCGCTCGGCGGCGCGCAGGATCAGGTCGCGCAGCTCTTCCGCGAAGCCCCTCGTGCCGAGGGCCGCGCGGAGCGGCTGCGGCCATCTTGCCGGGTCCTCGCCTTTGAGCATGCGGCGGATCTCTAGCAGCTGCTCTGGGGCGGAGAGCAGGCGCGGCGGCTCGTCACCGGCAAGCACGAACTCCCGTCGTACCAAGGCATACGCATAGCTGTGGAACGTCATCGCCAGCGGCTCTCGCGTCGTACGGCGGAGCCGGGCGGTGATCCGCTCACGGAGCTCGGCGGCTGCCTTGCGGCTGAAAGTGAGGACAAGGATGCGCTCGGGATCGATGGAGCGGTGCTCGATACGGTGGGCGACTGCCTCCACGATTGTCGTCGTCTTGCCTGTGCCCGGGCCCGCCAGCACGAGCAGCGGTCCCCCGTTGTGCTCGACCACCGTCCGCTGAGCATCGTCAAGCAGTGGCCGGCCCACGGCACTAGTCGGCCGGGCCCGCCGGACGAGGCGGTAGACGGACTCCATCAGTACGGCATTCCATCAGACGCCGCCGACATTTTCGGCCGATCCCGCGAACGTGTCGCGACGAATCTCATCGCGGGCGCCGCGAGCATGTCTGCGGTCCGATTAAGGCGAGGGATTTGCCCTTCGATGGCGGGCTTGTCGCATGTCGACGCGAACCGGGGGCCTGGCCGAACGCAACGGTGTGCCTTCGGCCAGGTAGTGGGACAGGGCCCGCGAGTCGTGGCCCGGTGCGGGCGTCCCGTCGGAATGGACTACGCGCCACCAGGCGACGCTGCCGCCATACACCGCCATGACACGTCCCACCTGGCGCGGGCCCTTGCCCTCGGCGAGGTACTCGGCGATATCGCCGTACGACATGACCCGGCCGGGCGGGATCGAGTCCACCACGTCAAGGACGTGGCTGGCGAACTCGGGCAGGTCGCCGTCTGAGGGCAGGTCTCCGTCCGGGGGGAGGCGCTCATCCACGGTCGTCAACTGCGCAGCCGTCCGGAAATGATGGCGAGCCTGGTGGCGGCCGCGCCGGTGAGGGCCAGCGAGGCCAGCGCCAGGATCGCGAACAGCAGGAGCTGGCCGGTACCGCGCGGCCGGACCGGCGCGGGCGGGACAGCGGCAGAGCCGCCGCCGAAGTGGGCGGCGGCGGGAATCCCGTGCGGAACAGCGACGGCACGGGTCAGCTGACCGGCCTTGGCCAGCGCCGCCGCCGCGTCCACGATGCCGAAGCCAACCTGGCTGTTATAGCCTCCGGGTGGCCGGTCGGTCGTAGTGGACGTCAGCGCCTTCGCCACGAGGTCCGGTGCCAGGTCCGGGTAGCGGGACTTGATCAGCGCGGCGACGCCGGCCACCAGCGCGCAGGCGGGGCTCGTCCCGCTCACGTACCAGTACTGACCGTCCCGTCCCTGGGCGGGGACGTTCACGCCGGGCGCGGCCACCTGGACGGACAGGTTGTCGCTGGAGAAGCCGGCCACGCCGCCGCTCACGCTGACCGCGCCGACGCTGATCACGCCGGGGTAGTCGGCGGGAAACGACTCCGGTGCCTGGCCGTCACGATAGGTGCCGGAGTTCCCGGCGGAGGCCACCACGACCACGCCGTGCCGGTACGCGTTCAGCAGCGCCGCCCTGACCACCGTGCTCGGCGAGTTGTAGCCAATCGACATGCTGATGACCTGCGCACCGTTGTTCACCGCGTAGTTGATCCCGTCCGCCAGCGAGTCCTGGATCCTGGTCTCCGGCTCGTGCTCATACTTGCCATACGCCGGATCGGCACGGTCCGGGATGACCCGGATCGAGAGCACGTGGGCCTTCGGCGCGATGCCGATCACGCCATCGCCGGCGAGTTCACCGTGGCCGTGCCCGGCGATCAGCGATGCCATCCAGGTGCCGTGCACGCCCCAGTTGGGGTTGGACTCCGCAGTGCTGATCCCGGTGAAGTCGGGACCCGAGGTGACCTGCCCGGTCAGGTCACTGACCCGGCCGTCCACGCCGCTATCCACGACCGCCACGGTCACGCCCGCGCCCTCGGTCTGCTGCCAGGCCGCCGCGACGTCCAGCATGGCCAGCACCCACTGCTGACTGTCCCTGATCGAGTCGGCGCGCGCCGGAACGGCGGAGAGAAACAGCACGAGCAGCACGGTCACGCATACGCTAAGGCGTCTCAGCATCCCGGCGACCCCGGGCAGCGCGGCGCGGCGGGAGCCGAGCCGAGAGTGTTCGCGACGGTGGTCGCCACGCCCTGGGCGAGGCTGGTGATCTCGGCCTGCGAATACGAGTCGTGCGCAAGCTGGACCCGCGGCCTGCCGTCGGCGTACCCGGCCGCGTACAGCACCAGGTAGGGTCCGGAGGCCAGCGTCGCCGACACCTGCTTGCTGTAGTCATACATGCCGCCGTCCGCGCCGCTGAAGTGCACGACCCGCACGCCGGCCGGGAGCGCGCCGCCGTCCCGCTCGGCGGCGAGCTCGGTGACGGACAGGCCGTCCGAAGCGGCGGCCGCCGCGCCCGAGGACGGAAGCACTGCTACGCCCACCGTCATGACGAAGCTCATCGTCTGGTCCACGTAGGTCGCGCGCAGCATCGCCTCGCAACCTTCATGGTGCAGCACCGCGGCCGCGGCCGACGAGGACACGCCGGCGGCGCAGCCGGTCTGCGGGGCTATCGCGACCCGGACCGCCCGCAGTTCCAGCGGCGGATCGTCCTGCACCACCGTGTCGGGCAGCGTGTACCCGACCGAACCGGGGAAGATCTCCCCGGCGGGCAGATTCCGCCAGCGGCCGTTGACCTCCCAGGTCGTGATCGCTTGCTGCTGCCCGGCGGTGAAGTGCCTAGGCAAGATCGCGATGGCCAGCCCGGCACCGGAGATGACCAGTCCCACCACACCCAGGACAAGGGCGACGATGGCGGCGGCACGACGGAAACCGGATCTGTCGTCACTCATCGGAGGGTGCGTCGCCACAGACAAATGGTAGGCCTTGCGCCACACCGATGGCCCGCTCCAAGTCGCCGGCCCGGCAGGTGCCGACACCCTCACCGGCAGGCTTAGTCGCCGATGACTACCTTGTTGGTGAGGGTGCCGATGCCCCCGATCTCGACCGCGACCTCGTCCCCCGGGCTGAGCGGGCCTGTGCCGACGTCCCCGGGAGCGCCGGTGAGCAGCACATCACCTGGCAGCAGCGTCATGACGTTGCTGACGTAAGAAATCAGTCCCGGCACGTCCCAGGGCAGGTCCGAGGTGCGGGCCTGCGCACGGACAGCGCCATTCACCGTCGTGATGATCGTCAGGTCCGGCGCATGCGACGCGGACGCTCCTGTCTCCATCCACGGCCCGAGCGGGCAGAACGTGTCAAAGCCCTTGGCCCGGACCCACTGCCCGTCGCGGGCCTGCAGGTCGCGCGCCGTGACATCGGCGGCACAGGCGTAGCCGAAGATGACTTCGTCGGCCCGCTCCCGCGGTACCTGGCGGCACAGCCGGCCTATGATCACCGCCAGCTCACCCGAGCAGTCGACCCGCTCGGCGAGCTTGACCGGGTACTTGATCGCGTCGCCGGGGCCGGTCACCGCCGTGGACGGCTTGAGGAACAGCACTGGCTCGCGGGAGCCGACGCCCGCGGCGGCCCCGATCACCTTGCTCGGCAGCACCGGAGCGAGCAGCCTTATCTCGGCCAACGGGTAGACATGACCGGTCAGCCGGACCCCGCCGGGATCCACGCCGAACGGATGCCCGTGCAGTTCGCTGATCGTCTCGCCCTCGACGATCCCGTACGCGACCCCGTCCCCTTTGGCGAACCTCGCGATACGCACGCGACTAGGACTCCCTCACTGGCTCCGGCCTACTGGTTGTAGTTCTCGACCTCGCTGACCGGACGCGCTGCCGCGTCGTCCGGATTCTCGCCGAACTCCCGGCGGGCCCGCCGTTGGCGCAGCAAGTCCCAGCACTGGTCGAGCGCTTCCTCCGTGGAGCGTAGCCGCTCATGCTCCTGGGCGCTGCTCAGTTCTCCGTTGGCGAGCTGCTGGCGGAGCTTGTGCTCGGTCTCGATCAGCTCGTTGATGTTGACCAGGATCTGCTTGTCGTCCATGTCCCCTACCGTAACCCGCCGGGGCCAGGGTCTCGATGCCGACCGCCGGCGGGCGGGCGAGCCGATAAGCCTATCGGCTCCACCGGCGACGCCGTCAGCAGCCGCCGGGTAGCGTCCAGGCCCCATTCGTCAAGCAGTCGCAGCCCGTCACCCGAGGCGCGCAAGCCGCCGTACTTGCCCACCACCGCGGCCCAGTCCTCCCGGCGCTGCACCTGCGGCCGCAGCATCAGGCAATCGGGATCATTCACCCAGAACCGGCCATGCTGCCACGCACGGGCGACGACGTTCCGTGCCGCGTTGCGCTGCGACGGCTGCGTGGGATGACCGCCGGGGGGTTCGTAATCGGCCGCCATGTCCGGGCCGACCCGCATCGCGTCGACGAGCCCGGCCGACGGCAGGATAGGCGCACCGCACCCGACCAGCAGCGCTTCCGGCCCGACGGCGTCCCGGATCAGCCGCAGCCCGTGCCGGTACGCCTCTACACCGGTCAGCTCGGCGTGCCGCACGCCCTCCTGGCAGCCCGCATAGCAGAAGTCGATCTTGAAGTAGTCGATGCCCCAGCCGCGCAGCGTGGTCAGCACATCGCGTAGGTGGCCGGCCGCGCCGGGGTGAGTGAGGTCGAGGGCCGAACATGAATCGCGGCACACCGTCCCCGCGTACACAGGCTCACCAGTCTCCGGATCGGTAACCATCCAGCCGGGGTGCGCGGCGAACACGTCACTGGACCGGCCCGCCAGCCACGGCGCGATCCAGATTCCCGCCCGCCTGCCCGTATCGCGGATCCTGGCCACGAGGTCAGGCACGCTGCCGAACTGCCCGGACGGCTTGAGCCAGTCGCCGACGCAGAGCTCGTACCCGTCGTCGATCTGGACAACGCCGACCGGCAGCCGCAGCGCGCTCATAGCGGCCAGGTTGGCGGTCACGTCGGCCTCGGTGAGTGCCGAGTAGTACTGATACCAGGAACACCAGACCGGGGGGATCTGCCGCAGGCCGCCGGGCGGGCGCAAGCCGGACCGGTCCGCCCACCGGCCGAGCGCACCGGGTACCCCGCCTGGACCGTCGTCGGCGAACCGCGTCACCGGCGCGTCGGCGGTCACCGTGAGCCGTTCGCCGGAAAGCACCGCCCTGATCACAGGCACCCGCGCCGAGACGTCGGCGGCGGCGAACACCACGACCGGCCCGCCGTCGCCCGGATCGACCGCGAGCAGGCCAGCGCCCTGGAACGTGCCGGGCGGCGTCGCCTGGCCGTACTGGCAGTCGATCACCAGCGATTCCGGCCCCAGCATGGCCGACGGCGGCGTCAGCACGGGGAACAGCGCGGTCTCGCTCCAGGATTGCCAGCCTTCCGCGTAGACCCGGGCGCGTGCCGGATCGACGAGGACCACGGTCGCGGTCTCAGACATGGCCTCAGACATGGCCTCAGCCATAACGGGCCTCCTGCCGCGCCCGGCGCGCCGCCGCCAGGTCGCTCCGGCTCGCGGTGGGATCGGGCGCGGCGGCGGCGAGCCGCCGGGTATATGGATGCGAGGGCCGCAAGATCACCTCGTCGCTGGCTCCCGATTCCACGATTTCACCCCGGTACATGACCATGATCTGCCCGGAGAAGTGCCGCGCGGTCGCCAGGTCATGGGTGACGTACAGCAGAGCCAGGTTACGCTCACGCTTCAGCCGGTCGAGCAGGTTGAGGATCTCCAGCCGGATCGACACGTCCAGCATCGACACCGGCTCGTCGGCGAGCAGCACGTCCGGGTTCGATGCCAGCGCCCGCGCGATCGCCACCCGCTGCCGCTGCCCCCCGGACAGCTCGTGCGGGTACTTGCGCGCGACTTCTTCGGCCGGCGTGAGGTTGACCGATCGCAGCAGGTCGTATATCCGCTCGTCGAGGCCGCTGCCTGAAGACCGGTCCAGCATCCGCAGCGGCCTGGCCAGGTGGTAACGCACGGTGTGCATCGGATTCAGCGACGCGAACGGGTCCTGGAAGATGAGCTGGACCCGCCTCCGGTACGCGCGCAGCGACCTCCCGTGCCGCCCGGCGGGCACGCCATCAAGCAGCACTGTGCCAGCGCGTGCCCGCACAAGCTGACCGACCGCGCGCACGACCGTCGATTTGCCGCTCCCGCTCTCGCCGACCAGGGCTAGGGTTTCTCCCTTTTCCAGACAGAACGACACCCCGTTCACGGCGCGGAACCGCTCTCCGCCGCGCTGGCGGAAGTCCACGACCAGGTCCCGCACCCGCAGTACTGGTTCGCTCCCGGCGGGGAACTCCTCGGTGCCGCGCGCGTCGCTCATGCTGGGCCTCCCGTCTTGTGGCACGCGGCCAGCCAGTCGGCCCGGCCCGGCACCGGGAGCAGCCGGGGCGCCACCGAGCGGCATGGCTCGAAGACCTGCTCGCAGCGCGGCGCGAACGGACAGCCGACCTGATCGGCACGCAGGTCCGGCGGGCTGCCCGCGATGCCGTGAAGATTCCGCCGATCGCCACGCATGTCGGGAAACGATCCGAGCAGCGCCTGGGTGTACGGGTGCGCGGCCTCCTTGCCCACCAGCTCGCCCGGCGCGGACTCCACGATCTGGCCGGCGTACATGATCACCAGCCGGTCGCTCAGTTCCAGCAGCAGCGACAGGTCGTGGGTGATGAAGATGACGCTGAACCCCAGCTGCTCGCGCAGCCGCTCGATCTCGTCGAGGATTTCCCGCTGCACCAGCACGTCCAGCGCCGTGGTGGGCTCGTCCATGATGACCAGCTCCGGTCCCAGCGCCAGCGCCATCGCGATCACGACCCGCTGCCTCATTCCCCCGGACAGCTCGTGCGGGTAGCACACCGTACGTTCTGGATCGATGTTCACCAGCGTCAGCAGCTCACGTGCCCGGCGCTCGCGTGCGGCGTGGTCCATGTCCGGCCTGTGCGCGGCGAAGATATCGCCGAACTGCCTGCCGATCGTGGTCACCGGGTTGAGCGAGTTCATCGCGCTCTGGAACACCACGGACACCTTCGCCCAGCGGAAACGGCGGAGTTGTTCGCCGGACAGCGCGGAAAGGTCGACGGACTGGCCGTCGGCCGAGGTGAACGTGACCGTCCCGCCAGTCATCTGAGCCGGCGGCCGGAGCAGCCGGGCCAGCGCATAGGCGAGCGTGGTCTTGCCGCAGCCGCTCTCGCCCGCGATGCCGAGCACCTCGCCACGGCGCAGCTCAAGGCTTACGTCGCGCACCGCCCGGGTCGGCCGGCGTCCCGCGTACTCCACGCTCACGTGCTCGGCGCGGAGTATGACATCAGGGCCGCTCACGAGACGGCCTCCGCCGGCTCCGGCGCCAACTTCCTCGACTTTACCGGTCGGTAAATCTTCAGGCGCGGGTTGAGTATCTCGTCCAGGCTGAAGTTGATCAGTGCAAGGCCCATGCCGAACAGCGCGATGCACAGGCCGGGCGGGACGAACCACCACCAGGCGCCGCTGGACAGCGCCTCGTCGTTCTGCGCGAAGTACAGCATGTTGCCCCAAGTCAGCTGTTCCGGGCTGGCCAGGCCGAGGAAGGCCAGGCCCGCCTGGGTGAGGATGGCGAAGATGACCGAGAAGATGAACTGCGAGATGATGATCGGCAGCTCGTTCGGCAAGATCTCGAAGAAGACGATCCGCCACCCTCGCTCGCCGGACGCGCGCGCGGACAGCACGTATTCGCGGTTGCGCACAGACAGCGTCTGCGCGCGCAGCACCCTGGCCGAGGCGGCCCAGCTGACGAACGCGATCACCGCGACCGTCGGCCAGACGCCGGTCGCGTGCACGAATGAGGCGATGACGATGATCAGCGGCAGCGCCGGGATGACCAGCACCACGTTGGACAGCAACGACAGCAGTTCGTCGGCCAGGCCGCCGAGATAGCCGCCGCCGATGCCGATTACGATCGAGATCACCGTGGCGAGCAGCCCCGCCCCGGCGCCGATCTCGAGCGTCGTCCTGGTGCCGGCCACGAGCTGCGCGAGGACGTCCTGGCCGAGCTGGGTGGTGCCGAGCCAGTGCGCGGCGGACGGCGGCTGCCACTCGGCCCTGCTGAACCCGTTCGGGTTGCTGGCGAAGAATGGCCCGATGACGGCGAGCAGCACGAAGAACCCCGTGATCGCCACCCCCGCCCGCAGCCGCCAGGACCGGAACGCGCTCATCCGATCCTCGTCCGCGGGTCGATGAGGCCGTACAGCAGGTCGACGAGCAGGTTCGCGCCGAGCACAGTGAGCGTGATCACGAGGAAGATCCCTTGCATGAGCGGGTAGTCGTCGTTGTTCACCGCCTGGAACAGCACGTTGCCGATGCCCGGGTAGTTGAAGACCTGCTCCATCACGATCGACCCGCTGACCACGAAGCCGAGGCTGATCGCGAACCCGGACACGCTCGGCAGCACGGCATTGCGGGCGGCGTAGCCGAGCATGACCCGCCTCGGCTTGAGGCCCTTCGCCTCGGCCGCGACCACGAAGTCGTCACTCAGCGTGGCCACCATCATGTTCCGCATGCCGAGCAGCCAGCCGCCCACCGAGCTGATCACGATCGTCGCGGCCGGCAGGATCGAATGCTGGATGGCGGAGGCGATGAATGGCCAGTTGAAGCCCACGTTGTCGGTCAGGCCGTAGCCGCCGGACGCCGGCAGCGCCGGAATCAGCTGGGCGAACAGGTAAACCAGCAGCAACGCCATCCAGAAGTAGGGCATCGCGGTGAGCAACGTGGTGGCTGGCACCAGGTTGTCCAGCCAGGTTCCGCGCTTCCAGCCAGCCAGCACGCCCAGCCCGATGCCGACGGCGAAGCTGATCACGGTGGCGGTGCCGACCAGGATCACCGTCCACAGGATCGACTGCCTGATCAAGGTGGCGACCGGCACCGGGAACTCGTACACCGACGTGCCCAGCCGGAAGTGCGCCAGGCCGTCCAGGTACTGCCAGTACTGCTCGAAGATCGAGCCATTGCCAAGGCCGAGGATCCGGCTCAGCACCTGCGCCTCGTCTGGCGGCGGGGTGCCGAAGTGCGCCATGTGACCGAGGATCACCTCGATCGGGTTGCCGGGGATCAGCCGCGGCAGGAAGAAGTTCACGGTCAGCGCCACCCAGGCCGCGACCAGGTAGAAGCCCAGCTTGCGGGCTAGGTAGCGGACCGGGCTCCGGAGCCTCGTCCCCCGGCGGGCTCGGGCCCAGCCGGGGGACTTAGGTGTCGTCATGCCCGCTATTGCGCTGGTTCGAGGCGAGCAGCGACCCATCCGCAGTCAGGGTTCAGCCAGGTAGCCACGCCGGCCCACGGATTGCCGGTGGTCGGGAAGTTGGTCACCATGTTGCCGTTGAACTCAACTTCATCCTGTGCCTCCATCAGCGGGATGTCCGGCATCTGCGCCTTGAAGATCGACTCGATCTGGTAGAAGGCCGGGTCCTGGACGCTGGCGCTGGTCGTGCCGGCGATCGTGTTCAGCAGGTTGTCGATGGTCGGGTTGTCGTACCGGCCGAAGTTGCCGACAGTCTCCGCCGTTCCCAGCGGCTTGGCCACCGCGCTGTCCAGCAGGTCGTAGTAGTACGTGTAAGGGCTCGGGGTGTAGCCGGCGCTGGTCAGCAGGAACTGGAAGTTGCCGGTGTCCTGGTCGGACACCCAGACCGAGTATGCCTCCTGCGTGACGGTCATGTTGATGCCCGCCGCCTTCATCTCGGGGACGAGGATCTGCAGGATGCTGACGTAGTCGGTGTATCCGGAGACCATCTTGACGTTGACGGTGAGCTCCTGGCCGCCCTTGGTGAAGTAGCCGTTCGAGCCCATCGTGTAGCCGGCCTTCTCCAGGATCTGCTTGGACGCGGCCGGGTCGGCTCCGCCGAAGTTGTCACCCTGCGCCTGCGGGCTGGCCACGCTCTTGAAGTTCGGGATCAGCAGCCCTTCAGGGTCGGTCGGGGGCGCATACCCGTTGTAGACCGACTGGCTGATGTAGCTCCTGTCGATCGCGTCGCTGATCGCCTGCCGCAGCGCCAGGCTCGTGGTGGGGCCCTTCACCATGTTCGGGGTCAGGTAGTCGACCGCGAGCGGGATGTCCACGAGGTGGTAGTTCTTGTTCCTCGCGAGGTAGGTCTGGTTGATATTCGGGATGAACCCGCCGGACCAGCCGAGAGTGCCGTCCTCGATCGCCGCGTCCGCGGTGGTGTTGGTGGT
>Ga0335075_10009356_pt1 | contig 14964 bp, 11 predicted proteins | sample Lox_Sample_24_FD_206723 | JGI IMG/M metagenome (GOLD analysis project Ga0335075, IMG submission 206723) | Soil microbial communities from Loxahatchee National Wildlife Refuge, Florida, United States - Lox_Sample_2.4 | ecosystem: Environmental > Terrestrial > Soil > Wetlands | place: USA...
TGATGGATCGTCTCGCGATCAAGGACTGCGCGGTGCGACACGCGCGCGGCTGCGACCGCTACGATTCAGAGTTGCTCGCGAGCGCCTACCATGAGGACGGCGTCGACGAGCACGGCGATGCCATCAATCCCGGCCCCAAGTATCCCGAATGGGTGAATGCGGCGCACCAGGAACGGTTCCTCACGCACACTCACAACGTCCTCCAGCAGGTCTGCGAGATAAAGGGAGATGTGGCACATTGCGAGACCTACGTCATCGGCATGTTCAAGGACAAGGAGGGCGCGACCTCGCGCTTTCTGTACGGGCGTTATCTCGATCGATTGGAGCGGCGCAACGGAGAGTGGAGGATCATGGTGCGGCGCTCGCCGGTCGACGGCCTTCTCGTCGGAGATGCCTCCATGCTCACCTCGCCGGCTTTCATCCGGCAGGGCTATGTCAAGGGGATGAAAGACGAGCGCGACCTCTCCTATCAGCGTCCGCTCACCTTGAGCGAAACGCCGGCCGATCGCTGGTGAACGCTTCGAAGCCCATGGACCCGTCGACTGGAGAGTTTCGATGACCGAGACCGAGACCCTCAGGCGCAATGTTCGATATCTCAAGGACCGATTGGCCATTCTGGACTGCATTGCGCGCCATGCCCGCGCCCACGACCGCCATGATGAGGCATTGCTCTCGAGCACCTACTGGGAAGACGGCACTGACGAGCATGGCAACGCCATCAACCCGGGGCCCAAGTACGCCGAGTGGGCGAACGCCGTGCATGCGGCCGGATCGTGCCTGCATACGCACAACATCACCTGCCATACCTGCCAGATCGAGGGCGATGTCGCGCACTGCGAAAGCTACGTGATCGTCGCGCTGCTCAATCGCGACGAGAGCACATCCCGATTCATCAGCGGCCGCTATGTCGATCGTCTCGAACGGCGCGGCGGCGAATGGAGGATCGCGCTGCGGCGCTCCATCGTGGATACGGTCATTGCCGGTGATGCATCGATGCTCAAGAACCCCCTGTTCAAGGAAATGGGGTACACGCGCGGCACGTGGGACGAAGCCGATATTTCTTACGACCGGCCGCTCGCTCTGGAAACCCCCACCAGGAAGTGGTGATCGAATCGTCCTGGCACCCACGGGGCTGAGCGCGAGCACAGGAGCTTTGGAATGAAGATTGCGACGGCGACTTCGGTGGCCGCTGAATTCGGTCCGCTGACAAGGATCATCAAGGAGTTTGTTCTGGCGCAGCAAAAGGCCATGGCCGCCGGAATCTCATCCGCGTCCGACTGGGATGCGCTCACCGAGTTCATAGAGCCCGGCGAATTCAAGCGCGTCGGGGCTTATCTGGAGGAATTCGACTGGCCGGCCTACCGCAAATTCCTCACCGGCTGGGCGAGCGGCGGCACCCGTTTCGAGATGACCGAGTTCCATATCACCGAGATAGGCAATACCGTGTTCCAGGAAATAGAGGAGCGGCACTCGCGGGGTGGACAGTTCATCCGCAAGAATGTGATCGCGGTTTACCGGTTCAATGACGCGAACAAGATCGTTCATCTCGATATCTACGAGCAGGCCAAGGATTCCGGCCGATGGATCATCGAGTCCGCCAACGCGGCAACCAATTGATGTCGCCTCACCCGTGCAATGAGTGGAGGGCCACATGACTGACATCGAGCGCCTCATCGCCATCGAGGAGATCAAGCGCCTCAAATCCAGATATTTCTACTGCCTGGACTACAAGGATTGGGCCCGCTGGAAAGCGGAGGTCTGGGCGCCGGACGCAAAGCTGGAGGTGCCCGAGGCCAACAAGGAAGTCAGCGGCGTCGACCGGATCATCGAGTGGGTGGCGCAGAGCACCGCCCACCAGACGTCGACGCACCACGGACACATGCCGGACATCGAGATCCTGTCGCAGAGCACGGCGCGAGGGATCTGGGCGATGGAGGACATCCTGCGGCGGCCCAAGGACCAGCCGTCCGAATACGGATACACCATGCTTAATGGGTTCGGGCATTACCACGAGACCTATGTTCGCCTCGCCGCGGGCTGGCGCATCAAGAGCACCCGCCTCACGCGCCTGCATGTCGAGAAGTCATAGCAATCCCCGGGGGCCGGCATGATATCGCAAGCGGTGCGCACAGGAATGTGCCCGGAGCGGCTCGAGACGGCGGTCTATCGGGCGATCCTCGCGTGAGGAGTGCAGCCCCTGCGCGCCTGACGCGCCAGCCGCCCGCGGAATCGCCGCCCTTCCTGCCCGCGGGTGAGTACCTCACCCGTGCAATCGACCTGGGATATGTCGAGGAGGAATGGTTCGCCACCGGCGAGGACGGCGCCGGGCGGCCGTACTCGACGCAAGTCTTGGTGCGCCGGCCGAAGGATCCGGCGCGCTTCAGCGGTGTCGTGCTGGTCGAGCCGCTGCACATCCATCGGGTCGCGCCGATCTACATGTACAGCTCGCCCTACATATTGCGATCGGGACACGGTTGGGCATGCGTGGCGTCGCAGAAGTCGGCGCTCGACGCCCATGTGAAGCCGTCAAACCCGCAGCGCTATGCGTCATTGCACATCGAGACCGATGCACCGCCCGGCGGCGTGCGGACCGATCTCACATCTCCCCCCTTCAGAGGCGCCAGCGCCGGCGTGCGCACAGCGTGGTGGGACCAGCTGGCGCGCTTCAATCAGGCGTCAAGCGCCGTATTGGCCCAGGTGGGCGCTGCGCTGCGCGCGGCCGGTCCCTTCGCGGCTGTCAGCCACGTGCTGCTGGTTGGACACTCGCAAACAGGCTTCGTCACCACCAATTTCATCCGCGAGGCACACGAGTCGCAGCGGCTCCCCGGCGGTGCACCGGTGTTCGACGGCTTCTTTCCGTCCGGATGGCCGACGATCGCCTTCTCGCCATGCGATGTTCCGCTGGTCCAGGTTCTCAGCGACGGGGATATCTCCGATCCGAATTTCTCGTTTCAACCCGGCCATGAGGGCCGTCGGTACCGTCGTCCCGATGGAGATTCGCCGGGCGATCGCTACCGGCTGTACGAGCTCGCCTCCGTGCCGCACATGGGCACGCGATACCCACCGCATGACGATCCGGGCATGTGGCAGCAGGTGGCCACCGCCGGCGCGATTCCGCTCGACGCCACGATGAACAGCCTTCCGCACCATGAGCTCTTCGACATGAGCCTGCATCATCTCGTGCAATGGGTTGCCAGGGGCGCCGCCCCTCCGCGCGCGGATCGCATAGAAGTGGGCGCCGACGGCTACTTCGCCAAGGACGAGCAAGGAAACAGCCGCGGCGGCGTGCGGTGCGTGCAGCTCGACGTCCCTAGGGCAACCTACCATCCCAATCCGCTGAACCCCGACGGCACGCCGGGCTTCGGCACGATCGGCACGGAGGTGCCGTTCGACAAGGCGAAGATGCAGGCGCTCTACGGGAGCCCTGCGAGTTACCTCGAGCGCTTCAACCGCAGGCTCGATGAGCTCATCGATGAGGGCTGGTTTCTGGCCGAGGACTCCGAGGGGATGCGCGCCGAGGCCCGGGAGCAAAAATGGTGATGGAGGCATGATGGAAATGCACGGCGGGCCGGGCGGTGTTTTGCATGGAAAGACGGCGTTGGTCACGGGCGCATCGCGCGGAATAGGACGCGGTATCGCACAACGGTTGGCGGCGTCGGGCGCAATCGTGGCGGTCCACTACGCGACCAATGCCCAGGCAGCGCAAGAGGTGGTGTCCTCGCTGCAGGCGAAGGGCGGCCAAGCCTTTGCCATACAAGCCGATCTCGTCATGCCGGGCGCGATCGAGAAGGTGGTCGGCGAGCTCGAGGCCGAGCTTACCCGCCGCACGGGCGAGGCGGGCTTGGACATTCTGGTCAACAACGCCGGCGGCGGCTCGTATGCGGGGGTACAAGATACATCCGAGGACTTTTTCGACCGCACCTTCAAACTGAATGCACGTGCTCCCTTCTTTTTGACTCAGGCGCTGCTGCCCCGGCTGAGAAAGGGCGGCAGCGTCATCAACATCTCGTCGGAGGCCGCGCGCATTCATCTGGTGCAGACGGTCGCCTACAGCATGGCCAAGTCGGCGCTGGAGGATTTCACCGTCTGCCTGGCCAAGGAGATCGGACCGCGCGGTGTGCGGGTGAATGCGGTAAGGCCCGGTGTCATCCATACGGCGCAAAGCGATGACTACCTGTCCATACCGGAGAAGCGCAAGGAGATCGAGGAAGGGACGGCGCTGAGACGCATCGGCCATACGGACGACATGGCGGAGTTCGTCCATGCGCTCATCACCGCGGCGGGCTTCGTCACCGGGCAGGTGATCGAGGTGAGCGGCGGCTATCTGCTGTAGGTCCATACGCTCCGTCGCGCCAATCGCGCGACGCGCAGCCAGGTACTCAGCGCCGCGGGGAGTTGCCCTGACTTTCGAGCGCGACCCGAGCCCGGGATCGGATATAGGCGTAGAGCTGGCCCATCTGCGCCTTGCTGAACATCTCGAAGCCCGGCATCCCATTTTGCCGCAGGGCCCCGTCGTGCACGACGGTCCAGAGACGGCGGGGATCGAGCGCGAGCGCGGATTCGCGCAGATCCGGCGCGGGCGCACCCGCGGACACGGCATCTCGCCCGTGACAGACCACACAGCTCAAATAGAGCGACTTGCCCGCCTCGATGTCTGCTTCGCTCAACCGCAGCCTCGCATCATCGAGTGCGTGCACCGTCATATCGCGCGCAGGTGAGGCCGGCAGTGCGGCTTCGCCGCCGATGGCGAAGCTCAGCAGCCGCCGGGGCGCGCCCCATTTCCATCCGACATTCATCACGTCGCTGCCGATGGCGGCCGCTCCGCCGTAGCCGACCAGCACGGCGATGTACTGCCTGCCGTGCGCCTGATAGCTCATGGGCGGGGCGATGATGCCCAGTCCGGCGTCGAAGCGCCAGAGCGGCCGGCCGCTGGCGGCGTCGTAGGCCGAGAGGTAGCCATCAGCAGTACCCTGGAATACCAGGCCGCCCGCGGTCGACAGCGCGCCGCCATTCCAGATCGTGTCGTGCTGCACTCTCCAGCGTGCCTGCTGCCTCACCGGGTCCCAGGCGAGCAAGGCGCCCTTGCCGTCCGCAGGATCCGCTTTGAAGGATCCGATCGACAGACCCGCCACGAAAACGTCGCCCGTCTTTGCGGGCCCTCGGTAGAAGTGCACGCCATTTTGCATGTAGGGGATGTAAACGAGCCCGGTCTTCGGGCTGAACGACATGGCCTGCCAGCTGTGTGCGCCGGTGGGATTGGGCCACATGACCGTGTCACCGCTCTCGTAGCGCACGTTCTTCGCCTCGACCGGGCGGCCGGTGGCGAGATCGATGTGATCTGCCCAGGTCACTTTGCCGATCTTCTGCGCCGAGATCGGCTTTCCGGTCATCCGGTCGATGACGTAGAAGAATCCGTTCTTGGGGGCCTGCATCAGCACGTCGCGGGGCTTGCCGTCGATGAGGAGCCGCGCGAGCGTCATCTGCTGCGTGCAATCGTAATCCCAGGCATCGCGCGGATTGATCTGGTAATGCCACAGGTACCGGCCCGTGTCGGCATCGAGAGCGACGATGGAGGCGGTCAACAGATTGTCCCCGCCGCCGGGGCTGCGCACCGCCGGATCGGAGGGACCGGCGTTGCCGGTACCCAGATAAAGGCGGTTGAGCTTCGCATCGAACGTGATGCTGTCCCACACATCGCCCCCGGTGCCGGTCTTCCAGTAAGCGCCGTGCCAGGTTGCGGCCGCGCGCTCCATCACCGGATCTGCGCGGTTTTCGGCCGGCGAGCCCGGCGCCACATAGAACCGAAAGGCCTGCTTGCCGGTCGCCTGGTCATAGGCGGTCACATAGCCGCGTGCGCCGAAATCCGCGCCGCCGCTGCCGATGATGACCTTGTCGTCGAATGTCCGCGGCGCACCGGTGATGAATTGCATGGAGTCGGGCGCGGTGGTTTCGACGCTCCACAGCACTCTGCCGTTGCGCGCATCGAGGGCGAACAGTCGCCCGTCGAGCGACGCGGAGAACACCCGCCCGGCGGCATAGGCGACGCCGCGATTGGCCGCGAAGCTGAGGCGCATTTTCGCCGGATCGTGGTTCCAGATTTGCGGATCGTGGCTCCACAGCAGCTTGCCGCTGGCCCCGTCCACCGCGTAGACCTTGCCGTAGCTGCCGGTGAAATACAGCACGCCGCCGATCGCGAGCGGAGTCGCTTCCAGCGACACCTCCCCCGGCAGATCCAGCCACCAGCTCAATCCGAGCCCGTCGACGTTTGCGGCCTCGACCTGCTCGAGTTCGCTGAAATTGGTCTCGTCGCTGCCGGCGCCATGCGCCGGCCAGTTTGCACCCGCGCCCATCGACCGTGCCGGACTCTCATCGCCGAGCGCCAGCGCCAAAAATCCGAAAAGCAGCAAGAGAAGATCAGCTCTTCGCATCGGACAGTCCTCCCGCAAATGCTAGCACGACGAGCCTGCGCGGCCGCCAAAAAATTAGTGGACGCATGTGTCCATTAGCGCTACCTTGCCGTCTCGATAGGGCGGCATCTCCGAGAGCGCCGCCGCCGAAATCCGGGGGGGGCGCCCATTTCCGCCATGAGAGCACGAGCCATGATTGCGCTCTGCGGCTTGATCGTCGCGCATGCAGCTACAGCTTCAAGCGCGGCCGCGGCGACGCCGGCAAGAAAGCTCACTTGCGATGATTCCCTCAAAACGGCGTTCAAGCCCGATGCCCTGACGAGGGTCGTGGCGGTGAAGGCCTTCAAGAAAGGCGATCCGCTGATACTCTCGGGGGCGCCGACGGAACGTACCGCCAGGGCCGCGAACGACCTGTGCATGGTAAAGCTCAATGTCGGCCCCGGGAATCCAGGCCCTGCGGGCGCCCCGTCCACCTCGCCAGGCATCGGAATCGAGGTATGGCTGCCCACGCCGGCGAACTGGAACGGGCGCGTGCACAACTTCGGCGGCAACGGCTGGTCCGGCGGCAACGCGGGCTCGCCGACGCAGATCTCCAATGCGATGAGCTCGGCCGACGTCGCCGCCAACGAGGGAGCGGTCACTTCCACCTGCGATTCGGGTCACAACGGGACGAATCCCCTGTTTCCCGGCGTGCCGACCAGCAATGGCGCTTTCGGCATGGACCCGGATGGCACGCTCAGCAAGGCTCAGTGGAGGGATTTCTCCTCGCGCAGCTTGCATGAACAGGCTGTGAAGACCAAGGCGCTCGCGAGCGCTTATTATGCGAGAGCTCCGCACCATTCCTACTTCGACGGCACCTCGCAAGGCGGGCGGCAGGGCTTCAAGCTGGCCCAGGAGTTCCCGGACGATTATGACGGTATCGTGGCGACCTCTCCGGCGATCAACTACGCTTTGTTCGGCCTGGGCTGGCAACAGATCGTCATTCAGCAAGATCTCGGCGGCGTGCCGCTGACGGAGGCGCAACAAGACCTCGTCTCGAATGCCGCGATCGACGCCTGCGATGTGGTCGGCGGCCGGCACCTGGGCTACGTCATGGACAATGCCGCGTGCCGCTACGATCCCACCCGCGACTCGAAGGTCCTCTGCAAGGCCGACGGCGGTCAGAACGCGAGGAACTGCGTCAGCAAGATTCAGGCGAACGCGTTCAACAAGATCTGGTATGGCATTACATCGGACGGCTCGGTGCCATCGCCTGCGCTCGACAACGGCTGGGACAAGGAGCTCGACGCCGTTCATCGCTGGTACGGATATTCCCGTGGCGCGTCGCTCTACAACGCTTCCTTGAGAAAGATTTTTCCGGCTCTGGCGAAGCTGTTGAGCGCCCCGCGCCCGGGAGGGGTGGTCGGTGGAAATGACTGGGTCGCCTTGGCTCTCGTGAATCCAACCATGGCAGGAGCCGATTTCAAGAATGCGAGCGGCAACGGTCTGGGGCTTTCGAGAACACTCTCTTACCTGCAGTTCAACAACGCGTTCGATCGCGCTTTGGCGCTTCAGCCGGTGTTCGACCAGGTCGACACGGACAGTTCGGATCTGTCGGCGTTCAAGGCGCGTGGCGGAAAATTGCTGACCGAGCATGGGTTCGACGACGTGGCGATCCCGACGCGCGGCTCGATTCATTACTACAATCAAGTGCTCGAGAGGATGGGCGGCCTGGACAAGGTCCAGAGCTTTTACAGACTTTACCTGATACCCGGCGTCGGCCATCAGCTGACATTGAACGGCACGGCGAATCCCGAGGCCAATCCACCGCGCCTGCCTCAGGCGCAGCTCTACAGATTCATGCTCGATTGGGTGGAGCACGGTGTCGCTCCGCCCGATCGGATCGACATCGAGTCGCCCGCGGGTTCGCCGAATCCGATCTCCCAGCCAGTCTGCGCTTATCCACACAAGCCGAAATACACCGGCGGCGACCCGCGTGTCGCCGGGAGCTTCATCTGCTCCTGACGAGCTCATTCTGTCGGCGTCCGGCGGATCTCTTGCAGCCCCCGGAGGATCCCGTGAAATACATCAGGACCGGGATCGTGCTCATCCTCCTCGGACTGTTGGCGGCCGCCGCAGTGCCGGTCCAGGCAGCCCGAGTGCCGGTCCAGGCAGCCGGCCAGGGCAAGGCGCCGGAGGGGATTTTCGAGACCGACATCACGAACGATCTCAACATCTCGAGCGGGGAACCGCAGATCGCGGTCGATCCGACCAATCCTCGCAATCTCGCCATCATCGAATTCGCCATCGGCTCCGCGAAAATGCCGGCCTATTCGCTGAACCCGATTCTGGACACCAAAACGCCTGAGCAGAAGGCCATTGCAACGATGCACAATGGCCGGATTCTGCTTTCCCACGACCGGGGCAATACCTGGAGCATCCGCGCAGCCCCTGCCTATGACCCCAATATGTCGCCGCACCTCGGCGGCGGCGATCCCATGATCGCCTATGGCCCCGACGGTACGCTCTATGTTGCCGACTGCGTCGGTCCCGAAGCGGGGACCGTGAATCTCAAAGTGAGTCTCGCGGAGCTGCAAAGCGCCGCCCTGCGCGCGGTCAACATGTTCATTGCGGCCTCGATGGACGGCGGGAAGACCTTCACGCCGCCCCAGCCCATCGAGACGCCGCGCGACCGGCCCTGGCTCAAGGTCGATGCATCGACAGGCACCGTCTATACCGCGAGCACGGGTCCGTTCGATCCCAAGACGAAGGTCTACAACGTGCCGGGTCCGGACGCGCCGTTCGACCGTTGGTTGACGGCGTGGAAGCCGCACCTCGTTGGGCATAGCGAGCCGCGGCGACTCGGGGGGCCGGATTTCAGTGCCGCCGGCGCAAGTACCATGACGGCTGCGAACGGTACGCTTGCCGCCGTGTTCGTCCTGGGCCTGCCGCATCCCATGGAACAGTCCCGAGGTGAGCCCGAGCCAGTCCCCGCTTCGCTGCAGAGCCTGATCAAGGATGGCACCAGGACCTGCTCGCGCGAGGCACCCTGCCTGTTCTTCGAGACCTCATCCGACGAAGGCCAGACCTGGAAGCGGCATCACGTGCCGGCGCCTGGGGGAATATCGGGCCTCGCCGCTCATGTGGCGGCAGATCCGGGACGGCCCGGGCGTTATGCAATCGGAGTGCTGGGCCATGGCGCGACGCGGCTCAACGTGCTCGTCACCGACGATTATGGCGAGACGTGGTCCGGGCCTCATGCGGTTCCCGAGACGGCGCAGGGCGTCGACTTCAAGCCCTGGATGGATTACGGACCATCCGGTGTTCTTGGCTATATGTGGAAGAAGCGGCGCGATGACCTCAGCACGCCGGCGCCGCCATCGATGGCTCAATTGGTGGGGCAAACCTGGGGAGCGGCTTTCGATGTGTATGCCGCGATCTCTTGTGATGGCGGCGAGACGTGGCTGCCGCCGGTGCGGGTGAATGCCACGAGCTCCCCTTCAGGTCCGAACGGCTTCGATGATTTGAGCTATATCGCCATGGATGCCCATTATGCGCACCTCGTCTGGGGCGATCGTCGGAACATCTCCAAAGTCAAGAATGCGCCGACGGGCGTCGGCGGGCTGCAGGTTTATTACGCCCGCGTGCCGTTCGCGAGCGTATCGAACGGAGCAGCCTGCGGCCGCCAACCAGACTGACGCCGGCTGCGACTGTCGGCGATCTGCCGCCGGTCAATGACAATCGCAGATCTCGCTCGGCGTGCCGTCCGTACACATGACGAGCTTATCGGGCTGGAGATAGGCGACTTGACCATGCCCCGCGCAGCATCCCTGCAGATTGCATGCGGGGGATATGGCGCCCTTCGCGGGCGCGGGCGCGGGCGGCGGCCTCGACGCACAGGCCGCGATGGCCATGCAGATCATGACCATCACTGCCGACCTGAGCGCTTTGCCGGGGCGATGCTTATGAGCAGGCGTAGCTCGTCTCCACATTGGGGTCGCCCGCGATATACCTCGGTCTTTGGGGATAGGGGAAGATTGGCTGCCTTCGCATGACCGGAGTCGGCGTCGGCGACTCGATGATGACTCGATGCGGCTCGATGCCGCGTTCGACCCAGTCGACCAGCAGCTGGTAGAACTGCCCCGCTGCCACGGCGGGCGGGTTGGCCTCGGGGTTCGACGTGCCGTGCGGCGACATGTGGCCGCCTCCCGGAACCAGATACAGCTTGAAGAAGCTCTGCACGTTGGCAAGCCCCCCCATCCTCTCGATGACCCGTTCGTAATACTGGATCGTGCCTTGCACCGGTATCGCCTCGTCGTTCCAGCCGTGCCAGCTCAGGAATTTGCCGCCGCGCGCCTTGAACGCCGTGAGGTCCGGATCGTCGCTTGCGAGGCGGCCGAAATCCGCGTCGAGTGCGACACCCCGGTCGAATGCATGGGCCAGCTGCTCGTAGGACATGTCTTTCCAGAGACCTTGACCGTCACCGCAGGCATTCTTGAATGTCGGCTCGGCGATGGCCGGGTTCTGCAACTCGAGCGCGACTTGGCCCGCGACGTATCCGTGGTGGGCGCCCATGGGGTACCCCAGCCTGGCGAAGTAGGCGCCATAAAGGGAGGTACCGCGCGTCAGGCCATACCAGCGACGCTTGCCTGCGAGCACCGCCTCGACGCCATTGTCGATTTCCGGGGACGGGGCAGAGCCGTCCGAGGTCATGCCGTACCACATTTTGTTGATGGTCTGGGCCTGCAGCCTGGTGACGGCCTGCGCACTCGTGTTGGTGCCCCCGTCCGCCACGCACAGAACGCCGGGATCCTGAGTCGGATCGTAGCGGCATGCGGCATTGTCGATGATGTAGCCCAGATGCTGGCCGCCCACGATGTCGCAGGCGTGGATCGCGGCATTGGAGACGAGATCCATTTGTCCCTCGGTCAGCGCAACTCCGCCCAGATCGCGCTCGATGAGCAGGCTTCGATAGACCCAGGCGGTCGCCAGCTCGGCGAAGTTGAGCGCCGGCAAGTGCGCCGCGATGCCGTCATAGTCCCCGGGATATTCCTGCGCGAGGCGGTAGCCGTGCCGGCCGCCCGTCGAGACACCTTCATAATAGGAATACCTCGGGGCTCGCCCGTAAAGGGCGGTTGCCAGCGCCTTGGTTTTCACGGCCATTTCATGCTGGGCGCGATGGGCATAGTCGATCCACAGCTGCGTCGCGAACGTTCCGTCCGGATTCATTCCCCATGCGCCGTTCGTGGGTGAGTGACCCGAATCCGTGCTGGCCGAAACCGCGCCCTCGACACCGGCATGCACGGCGGCGAAGGGCCAGCAGACTTGCGTTGCCGATCCCTGCATCCCGCCGTCATATCCGCCGAGGCCGCCGATATTGTGGATGCGCTCATTCCAGTTTTCGGGCGTGGGCAACCACATCTCGATGCCGATGCCCGGCGATGTGGACGGCGCGCCGGCCGGACCCGGATTGCCGGGACCAACGTTCAATTTGACGAGGACGAGGTCATTGGCCGCAGTGGGCGTCATCTCCGTGACGGGCTCCGCGATCACCAAGGGCTCGCCCTTGCCGAAGATCTTCGCCAGGATCACGCTCGTCTGCCCGTCGGATCCAAAAGCCACCCTCAGGGCCTGCTTGACCGCCTCGAGCAGCGCGCCATCCGATGCGTTCATGTGCCCCCACCCAGTAGCCATGCAACTGAGCAAATGTTAAGTTGAGCCGAGTCAGGGCGTCAACGGTGGTGTCGCAACCCCACGCAAGCGCGGCGGCGCCAAAGATCGGTCACACCTGCCGGAGACCTCGATGAGAGCTTTGAGCGCAAGAATCACGATCACGCTTGCCGGGCTGCTGGCGGCGTACCCGAGTCACACGCAAACGAGCGAGTCGCCGAAACCGGCGCAGAGGATCTTCGAGACCGACGTCACGAACGATCTCAACCTCTCGAGCGGTGAGCCGGAGATCGCTGTCGATCCGACCGATCCGCGCAATCTTGCCATCGTGGAGTTTGCGGTGGGCTCGGCCGAGGTGCCGACCTTCGAGCGCAATCCGATCATGGACGTCAAAACGCCGCAAGAGCGGCAGTCGGCCATGGCGAGCGACGGACGGGTCATGCTGTCCCGGGATGGCGGCAATACCTGGACAGCTCGGGCGCCGCCGGCGCATGAGCGCGACCACGCCGGCGGCGGCGATCCCATGATTGCCTACGGTCCGGACGGGACGCTCTACGTGGCCGACGAGCCTTTCCCGAAGGATCCCGCAGGCGCTCCCGGGGATATGTCTCGGTACACCTTCGTGATCACTGCATCGCGGGATGGAGGCAAGACGTTCAGTACCCCGCAGTTCGTCGGTACCCCGGTCGATCGGCCGTGGCTCAAGGTCGATCAATCCACCGGCGATGTCTACACGGTGAGCACCGGTTTCTATGACCCGCAGACCAAGCAACTGGGCAAGCCGGGCGGCGGAGCCATTCGCGACCGTTGGCTGGTGGCGTGGAAGCCGCACCTCGCGGCAAAAAGCAAGCCGCGCCGGCTCGGCGGTCCGGATTTCGGCGTCACCAGCGGCAATGGTTTGGCGGCCGCGCATGGCATCGTGGCGGCAACGTTCGTACTCGGGACCGAGCGGGAAGGCCCGATGCCTGCGCAGCGGGGGCCGATGCCCGAATCTCTCGAGGGACTGCTGCCGGCGGGCACGACGACCTGCACCCCTGCAGCTCCTTGCCTCTTCTTCGAGACGTCCACCGACAAAGGCCGGCACTGGGCGCGGCATCATGTTCCAACCCAGGGAGAATTTGCCGGTTTCTTCGTCAACGTCGCCGCGGACCCGGGCCGTCGCGGACGCTTCGCCGTCCTGTACGCGATCGGAAGCGGCCGATCGTCGGGCATGGGCGACCTTGGCAGCGGCAATCAGCTCGCCGTGATGGTCACCGATGATGCGGGAATCACCTGGTCTGCGCCCGTCATCATCCCCGAAACGGCGACCGGCAAGGATTTCAAGTACTGGATGGATTACGGGCCCACAGGGGTTCTCGGCGCCATGTGGCGCAAGGAGCGCAGCGATCTCGCCACCCCAAGACCTTCATCGCCAATCCCGGACCCGATGGCGCCGTATCGGCCGTGGGGTGCCCCGTACGATATTTACGCCGACATATCATGCGATGGCGGCAAGACGTGGGCTGCGCCGGTGCGGGTGAATGCCGCAACCTCACCTTCGGGATACGTCAATCAGGATGACTTCAGCTACATCGCCCTGGATGCGCATTATGCGCACCTGGTCTGGGGGGATCGGCGGATGGTTTCCAAGGTCAAGAACACGCCGCTCGGTACGGGTGGCCTGCAGGTCTTTTACGGCCGCGTGCCATTCTCCGCCCTATCCGGCGCGGCGGCTTGCGCTGCGCAGCCGAGATAGAGAGCTTGCCGGCGTCGTGCAACGATCGGCGAATTCCGATTCCGATCAGCTTGGCGCCTCATCTGCTGCTCTGCCGGCGCGGGTCGTCCGCCAGCGCGCAATGGCAGCCGCGGCGCGCGCCGCCACGAGCTCGGTTGGCAGCGCGCGCAGCTCCTCGTTCAGTACCTCGATCTCGGCGCTGATACCGGGGGTATTGGCAAGGGCTGCCGCGACGATCTCGACGAGCGGCAGTGCTCCTTCCCCCGGCATGCTGCGGCCGCTCATCGGCACATACGGAGCGTCCGGCGGCGGGGCAATGCGGTCGCTCAGCTGCACTCCTGCGATCACGCCCGGCGGCAGGCGGCGCACGTCTTCCACGGTACCGCCCGAACGGGCGAGGTGCCACGTGTCGAGGGTGATGGCGCAGTTGGGTTCGCCGCAGCTCTGGACGACCCGCAGCGCGTAATCCAGATCCGGCAGGCCGCTGCCGGGATAGAACTCCAGTGCCACCTTCAGGCCGCGCCGCGCCGCACGCCGGCACAGACCGCTGATGGCCTCGGCCATTTCCTCGAGAGGAACGCGCCGGCCCCGGAACAGCGATACGTTGACGTAGGTCGCCTGCAGTGCCTCGGCGCTGCGCAGGCAGGTCTCCTCATCCGGCGGATCGATGCTGTCGGGTGGGAGAATGCGGCGCAATGCCGGCTCGAAGGTTGCCGGCGGCGCGGCGCCCGGCAATCCCTGGGTCAGAGCATCCACCATCGTGACGCGCACGCCGGCCTGCGCGATCAGCCGGCGGAGCTGCCTTTCAGTGAACCCGGCCTTGAGCGCGGCGGCGAAAGTGTAGGGACGTGCGGTGATGGTCGCAAAGCCGTGGCGCGCGGCGGTCTCGATCAACTCGGGCAGGCTCGCCTCGAGCAGCATGCCGCAGCACAGGCCGATCTGCAGATCATCGATCAAGCTCATCCCTCACTCGCGGCTGGATCCGTGCGCGGGCCACCCCGTTCCGCAGCCGCCTCACTGGGCGGCCGTGCTTGCGGCGATGAAGCCGAACACGCTCGACGCGGCGATGCTTTGCCCGGCGCCGACATAATGAGGTCCGCACAGCGATGCGGAGCAATTGCCCGTGGCGAACAGTCCCTCGATCACTCTGCCGTCAGGCCGCAGCACCTGCGCGTGCTCGTTGATGATTGCACC
>Ga0335075_10009357_pt1 | contig 14963 bp, 15 predicted proteins | sample Lox_Sample_24_FD_206723 | JGI IMG/M metagenome (GOLD analysis project Ga0335075, IMG submission 206723) | Soil microbial communities from Loxahatchee National Wildlife Refuge, Florida, United States - Lox_Sample_2.4 | ecosystem: Environmental > Terrestrial > Soil > Wetlands | place: USA...
GGGTCCATAAAAGGGAGTCGAATACAATGTTTGGCCGAGGTCGCTCTACACTGTGAAGACTGTGACTTGCATCAGACGAATAAGTGCCAACTCTTCTTGGCTCCTGAGTGCAGTAAGGGTTCTGAAGATCCCTGCATGAACTTCATTAACAACCCATGTGAGCATTTGGCACAATCGCAGTAAGCAGGTACCTTAAGTCCGTAGTTCCGAGTCCAGCTAGTCACTGGGGTTGGCGACTCACTCGGGGCATTGTCTGTTGGGAACAAGCAACAGTTAAGGCACCTTAGTGTATAAAATACTGGGCCTTAAGTCGAAATATTTTGGCCTGGCACTGTACAGTAGATAGTTCAACTTAATTGAGGGTCTGCAGTGGACGATGTAATTCGCTTGCATTGCTAATTACTGCTTCGTAACCGCAGTCACGTTGTCAGATCTCTTTACTCATCAACTTTCACAATTTTAGAGCCGTGCTAACTTTGCTGATAGGGATAAAACGTTGTTAATTATGATTAACTAGGTAAACAGTTCTCTACTGTCATGGGAGACAAATGTTGTTTTGCAAATACAATATCATGTAAAGCACTAATCAATAAATCGTGCGCAGTTTCACGCCTTATTTCGTTCTTTAATTTGAAAGGCCTAGCTATCTTATTCCTCATCAGGCAGTCAACATGATTGACTGTGTGGGCTCGGTGGAGGATCCAACAACCCGTCTCTCACTCTCTAGCATAGGCTGCAAACTTCTCGGCTTCCCTGGCATCAGTGGTGTTTATGTTTTCGGGAGTCCTCATCCTTCTCAGTGGATCGTTTCACTACTACCAGCACACAACACTTCAGCAACCCAGCTGCAGAAAATGTCTTTTATAAATCCATGCGCAAAATTGGTGCTATAAAGCGGAGTTGATTGTATCACCAAAGATGAAAATAGATCATGTTCACATCGGCTGGCCAAAGACAGGCGGATTTTGGTTTATAAAGTTGAGCGAAGAGGAGATGTTCAAGACCCAGTTAGGCATGCTGAGTATGGCGTTAAACATGGATGAGTACTGCAAAGTGTTGGAATTGTACGGCGCGGAGTTTTATAAGGATCATAAGGATTGCGATTACCTTACATGTGCTTCGAGGTGTATATGGGGCAGAAGTGAGATAAACGGTTGAGGTTGCACCGGTCCACTCCATACTTGAAGAAGAGATACTCACCATCTTCAATCCTTCCAGAAATACGGATGAAAGTTGCTCCATTTACCATCTGACAAGCTTATGGATCAATTTATACTTAATAGCTCTATTCATCCTCTGTCTAGGACCTCTCATATACATATCGTAACGCAAATTAACTTTATCACAGCTTAATTGCCTTGCTATCAAAGCTCAACGACCCATACCTGGACATTTACACACCTGCTTCAATGGACATGATCTCATCCTTCTTCCCCACTCCTCTCGCCCTTCTTCGCCTCGCCCCTCTCCTCACTACAACCGCATCCCTAATGTTTTCTGTGGACGAATACTTCTTCCCCAGCATATTCCTCCACCCCTCCCTCTCGCTCCAAAGCAACGCCATCCTACAAAAATACTTCACTCTCTTCTTCGACCGTGGCATCTTCATCATCATAAGCTTATATCTGCTCACCATCGGCACTGCAATCGCCAATCTCACGACTGGGTGTGCAGATCTGCAAGCAGCTGGTTCGGACTGGTGGTATGGCGCTGGGCTTGCTTTCATTTTTGGCCATTTTGTATTTGTGCCCTGGATTATGCCGCCTGTGAAGGGGATTAGAGAGGACAGGTGGAAAGGTCAGTTTGGTAAGGATTTAAAGACATGGCTGAATGTTCATGCTGTGAGATCACTCACTGCCGATTTGCCTGGGTGGATTTGCTTTTCCGTTGCTGTCTTGAACGTCGTACATCCGTGAGGAGAAGCTAGAAAGCGTGTGATATAGTAGAAGATGTGGTGAGTTAGTGAATTTAGACAACAGCGTAATATGTATCTGAAAATACTCAGTAGGGAGTGAAAACTTCCGGTTCGCTCGAAAAATGAACATAAATGTCCGGAGAAATAGGATATAGCACTGGTTGAAGTCTGCAAGAAATCCATACATCTATAAATTACAAAGTCTGTTCACTTTTCCGCTATCAGTTGTGCGCCTTGGTATATGCTCTCCGGATCTTTCCGCCCATCTGTCATGACCGCTACTAAGACAAGTAGAAGAATTCGTCCATCCTGCATACAAACTTCGTCATACCGTTTCGTACCCAGCCTAGATGAGATGCTTCGACCTAGGAGCATAAAGTCAGTGATGGCTTTTTCATACTGATAAAGAGTCTTACCTGAAATATGCCCTCAAATACATAATCTGCCATGCGCCCAATGCAACTAGCATACCCATAGTACCAAAGGCAAACCATTTAACCCGGTTATTTGTGCTCTCGTTTGTGTCTCGTAACTTTTGTTCTCTGCCCCTGAGATATTCCATCTCGTTCACAATCTCGGCCACTAATTCTTCAATACGCCGAAGCTCTGTTTCGACAGGCTTCAGCTTTTCCGTTGCTTGGACGGCCGACCAATCCTTGGCATCTGCGCCAATATCGATGTCGAGTTCAACATGACGGTAGGGATTGGTGACGGTTTTCCCTACAATTTCTATTCAGCCAAGATCAAGACTGCCTCGCGAGAAAGCCTTACCATGTTCAATCAAATTCTCAAAGCAGACATCAAATGCTGAGTCTGCATGCGATGTGAATGCCATTCTCTTCTCGCCAACGACGTCCTTCGGCTTGCCGTACTCATTGCCAACAGCATCTTTGATCTACAAGGGATAATAAGCATTAGTACCAAAAGTTGACCTAGCCAATTGCACTTACGTGCATATTCACAATCATTCCATCACCCTTTAATCCACCGATAGTGGCCGTAACTACCACCAAGGTGTCCTTGGAAACAAAATTTCGTATGCATCGTTCTGACTTATGGTTGCGATATGGGTATCCTTGGAGGTCAAATTTAAGGGCCTCTGTAAATGCAAGAAGCAGTAGAAGACCGCACAAGGAGTGCAATAATGATCTGGGGTAGGCCATCGTCGACAAGTTGGCCAAAAGCTGGAGGAGATATTGTCGCGCGGATAGGAGGTCTGGGAAGCTTTTTGGCGAGGTGGCATCGCGGTTTACAGGGGCCTTTGATCGTGTCACGTGCTGAACCTAAATGGCGAACTTCTACTGAGCAAAAGATATTGTTGGAGCTACGCAACAAGGCAAGACACGACACAAGCATTTCAAAATACTGCGAAGATGCCTAAATGTATGTTGTACACTATGTGATCATATAGATGAGTTAAACTAACAACTGTCACAGTCTTCTGTAGGGCTCTAGTGCTTCTCAAGCTCTCGCTCCTACTCATACTGACCTCAAACAGGCGACTACTGTGATGTCTACCTCACCCACGATTCCATGAGCGTCCGCAAAGCTCATAACAGCGGCCGAAACCACCTCCGAAATGTCGTGGAGTACTATCAACGTATGAAAACCCCGCTCCGAGCCTCGCCTTCCTTAATCGTACCGCTTTCGCCTTTATGCTAATAGTGCCTCAGAAATCGGCCATGAGAAAGCCCAGTCAGTCATCGACTCCATCACCTCCTCTTATGCCGCAGAAGGCCAATCCTCTTCAAACCCCATGCTCGGCCAAAACCCCGGCGTACAGCCCTTCCCACCTCCACCTTTCAATTTCCCAGCTGGTGAGCATTCCCACCACGAGAGGCTCTCGAAACGCCTATGCTAACAAGTCCCCCGTACTTTATAGGTGGCATACCACCCCCACCATTCGGCATGCCCGGCTCCGTACCAGCAGGTATGATCCCGCGTAAGTACTTCCTCATTTCCTACCCAGCCTCCACCCCATTGCCCTCTCCCTATCCAACTCTCAACACAAAAGCTAACACCTCCTCCCACCCACCAGCCCCAACCGGACGTCCCGGTTCCGTCCCCCAAGTGCCTACTCTCCCCAATGGCTTGCCATTCCCACCCCCTGGCCCCTTGCCGAACGGCATGACCTTCCCCCCGTTACCGAATGGTATGACTTTCCCGCCACCGGGCGCGAACGGTATGCCACCTCTGCCCCCGAATTTCCAGTTTCCATTGCCCCAGGCAGGCGCTGGTGGTCCTGCAGGATTCCCACCAGGAGGACCGCCGGGACCGCCAGGGCCGGCACAGCAGCCGAGTTTGCCGTTTCAGCAGCCGCAGGGTGGTCCTGGGGGAGGGAATGCGTATAGCGATCGGCGGTGAGAAAGGGGTGAGGTGAGCGGGGAGGAGAGGAGAGGAGAGGCGAGCAAGGGTTTTGAAGCATCTGGTCTATGGCGTCAATGGATGATGGCTATCTGTATACATATGCGGCGTCTCAAAAACCCGGGCGTTAAGGAAAACAGGAAACCATGGCTCTTTCACGGGATGAAATTAATCTCAAGCTTCAGCTTCTGCCAGAGGAACAGTAAAATAAAATGGAACTATCATGAAGTAGTCTATATATGCCTCTTTAAATAGATCGTGAATATAAATATGGATATCTACATCTAAGCTTCAATAGGATGCCACAATGACTCCATCCAGCAAAGAATATCGAAACACATCGTCAAAAACTCGACCAGAACCAGGCCAAGGCCAAGATGCAGAGTATCCCCTATGAGATCCATCTATCTATCCTTCTAAATGCAGCCCGTAAACCCCAAAATATTGCGAAACAAAACCAGGCATGTTGCGCTGATGATATTAAGTCCAAAAACATCGGACCAGAGCCTACATGGGCGGCCGCATGAGAAAAAATGCCTCACAAATAATCCCACCCCCCAACCCCGGTAATCGTCGCTTTGCGTGCATCCTCCTCCTTCTTATGCTTATAACCCATCTTCAACTCCTCCTGATCAACACCACAGTGCATCTCTCCATCACGGCCAATGAACCAGCCAAGGCCGTACGTCTTCTTCATGTCTGTGAGGCGCCTCACCAACAGATCTTGGTCGACGAGAGTTTGGGCTGCATGGAGCTCAATGCCGCGCCGAAGGGGAGGGGGGGGTGAGGTGGGGTCATTGGAGGCGTTAGAGGCTACGCTGCCGGTCCTGGCGGCGTCTACGGTGACAGAAGTCTCCGAGGAGGTCGTCGCCGGTAGTGGAGGACCGGAGCTGGGAGCGGGGACGGCGACGAAGTCGTAGAGCATTTTGGATTGGTGGATGAATGCTAGGACGCTCGCGATGGTGCTGGGTTGGCGAGGGAGGAAAGGATGGCGGCGGAGTTTATAGACGTAGGAGGCGATGATGATCAAGTATAGAAGGATGAGGATAGAGAGACTGAAGGAGATCCAGAAGGACTTGGGCGTTTCGGAACTTGATTGGGTTGTGGAGTCCATCGAGGCTGGGGAGAAGTCAGTGTTGACGGCCGCGACAGAAACTACACAGACGGTTAGAATTTCGGCGAGCACAGTGCCCACACCAGCGAGGGCGATGAGGTAGTCCCGGTTTATGGCGGCGCGAATTGGCATGTAGCCGAACGCCATGGATGTGTAATCCAGTGTGAGGACTTTGGGAGATGCGTGTCGGCAGGAGAGACGGTAGAACGGCTCCATTAATCGGGCATCCTGCTCGAGAGTTTGAAACCCGAATTTGATGGCCACAGCGAGGAAGGTAAGAAGCCAGCCGGCTCTGTCGAGGATTATATTCGCTGGTGAAAAAATTACCAAGGGAATGAATATGGTAAAGGCAATCATCGAAACGATGAATGGGCCACCAGCAATGAGACGAAGCATGAGAGGATGTGGATTTGCAGAGAGTCGAAAACGGTCGTACTTGTCCTCATCTCCACTTTTCATTGGAACCGCGTCAGAAGCCAGTGATGAGTTTCGCAAGGTGTACCGGCGATTCTTGAGCTTGTTGTAAATATCTTGAGGTGGAACTGTATCGAGGTCCTTGAAATCCATCAAGACATGGCTCTTAGTTGCCATGGCTGCAATCCCAGCGATGCCTCTGACATCGCCGGCAAGTCCTGATCGCCGGATCTGCAACAGGATGAGAAGTATGATTCCCAAAATGGAGATTAAGCCGAGAATTCCTGACAGGACTCGTGAACATGTGGCATCTATGTTGATGAACTTTGGAACATCTGGATTTTCATCCCGAATCGCACGATCTGGTTCCAAGATGATAGACGCTGTCTGCAAAGTAGGCACAATAGATACTGCAAGAATGGTTGCGAGAGATGAGACCGCTACGGCATAGTGCCTGTACCTCAGCGCTTTAAAAGGCCGGAAGATGTTGAAGATCGTAATGTAGTCTATATTAATCGACTCAGAGGCCAGCGCACCGCATTCTCTCGATAATCTGTAAAAAGGCTCTAATCTTTTGACTTCATAGTCTGTGATTTGCCAAAGAATACCATAGGTTACAGTAATCATTGTCGGCAGATATTTGAATGAGAAAAAATCCCAATCGCCGAGATCCTGGGCGTCTATGAATTCAAATAGACCAGACGGAGGATTCTGGCTGGCCAAGGATTTTGACCTCTGGTATATAACCTCCTGAACAATAGAAAGTGTTATAGAAACGGCAATTAGTGCTGTAAGATACGGCCACCGCATTGAATGTGGTTTCCAGTTCGGTTGAGGGTAGTAGATTTCTTTCGCCACCTTTAGGGTTGGCTGTCGATCGCGTAACGGGTCGAACTCAACAGGAGGTGTACCCTCCCCGGCATATACACTTAAGTCAACAGAAGCAGAACTTTCAGCACCATCTTCCACTAACACTTCAATGATCTTTCCTGTTTTATTAGCTTCTCTCTGGCCTAGGTCATGTCGCGTGAGTGTTCTGTCGAGAAGAACCCCTTTCTTTGATGTTCTACGTGACATCCGCCGGGATAATCCACGGGATATCTCAAGCGGCGAGGTAGGAGATGAGACTGCCAGAAGATCCTTGCTTCGTATTGTAATGTCTGGCTTTAACCCGGAGCCAAGTCCTCCGGTCAAGTGTCCATCAGATTCGAGTTGACGATACTTCAATAACGTGGCTGCATCGTGAGGACTGTCGGGTCCGAGGAAATTGGAGATGTCCACGCCAACTAACCCTAGCTCATCTCCATGCTCGTCGGCGCTATGATATGCAGTTCCACCACGACCAAACGCATAGGCGTTTCTAAGAAGCCCCATGTCCATTTCTTCATTTTCTGGGATTGACAAGTGCCTCGATAGATGCCTAGTGACTCCAGATCCTATGGAGCGTATGGATCGCAGTCTGCCAGTCAGACTGGTGTCCGTTTTGGAGGAATCTTCTACAGGTGAAAGAGGTTCATATCGATCCCAAGAGTATCTTTGCCAGTTTAAAGATGCAGATAGAGACTGAGGGAGTCCTCTTGGTTGCGACTCTAGCCTTCGTACAAATGTTGCGCTGAAAGGGCGAGGCTGGTCCAAAGGGCTTCCAGGTACAGCATGTACTTGCACATGGCTAACGTTAGAATCATCTCTTGGGGGTAAGTCATCATGTCGAGGAGGTAAATTATATTGATGCGACTGCAGATCAGATAGAGACACTTGCGGTGATACAAAAAAATCTCGGGATTCTTGTCTTCGGATTTCGGGGTCATACAAATCAGGAGAGTCGATATCCGAGACGAAGGATATCCTACTGCTTGGAGGTGGCCTTGAGGATGATTGCTGTATTATTGGATAATCACCTTCCGAAGGCTTGTACGCCATCTCCCCTCGCAGAGGTCTTCGTAACAAGCCAGCTTGAATGTGACCTGAGTTTTAGCGACTGGCTCTTCTCTGCTACACCCGCGACTCCTTCGTAGACCGCCTCCTGCCTTCGTGAGTGGGTTGCTCCTTAATAAAGTTGAAAGTGTATGAATGAAGGACGGTGGTCTCAGATTCAACCGTAGGTTGCGTCCTTCGGCCGCTTTAATTGTAGCTCTATGACGGTATTCTCTACGTTCTTGTGCAGTCCTCCTCCGCTGGCCTCGATTATTGATGGTTTTGTGTTGCAGCCTATGTCGTAGTCGGAATCGCAGAGCCTGTATCCTTTAAGGACTAGAAGAGGCATCATTAGTGTGATTATCTTCACCAGAAACAGTTTCTAAGAGGGTCTAAAAGCGCACTTCAACGTCTACCAGATATGTTACCTGCGCAAAGTCCTCACTACCGGCAGGTTCCCCCAAGAGACAGCCCTCCTGCGGCGCAGTGCATACCACCGCACTCAATTAATACCAATCTGCGTAACTCCCACGTGTAGGCTATGTCGAAGCCCGACAATCAATCTGGCAGAGTTTCAGTTCCTGCGCTGACGCCGGTACCAATTCCGTGTCCCAGGGTCGCAAGGCGGGTCGCAAGGCTGCCGGCGCAGAATATCGCTACCTTGTCAGCTATATATCGAACAAATAATTATAACGAGTGATAGTTAAAAGCGAACGGCGAAGGTAGGAATTGCGGTTGTGTATATAAACCGTCGTGAGTGTTTAATGAATGTACCTCTTCTCCCAAATAGCTGAACGCAGAAGAGAGAAGAGTTTCCAGCTTGGCGTGTTGGGGGCTGGATTCTAATATTGGATACAATAAAAGCCCATCTCGTTGCGTTCAGCCAATGAAAGCCGGTCGTCGGAATAGGAACGAATCACCTCAGCATGAAGAAATTCGTACCCCTAGTACGTCACTGTTCATGCATGAGTTTGTTCCTTACTTTGCTAAAAGGGCCACCCCGCTCCGGACGGGGAAGGGTAGGAAAGTGATGTACACTATAGGGCTGAAAAATCGTGGTTCTCTTAATCCTTGCCTTTTACCTGATTCCAAAAGACATATAGAATCCGATTAGGAATGAGTAAACTATCATTAATGCAATCTTTTATTCTTACATATACTATTCAAAAGTCATTCCATCCGTTGTCATCACATTAAGTAGCTGTTTGCCCCCGTGTTTTATGCCAACCGCTAAAAGCATGATAAAGTCAAATGTGGTGATACACAACGAACGCCAGCCCATTGTCCTTAGATCCAGAGAATGAGGCTGTAACCAGGCAGCTCTCATATATGTTGCCTTCACCATCTCATCCACTTCCGGTGTTCGTAGAACCCCGGATCTTCACCGTCTGAAGAAGAGTTGATGCCCGTATTAGACGCCGTATCCTACAAAGATGTTCGTTAGCTCTTTGCTTCAAATTCGTTGAGTGGCAAACAAATAATGGCATGCAGCACTCGCGTAAAGCAAAACACTGCTCACCATTTACTTGAGACATGGCTGGCCCACCTTTGCGAATACCGCCACGGCTGGACAAGCCGCTACTACGAGAGCTGAGAGCGTTCAACACGAAAGCAGCGCAGTATGTAGCAAATAGGAACCAGAAAAATGCGGCGCATGCCTGGAGTTCATGACAACGCTTCGTGAGATCAGGCGAGCCGGTGATGGTGGAGTTGCTTAAGAGGTAGTCCTAAACACAAGTTAGAAAGCTTGCGATATATTGCATGGACTTCAACTTACAGAATTGCCGCAGCTGTGTACACCCAGCTTTGCGGACAGGACCACAGCAGCAATAAAAGTGAAGAGGATCGCAAGGGCATCCGTAGCAAGAAGCACTATCACAGGAATGCTCTCGCTGAAGGACCCAACGAAGCCGATAATGAGAACTATCCAGGATAGGACAGCGACGAACATGCAGTAATTAATTTGAGAAGGTGTCCCTCCATAGGCATCGTAGATGACATTACCGAGGAGCGCTGTAATCAGCAAGGTCCACAAGAACGCCAAGGCGTAGAGGCCGGTCTTGATGATATTCATAGTAGCTGTGAGATGAGTTGATGGTAATGGGAGGATTATAAGGTCTAGGGTAACAAGTGAGGGAGGAGGTGGAAGAGCTTTAATGCTGAGTTGACAGGTAGACCTTGGATCGGAATTTGCGGGCTAAGATTCTGCTTGGCGTCTGGCGACTATGACGCACTAAATGACGCCAAGCTCAACAACGACAAAACAGTCGGTCGAGAATGGGACTGGATTTTCAAAACGGTTCGGTTATATATTGATCCAAGATATATGGTGTGATGTTGAAAAATTCTGCGCTTGATTCAAATTCAGCTGAGTTGATACTGCTTAGTTCCAATGTTTGTGACCTGTTCAGAGATCGGATGATGCGGTCGTCATAAGGAGATGGCCCGGCAACCAAGGGATGGTGACAACCATCATCGAAGATCTCGAAGTCATCACTGCACCGCCACACTCTCAGGTTGTCCTCTCACAGGATCGAGTACTGTAGCTTCGTTGCGCCACGAAATGGATTCACGAAATAGATGCCACTAAATCAAAGCTTGAAGCAAAGTCCTGTAACATTGGTCTATTTATGGTTGCGGGCCTGAGATCTGTACGTCAGCAGCTTCGGCGCTTATGGGGGTACCACTTGTGTACTTCGTACTAAGTCGAAAGTGTTTGGTTAGGATTCAAGACATGCACCAGATCTTCCTTGTTCAATTGCTACATGGTCTTCTACAAAACGCCTGCACAGAATGAATATAGCTTAGAACAGTGCTTGCTGCGGCTGAAGGTCTTGGTGGTAGGAAAAATATTTGGACGAATTGAACTTGAATTAAACCACGACGAATTTGTTCGATCGAATTGATCTTAGAATTTGTTCAATTTGAAGAATTCGCGAGTTATCTGCCAGGATCATTGGTAGAGCGATGCCTAGCTGCCGATAATTGGATGAAAACAGTTGTTGGGACAACGCATAATGCCTTACAACTATGATGTAGAACGAGGGGATATCTTCATCATAATCAGTCAGCTTCATCATTACCATCATCTACAGAGTGGATGGCAATAGAATCAATTGTGTGCATTCTCAATATCATCCCATAATTAGTAGTCTCCCTGTGAACCATTCCGCTGTATCATGTACCTGCATTGCAGCATTATCGAATCTAGGGCAGCTGTAATCACGACACCTTATGAATAGGGCGCTTATGGTAGAGTAAAGCTAGAGGATGTTAATTTGTCTTAGATGACTGATATATCTTAGGAATACAAGACATCTAGGATGTCCAAAATGTCTTTGACACCTAAGATACTGTGTTTTCAGAAAATAATCAACTGTCTTGGCACAACAGCTGAGAGAGCCTCTCCACCAAAACATCACTTAGAACATCAATACAGTACAGTAAGAGGCGAAACTTGTGTCCCATTGAACACTCTGTGTTTTTATTTTTGGACCCATATAATTTACCCGGTACTAGTGGAGGCGGTTGGAATGTAGAAACGGCTAGAGCATCTGGGAGGCTGGAGCGTATGAACGGACAATGTGATTACGTTGGTGTTATGATGCTCTGTCTCTCCCCGCGATGGATTTTCCAAATATCGGCACAACTTCATGCAAATGGAATAGTGCTTAAAGACTAGAGAAAGCGCAATAGAACTTTCCTCATATATTTATACTACTTAGGAGTGAACAGTTCTCGTCAGCGAGAACCCGAATGAATCGGAAAAGTCAAGGCACAAAAGAGAAACCCTCAACTCATATCTATTAAGATGGTATCATCCACATGTGAAAACGAAAAAAATCCGGCGGAATATGACAGGTGCTTATCTCCAAGGCAAAGAGAGCTTGTGATTCTTTTCAATATGGTTTTTGAGATGCATTTCCGTTTCGATTTTCGTCTCGATTTTCGTCTTGCAGCTCTGATATGGACATTGGGTATTCGAATTTCTGAGTCTCAAGTGCTGAGCTGTGATGTGACGACAAAGGGTGTATTTGGTCGCGAATTCAAAGGTTCGGGTATCGATGGGCAGCGCTCGGGTGTGGAAACATCATTGGCACTGTAAGCCCTAGCAAATCTTGTCTTTTCGCTTCGGAGACTCTCTCTTTTCATTCTTTATCTCCTCGTCCTCCATTTCAATCAATGTTGTGTACTAGTCAATCTCCATTTCCGAGCTCTGGCGAGCCTGACGAGGAGCTTCGCGCCGACTACATAGTGAAATCATGTATTGAAGAGCCTGAATGCGATGTGCCTGGACTCTATCCTCCGAAGTTTCCTCAATGTTCTCATTTCGATAAAGTAGACCAGCAAGACGTGCTCGTTCTTCGACAACGAATGATGGCTTCTCATCGATATAGGTTGGCTCGAGTCCACGACGCTGGCGATCGATTTCTTTACAGCCAACGTTGGCAAAGTATGTTTGCCAATCAAAACAAAATTTTTCCCGATCAACCTGCTTTTTTCTATTACGAAGATTTGCCAGTATAGCCTGGTACTCTTCGTATGAGTCTGTATCTTGATCTTGAGCAAGCTTGATCATTCCAAATCTTGCTGTAATATCGGCCTTAAGATCGTCACGCTTTGCTTCGAGGGCTTTCACCTCAGGTTCAAGGTTGATATACGACAACCGACTTTGGCCTATGGCAGCTAGAGCTCTCGGATCTCGAGTCAAGCTCATATGGCCCGCCAAACGGATTAGGGCATCCTTGGAAGGAGTTCCAAGATATGCAGACTGCACGTCTGCACCAACGATTTGATTGACGTAGTACTTGTCGAAGATTTCAGACCGGAATGTCCCATGGCCTGATTGCGCACCGCGCTAGTGGTAGCCTCTACATCCAATCGCCATTAGCAGATATAAGAACAGGGTGGTATGACAAGACTGACTATTGATGGCATTGCCAGCTCCCCTCCGGAGACTGTACAAATGAAAAGGGTCCCGGAAACCACCGGACTGGCCAAGCCGGAGGGTTTGGCGAGCAATCGTACGATACTGCAATGCCTTTGTAGGTGAGGTGACAATTCCATGTTCCGCGTGGACAGCCCATCGAAGTAGCGGACCTCTAACATTGACGGTTTCCATGAAAGCGGGATACCTTGCAAGTATGAAGGCACCTCAAAGGTGGAAAGATCTCCAGGGCGCTGAATCCATTCGCTTTCGAATGCATAATCAGCAAAAGCAAGTGCTAGGACATGCAGTATTGGACAGAAGGCCAGATTATCGTCTCGCTCGTGAAATACGACTATCGGGCTATTGTATGAAGAATCTCAGTATCAAACTCTTTTATGAACTCATGGAGCTGCACTTACGGAGCCCCTTTGTTTCTCTTGCCCTTCATAAGACGAAGTCTCATATTCATGATCAGGATGTGCTTGGAAGCATCCTCAGTATCCCGCACCTTGAAGAGCTCAATGTCTTTATATTTGAGGCAGTCATTGGAGTTTTGGTAACCGCCTCCTTCGACAATAGTTCCAGGGCGAGTTGATGTGTAAACGATAAATAAAATGAGAAGCGCATGCTGAATACGTTCTCTTTCAATTGCATAGTGATCCGTACACAATGCCCAGTGATGGTAGAGCAGAAGGAAGAGATCATCGATGTTCATAGTAGGTTTATCGTCAGAAGTTTCCTCGAGTTCATATTGCTCTCTCAGGTCAGTACCGATAAACTGCGTGATGTTAGAAATATGGTCGTTAGCCTTAGTTGATAAAAGACCTACATTCTTCATCTCAGATGCCAGAGGAAGTTCCAATCTTTTGTGCATCTTACGTGCATACATCATTCGCCAGAAGTGCATTCTGACATAAAAGGTATTCAGCTTCCTGATATGATACTTGTCTAGATACTAGCGCATGTAAAGTTTCAGATCATCTATACGGATCTGACGGAGGTATTCGAGGGGGCCCGAAGGGAACCGTCGCATCGTGCAGAATCTATGGTATTTGGAAGGTTCAGTGTATGTTATAACGAAAGAGTCGATCGAAAGGAGGCGATCAAACTCACCTCTGCCAGGACTCCCACGCTTGGTCGACACTGATCTCGGTAGACGGACTGATTTGAAATGCAGAAGGTACATGTTTATCTTGCTTGAGAAGCTTGTCATAGTATGTTGCGTCGAGATGTGGGTTTTTCTCCTTTCGGCGAGGCTTCTTGATTCGCGTCATTGTCGCTGATGGGGAAGGAAGTTGGAAATTTGTGACGTGCTCCGCTCTCACGGAAGACTTGGTGAGTGCGACAACATGTTTGTTGGGGTGGATGTTCGATTTATATATTGCAGTGGGCGGTTTTGGGTGGTTTGTTCTGAAAGCGGCAACGAGTCGGGTTAAGGTGCAGCAAAAAACGGCTCTGGAAACCTCCACTTCTGGAGGCCATTTTACTGTTACATACCATTACTTCGTACGGTATTGAAACTCCATCCTGTACGCATCTGATTTGCCCATAGTCATGACACAACCATCAGTCTTCTTGCGAAATTTAGGCGGAAATCATTACACTTTAGCAGGCAAGGGAATAACCAGGATGACTTAAAACCGAAAGTCAAAAGTGACAGTCAGAGTAAATACAGGGGAAATGGGAAAAGCTATTGTGATTTGCTGACTGGGTATAATATATTATATCAGTTTGGGATACTAATATCCTTGTAAGTGCACATGCAATCCTTCCCTTCCATGACAGCGATTACTTTTATCGCTGTCCCAGATTGGTGATTAGACCTTCCTATTTATTTCTAGGTTCAGCTATTGCCCATGGAGACCAATTACTAATCCCGTTTTGTTGCATTATCTGCCAGCATGGATACAGGTGAAGAAGGTTGTTCAACGGGCCAGTCGATTGAAACCAGTTTCTCAATAGCTTTAGAATGGTCAAGGATGGACATTCATTGTGTTTCCACATGCTCAAAGTGGCTTAACACAAATCTGGGGTACCGAGGTGCATGTCTGGAGTATTCCCTACCCGTAGCCTTGGATATCGACAATGAAATACTATAGCTGACTACTACTACTGGAAACTCGGGAGCGTAGGGCTGTCTGCTCTCATAAGGTAAGATCGAGTTATGGGATTATGTTCCCTAAACCCTAAGACAAGCAAAAAAAGTTCACAACCTTGTTCAGCCACTGTTCCTGGTGGGTGATAAGCGTCAAGACCCCTGCCGCTTATCGCAAGATAGGCCTCATTTATTTCACAGGGATGGAAGCTGGCAC
>Ga0335075_10009360_pt1 | contig 14959 bp, 15 predicted proteins | sample Lox_Sample_24_FD_206723 | JGI IMG/M metagenome (GOLD analysis project Ga0335075, IMG submission 206723) | Soil microbial communities from Loxahatchee National Wildlife Refuge, Florida, United States - Lox_Sample_2.4 | ecosystem: Environmental > Terrestrial > Soil > Wetlands | place: USA...
CGAAGAACTGCGGCTCCATCGCGCCGACCGCCACGTACTTCCCGTCGGCGCACTCATAGGTGTCGTAAAAGGGCGCGCCGCCGTCGACCAGGTTCGCGCCGCGCTCGTTCCGCCACAGCCCGCTGGCGTAGCCGCTGTAGACCATGGACATCAGGTACGACGCTCCGTCGACCATCGCGGCGTCGATCGCCTGCCCCAACCCGCTACGCTCGCGCTCGAGCAGTGCCGCCAGCACGCCCACGACGAGGAACATCGCGCCGCCGCCGAAGTCGGCGACCAGGTTGAGCGGCGGAACGGGCCGCTGGCCGGCACGGCCGATGCTGGACAGGGCCCCGGTGACCGCGAGGTAGTTGATGTCGTGGCCCGCCCGGGCCGCGAGCGGGCCATGCTGCCCCCACCCGGTCATCCGCGCGTAGATCAGCGCGCCGTTGCGCTGCGTGCAGGCCTGCGGGCCCACGCCGAGCCGCTCGGCGACGCCGGGCCGGAACGCCTCGATCAGCACGTCGGCCGTCTCGGCCATGCGCAGCACGGTCTCGGCGCCGGCCGCGGTCTGCAGGTTGATCACGACCGACGGCCGGCTGCGGTGCCCGACGTCTCGCTCCGGCGGGCCGTATACATGCCCCCCGGGCCGCTCAATGCGCACGACCTCCGCGCCCATGTCGGCCAGGAGCATGCAACCCAGCTGTATCGGGCCGATGCCTGCTAGCTCCAGCACCCGCACGCCGGCCAGCGGGCCTGCCGCGTCAACGCTCATCGCTGTGTTCATCTGCTGGGCCTTTCGCGAATCCAGTCGCCGCGCTCCCCGGCGGCGGTGGCCACGCTGACCACGGCCTTGCCGGACACCCGCCGGTCGGCGATCATCTGGAGCGCTTCGGTCACCCGGTCGAGCGGGAAGCTGGCGGTGACGCGTGGCCGCAACCGCCCCGCGGCCAGCAGCGCCAGCAGCTCGGCCTCGTCTCGCTGCCGCAGATCAGGGCGGTTGGCGGCGAAGGACCGCTGGTCGAAGCCGAGCACCGACACGCCCTTGAGCAGGACGAGGTTGAGCGGGATCCGGGCGATCTCGCCCGACGCGAATCCGATCACGACGAAGCGCGAGCCCCACGACATCGCGCGCATCGCCGGCTCGCTGTACGGGCCGCCGACCGGGTCGAGGACGACGTCGACCCCCGCGGGCGCCAGCTTCTTGAGCCGGGCCTTCAGGTCTTCCCGCTGGTAGTCGACGACCTCATGGGCACCAAGGGAGGCGCAGAACTCCAGCCGCTCGGGGGAGCCGGCCGCCGCGATGACCCGCGCGCCGAGGCTGACCGCGATCTCGACCGCGGCCGATCCGACGCCGCCCGCGGCGCCGAGGACCACGACCGTTTCCCCGGGTTGCACCTGGGCGACGCTACGGAGCGAGTGGTATGCCGTCTCGTAGGTGACACAGAACGCGGCGGCCGAGGCAGTGTCGACGCCCGCGGGAATGCGGCGGAGCACCTGGGCGTCGACCGCGATCCGTTCGGCGAAAGCGCCGAAACCGCTGACCCCGAACACCCGGTCGCCGACGGCGAACCCGGTCACGTCGCCGCCCGCCTCGCTGACCGTGCCGGCGAACTCGCCGCCCACCACGAACGGCAACGGCGGCAGGGCCTGGTAGCCGCCCGCGACCAGCAGCACGTCCGGGTAGTTGACCGACGCCACCTCGACGTCGACGATTACTTGTCCCGCCGATGCCGCCGGATCGGGCACGTGGTCGATCCGCACCGCGCCCGGTGGGCCGTGCCGGTGACAGCGAGCCGCCCGCATGGCCTAGCGCCCCGTCATGGCACGAGCTGCCACAGGCGCGCGAATCGCCGACGGTGGTACGTCGGCGTTCCGAGCAGCATCTCGCCGCTCTTGGCCCGCCGGAAGTACAGGTGCGCCGGATGCTCCCAGGTGAACCCGATGCCGCCGTGGACGTGAATGTTCTCCGTGGCGACGTGCAGGTAGGCCTCGGAGCACGGCGTCTTGGCCAGGCTCGCCGAGACCGGCAGTCCGGCCTCGCCGGTCACCGCGTGCCGAATCGCCCCGTGCAGCGCCGACCGTGCCGACTCGAGCGCGACCAGCATGTCCGCGTACTTGTGCTTTACCGCCTGGAACGAGCCGATCGGCCGGCCGAACTGCACCCGGGTCCTGGCGTACTCCACCGTCATGTCCAGGCACCGGGACGCCCCTCCGACCTGCTCGGCCGCCAGGGCGACGGCGGCCCGGTCGAGCACGCGGCTCAGCACGCGGGCCTCGTCTCCGCTGGCGCCGACGAGGCCGGCCGGAGTGTCCTCGAATGACCGGCTGGCCAGCTTGCGGGTCTGGCGTCGGCGTCGACCGCGAAGAGGCTGACCGCGCCGTCGGCGCGGGCCGGCACCAGCACCAGCCCGGCCACGTGGCCGTCGAGCACGAACGGGGCATGACCGCGGAGCACCCACCCGCCGCCGCGGGCCGCGGTGAGGTCCGCGCCTTCCGGCGCGCCATCTTCGCCCGAGATAGCCACCGTCGCGACCAGGTCGCCTGAGGCGATGCCCGGCAGGTAGCGCGCCTGAGCGTCCTCGTCGCCCGACTCGGTGAGGGCGGTGGCGGCGAGCACCACCGAGCTGAGAAACGGCGCGCACAGCTGCGCCCGTCCCATCTCCTCCAGGACGATGGACATTTCGGCGCAGCCGTACCCGGCTCCGCCATATCGCTCAGGAATCGCGAGCCCCTGCCAGCCGGGCTCGGACGCCATCCGCCGCCAGAACGCCTCGTCGTAGCCGGCGTGGGTCGCCATCAGGCGGCGCGCCTCCGCCTCCGTGGCGGTCCGGCTCAGGAAGCCGCGCGCGGCGGCCCGCAGCTGCGCGCCGTCCGCGCTGTCGCCGTGCTGTACATGTGCGTCCATGACCCCTCAGATCACCCGCGAGGCGCGGCCTTGCCAGTACCGGTCCTTGAGCAGCCGCTTGAGCAGCTTGCCGGACGGCAGGCGGGGCAGCTCGGACTCGAAGTCGACCGAGCGAGGGCACTGGAAGTGCCCGAGCCGGGCGCGGCAGTACGCGATCAGCTCAGCTTCGAGCTCGGGACCGGCGCGAACGCCGGCGGCGGGCTGCACGATCGCCTTCACTTCCTCACCGAACTCGTCGTTGGGCACCCCGACGACGGCCACGTCGAACACAGCGGGATGGCCGGACAGCACGTCTTCGACGGCCTGCGGGTAGATGTTCACGCCGCCGGAGATGATGACGTTGGCCTTGCGGTCGGTGAGGTGCAGGTAGCCGTCGGAGTCGAGAAAGCCGACGTCGCCGACGGTCCGCCAGCCCTGCGGGCTGTGGGCGGCCGACGTCTTGCCCGGGTCGTTGTGGTACTCGACCGGCGAGGCGCCCTCGAAGTAGATCATGCCGACCTCCCCCGCGCCGAGCTCGGCGCCGTCGTCGCCGAGAATGTGGACGGGCATCGTGTCGAGCGGCCGGCCTACCGAGCCCTTGTGCGCCAGCCAGTCCTCGGGACCGATCGCCACGTACCCGCCGTCGCTGGCGCCCAGGTATTCCCAGATGATCGGGCCCCACCAGGCCAGCATCTGCTCCTTCGCCCAGACCGGGCACGGCGCGGCCGCGTGCACGGCCATCCGCAGGCTGGACAGGTCGTAACGGCCGCGGACCCGCGGGTCGAGACGGAGCATGCGGATGAACATCGTCGGCACGAACTGGGCCAGCGTGACCCGGTAGCGCTCGATGCTTTGCAGCGCGAGTTCGGCGTCGAAGTTCTCCATGATGACCGCTGTCCCGCCGCGCCGCTGCGCGACCATGCTCCACATGATCGGCGCCGCGTGGTACAGCGGCCCCGGCGACAGGTACACCGTGTCGGGCCCGAAGGGGTAGCGCTCGCCGACGACGTGGTCCGCGGCCGTGCCGTAGCCGTATTCCGCGTGGCCGAGCGGGTGACGCACCCCCTTAGGCCGGCCCGTCGTACCGGACGAGTAGATCATCGCCGCGCCCTCGGTCTCGTCCGGCGGCGCCGTCGCCGGCCGGCCGGCCGCGGCCGCGTCGAGCGACTCGAAGCCGTCGGGCAGCTCCGCCATATCCCCGGCGACGTAGCGGGCGACCAGCGGCATCCCGCGCGCGATCTCCGCGGCGGTGCCGGCCAGCCGGGGCGAGGTGACGAGCACCGTGGACGCGGAGTCCTCGAGAACGTAGCGTGCCTCGCCGGGAGCGAGGTGCCAGTTGATCGTCGTGTAGTACAGCCCGGATCGCTGCGCCGCCCAGCACACGTCGAAGTAGCGCGGATTGTTCTCCATCAGCACGGCGATCCCGTCGCCGGGCCGAAGGCCGAGCCGGCGCAGCAGGTGGGCCGCGCGGGCCGAGCACTCCACCAGCTCGGCGAACGTCACCGCGCTGCCATCGTGGGCCATCACGAGAGCCGGCTTGTCCGGGGTCAACCGCGCCTGCTGATCAATGGTGCGCAGCTCGCTCACGTCGGCTCCTGGTTTCTGGTCGGCAGCACCCGGCCGAACTCCTCGAACACGACGGCCAGCTCAGCCCAGCCGAACCCGGCCCCGCCGTACTTCTCGGGGATCGCCATGCCCTGCAGGCCCAGCTGACTGGCCATGATCGACCAGATCTCGCGGTCGAAACCGTGCGGTGTCGTCATGAGGCGCCGCACCTCGGTTTCCGGCGACCTGTTCGCGGCGAAGTCGCGGACGGACTGGGGCAGCAGCTCGTGCTCGGCCGGACCGGCTTCCGGCATGGACGGCCCCTTCGCTCGAGTATCGACTAAACTAGTTAAATTAATTATAGTCATGGGAGTCGGCCGGCGGGAAGGCGGCGGCATGAGCGTGGTAGAGATCGAGCGCCCGCGCGGGGACGTCGTGGTGCTGCGCCTGAACCGGCCTGAGAAGCTCAACGCCATCGACCGCGAGCTGCTCGACGGTCTGTGGAGCGCGATCGCCGGCATCCGGGATGACGCCGAGTGCCGCGTGGTCATCCTGACGGGCGCCGGGCGCGGGTTCTGCGCCGGCGCGGACCTGACCCAGCCGGACGAGGCGATCGCGCCCGGCGATGAGCGGCGCGGCCGTCTCGGCCGGGTCTGGGGCATGCAGGAATACCTGACCGGCGTCGCGGTCGCGCTGAACTCGCTGCGGCAGCCGGTCATCGCCGCGGTGAACGGTCCCGCGGTGGGCGGCGGTTTCGGGTTCGCGCTGGCCTGCGACCTGCGCGTCGCCTCCACCGAGGCGCGCTTCGGCGCGCTGTTCATGAAGATCGGGCTGTCTAACTGCGATGTCGCGGTGTCCTACTTCCTGCCCCGGATCGTGGGGGCGGGACGAGCACTGGAGTTGCTGCTCACCGCGCGCGTGATCGACGCTCCCGAAGCCGAGCGGCTCGGACTGGTGAACCGGGTGGTCCCTCCCGAGCGGCTGCTGCCAGCGGCGCTCGAGCTGGCCGGGGAGATCGCGGCGAACAGCGAATTTGGCGTTTGGATGACCAAGCAGGGCGTGTGGGCCAACATCGACGCGCCATCGCTTCAGCACGCGGTCCAGCTTGAGTGCCGGACCCAGATGGTCGGGGTTTACGGGGACAACATGGCCGAGGCGTTCGCGGCGTTCCGTGAGAAGCGGCCGCCGAGCTGGGAGCCAGTGTGACCCTAGTTCGCCAGCCTGTCGCCGTCGTGACCGGGGCCGCGCGCGGCGGCGGCAGGGGGATCGCACTGGCCCTTGGCGGGCACGCCGGCACCGTGGTCCTGGTCGGGCGGAGCACCCGCGAGCATCCCAGCCGGCTGCTGCCAGGAACGCTGGAGGATACGCGCGAGCAGCTGGCATCGTCAGGAAGCGGCGTCGCGTGCTTTCCCGCCGACCTCGGCAAGGCCGCTGACCGGACGGCGCTGTGCGACTTCGTCCTGACCGCCTGCGGTGGCTGCGACATCCTGGTCAACAACGCGGCCTACAACCCGGTCATGCCGTTCGCCGGGATGCGGTCGCGGCGGTGGGAGACCGTGCTCGAGGTCAACCTGAACGCCGCTGTCGCGCTGACGCGGGCGCTGCTGCCCGCCATGGTCGCCCGCGGCGGCGGCCACGTCGTCAACATCGGCTCGGCCGCGGCGGTGGCCGACTTCGGCGAGCAGCTGGCCTACGCGGTCTCGAAGGCGGCGCTCGAACGCTTCACCACCGGGCTCGCGACGGAGCTGTCCGCGACCGGTGTCCGGGTGAACTGCGTCCACGTCGACGAGGCGCTGCACACCGAGGCGCTGGCCGCCCTGATCGGCGATCCTGAGCCGGGCAGCCGTGGCGTCACGCCCGCCGAGTTCGGCGCGGCCGTGCGGTGGATCACGCGACAGCCGGCCTCGTTCACCGGGCACGTGCTCACGTTCCAGCGGCTGCGCGAGCTCGGCGCGCTGCCCGTCCACGACACCGGAGGTGTCCGATGAACCATGACCAGATCGCCGCGTGCGTTCGGATCATCGTCAAGCCGGAACTCTCGGATGACATGCTCGATCTGCTGAACCGGATGGCCGAGCTCGCGGCGCGAGACGAGGGGACGGAGATCTGGGCGGTGCACCGCGGCCGGAAGGGGAGCGGGGAGTTCTTCCTCTACGAGCTTTTCCGGGACGGGCCGGCCTTCGAGCTGCACCAGCGCAACGAGGCGCTGAACACCCTGGGCCGCCAGCTCACCGAGCTGGCCGACGATCTCGTGGTGACACCCGGCCGGCTCGTGGGCGGTCTCCGTCCCCGTGCCGATGACGTCTTGTTACCGGTTGGTATTGCCGGGAGGCAGGGTCGCTTATATAGTTCTATCATCTAAATGATAGGAGCGTCACGTGGACTTCGGTCTCTCCGACGAGCAGGCCGCGCTGCAGCAGACCGCGCGGGCTTTCGTCGACCGGCACTGCCCGCCGCGGCTGGCGATGGAGTGGGACGAGACCGGCACATTTCCTGAGCACCTGATCAAGGCGATGGCGGATTTGGGCTGGTTCGCGCTGGCGTTCCCCGATGACGAGAGCGGCGACGAGGGCGGGGGGCCGGCGGAGCTGGCGATCATCGCCGAGCAGCTGGGCCGGGCCAGCCTGGACGTGGCGATGTGCTTCATCGGCACGCTGATCCCGGCGCTGACCATCCACCGGTGGGGCAGCGATGCGCAGCGGGCGCAGGTCGCGGCGGCCACCGGCACGGGGCAAGGCCGGTACGCGGTGGCGATGTCGGAGCCGGACACCGGCTCGGATGCGGCCGCGCTGCGCTGCGCCGCCGCTGACATGGGCGACCACTATCTCGTTAACGGGCAGAAGATGTGGTGCACCGGGGCCGGGCTGCCGCGGACCACGATCATGATGTTCGTACGCACCGGCAAAGGGGACCGCAAGCACGAGGGAATCTCGCTGCTGCTGGTCGACCCGGACGCCCCCGGCGTGACGCTGCGGCAGGTGCCCACGCTGGCGCGGCACATCCTGGGCACCTATGAGGTGACGCTGACCGACGTTATGGTGCCGAAGACGGCGCTGGTCGGGGCGGCGGGAGACGGGTGGCAGGTGATGCTGTCGAGCCTGGAGCTGGAGCGGGTGCTGATGAGCGGCGGGTACGTGGGCGCCGCCCAGGCCACGCTGGATGAGGCGCTGGAGTATTCCAAGCAGCGGACCGCGTTCGGCCGCCCGGTGGGCACGTTTCAGGCCCTCGGGCACGCGATGGCTGACCTGCAGACGGAGATCGACGCCGCCCGGCTGCTGGCCTACCGGGCGGCCTGGTCGCTGGCCTGCGGCTTGCCGACGGCCCGGGACGGGGCGATGGCCAAGCTGAAGGGCTCGGAGACCTATGTGGCCGCCGCGCGGCTCGGCATGCAGATCCTGGCCGGGCACGGCTTTTCCACCGAGACCGTGATGAGCTTCCGCTGGCGCGAATCGATCGTCGCCCCCATCTCCGGGGGCACCAGCCAGATCCAGCGCAACGCCATCGCCCGCACCATGGGCCTGCGCACCTACTAAGGAGCACCCATGCCCGACACCGTCATCTGCGCACCGGTCCGCACCGCGGTAGGCCGCTACGGCGGCGTGTTCAAAGGCACGCCGGCGGCCGCCCTGGGCGCCGCCGTGATCTCCGCGGTCGTCAGGCGCACCGGCATCGATCCAGAGCTGATCGACGACGTCATCTTCGGGCAGTGTTACCCCAACGGTGAAGCGCCCGCCCTGGGCCGAGTCGCCGCACTCGACGCGGGCCTGCCGGTCGAGGTCCCTGGCGCCCAGCTGGACCGCCGGTGCGGCTCCGGCCTGCAGGCGGTGGTCTGGGCCGTCATGCAGGTCCAGACCGGGGCCAGCGACGTGGTGCTGGCCGGCGGGGCGGAGAGCATGAGCCAGGTCGAGTTCTACTCACCGTCGGTCCGCTGGGGGCCGGGCGGCGAGCAGATCGTCTTCCACGACCGCCTCGGCCGGGCCCGCGTCACCGCGGGCGGCATCCACCACCCAGTGCCGGGCGGGATGCTCGAGACGGCGGAGAACCTTCGCCGTGAGTATCAGATCTCGCGCGCGGAGCAGGACGAGTTCGCGCTCCGGTCCCACCAGCGCGCGGTCGTCGCGCAAGAAGCGGGCCGGTTCGACGACGAGATCGTGCCTGTCGAGGTCACGGACCGACGCGGCGACGCCTCGGTGGTGGACCGCGATGAGCACCCCCGGGCCGACACGTCGCTGGAATCACTGGCCCGGCTGCGCCCCGTTCTCCGCCGCCAGGATCCGGATGCGACGGTGACCGCGGGCAACGCCAGCGGCCAGAACGACGGCGCCGCGGCGTGTCTGGTGACGACGCGGGCGATCGCCGAGCAGCTCGGCCTCACGCCAATGGCCCGCCTGGTCTCCTGGGCGGTCGCTGGCGTACCGCCGCGGACGATGGGAATCGGCCCGGTGCCAGCCGTGGCTAAGACGCTCGGCCGGGCCGGGGTCGAGCTGGCGGACGTGGACCTCATCGAGCTCAACGAGGCGTTCGCGGCCCAGGTGCTGGCCTGCACCCGGGAGTGGAAGTTCGCCCCGTCCGACTTCGACCGCCTCAATGTCAACGGCTCCGGCATCTCGCTGGGGCATCCGGTCGGCGCGACGGGCGGGCGTATCCTGGCCACGCTGCTGCACGAACTCACCAGGCGCGAGCAGCGCTACGGCCTCGAGACCATGTGCATCGGCGGCGGGCAGGGACTGGCCGCCCTGTTCGAGCGCGTTGCCTGAGGCGGCCGTGACTCTCCCGCTGACCGGCATCGTCGTCGTCGCGCTCGAGCAGGCCGTCAGCGCCCCGTTCGCGACGCGGCAGCTCGCGGACATGGGGGCGCGCGTCATCAAGGTCGAACGGGTGAGAGAAGGCGACTTCGCCCGCTACTACGACACCGAGATCCGCGGCATGGCGTCCCACTTCGTGTGGGTCAACCGCGGCAAGGAGTCGCTCGCGCTCGACTTTAAGCACCCGGCCGGCCGGGCCATCCTCGACGAGCTGATCGCGTCGGCCGACGTCGTGGTCCAGAATCTCGCGCCCGGCACTGCGGACGGCCTCGGGCTCAGCGCGCGTCAGCTCACCGCGCTGCACCCCCGGCTGATCGGCTGCGACATCTCCGGGTACGGCGAGTCCGGGCCGTACGCGGACAGGCGGGCGTATGACCTCATCGTGCAGGCCGAGAGCGCCTCGATTACCACGACAGGCTGGCCAGACCGGCCGGCCAAGCCGGGAATCCCGATCGCGGACCTGACCGCGGGCATGTACGCCTTCAGCAGCATCCTCGCCGCCCTGTTTGAACGGGAACGGACCGGCCTCGGCCGGGCGATAGCCGTCAGCCTGCTGGACGCGATCGCGGAGCTGATGGGGTACAGCATCTACTTCACCGAGTACAGCGGCCGTCGCCACGAGCCGAACGGGATCAGTCATCCGTCGCTGTCGCCGTACGAGGCTTTCGACACCGCTGACGGCCGCAAGGTGGTGGTCGCGGTGCAGAACGACCGCGAATGGGCCCGCCTCGCCCGGCAGGTTCTGCGCCGCCCCGACCTCGTCAGCGACCCCGCGTTCACCACCGGCCCGGCGCGCACCGCGCACCGCGACGAGGTGACCAGCATCTGCGCGCGAGTATTCGCCGAGCTGACGCTGGAGGAGGCAATCGCCGCGCTCGACGCCGCCGGAGTGGCATGCGGCCGGGTGAACTATCCCGAGGAGCTCATCGCGCACCCGCAGCTGGCCGCCAGGCAGCGCTGGCGGGAGGTGGCCTCACCGGTCGGCATGCTGCGCGCGCTGCTTCCCCCGCCGGTATCCGTCGGCTGGGAACCGCGGATGGACCGGATCCCAGATGTGGGCGACGATACTCGCGCGATCCTCGAGGCACTCGGCCGCGACGACGGCGAGATCGCCCGGCTCATCCTCGACGAGGTCGTGTCGGAACCAGCTCCGGCGGAAGGCTGACGATTATGGATCTTTCTCTCACTCCGGCACTGCGGGACTTCCAGGACGAGGTCCGCACCTGGCTGCACGAGCATCTCGTCGGAGAGTTCGCTAAGTACAAGGGCGTCGGCTTCTCGTTCGACGATCAGGCCTGGGACGTCCGCCTTGCCTGGGATAAGGAACTGTCGGCGGGCGGCTGGCTGTGCCTTGGCTGGCCGAGAGAGTACGGGGGCCGCGCCGCGAGCGTGGACGAGCAGCTGATCTTCCAGGTCGAATACGCCCGGGCGAATCCCCCGTACCGGGCGACCGTCCAGGGCCAGGACCTCCTCGGGCCGACTCTGCTCGCGTTCGGCTCGCCTGAGCAGAAGAACCGCTTCCTGCCGCGCATCGTGGCCGTCGAGGAATTCTGGGGCCAGGGATTCAGCGAGCCGGGCGCCGGATCGGACCTCGCGGGCCTGCGCACCCGCGCCAGGCGTGATGGCGACGAGTGGGTCATTGACGGCCAGAAGGTCTGGACATCGGTCGGCACTCGTGCCGACTGGCTGTACGTGCTGTGCCGGACCGATCCCGAGGCCCCGCGTCATAAGGGGATCTCGCTGCTCCTCGTCCCGGCGGACCAGCCGGGCGTGGACGTGCGGCCGATCCGCAACATCGTCGGCGGCAGCGAGTTCTGCGAGGTGTTCTTCTCCGGGGCCAGAACCCCGGCCGACATGGTGGTCGGGCCGGTCAACGGCGGATGGGGCGTCGCCATGGGCACCCTGGGCACCGAGCGCGGGACCACCCTGCTCGCCGAGCACCTGCGGATCAAGCGCGAAGTGGACGAAATGATCGACGCGGCACGGGCGGGCGGCCGGAGCCCGCACGCCGTTCTCCGCGGCGATCTGGTCCGGGCCTGGACCGACGCGCGAATCATGGAATGGAACGCGCTCCGGCTGATGACGGCTATCAAAGGCCACGGGACCGATCCGGTCACGCAGGCGTCGATCAGCAAGGTTTTCGCGAGCGGTGCCCATATCAAGATGGGGGAGACCGCGATGCGGGCCGAAGGTGCGCGCAGCGAGCTCGTTGGGAGCGGTTACGAACTCGACCGGTTGCAGCAAGTTTTCCTGGCCAGCCGGGCGGAATCGATTTATGGCGGCACCACGCAGATTCAGCTCAACACACTCGCGGAGCGCGTTCTCGGCCTTCCGCGTGAGCCACGGCGTTCCTGAGCAGGTCACGGGCGAAACGCCAGCTCAGCCACCGGGCGGCAAACTTGTGACCACTCACAACCAACAGTGATATAATATTACTTTATGTTGCCCGAGTAGTGGGCCGCGACCCGGCGCGGCTCGATGCGCGCGGCGGCTGACTTTGCCAGTATTTGCCCCGCATCCGGCGTGGTGAGATGCCGCCGCCGCCTCGGGAGATTTAGTATTCGCATAAATATATTAAGATGTACAATTCTTATGACTTGTTATAAAGGAGAGACCGTGCCGCAAAATCAGGCTCCAGCCGCTGACAGGCGCATGGAAGTGGGCCAGACCCTGCACATGCCGAAGATGGCTGAGCTGATCGGTGACGTGCTGCGGCGGCAGATTGTGCACGGTGATCTGAAGGAGGGTGATGCGCTGCCGTCGGAGGCGGTGCTGATGGAGCAGTTCGGGGTGTCGCGGCCGACGTTGCGTGAGGCGTTCCGGGTGCTGGAGTCGGAGTCGCTGATCTCGATCCGGCGGGGGGCGCATGGCGGGGCGAGGGTCAAGGGCCCGGATCAGAAGATCGCGGCTCGCTACGCGGGGCTGATCCTGGAGTACCGGGGGACCACGCTGCGCGATGTTTTCGATGCCCGGTCGGTGATCGAGTCCGAATGCGCGGGGCTGGCGGCCAGGCACCGCACCAAGCGCGACCTGGACCGGCTGGAAGAGATCTACGACTCGATCTCCCAGTCCGAAGACATCCACGACCGCATCGCCAAGCACGGCGAGTTCGATGCGGCGGTCGTCGCGGCGTCCGGCAACCAGACCTTCATCGTGCTGGTGTCGATGCTCAGGTCGATCATCGACAGGTCCACCCTGGAGTCGGTGACGGCGACGGCCGACTCGCCCGCGACGATCAAGGCGTACAACGACGCGCACCGCGCGCATCGGCGGCTGATCGACCTGATCCGCAAGAAGGATGCCGCTGCGGCCGTGACGCACTGGCGGCGCCACCTCGACCTCGCCGAGGACTTCGTGCTGTCCACTGGTGTGAGTGAGCACTCGGTCCTCGACCTGATCTAGACTCCTGCGACCCGCCGGACCACGTCCGGCCCGCTCACCGCGCTCGGGTCACCATCGGTTTATAGTTTTATTGTCTATCTATTTGACTCGATGGCCCCGGCGCGACGCCGGAGAGACGGAGAACGTGCCATGGGCTTGCTCGACGGCAAGGTCGCGATCGTGACCGGCGGCGGCCGCGGACTGGGCCGCGCACACTGCCTGGCGCTCGCCGTGCGAGGCGCCGCGGTCGTGGTGAACGATCCTGGCGTCGGGCTGCACGGGGAGAGCACCGAAGAGAGCCCGGCCGAGACCGTCGTAGCCGAGATCAGGGCCGCGGGCGGGCGGGCGATCGCCGACCACTCTTCGGTGACCGACTGGACGGCGACGGAGAAGCTTGTCACGCTGGCGGCCGGGGAATTCGGCCATCTGGACATCGTCGTGAACAACGCGGGCATCCTCCGCGACCGGATGCTGTTCTCGATGACGGAAGATGAGTTCGACGCCGTCATCGCCGTGCACTTGAAGGGCACGTTCGCGATGATCAGGCACGCGTGCGCGTACTGGCGCGCTGAAGCCAAGCGCGGGGCAGGCCGCGGCGGGCGGATCATCAACACGACGTCGGGAACGGGCCTGTTCGGCACGGTGGGGCAGGCCAACTACGGAGCGGCGAAGGCAGGCATCATCTCGCTGACCACGATCGCGGCAATGGAGATGGCCCGGTACGGGGTGACGGTCAACGCGATCTCGCCGATCGCCCTCACCAGGATGACCGACGGCATCGGCGTGCTGCCAGCCGGGAACCCCGTGCCTGACGGCGCGCCGGAGGGCTTCGACCCGCAAGATCCGGCCAACGCGTCCGGGGTGGTCGCGTACCTGGCGTCGGACGCCGCTTCCTGGCTGACCGGTCAGGTATTGCGGGTGGACGGCAACCGGGTGCAGCGACTGCGCGGCTGGCGTGCGGCCGGCGAATACCGCAGCAAGTCGGGCGGCGCCGTCGAGGCCGAGGAACTCGTCACCGGCCTGCCCGAGGTCTACGGCACCGCGCCCGCCGGGCGGCTGCCGGATCCGGTCCTCCACGGTGCCTGACTGTGCAGGTCCTGCACCGACTGGTACAGGTCAGTCATCACTGCCGCGACCGGACGCTGGTCGAAGGAGGGGGAATATAGTTCGGGTCCGCACGGTGCTCGCACGCCCATCGTGTCAAGTCGTGACACGAAAGCGGCGACGCCGAATTCGCCCTTTCCCGGCAGCAGTCGTCCGTACATAGCTTCAGCAGCTAGGTCATCTGCGGCCGTTGCCGGGCCGTCCGATAGCTGGACCGTGTAGATCCGCTCCGGCGGTATCCGCGCCAGCAGGTCATCATCGCGCCCGCTTCTGACGTAATGCCAGATATCGAGCACAAGCCCGCCATTCGGCCGGTCTGCCTGCGACACGATGCTCCATGAGGTGGCGAGGTCGGGCACATTACTGAAAGGGAAAAACTCAAGAGCGACGCGGAGGCCGTGCTCGGCCGCTTCGTCGCAGAGCGCGGCGAACCCCTCGGTATCCCTGCCCAGGTCAAGGCCAGCGTCGTCAAGGATCGCTCGCATGTCGGGAAGGGTGAGTGTGTCCCGCCGTCTGGCGTGCCTCCAGATGTTCGGCCAGATGGTGATCGAGTCGAACCCGGCCGCCGCGGCAGCAGGAACCTGAGCGCGAAAGGGCGTGCGGGCCAGGCATCCAGCCATGAACGTTGTCTGCGGCATAGAATCACGGCCCTGAGTTGCCTAGGAGTTTCATTGGTTGCCTCTGACCGCTGGTCCGTGCTCGTCGAGGTCCGGCGTCCGCCAGGGGAGATCGGCGGTGCAGCCGGTCAGCCTGGGCGCGGGTGCGGGGCCGGCGACCGGTCCGTGCTCGGCGGTGCGGACGTAGCGCACCGCGTCGCGGACCAGCAGGTGCTCGTCGTCGAGCACGTCCTGTGCGGTGGCGACTGGCGCGATTGGCAGCCGGCGGGCGGCGAACTCCGCGATCGCCTCGTCGCGCTTCCGGCCGGACAGCCAGAGCTCCACCTGCGACGCCACGTCGCCATCGGATCCTGAGTGCCCGCACAGCTCAGCGATCTCGCGCAGATGCCGCGGCGTGGACGCGCTGATCGCTACCCAGCCGTCGTCGCTGGTCCGGAACACCCCGCGCAGCAGCGACCCCGTAAGCCGGCTGCCCAGCCGCGACGGCGGCGGCGCGCCGTCGTCGTGCTGGGTGAGGACCGGACCGGTCATCTGGAGCATGGCGTCCACTGGATTCACGTCGATCAGCTGGCCGGACGCGCCGTGAGCCAGCCGGTGATAGCAGGCCGCCAGCACGCCGAACGCCCCGACGTACCCGGTGA
>Ga0335075_10009361_pt1 | contig 14958 bp, 14 predicted proteins | sample Lox_Sample_24_FD_206723 | JGI IMG/M metagenome (GOLD analysis project Ga0335075, IMG submission 206723) | Soil microbial communities from Loxahatchee National Wildlife Refuge, Florida, United States - Lox_Sample_2.4 | ecosystem: Environmental > Terrestrial > Soil > Wetlands | place: USA...
TCTAGTAGCGGAGCGGAGCGGCGGGCGAGGATGCTCCGGGCTCAGACATGCGTGTTCTGCTGATCGAGGATGACGCGGTGCTGGGTGACGCGGTTCGCGCGCACATAGCAAGCCTTGGCTACGGGGTGGACTGGATGACCCGGCTCGACGATGCGCGCGAGGCGCTCGCGAGCGTGCCATATGAGCTGGTGCTGCTTGATCTCAATCTGCCGGATGGAAGCGGGCTCGGGCTTCTGCGCGCGCTGAGGCAGAAGGGAAGCCGCGTGCCGGTGATTATTCTGACGGCACAGGACCAGATCGCGGCGCGGATCGACGGACTCAACAGCGGGGCCGACGATTATCTCGTCAAGCCGTTCGATCTGAGTGAGCTTTCGGCGCGTGCGGCGGCGGTGGCGCGACGATATGCGGGCAATCCGAATCCGCTCTTGAGGCTCGGGGATGCGGAGATCGACCTGGCGCGGCGATTCGTCACGGTGCAGGGGAAGGCGGTGGACCTGACGGCGCGGGAATGGGCGGTGCTGGAGCGGCTGGTGCGGCACCCGAACGCGATGGTGACCAGGGCGGCTATCGAAGAGTCGCTCTATGAATTCGGGGCCGAGATCGAGAGCAACGCGGTCGAGGTGTATGTCAGCCGGTTGCGCAAGAAGCTCGGGCGCGAGGCGATCCGGACGGTGCGCGGGGCGGGATACAAGGCCAGCGTGTGAGGATGCGGCGGCAGAGGATATTCCAGTCGATCACGGCGCGGCTCATTCTCGGGCTCACGCTGGCGACGACGGTGTTGTGGTGCGCGGCGGCGGCCTATTCGATCTATATCTCCGGCAACGAGCTCGAAGAGTCGTTCGACCGCACGCTGGTGGAGACGGCACGGCATCTTCTGCCGCTCGCGGTGGACGATCTCGCGGGGCGCGAGGCGCACGAAGGGCAGGGCGGGCACGAATTCACAGGCGGGGGCGGGGAATATCTGGGTTATCAGATCCGCAATTCCTCCGGGCGGATCGTGCTGCGCGGGCACGGCGCGCCCGTGATGCCGTATGACGAAAGCGAGGAACCGGGCTTTCATTCGGTCGGGAAGTACAGGCTGTTCGCCGAGACCGACCCGGCGACGGGCCTGACGATCACGGTGGCCGAGGCGACCAGGGACCGGGCGGACGCGGTGCGGGGCGCGGTGGCGGCGATGCTGCTGCCGCTGGCGGGGCTGATCCCGCTCAACATCCTGGCGATCGGGCTCGTGGTGCGCGGGGCGATGCGGCGCGTGCGGCGCCTGGGCGGAGAGATTGCCGCGCGGAGCGGGCGCAATCTGGCACCCCTCGATATTTCCGACCAGCCGGTGGAACTGAGGCCGGTGGCGGTGGCGGTCGCGCGGCTGGTGGAACGGCTGCGCGCGGCGCTCGATGCCGAGCGGGCTTTCGCGGCCAACAGCGCGCATGAATTGCGCACCCCGATTGCCGGAGCGCTGGCGCAGACGCAGCGGCTGATCGCCGAGCTTCGCGACGCGGGGGATCGGCGGCGGGTGCGCGAGGTCGAGGCAACACTGAAGCGGCTGGCCGTGCTCGCGGAGAAGCTGATGCAGCTCGCGCGGGTCGATGCGGGCGTGGGGCTCGGGACGACGGAGATCGACCTGGTTCCGGCGCTCGATCTCGTTGTCGCGGACTGCCTGCGTCGGCTCGAGGCGCCGGAGCGGCTGGTTTACGTGAAGGCGCGGGATGCGCGGCTGGTGGCGCGGATGGATATGGACGCGTTCGCCATCGCCGTGCGCAACCTGATCGACAATGCGGCGGCGCACGGGCCGGCTGACGGTGCGATCGAGGTGCGGGTCGAGGCGGGTGGGGTCGTGCGGGTGATCAACGAGGGGCCGGCCATTGCGGCCGATGTGCTGGCCGGGCTGACGCAGCGGTTCGCGCGCGGCAGGACCCAGAGCGCCGGAGCGGGGCTCGGGCTCGCCATCGTCGAAACGATCATGGAACGGACGGGCGGGCGGCTCGCGCTTTTCTCGCCGGCGCCGGGGAGGAAAGACGGATTCGAGGCGCGGCTGACGCTGAGCCTTGGCGCGGGGAACCTTGGCGCGGGCGGCGGGGCGGAGCGGGTGGGGCGGGCGAAAACCAGCGCGGGGGCGTGAGCGAGGGCGGGCGCGCCCGCCCGCACGGATCATTCGAGGCGGAGCCGCGCGGGCAGGAACGGTGCCATGCGGACCAGCACGCGATCACGCAGGACGACATGATGGCCGATCGCCGCCAAGGCGTGCACGGCCGCGAGAAGGCCGAGAAGGTTGGCGAAGACGGAGTGGAGTTCCGCGAGCGGATGGAGGACGGCGCGCGGCGCGAGCGGCGGCAGCACGAGGCCGAAGATCGGCTTGGCGTGGATCATGGCGGTGGCGAGGCCGGCGAGCACGGTTGCGGCCATCAGCACATAGAGGCCGATATGGGCCGCGACCGCTGCGCCCCCGAGCGGCCCCGGCTCGGGCGCGAAGCGGCGGCCCACGGACGCCCGCCAGGCAATGCGGGCAACGAGGATGGCGCCGATCGCGATGCCGAACAGCATGTGCCCGGAGAGAACGAGGCCACGCGCCGCGCCGGGCGGCGCGAGATGTCGCCCCTGACCGATCAACCAGTCGAGAAGGATCAGGACAGCCATCAGCCAATGAAGCACGATGCTCGTGGAATCGTAGCGGGGATCTGGCCTCGACAGGATCGAGACGTGGGCGGAGGGAATTGCCGGACGGATTTCGGTCATACGCGTGCTCTCTTCGTCGTTTGCGGCAGCGGGACCCCTGCGGTGCGGGCGTCCTAACCGATCAAGCTGACGCGAGTCTGAAGGGCGGGACGATCGAGAGGGCAACCCGGCAATGGCCCGGGCGGCGGAGGTTTCAGCGCACGCGATAGAATACGATGCGCTCCCGCTCCTCCGCTTGCAGGCGCGCGCGCGTGTGCATGAGGTCCCGCCAGCCGATATAGCCGGCAAGCCGCGCATTCTCGCGGGCGACAATCGGGATGTGCGCCAGGTTGGCGAGCGACATGCGTTCGATGATGGCGTCGAGATATTCGTCCGGGTAGCCAACGACCGATGGGTGGCCCGCCAGCAGCTCACGCAATGTGGCCCGCCGGTCCTTGCCCGCCCGGCGCCATCTCAGCACGGCCGGTGGATCGACGATACCGAGCACGCGGTGGTCGGCATCGACCACCGGGAAGCTCGGATGTTTTGTGGCCGGGTTGGTCAGGAAGGCGGCGACCTCGTGCAGCGTCATGTTGCCGGAGAGCGTCTCCACCGAGGTCGTCATCACCTCCCGCGCCGGGGTGAGGGTGAACGGGTCGACCCGGTACTCGCGCGAGAGGTGATGGCCGCGCCGCGCCACCTTCTCAGTCAGGATCGACCGGCGCATCAGCAGGACCGTCACCAGATGGGCGCTGACACAGGCGGCGAACAGCGGGACCAGCACATGGGTATTGCCGGTCAGTTCGACGGCGAAGAACGTCGCCGTGAGTGGCGAGCGCATCGTGCCGCCCATCGTCGCCGCCATCGCGAGGAGCGCCCAGAAACCTGGGCCCGCGGCGGGGAGTATGGGTGCGAGCGCGGCACCGAGGCCGCCACCCATGATCAGCAACGGCGCGAGCACGCCGCCCGAGGTGCCCGAGCCGAGGGCGACCGCCCAGATCAGGCACTTCACCGCGAGCAGCAACAGCGCAGGCCCGGACTGCATCGAGCCCTGCAGCATCTGGGCAATGTTGTCGTAGCCGACGCCCAGCGCGCGGGGGTCGAACAGCCCGCCGATGCCGACGACGAGCCCGCCGAGCATGGGCCACCACATCCAGTGGATCGGCAGCTTCAGGAAGCCGTCCTCGCAGGCATAAACGAGCCGTGTCAGCACGCCGGACAAGAGGCCGGAGAGGAGACCGACCAGCACCCAGCAGGGGATTGCCGCCGGCGCGATCGCGCTTGCGCCGTGGAAGGGGAACAGCGGGCTCGGCAGGCCGAGCCAAGTCCGCTCCACTTCGGCGGTAAGGGCGGCGACGGCGACCGGGATGAAGCTGCGCGGGCTCCATTCGAACAGCAATAGCTCCACCGCGAGCATGACGGCCGCGATCGGCGTGCCGAACACCGTCGTCATGCCGGCGGCGGCGCCGGCGACGAGCAGCGTCTTGCGCTCGCTGTCACTGACCGGCAGGAGTTGGGCGATCAGCGAGCCGATGGCCCCGCCGGTCATGATGATCGGCCCCTCGGCGCCGAAGGGGCCGCCCGTGCCGATGGCGATTGCCGAGGAGAGCGGCTTGAGGATCGCGACCTTCAGGTCCAGCCGGCTGCGGCCGAGGAGAATGGCCTCGATCGCCTCCGGAATCCCGTGGCCGCGGATCCGATCACTGCCGTAGCGCGCCATCAATCCCACGATCAACGCGCCAATGACCGGGACCACGACCATCAAGAGGCCGAGCGGCGACTGTCCTAACGGGATGTCGGAGAGGCTCAGCCTGCCGAAATAGGCAAGATTGGTCACCAGCCGGATCAGGTGCAGCAGAGCGATGCCGGAGAGCACGCCGCAGCTGCCGACGACGACCGCGATGGCGGCGACGAACAGCACCCGCGGACTGGTTGTGAAGTCGCCGAGATGGCGGGCGCTGGCGGCTATGCCGTGGCCCGGCCCGGCGGCGTTCATGCTCGCCTGCCTCGTGGGGGGAGGGGTGTTCAGCACGTCTTCAGTTCTCTCGAAAAGGGCGGTGTGGTCCGCTGCCAAGCCTATATATCGCAGCACGATATATTGGACGCAAGCCGATGAGGATGCGAGAAGGGGGCATGGCAGGTGATCGGGCGAAGGTGGTTCGCGGGCGGGAACGGCGGCCCGCGAAAATAGGGGCGAACGACTACCGGCTGCTGTCCGAGTTTCGTTACCTGCTCCGCTGCTTCCTCGAGTTCAGCGAGATGGCGGCCGTGCGGGCCGGGCTTACCACCCGGCAGCACCAGGCATTGCTGGCGATCAAGGGTGTCCGTGAGGACGCGGAGCCCACGGTCGGCTATCTGGCGGAACGCCTTCGCATCCAACACCACAGCGCGGTGGAGTTGGCGAACCGTCTCGCCGAGGCGGGGCTGATCGCCAGGGAGCACGACGTGAGCGATCGCCGCCGGGTGAAGCTGAAGCTGACAGATGCGGCCGAACAGCGCCTCGCGGAGCTATCCTCGAGCCACCTGGCGGAATTGCAGCGGATGCGCCCGGCCCTTCTGGACATCCTCGACCAGGCCAAGGAAATGGGCCACGGTGAGGAAACGGATGGGCGGCAGAGGCTGCCGCCGGGGTAGAGGGTATTATGCACCCTGATGATGTATTGAAAAAGGAAGGCTCTTCTTTTTCTGAAGAAAAAGAAGCAAAAAGACTTCTCTCCGTTTTCCGGAGCCGGCGCCGGGTCGGGAAAAGAGGAAAAGTTCTTTGGTTCTTTCTTTCAAGAAAGAACAGCCTTCGTCGCTCATCGCACGAGCTGGAGGGGCGGCTCTTTTTTCAGGATACGGCCGCATCGCCGGCGAAGCTGGGAGCCGCATCGGGCTGAGGGTGCAGCAGCAGATAGAATGCGGCGATGTGGGTGATCATCAGCAGCGGCACGTAGATGATCGGGATCGCGTACGTGGCACCCAGCGCGCCTGACAGTGCAGGAAGGCCGATCTGGTTGCCGTGATAATAGTCGATGACGATATCGGCGATCCCAACGACATTGAAGGCGATGACGAAGGACCAGAAGAGCGGACGGATTCTGATGGTGAGCAGTGCCAGCATGGCCAGCATGCCGGTTGCGAAATCGCCATAGGCTGCGAAGGCGGCGAAACGGGCGGGCAGATTGGCGCCGACGATGCCCGGAATGAGGAAGACGAGCCCGAAGAAACGGAAGCTGTGCAGCGTGGCGATGGCGCGATGCGCCGCCACCCGGTCCATCGTCTTCAGCCTCGGCCAGACATAGGCGCCGAAGAAGAGCAGCCACGGAACATAACCCAGGACGAGGTGAATATTGAAGATGGTTGCGGGCGACATGGGATTTCCTATCGAGTGTGGATTCACGCGGCCGCGAAGACCGCGGTCAGGATGCCGAGCCGGCCCTCGAGGAGATTGCGTCCGAGGTTGGCGGCAAGCTCCGCGAAGTCCGGCCCCATCACCACGCCGAGATTTGGCGCGGGGGGCGGCGGCGAAGAGCGCAGCGTCACAACCCACGCCTTGGCGGCTTCGGTGTCGTTCTGCCAGGTCAGCGTGCGGAAGCCGGCCGCCTCAATCGCCTCGCGCGTTACGGCATCGGTCAGGAGAAAGCTGGTTGCCGGCGTGCGCGCCCAAGGGAGCGGATAGTGAGGCGCGCCGTCCGCTGCCACGACGTCGTAGGTTGCGAAGTGTCCGCCTGATTTCAGCACGCGCCGTATCTCACCGTAGAGCCGCGCCCGATCGGCGATGTTCATCGCCACGTGCTGCAGCAACACGGCATCGAAGCTGCCGGCCTCGAACGGAAGATCGAGCGCGCTGGCGGTCTCGAACGAGACGCGCTCGCTCTGGCCCGTGCGCTCCGTCAGGTAGCGCGCCGCTTCGACGAAGGACTCGCTGAGATCGACGCCCGTCACGCGGCAGCCGGAGGTCGCGGCGAGAAAGCGGGCCGGCCCGCCGACGCCCGAACCGACATCCAGAACCGACGCCTCGGCGGCGATGCCGGCCAGCTTGGAGAGATCGGCGGTCGCCGCGAGCCCGCGCGTGTGGAACTGGTCGAGAACCGCCAATTGCTGGGGGGTGAGACGCTGATCCGCGGATCCGAAGGCGGCCAGCGCCGTCTTCAGCCGATCGGTAAGGCCGGTCGCGCGATAGTGGGCGCGCACGCCATCAATGGTGTCGGTCATCGGCGTTGCTCCTGGTTGGCGCGGCAGATTTATGGCCGCTTCCGGCGGGCGACTATCCGCGATAAAATGCGCGGCCTATGAAGCAGAACTTTACAGTCAGGCAGGGCGCGCTCGACGGGGTGGAGGCGTTCCTGAGCGTTGCACGGCACCGCAGCTTCCGCAAAGCGGCGGCGGAACTCGGCGTTACTCCGTCAGCCATCAGCCAGGCGGTGCGCGCGTTCGAGGCGCGCCTCGGCGCTGCGCTCTTCATCCGCACCACGCGCAGTGTCGGTTTGACCGAGGCCGGCGAACGGTTTCTTTCCCGGGCAAAGCCTGCCTTCGAGGAACTTGTCGGTGCAAGCGAGGCCGCGCGCGAACTGGGGCAGCGCCCCAGTGGGCTGTTGCGCCTTTCCGTTCCGCGAACGGTCGTGCCCCTGATCCTGGAGCCGGTGATTGGATCCTTCTGCAAGGCCTATCCCGAGATCGTGGTTGAGATCGCTGCCAGCGAGAAGCTGATCGATCTCGCGGCGGAAGGGTTCGACGCCGGGATCCGTCTCGGCCAGTTCGTCGCGCCCGATATGGTCGTGGTGCCGCTTTCACCGCCGTTCCCGCTGGTGGTCGTTGGCAGCCCGGGTTATCTGCGCGAACGCAAGCGGCCGGAGCGCATCGAGGACCTGCGTGACCACGCCTGCCTGCGCATGCGCCGCTCGGACGGTTCGATCGCGCCCTGGCCGTTCGTCAACGGCAACAAAACGGTCGAGGCGATGGTCGCGGGACCGCTGATCGCGCACGATTACCCGACGCTGCTTGGGGTCGCGATCCAAGGTGTGGGGCTCGCCCAGGTGCCCGGCCCGTTCGCCAAGGCGCCAGTCGCCGACGGCCGCGTGCAGGCACTGCTCACGTCCTTCGCCGTCATGACGCCGGGGGTATTTCTTTATTATCCGGGCAGGCGACAAGCCTTGCCGAAGCTTCGCGCCTTCATCGAGCACGTGAAACGCGGCGGTGCCGGCGGACCGCGGAACAGCGGTCGGCGGGCCGCTCGAGGCAAGGGAACGCCATGACGCACGCGGCTGTTTCTCTTTCTTCTACCGGCTGACGACGCGAACGAAGTGAGCCGCAGGCCGCTCCAGCCATTGCGTGATGAACATGACGCGCGGGAAGCCGATGAGAGGTCCACCCGCCAGGTTCGTCAGCATCGAAGCGGTGAAGCCGGGCAACTGCTCCGCCACTTCCTTCCAGCTCAGATTCCGCACGCGCCGCTGTTGGTCGATCTCCGCGTGCATGGCCCGCGTGTCGAAACGGAGGACGCGGCCCGGCCCTGAGAGAGGCAACTCCTGCTGGGGGACGGGGTGGCTTGAACTTCCGACGAGAAAGCTTTCCGGCGCTCTGCCCAACCAGGCGAGAGCCTGAAGCACAACGGCGCTTGTCACCGAACGCTTGGCCGTCATGCTGCGAAGCGTCGATGGGCTGATGGGGATTGATGGCGTGCCCTCGAACGGCCGGTTCATTTCCACCGCCAAGGCGGGCCAGGTCAGCCCCTTGGCGCGGCGAGCGGCATCGAGGGCCGCAGCAAAGCCGATCATATCAAAGCGTTTCATTGGCGGCCCATGCGGCAGAGTAACCCGCGTCAGAGTGGAGGGGAAAAGGCAGTTTCGGGTCAATCTCTGCCCTGACGCCCTCGCAGGCCTGGCTGGCCAGGACTGCAAGCTGGCATGCAAACCGGGCGCGACCCCGCAGCCGATGGCTTGACAGGATCGAGGAAGCCCGCTTTATCCGCCAACTCGTTGCGGCGATGGGGTTCGCCCTTAACCGCCCCGAGGTGAGACACCCGCTCAGGTGAATCGCCGGGGCTGATGACTCCTCCCTGATCGGACCGGGTGAATGGGGGAGTTTTGCGTGCGGGCGAAGGTTTGCGCGTTGGTGCGCGGTGAGGCCGCATGATCCGCGACATCCTGCTGCAGATTGCCCAGGTGGTGTCGGTGCTGGCGCTGGCGCCGCTGCTGCAGGGCATCATCGTGCAGTTCGAGGAGCGGGTGCAGCGTGCGCAGGGGCCGGGCATCTTCCAGCCCTACCGCGATCTCCGCAAGCTGTTCGGCAAAGAGATCGTGGTGCCGGAGACGGCGTCCTGGCTGTTCTGGATCACCCCGATCGTTGCCTTCACGGCGATGCTGACGGTGCCGATCCTCATTCCGGTGCTGACCAATTTCCCGCTGCCGCTTTCGGATATGGGCGATATCCTGGGCGGCGGGCTGATCCTGACGCTGGGCGGTTTCATGATCACGCTCGCGGGCCTGGACAGCAGCAGCGCCTATGGCGGCATCGGCTCCTCGCGCACGGTGATGGTGACGATCCTCGCCGAGCCGACACTGATCCTGGTCTTCGTCGGGATCACGCTCTTGGCCAAGGCGATGCTGCCGTTCGTGGTGAACCATCTCCTGGTCGCGCATCCGGCCGTGTACTGGAACCCGGCGCATCTCTTCCTGGTTGCCGCCTTCTTCATTCTGCTGCTGGTCGAAACCGACCGCCTGCCGATCCATTCCCCGACCCATATCGAGGTCTACATGATCGAGGAGGGGCGGATCCTGGAATATTCCGGTCCGTTGCTGGCGCTGCTGCGCTGGGCCTCGATGATGAAGCAGTTCATCCTCTATACGATCTTCTGCAACGTACTCCTGCTTCCCTGGGCGCTTTCGATCCGGGGCACGGCGCTCGGGGCGTTCGGGGCGGCAGTGGCGCTGATGGTCAAATTCGTGCTGGTGGCGCTGGCTGTCGTGGCCGTGGACACGACGCAGTCGCGGCTCCGGTTCTATCGCTATCAGGAACCGCTGGCCGCCTCCTTCCTGCTGGCGGTGCTCGCCATCGTCGGCAACCAGTTGGGATGACGACGTGATCATCACCGATCTCCCGCCGCTGGCTGCCTCGTTGTTCAGCCTGATCGCGATCGCGAGCCTGCTGCTCGGCTTCGTGATGCTCGGCTCGCGCTGGCTCCGCCACTATATCTACGCCTTTGCCGCCGAATCCTGGCTGATCGCGCTCTTGTCGGCGACAGTCGGTTTCTACGGCGGCATCAGCGATCTTTATATCATCGCGGCGCTGACCGTGCTGTTCCGCGGCTGCATCCTGCCGTACCTGATCCTGCGCTTCATCAGCCGCCGCGGTGTCGCGCGCGAGATGCAGGTTGCCCTGCAGCCCAGTTCCTCGCTGGTCGCCGGCGCATTCGCGGTCATTTTCGCGCTGGCCGTGGCAACCCATCTCTGCCGTGGCCTGGCGCTGGCGGGGACGGTTGCCGTCGTGGCGCTGACCGTGATGCTGTCATTGAAGCTGATCGGCTTCCTGATGCTGACCGTCCGGCACGAGGCGGTGAGCCAGTTGCTCGGGCTTCTGGTGCTGGAAAACGGCATCTTTCTCGGCGCGCAGGTGCTGGTTCCCGGCATGCCGCTCTTGATCGAGACCGTGATCCTGTTCGACCTCCTGATCGTCGTGGTCTGTTTCGGCGTGCTGGTGCGCTATCTCGCGAGCCATGTCGGCAGCACCAGCGCGCTGGTGCTGAACCGGCTGGTGGGCTGAGCAATGGCGGGGGTTCTTCTGCTCCTGATCGTGCTGGCCCCGCTGGCGGCGATCATCGTCATGCTGCTCAATCCGCGCCCGCGCCTGGCGGAGTGGGTCAACCTGGCGGGGAGCGCGATCGCGCTCGCGGCGGCGCTGCCGCTGCCGTGGGCGAGCCTCGGCAACGCGCCGCAGGTCTTCCTCGACGGCTATGTGATCGCCGATCCGTTCGGCGCCTGGGTCATCCTGTGCGCGGCCATCGTCTATTTCCTCGCCTCGATCTATGCCGTCGGCTACATGCGCATGCTGGACGAGGATGCGCGCCTGCCGCGCTTCTATGCGCTGTTCGCGGGTTTCGGCCTGGCCATCATGCTCGCCCCGATGATGAACAACGCCGGGCTCTACTGGATTGCGATCGAGTTCACGACCCTGGTCAGCACCTTCCTGGTGGCCTTCGAGCACGCGGCGGAAAGCATCGAGGCGGCCTGGAAATATATCGTCGTCGTCTCGGCCGGAATCAGCCTCGCGCTGTTGGGGACGATGCTGTTCTACTGGGCCGGCACGTTCGTGTTCGGCGCCAGCTACAACATGACCTGGGCGAGCCTCAGGAGCGCGGCGCCGCACATGAACCCGGCGCTGGTCGGGCTCGGGTTCCTCCTGGTGCTGATCGGCTATGGCACCAAGGTCGGCCTGGCGCCGATGCATACCTGGCTGCCGGACGCGCACAGCGAGGGCCCGGCGCCGGTTTCCGCGATGCTGTCGGGGGCGCTGTTGAACGCGGCGATGATCGGAATCATCCGCTTTCTCGGGATCGTCGATGCGGCGCATGACGCGGGGCCGCTGCCGCGCGTGGTGCTGGTGATTCTTGGTGCGTTCTCGCTCACGATCGCCGCGCTGTTCATTGTCCGCCAGACCGGCGTGAAACGGCTGATGGCCTATTCGAGTGTCGAGCACATGGGGGTGATGGCGCTCGGCTTCGGGTTCGGCGGGCCGCTCGGCGTGGCCGGAGCGCTCTATCACATGCTGAACCATTCGCTGAACAAGTCGCTGATGTTCTTCGGCGCCGGCAGCATGATGCGGTCCTTCGAAACGAAGGAGATGCGCCGCATCCGCGGTGTGGGCCTGCGCTTTCCGGTGGTGGGCGCGCTCTGGATCGGCGGGGCGGTGGCGATCACCGGCGCGCCGCCGTTCGGGCTTTTCGCCTCCGAATTCACCATCCTGCGCGCCGGGCTCGGCGGGCCCGAGACGTGGGCGGCGATTCTTATGGCGATCCTGCTGATCGTCATCTTCATTGGCTTCCTCAATCATTTTCGCATCATGTATTTCGAACGGCCGGATGCGGAGGTCGTGCCGAAAGCCGGAGTGAGCGCGTGGTGCGCGGCGCCGATGTGGCTCGCCTTCGTTCCCGTTCTCGTGCTCGGGCTGTGGTGGCCGGATGCGATCTGGCATTATTTCGTGGTCATCGCGCACGGGCTTGCCGCGGGACCGACCGAGGTCGCGCTGCGGTGAACGGCACCGAGGCCATCGCCGTCTCCTGCGAGGAGATGCCGGAGATCGCGCGGGCGTTGCTCGCCGATGGCGGGCGCATGCAGATGGCCTATGCCTGGCTTCCGGAACCGGAGGTGGTCGAGTTGCGCTATCTTGCCTCGCCGGCGGAGGGCGGACGATTTCTGCTCTGGAGTTGCCGGCCGGATGGGGAGGCGCCGAGCCTGGCCGCGATCTGGCCCTCACTCGGATGGTACGAACGGGAGATCATGGACCTGTTCGGTCTTTCGTTCCGCGAGCATCCCGAACCGAACCGGCTGGTGCTGGGCGAGAATATTCCGCCTCCGTTCCGGGATGGCGGGCGTGCGGGAGGGGATCCTAGGGGGCGCGGAGCGGATGTGCCGCGCGGGCTGCCGCTGCTCGATCAGCCGGAGGTGCAGCTTCTGCCGTTCGGTCCGGTGCGCGCGGACGTGCTGGAATCGGCCGAGTTCAATTTCTACTATGTCGGGGAGCGGATTCTTCATTATCACCCGCATCTCTTCTTCAAGCATCGCGGGATGGAAAGCCGTTTTGCCGGGCTCGCGTCGGGGGCGGGCGCGGTGATGGCCGAGCGGGTTTCCGGCGTCGGCAGCGTGGCGCATGCGCTGGCCTACGCGCAGGCGGTCGAGGCGGCGTTCGTTGCCGAGGTGCCGCGGCGGGCGCTCTATCTGCGCGTCCTCCTGGCGGAGCTCGAGCGGCTTTACAACCATCTGCATTATCTCGGGCATCTCGCCGGCACGACGACGCTTCGGGTGGCGGAGGCGGAGGGCAAGCTGCTCGAAGAGCGTGTCAAGCAGCTCAACGGACGGCTGACCGGCAGCCGGTTCCTGCGCGGCATCGTCACACCCGGCGGGCTAAGGCGGGATCTGGCCCCGGAACGCTGGCTGTGGAGCGCGCTTACGGATCTCAGGAGCAAGACGGCGCGCTATGTCGATCTTCTGGAGCGATCGGACAGCCATCGCGACCGGCTGATCACCACGGGGCAATTGTCCCGGCGGGTGGCGCGCGATCAAGGCGCGACCGGGCCTGTGCAGCGCGCTTCCGGGATCGACCGGGATCTCCGTCGCGATCATCCTTATGCCGCCTATGCCGAGCTTCCGCTGGTGGTCCCGGTGCGCGAGGAGGGCGATGCGTACGCGCGGGCGCTGGTGCGGGCGGGCGAGATCGAGGCTTCGTTCGTGCTCATCCAGCGGGTGCTGATGCAGCTCGAGGAGGGGCCGGTGCATCAGGCGCTGCCGGCGGCGGAGGGATTGGGGGCGGAAGGGCTGGGTTGGGCCGAATCACCGCGCGGCACGCTGTTCTATGCCGTTCATTTCGAGAGCGACGGGAATCTGCAACGGGTGAAGATCAAATCGCCCTCGTTCTCGAACTGGCGGGTCTTTCCGTTCACGGTGCACGAGACGAACATGATGGATTATGCGATCAACGAGGCGAGTTTCGGCCTCACCATTGCCGGCTGCGCCAGATAGGGCGGGCGGCATGGCGTTCTGGACATGGTTCGGGCTGAGTGAAGGCAAGGCGAGCACCTCGTGGCCTGGCCGCGGCAAGGATGACGGGCAGGAAGGCGTGCTCGGGATGCCGCGCTACGCGCCTGAACGTTGCAAGGCCGGATGCAGCGATTGCGCGGCGGTCTGCCCGAGCGGGGCGATTTCGGTTGCACCCGGGGCAGCGGGAGGGGTCACGCTGGATTATGGGCGCTGCGTGGTCTGCCAGCTCTGCACGGAGGCCTGCCCGACGGGGGCGCTCAGCCCGTCGAACGACTGGGCCTTCGGGGTTCGCCGCCGGCAGGACCTCGTGTGGTCCGAGGCCGCCGAGCGGGTGGGCAAGGACGATGTGGTGCCGCGGGCATTTCGCCGCAGCCTGCATATCCGCCACGTCGATGCGGGTTCGTGCAACGGCTGCGAATCCGAGCTGCAGGCACTCAACAATCCCTTCTACAACCTGCATCGGCTTGGCATTTTTTTCACTGCTTCGCCGCGTTTCGCGGATCTTCTTCTGGTCACGGGCACGGTGACGCACGCCATGTTGGCGCCGCTCTCTGCCACCTGGGAGGCGATGCCGGAGCCGCGTTTCGTGATGGCGGCCGGCACCTGCGCGGTCTCGGGTGGGGTTGCCGGGGGTGGCTACGCGAGCAGGAACGGGCTCGAGGGCGTGCTGCCGGTCGATCTCTACCTGCCCGGCTGTCCGCCCAATCCATCGGCCATCATCGCGGCGCTGCTGGTGCTGCAGGGGCGGATGCCGCAGCGCATCGCGGGAGGCCGGCGTGACGAATGAACTGCTGGCGCTGGCAGCGATTCTGTGGGCCGCGGGCGGTGTGCTCGCGCTCTCGGGGCGGGTGCTCGGGCTGGTGCGGGCGGCGCTGGGGGTGGGAGCGATCGTGGCGATCGTGGCCGCGGTTCACGCGCTGCCCGGCGGCAGCGCCGCGGTGACGCTGCCGCTCGGCATGGCGGGGGAGCCATTCAGGTTCCAGATCGCGCCGGAAGCGCTGTGGCTGATGGGGTTCGGCCTGGCGCCGGCGGCTTGCGCGACCTGGCTTGCCTCGCCGGTCGTGGCGGGACGGGGAGGCTGGCTGTTCGGCGCCGCGGCAAGTCTGCTCGGGGCGCTCGGCGTGTTTGGGATGCAGAATGCGGGCGGATTCCTGATCGCCTGGGAAGTGATGAGCCTCGGCGGGGCGGTGATGATTCTCTGGGAGCGGGCGTCGCTTGCTCCGGGCGAGGCAGTGCTGTTCATGCTGAGCCTGCTGGAAGTCGGCGCCGTGGCGCTGCTGGTCGGCCTGCTCGCGCTCGTCACCCGGGCGGGCGGTCTCGACTTTGCCGGGTTTCCGCACGCGGGCGCGATGATGGGCGGAACGCTGGCGGCGGCCGTCGGCGTCGCCCTGGTTATCGGATTTGGCGCCAAGCTCGGTCTCCTGCCGTTCTACGAATGGTTTCCGGCAGCCTATGGCGCGGGCAGCGGAGCGAGCGGGGCGATCCTTTCCGGAGTGGTGCTGAACGCCGCCTTCTTCGGGCTGGCGCGCGGGCTGCTCGACTGGCTGCCGGCGCGCGGGGAGTACGGGCTTGGGAT
>Ga0335075_10009362_pt1 | contig 14958 bp, 11 predicted proteins | sample Lox_Sample_24_FD_206723 | JGI IMG/M metagenome (GOLD analysis project Ga0335075, IMG submission 206723) | Soil microbial communities from Loxahatchee National Wildlife Refuge, Florida, United States - Lox_Sample_2.4 | ecosystem: Environmental > Terrestrial > Soil > Wetlands | place: USA...
ATATCTGGGTCCCGGCTGAGCGCGTAGATGCCATCGCATACGACATCCCAGTGGTCGGTTGGCGCGGACGGCATGTCAACACGCTGCGTTTGTGGTCTGCTCGCGCCCCCGATCCGCTGCGTCTGGACGCGTTCAATCGCGGTGACCATGTCGAAGCGATAAGCACCCGTGCGCGGGCCAACGCGATTTCCCAGGTCCTCTACCCGGGCGACGACACGCCGGCCGGCCAGGAACTGCGCCTGAGGCAGGAGTATTTCTTCTCTTCGGCATCGCTCCAGGACCTGCTGAAGCGCCACATCCAGCAGCATGGCGACGTCCGCACGTTGGCCGAGCACGCCGCCATTCAGCTCAACGACACGCATCCGGCGATCGCCGTGGTCGAGTTGATGCGCTTGCTGATCGACGTGCACGATCTGCCGTGGGCAGAGGCATGGGAAATCACCACCGCCACGTTCAGCTACACCAACCATACCTTGCTGCCAGAAGCGCTGGAGAGCTGGCCGGTACCGCTGATCGAGCGGCTTCTGCCCCGTCATATGCAGCTCATTTACCAGATCAATGCCCTGCACCTGAACAAGCTGCGAACGGCCAATCACACCGACGACCATTTCCTCTCCTCGATGTCGCTGATCGACGAGAACGGCGCGCGTCGGGTGCGCATGGGCCCGCTGGCGTTTCTTGGCTCAAGGAAGGTCAACGGCGTCTCGAATTTGCACACCGGCCTGATGCAGCAGACCGTGTTTCGTGACTGGCATCGGGTTTTTCCCGACCGCATCGTCAATCAGACCAACGGCATCACTTTCCGCCGTTGGCTGTTCCAGGCCAACCCCGGCCTGACCGCCCTGCTGGTCGAGGCAGTGGGAGAGCAAGTGCTGGATGATCCGGCAGCGTTGCAGTGCCTCGCCGCTGTCGCGAACGATCCGGCACTGCATGACAGGCTTGCTGGCATTCGCCGGGCTAATAAGGCGAGGCTTGCCAAACTTATTGCAGACCGGCTGCAAGTCAAGGTGGATACGGATGCGCTGTTCGATATTCATATAAAGCGAATTCACGAATATAAGCGGCAACTCCTGAACATTCTCGAGACCATCGCTTTGTACAATGCGATCCGGTCCCAGCCTGATCGTGAATGGGTCCCGCGCGTCAAGATTTTCGCCGGCAAGGCCGCCGCAAGCTACCGGCGCGCGAAATTGGTCATCAAGCTGATCAACGACGTCGCGGCGATAATAAACAACGACCCCGCGTTGCGAGGTCTGCTCAAGGTCGTGTTCCTGGAAGATTACAACGTGAGCCTCGCCGAAAAGATCATCCCTGCCGCCGACCTGTCGGAACAGATTTCCACAGCCGGTATGGAGGCGTCCGGAACCGGCAACATGAAGCTGATGTTGAATGGGGCGCTTACAATCGGCACCTTGGACGGCGCCAATATCGAAATCCGCAACTTTGTCGGTGAAGACAACATATTCATCTTCGGCCTCACGGCCGAGGAGGTCGCCGAACGGCGGAAACTGGGGCCCAGCCCACGCGACACGCTGGCTGATTCGCCCGCTTTGCAGGAAGTCCTGCACCAGGTCGGATCCGGCGTGTTCTCCCGCTCGGAACCTGACCGCTTCCGGGAGCTGATCGAAAGCCTGATTGGCCCCGACTATTTCATGGTTGTGGCGGATTTCACGTCCTACGCTGCCACCCAGCGCGAGGTGGCCGCGCGTTGGCTCGATCGGCCGTCGTGGTGGCAAGGCAGCCTGCTGAACACCGCGAATGCCGGCTGGTTCTCGTCCGACCGCACAATCCGTGGATATGCAGACGAGATTTGGGCCGTGCCGATCCCGGAGCACGCGCCGGACGCCGGATAAGAGCCCCCTCCCCTTACGGAGCATCGTGCTGCGAAGCAGATCGATGGGAGGCGCCGTCGGGGCCAGCCCCACCGTTCGGATTCGGCCCCCTTGCCCGAGAGCGCGGCCCCAGGTCATGAGTAGTGCATCTCGATGGGCGGACGCCGTGCAGCGTCGTCGGGCGGCGCCCGCGTGTGCGCGGACGGCGGACCTCAAAATGAGCGACTCGCAGCAGTGGCCTAGCTGGCATTAGAAGCACATGCCTCCCCCCGGCCAACCGCCGGTGTACCGGCGAATCATCCACATCGACATGGATGCGTTCTACGCCTCCGTGGAGCAGCGCGACGACCCGAGCTTGCACGGACGCCCCGTCGCGGTGGGCGGAGCGGGGCCACGCGGCGTCGTCGCGGCAGCGAGCTACGAAGCGCGAAAGTTCGGTGTCCGCTCCGCCATGGCGTCGGTCACCGCCCGACGGAGATGTCCGGCGCTGGTCTTCGTGCCGCCGCGCTTCGACGTCTACAGGGCGGTATCCCAACAGATCCGCCGCGTCTTTGCCCGCTACACTCCGTTGATCCAACCACTGTCGCTGGACGAGGCCTATCTCGACGTGACCAAACCGCTGCGGGACCGAGGCTCGGCGACCGCCATCGCGCAGGAGATTCGCGCAGCGATCCAAGCCGAAACCAGCCTGACCGCATCAGCAGGTGTCTCCTACAACAGGTTCCTCGCCAAACTCGCGTCGGATCACTGCAAGCCGGACGGGCTGTTCGTCATCACCCCCAGGATGGGCGCGGCCTTCGTGGAGACCCTGCCTGTCGATAAGTTTCACGGCGTGGGGCCGGCCACCGCCGCCAGAATGAACGCGCTCGGCATCCACACCGGCTTGGACCTTCGCCGTCAATCGCGCGCCTTCCTGACCGAGCATTTCGGCAAGGCAGGCAGCCACTACTACGGCCTGGCGCGCGGGCAGGACGATCGCCCCGTGGAAGCCGATCAAGTTCGGAAGTCCGTCGGCGCCGAGACCACATTCGAGCGCGACCTCGAGCGCTGGGAAGATATCGTCGAGGCTTTGCAGCCAATCCTCACAAAAGTCTGGGCCATCTGCAACAACAGCGGCCATTCCGGCCGCACGGTGACCGTGAAGATCAAGTACGCCGACTTCCACCAGATCACCCGAAGCCGATCTTGCACGGGGCCGATCGGCTCGCAGGCAGAGCTCCGGGAAATCGCTCTGATGCTTGTGCAGCCTCTTTTTCCTCCGCCCCTTGGTGTGCGGCTGCTCGGGGTGACGATGTCCAATTTCGAAATGCCCGCGCCGCGGACTCAGGCACAATTGGCGCTTGTCCTGGAGCCGACGGTGCTGGATGTCTGATTGCTCGCGGGTACCGTCATGACCGGCCTTGCCGTCCTTCTCGTGCCTGTTCGCGCCGAGGCGGGCGTGAGATTGCCCGCACAAGGCCGGCCACGACGGAGTGGCCCAACCGCGGCACAACCAATGGGCAGATTTGCCGCCTGCATGAAATGGCGCTGCCCAGCGGCTTGATTCGGCGGTGACTAGCATACCGATCATCCGAGGTGTCGCTCACGCGGAGGACTTCCTGCACGTGCCTGCATGGCTGCCACACATGGAGGTGAACCGGTCGGCGGCGCAACCGCTCCGTTGGGTGGCGGTCAGAAGCACGCCCGAGCCGATCGTCGCGCCAACTATTGGGGATAAACTCCACCCCTCCCGCGCTGCGGGACCAGTCGGTTTGCGAAGCGAACCGGGTGAGAGTGCCGCACGCGGAGCCTCGGTCAGCCGAGACGCACGGGCCTGCAACCTCACCAGTTCGTCGCCAGTTATTTTGGCGTGGCAACCACCTGCGGGGTCCCGCCGGGCACGATCAACGTGCTCGTCCCGTTACCGTTGTTCATCAGGAATCCCTGACCCCCGCTGCCTGGCAAGGTGGTGATCCCCTCCGAGCCAATCGTACCGGTCACGACGCCGGACCCTCTCGACGTCATGACCGGGGCACCGATATTCGGTGACGATGAGCCGCCCAGGAATGAAGGCTCCGCCGCCAAAGCGGAGGATAACCCCACCGCGGTGGTCAGAGCGAGCACGATAGCCATACGCGTCAACATTTCAGTTCTCCGTTCAAGCATCCGGTCAGGTGGGATGTCCCCCGGGGATCCGTCATGCAAGCCGATGATGCGTGCCGTGCGGATCGAACACCATTCTCGATCGACATAATGCAATGCGATGGTCGGCACTGGGATGTCGGCGTGCGCCGCCGATATCGCCTGGTGTGGGCCAGCGTGATTGCCGAGCCGACCGCAGAAAAGAGGCTGATCATGAAATCTTTGCTTTGCGTGGCGATCGCCGCGATGGTGCTGTCCACCGGGTCCGCTTTTGCGGGCGACGGTGGTGGAGACGGCGGCTCTGACCGGTATTACGACCCCAACACGGCGCCGCCCGGCTTCTACCAATTGAATGGCAATTATCAGCGCCAGCAAGCCCGTGAGGCTTACGTGATCAATCAGGAAAGGGCCTGGCAGCTCGCGCATTCCGCGAACCGTAATCCTCGGGTCGCGCGGTCAACGACATCGCCCAACGGCTAGCGCGATGCTCGGGAGTGTAGGCCAGTCCTGGCCTCCTCCCCTCGCCCACGACCGAGACATGACGCGTGGATATCATACCCATGCGCCCGTGCTGTCATCGCCGTTCGGAACCGTTGCCGCGGCCAGCGCGGTCGATATCAGGCTGCCTGACCCGAAGAAACCGTCGTGGCGCCACGTCTGAGCCTCAGCCCAGCCGCATCACCCCCGGCGCCAGCAGGTAGTAGCCCACCCCGATCACGATCAGATACACCAGCAGGATCAGCGTCCAACCCATGTTGTGGCGGATGATCTGTCCCTCGTCCCGCACGAACCGGCTGGTGGAAACACCGACGCTCGCGGTCTGCGGCGCGATCGGCTTGCCGATCTCCGCCCCCACCGAGTTCAGCGACGGCAGCAGCAGCGGCGGGAACCCCAGCAGCTTGCCCACCGCCGCCTGGAACGCGCCGAACATCGCGTTGGTGGAAGTGTTGCTGCCCGACAGCGCCACCCCGATCCATCCCAGGATCGGCGCCACCACCACGAACCACGGCCCGATCTTGGAGAACCCGTTAGCGAGCGAGGCCGCCATCCCTGAATAGTTGAAGACGTACGCCAGCCCGAAGATGAACACGCCCACCAGCAAGGCACCCCACATCTGGTGGAAGGTCCGCGCGAACACCTCGCGCAACTGCGTCCCGCTGACCCGCAGCAGCAGCGACGCTATGATCCACGCGGCGCAGATCGCGCTGCCGCCGATGAACGGCGCGAACGAGAACACCGCCCGCACCACTGCGTTCGGCGTCAGCGACGAATGCGCCGCCACCGAGAAGCTGAACAGCACGATGCGTGGCAGGTTGGACCACGGCCCCGTCCACAGCACAACCACCACGATCAGCACGATGAACGGCAGCCAGGCACGGAATACCTCGCCCGCCGGCAGCAGCCGTCCGGCTTGCACCGTCGCCTCGGCCGAGGCCGAGACCGGTGCGCCGCCATAGCCCAGCACCTGCTTCGGCTGCCACACCTTGAGCAACACCAGCAAGCACACGAAGCAGACGATGGAGCCGGTGATGTCCGGTAAATAGGGCCCGAGATACACCGCCACCGGGAACTGTCCGGCGATGTAGCCCAGCGAGCCCACGATCGCCAGCGGCCAGCCCTCGCGGAAGCCCGCCCGCCCGCTCACCAGGTAGATCAGCACCCAGGGCGGCAACAGCGCCAGGATCGCCACGACATGGCCAATCGAGGACGAAAGCTGCATCAGCGGCAGCCCGGTCACCGCCGCCAGCGCGACAATCGGCACGCCCAGCGCGCCGTACGAGACCGGCGCATTGTTGGCGATCGCCGCCACCCGGATCGCGTCCAGATCGGGGATGCCGACAGCGATCAAGATAGGCGCCACCACGGCCCACGGATAGCCGAAGCCCACCAATCCCTCGAGCAGCGCACCGAACGCCCAGGCGAACAACAAGGTCTGCACCCGCACGTCGGCGGTGCCCTGCGTGGTCAGCCAGGCGCGAAAGCTCTCGAACGTCCCGGTGACCATGAGCGTGTTGAACAGCACCACGCCCCAGAAGGTGATCCAATCCACTGCCCAGATACCGGTCAGCGAGCCGAGCACGTAAGCGCCGAGTCCCAGGTTGAGCGGCATGCCCCAGACCGCGACGCCGAGGAACAGGGTGACGATGGAGCCGATCAGCGTTGCCAGCCACGCGGTCATGCGCAGGACCGCGAGCAGGAACAGCAGCACCGCGACCGGCATCAGCGCCACCAGCCAGACGGCAAAGACGCTGCTGAACGGGTTCAGTACCTGGTTGAACATGACCCCTCCCCGCACGCATCGGTTGTCCCTGCGGCTTTATGTCGTGCCCCGAGGGGATAACGCAGCTGGGACGGGGCGGAAAGGTGCGGGCGGTGCCGCTCCACGGCCCTGCTTGACTAACACATATCTCGGCGGTTATGCGTCAATCAATAGCCAGCGGGTTATCGATCCCATGCCGAGCGCTCCCGACGTGCTCTTCAGAACGCTCGCCGATCCGACGCGGCGGGCTATCTTCGAACGATTGTGCCGCGAAGGAGAACAGACTGTTGGCGCCTTGACGGCTCGGGCCGGGGTCTCGCAACCGGCCGTCTCGAAGCATCTCGGGGTGCTGAGGCAGGCCGGGCTGGTGCGCGACCGTCACGACGGTCGCCAGACGCACTACAGCGCGCAGCCCGGCGCCCTGGCCCCGCTGATCGACTGGACAAGCCACATGGTCGGGTTCTGGCGGAGCCGGTTCGACCGTCTCGAAGATCTACTCAAGAGGATGGACCAATGAGCAAACCCGCGACCGAAACGCTCTCCGTCGTTGTCGAACGAGACATCCCTTATCCGCCTGAAAAGATCTGGCGCGCGCTCACCCAACCGCACCTGATCGAGGAGTGGCTGATGAAAAACGATTTCAAGCCTGCCGTGGATCACCGTTTCAATCTTCGCGCGGATTGGGGCGCCGTCGATTGTCAGGTCCTGGCAGTCGAGCCGCACAAAACGCTGTCTTACACGTGGGCGGCCTATGGTCTCGAAAGTATCGTCACTTGGACCCTTACCCGTACGGACACGGGGACCCACCTGCGCATGGAGCAGTCGGGCTTCCGGCCGGATCAGCAGCAGGCCTACCAGGGCGCCAAGGGCGGGTGGCCGCGGTTCTTCGGTAATCTGGAGCAGGTCCTCGCGCGGCTGGATTGAAGTTCGTCCCGGCACTCTGTTGACCGAGCGGCACACGCCGCGAACGCGACAAACGGAGGGAAATACCGATGAAGATCAAGTTGACCAGCGTTTACGTGGACGACCAGGAAAAGGCTCTGCGCTTCTACACCGATGTGCTGGGCTTTACCAAGAAGGCCGATTTCAGCAATGGGCCGTTCCGCTGGCTGACCGTGGCCTCGCCCGACGAGCCAGACGGAACCGAGCTGCAACTCGCACTCAACGACAACCCAGCAGCCAAGGCCTACCAGCAAGCCATATTCCAACAAGGCCAGCCCGCAGTCATGTTCTTTACCGACAATGTCAAGGCCGACTACGAGCGCATCAAGGCGCGCGGCGCCGAGTTCACCATGCCGCCGACCGACGTGACCGGCTCGACCATTACCAAGCTGAACGACACCTGCGGCAACCTCATTCAAATCACCCAGCTCGCGCGCTGGTAACCGCAGCTCCCGAAACGGGCATGAAGAAGAGCGGGGCACCGGAGAGCAAGTCTCCTTCCGAGCTGATAGACGCGAGGATAAAGGAGCTCGGCGACTGGCGGGGCGAAACACTCAGCCGGCTCCGTAACCTGATCAAGGAGGCCGATTCCGAAGTCGCCGAGGAGTGGAAGTGGAGAGGGGTTCCGGTGTGGTATCACAACGGATTGATCTGCACGGGCGAGAGTTACCGGAACGTCGTGAAGATGACCTTCGCCAAAGGGGCGGCACTTAAGGATCTTCGCGCCTCTTCAACTCCAGTCTTGACGGGAACACGAGGCGCGCCATCGACTTCCGCGAGGGCGAGAAGATAGACGAGGAAGCGTTGAAGACTCTCGTTCGCGCCGCCGTGACCCTGAACAAGTCCAAAGCCAAAAGCTAGTCCGCCCACGGCTTGGATACCGCGCTCGGTGTAAAGCCGATGCCCCCCACACTGCTCTCGCGCCCAGCGGCACAGTTCGCCGCCGAGCGCGGCCGGTGAGGTCACCCCCTCACACGCTCTCCGGACGGATCATAAAGCGGCCTCAGCGTCACCTCGGCCGCCACCCGCTCCCCGGCGACCTCGACTTCGTACTGACCGCCATGAACGAACCCCGCATCCACCACCGCCCCATGGTTCTCAACGTAACCAAGCGCCACTGCGCGTCCCAACGTATGCCCGAACATACCCGACGTGGTGCGCCCAACCAACGAAGCGTCTCGCCAGATCGGCTCGTTCCCATACAGCAACCGCTCGGCATCCCCCAACGCAAGCTGGACCAGCCGCCGACGCACCCCAGCCTCCCGCTGGCACAGCAACGCCTCGCGGCCTATGAAACCACCCGGCTTGTCCCACGCCACCGCGAAGCCCAACCCCGCCTCCAGCGGCGTATCCGCATCCGTAATATCATGCCCCCAACTGCGGTACGCCTTCTCCAACCGCAGCGAGTTCATCGCGTGATACCCCGCCAGCCGTAGCCCGACACCTTCGCCCTCGGCGATGATCCGATCGAACACGTCCTGCATGAACTCGGTCGGGACATACAGTTCCCACCCCAGCTCCCCCACATAGGTGATCCGGCTCGCCCGCACCCGCGCATACCCAACATCCACCACCCGCGAGGTCCCGAACGGAAACGCCGTCGCAGACAGATCGGCATCGCTCACCCGCGACAGCAGCTCGCGCGACAGCGGCCCCATCACCCCCAGCACGCCAAACCCCGACGTCACATCCACTGCAACCGCCCGCGCGTCACCCGGAATATGCCGAACCAGCCAGGCAAGATCGCGAGTCTGCGTCGCCGCCGAGGTAACAATAAGGAACCTATCCTCCGCCTCGCGCGTAACCGTCACATCCGCCTCGATCCCGCCGCGCTCATTCGGCCATTGCGTATAGACGATCCGCCCCACCGGCACCGCAACATCATTGGCACAGATCCGGTTCAAAACCGCGCACGCATCCGACCCAGCCAGCACATATTTCCCGAACGACGACTGATCGAACAACCCCACACCGGTGCGCACAGAGTGATGCTCGGCGGCCGAGTACGAGAACCAGTTCTGCCGCCCGTAACTATATTCGTATCGCGCCTCCACCCCGTCGGGCGCGAACCAGTTCGGCCGTTCCCACCCCGCAGTCTCCCCAAAGCACGCCCCGAGCGCGAGCAGCCGGTCATGCAGCGCGGACTTCCGCACCCCACGGGCAGATTCCGGCTGCCGGAACGGCCAGTGCATGGCATACAGAAGTCCAAGCGTCTCGACCGTGCGATCCTTCAGATAACGCCGGTTGCGCTGGAATGGCATAACGCGGCGGATATCCACATCCCACAAATCCATCGGCGGATACCCGTCGATAATCCAGTCAGCCAGCACCTTGCCCGCCCCACCCGCCGACTGAATGCCGATCGAATTGAACCCGGCCGCGACAAACAGATTGCGCACCTCCGGTGTCTCACCCAGCAGATAGCGATCATCCGGCGTAAAGCTCTCGGCCCCGTTGAAGAATAGCTGGATCCCGGCCTTCCCAAGCAGCGGCACGCGCCGGATCGACGCCTCCAGCAACGGCTCGATATGCGCCAGATCCTCCGGCAACGTCTCGAACGCATGAGCATCGGGGATGCCATCCATCCCCCACGGCTTCGCCACCGGTTCGAACCAGCCGACCAGCAGCTTGCCCGCGTCCTCCTTGAAATAGGCGCAGGAATCCGCGTCCCGCAGCACCGGCAGCTTAGGCAGCCCGGCGATCGGCTCGGTCACAATGTAGAAATGCTCCGCCGCGTGCAGCGGCACGGCCGCACCAACCGCAGCACCCAACCCGTGCGCCCACATGCCGGCGGCATTGACGACCACGTCGGCCTCGACATCGCCGGCTGAACTGCGGACGCCGACCGCGCGTCCACCCTCCACGACAATTTCGGTCACCCTGACATTCTCGAAGATCCGGGCGCCGCGACGGCGCGCGCCCTTTGCCAACGCCTGCGTCGTATCGACCGGGTTGGTCTGCCCGTCCTTCGGCAGGAACACCGCGCCCACAAGATCGTCGACCGCCATCGCCGGCCAAAGCTCAGCCGCTTGCCGCGGAGTCAGTACATCGACCTGCAGGCCGAAGCACCGAGCCATCGACGCGCCGCGCTTCAACTCCTCGAACCGGGCCTCGGTCGAAGCGAGCGCCAGCGACCCCATCTGACGGAACCCCGTCGCCTGCCCTGTCTCCTGTTCCAGCGACGCATAGAGGCCGGTGGTATATTGCGCGAGACGCGTCAGGTTATGCGTCGCCCGAAGCTGCCCAACCAGGCCCGCCGCATGCCAGGTCGTACCGCAGGTAAGCTGCCGGCGTTCGAGCAGCACGACATCGCTCACGCCACGGAGCGTCAAGTGATACGCGATGCTGCATCCGACGATGCCGCCGCCGATGATGACCACTTGGGCCTTGCCAGGAATCTCGGTCACGACGCTCCCCACCCCGACTGCGTTACACGACAAAGCAAGAGTGCACCCCGCTCCGCCGCCTGCGAAGGGGCAAAGACTTCGCTGCCCCCGACCTCCGTGGCACCCCGTGGCCCTCGCAGGTCCTCCGTGTTAAAAATCTGATGCATCTGACAATAAGAGGGACACGCGAATGGACTTCGCTCGGGTCGTCATCATCGGCGGTGGTGTTGTCGGCACCAGTTGCCTCTATCATCTCTCCAAGCTGGGATGCACCGACACCATACTGCTGGAGCAAAACGAACTGACGTCAGGTTCGACCTGGCATGCGGCGGGCAACGTGCCGACGTTCTCCACCAGTTGGACTCTTCTGAAGCTGCAGCACTACTCCGCCGAACTCTACCAGCGGCTTGGCAACCAGCTCGATTACCCGATCAACTATCACGTCGTCGGCTCACTGCGTCTCGCCCACACTCAGGAGCGAATGGACGAGTTCCACCACGTCCGCGCCATGGCCCGGCTCAACGGAATGGACTACCAGATCCTTGAACCGCAAGAAATACGAACCTACCACCCATTCGTCATGTTGGACGACATCAAAGGAGCCCTCTGGGACCCGCGCGACGGCGACATCGACCCGGCGCAACTAACGCAGGCCTTCGCCAAGGGTGCGCGCGACATGGGTGCCAAAATCCGCCGATTCGAAAAAGTCGTCGGCCTCGCTGCCCAGCCGAACAGCCAATGGCACGTCATCACGGACAAAGGCGAAATCCGCACCGAGGTCATCGTCAACGCCGCCGGATACCGGGCCGGCGAGATCATGGCGCTGATCGGCCGATCATTGCCAACAGTCGCGATATCCCACCAATATCTCGTAACCGACCAGATCCCCGAGCTCGCGCAACGCAAGCAGCGCCTGCCGCTGCTGCGCGATCCCGATGTATCCTACTACATGCGCCAGGAACTCGATGGCCTGATCCTCGGTCCCTACGAGCGACAGGCCACTCCCATGTGGCTCGACCGCATCCCCGACGACTTTTCTTTCCAACTATGGAACCAGGACCTGGAACGGCTGGAACCGTATATCCAAGCTGCGATCGAGCGCGTGCCGCTGCTCGGGACGGTTGGCTTGCGTCGGGTGGTGAATGGGCCGATCCCGTACTCGCCCGACGGTAATCCTTATATCGGACCTGAACACGGTCTCAAGAATTTCTTCCACTGCAATACCTTCAGCTTCGGCATCACTCAAGCCGGCGGGGCAGGCAAGGTGCTCGCGGAATGGGTCGTCAGCGGCCGCCCCGAATGGGACCCCTGGCCGCTCGACCGCCGCCGCTACACTGCCTACGCGGATGAAGCCTATGCAACCGAGAAGGCAATTGAAGTCTATCAGAACGAATACGCCCCCTCTTTCCCTTACGAAGAACGCCCCGCCGGACGCCCCCGACGCACGTCACCACTTTACAACCACCTGAAACAGAAAGGCGCGCATTTCGGCGCCCGAGGCGGATGGGAACGCGCCACCTTCTTCGATCCAAACGGCATCGTGCGACAACCCACGCTATCGTTTCGCCGAGACTGCAACTGGATGCCCCTGGTTGCGCAGGAGGTGAAGGCGGTCCGCGAAGCTGTCGGCATCATGGACTTCCCCGGCTTCACGAAATTCGAAATATCCGGACCAAAAGCCGAATCCTGGCTCGACCGAGTAGTCTGCTCACGCCTACCCAAGCTCGGCCGGATAAGTCTCGCTTACGCTCTCACGCCCGAAGGCCGCCTCCTCAGCGAATTCACGATAACCCGCACGGCACCCGATCGCTTCTACCTGGTTGCCGCGGCCACCGCAGAATGGCACGACGACGATGTGCTGACGGACAACCTCCCCACGGACGGCTCCGTCATATTCAAGACAACGACCGAGGCCACCGGAACTCTGATCGTTGCCGGCCCAAGGTCGCGGCAGATCCTCGCACGCGTCACCAACGCCGAGCTCTCCAACACCGCATTTCCCTGGATGTCTGCCAGGCAAATCCGGGCCGGCAAGGTCGATATCCTGGCGCTCCGCATCAACTATGTCGGCGAGCTCGGCTGGGAGCTGCACGCACCGTCAGCCGTTCTGCCCGACTTGTACGAGACGCTATGGAAAGCAGGCGCCGACTACGGAATTCGTGATTTCGGCTTGTATGCCATGGACAGCCTGCGCCTCGACAAATGCTATCGCGGCTGGAAGACCGATCTCGAGACTGGCTACTCCCCACTGGAAGCCTCACTCGATCGCTTTTGCGACCTCTCAAAGCCACATTTCATCGGCCGCGAGGCACTCCTCGCCGAACACACCCGTAGCCCGGCCCGGCGATTTGTCCCGTTGACGCTCGACGACCCCGGTTCCGCCGACGCCCCATTCTGCGCCCCCGTTTACACCGACGATGAGGCGGTCGGTTTGGTCACATCAGGCGGATGGAGCCACACTCTGAACGCCAGCATCGCACTCGCCTATGTGCGGTCCGACCTCGCCATGTCCGGCACGAAACTGCAGATCGAGATCCTCGGGGAGTTGCGAACAGCAACCGTCGGGCACGAACCCCTCTACGATCCGCAAAACCTCCGCCCGCGCGGATAGCTCATCATCATGGCCGGCTTTTGTTGTTCACCCGCTTGGATCCGCCCAGATGGGGCCCTCGCCGGCTAATGAACCCGGCCGTTCTGGTGCGGGCTGTCGAGGCTGAACGCCGGAATGGCCACGTCGAAATTCTCGCCCGATGACGGCACCACCATGTGGTAGGCGCCCACCATGAATCCGGACGCCGTGTCCAGCGGCGTCCCCGAGGTGTATTCGAAGCTTTCGCCGGGCTCGAGCAACGGCTGCTCACCTACCACGCCGGCGCCGTGCACGTGTTGGGTGCGGCCATTCGCATCAGTGATCTGCCAAGTCCGGCGCATTAGCTGCACCGGCTGCCGGCCGTGATTCTCGATCTTCACCCGATAGGCCCAGACGTAACGACCCTCTTCGGGCTGCGACTGGTCCTCGAGATAGAAGGACCGTACCGAGACGCGGATGCCGCGTGTTGTCTTGATGTAATCATCGGCCATGAGATGATCGCTTCGCTTGTCTGCGGGCCTCCCTATTGTGCCGCCCAGGCGGGCGCGTGGTGCGCTGCGTCCAGTGCCTGCGCCAGATCCTGCATCAGGTCCGCCGGATGCTCCAGCCCGACTGACAGGCGGATCACGCCGTCGGTGATGCCGAGCCGGGCGCGTTCCTCGGCGCCGATGCGCATGTGCGTGGTGGTGGCCGGATGGGTCGCCAACGATTTCGAGTCGCCAAGATTGTTCGACACCGCGATCAGGCGGAGCGCGTTCAGCACCCGGAATGCGGGGGACTTGCCGCCGGCCACTTCGAACGTCACCACGGTTCCCCCGGCGCTCATCTGCGCGCGCGCCAGCGCCGATTGCGGATGGTCGGCGCGCATCGGATACCACACCCGCGTCACCGCGGGCTGCGCGGCAAGGAAATCAGCGATCTCGGCGGCAGCGCGGCAACCGGCTTCGACCCGCAGCGCGAGCGTCTCCAGCCCCTTCAGCAGCACCCATGCGTTGAATGGCGACAGCGTCGGGCCGGTGTTGCGGACGAAGGGCTGCAACGTCGTCTCGATCCATTTCTTCGCGCCGAGCACCGCGCCGCCCATCACCCGTCCCTGACCGTCGATATGCTTGGTACAGGAATAGATCACCACATCCGCGCCGAGTGCGAGCGGCTGCTGCAACAGCGGCGTGGCGAACACGTTATCGACTGCGACAATCGCGCCGGCAGCATGCGCCAGCTCGGCGACGGCCGGGAGATCGACCAGCTCCAGCATTGGATTGGATGGCGTCTCCAACAACACGAGTTGCGCCGGGCGGGACAATGCCTGCCGCCATTGATCGACATCAGCGCCATCGACGAAGTCACCGACGATGCCATAGCGCGGCAGCAGGGTGGAGACGATCCAGTGACAGCCTCCGAACAGCGCGCGCGAGGCCACCACCCGGTCGCCGGTCTTCAGGTGTGACAACAGGGCGGCGTTCACTGCGGCCATGCCGGTCGCGGTGGCGCGGCAGGCTTCGGCCCCTTCGATTGAAGCGAGACGGTCCTCCAGCATGGCGACGGTCGGGTTGGCGAAGCGTGTGTACTGATAACGATCGACCGTGCCGCTGAATGTGCCCTCGGCCTGCTCGGCGGTGTCGTAGACATAACCGGAGGTGAGGAATAACGCCTCGGCGGTCTCGCCGAACTCGCTGCGTTGTATGCCACCATGCACGAGCCTTGTGGCGGGACGAAGTTGCGCCGGATCGATGGTCATGTGTGCTGGGCCCCTCTGCGCCGTTGCGGCCCGACCGTCGGAGCAGCTTGGCCCGGCATGGGGCTGTCGCTGGCCTCTTTAGCGCGCTT
>Ga0335075_10009363_pt1 | contig 14954 bp, 15 predicted proteins | sample Lox_Sample_24_FD_206723 | JGI IMG/M metagenome (GOLD analysis project Ga0335075, IMG submission 206723) | Soil microbial communities from Loxahatchee National Wildlife Refuge, Florida, United States - Lox_Sample_2.4 | ecosystem: Environmental > Terrestrial > Soil > Wetlands | place: USA...
TGCTGGAACGAAGAATCAGGGGGCTGACGCCCCCCGCTCGCTGTCATTTTTTCTCTTTCGCGCCCTTCTTCTCGAAAATGATGACGTGCTGCCACGGCAGCGATTTGACGGTGATGACGTGCTTGAGCGGATGCGGCTCCATCTCGGCGAGGACCTGTTTTTCCGTCATTTTATGGGCCAGCAGGATCGGCACCTTCTCGTCCTCGCGGCGAAACTCGACGAACACTAGTCGGCCTCCCGGCTTCAGTGCCTTGGTCAAGGCCACCGTCATCTCGTAGGGAAAGGAGAACTCGTGATACACGTCAACCATCAGAATTAAATCGACGCCGCCGGCCGGCAGCTTAGGATCGTTTTCCGTGCCGAGGACCGGCTCGATGTTCTCGACCTTCTGCTTTTTCATGCGTTCGCGGATGATGGCGAGCATCTCTTTCTGGATGTCCACGGCCAGCACCTTGCCCTTGGGACCGACCTTCTCGGCGAGGCGAAAGCTGTGATAGCCGCTGCCGGCGCCGATGTCGGCGACGACCATGCCGGGCTTGATCTCCAGCGCTTTCAGGAGCTTTTTCGGCTGCTCTTGCTTCTCGCGCTCGGGCCGTTCCAGCCAGCCGGCGCCCTGATGCCCCATGACGTGAGCGATCTCGCGGCCCATGTAGAACTTGCCGGTTCCGCCGGGATCGGTCGGCGCGCCTACCTTATAGCGGGGACGCTTCGGCGCCGGTGCGGCCGGTGGCTCCGCCCGCAGGGTCAGAACGCACGCCATCAGGGCCATCAGCAGGCCGGCGATTCGATAGCATCGTCTCATGGGATAGCTCCTTCGCGCGTAGGTGGTGGGCTTCTCTCTATCTTGCGAGCGATCGCGATGGAGGTCAACCAGGATCGCCCGAACGAGAGAGGCGGCCCCAGACAAGGACGGAATCGATCATCTCCAGCGCGCGCTTGCCGTCGGCGTTTTCCGGGTCCAGGGTCAGAACATGGACGATCCTTTCGCGCGCTTCCTCCAATCGGCCAAGCAGGGCCAGCGCACGGCCGTGGAGATAATGCGTCCGCACCGAATCGGAGCCGCGCGCCAGGGCGGCCTCGATGTTTTGCAAGCTCTCCGCGCCCTTTTCCTGCTCGGCGAGGACCAGGGCGCGATCTTCCAGCAAGGCGATAACGTCGGCGTCCACCGTTGCCCGCTCCAGGGCCGCATCGAGGACCGCGATGGTTTCTTCCCAGCGCTCCGCGTCGATCAGGAATCGCACATAGTTTCGGGCGTGACTGAGGCGCTCCGGCTCGAGGGCGAGCGCCCGGCGATAGAGATGGTCGGCCGCCTCGCGGTCGTCAAGCCGCGCCAGCGCGTTCGCCTGATTGCCGCAAGCGACGGCGGCCAGGGGATCGTCCGGCATCAATTCCAGATAACGCCGATAAGCGGCGACCGCGTCGGCGTGGCGTTCCATTGCCTGAAGGGTGTAACCGTAGCTGACCCACAAGGAGGCGGGGCCGCCGGCGGCGAGCGCGCCTTCCAGCATCGCCGACTTGGCGAGCGAGTAGCCCAGGGAATCCAGGAACGAGCACTTGAGCGACCAGGCTTCCGCCAGCCCAGGATCACACTGGAGGGCGAGATTGAGAAGGGCCAATCCGCGCCGGATCAACCCTCGGTGAAAGGCATCGCGCGCGGCGGCGATCGGGTCCGGCGGTATCGCATCCATGCCGAGCGCGGCGAGAACTTTGCTTTTCGGAAGGCTGCAATCGGGACATACTGGGTCGCCGCTTTCGGCGGGATAGGTCGCTCCGCAGTTGAGGCACAGCGATTCGGCGGGCACCAGGGGGCCGAGCGGACAAACGTCCAGGGATTTCCGAGAGCACGGGGAGCAGAGCCAGGCCACGGCATACGTGCGCTGGTCGCCGTTGGCCGGGAACGGGCCGACGCGGTCGAGGACGCATTCCCGGCTGCACTCGCGACAGGTCAACGGATGAGCGGACATGATGCCGATCTCGACAGGTGCAAGAACGCACGCCATTGACGGATGGAGCACAGGCTTCATACTACAGAAACCGAGAACACTCAACATCGCGCGGAACCTCCGCGCTTGGCGGAGACGATCATGACCTGGATCAAAACGCTCCCCGTGGAGCAGGCCGACGAAGCGCTGCGGCGCTGCTATGAGGCCATCGCGGCTTTTTATCCGGCGGAGTATCGCGAGGAGGTCGCCGCCCTGCGCCGGCCCGACGGCGGCAGCGACAGCATTACCGCCGCTCACAGCCTCATCCCCGAAGCGATGCGGCACGCCCTGTCCACCTTCGGCGTTCTCCTCGACCCAGAGCTGCCCCTCTCGCGACGGCAACACGAAATGATTGCCTCTGTCGTCTCAGCGCAAAATCGCTGCTTCTACTGAACGGAGAGCCACACCGAGTTTCTGCGTCGCGTCAGTCTCGACGAGAAGCTCGCCGCCGCGTTGCGGCGGGACCATCGGCAAGCTCCTCATCTCTCCGAGCAGGATCGCGTGATGCTCGATTTCGTGGTGCTCATCACGAAGCAGCCCGCCGCCGCGACCGCCGACGACCTCGCGGAGCTGCGCCGCGTCGGCTTCGACGACCGCGGCATTTTGCAGATCACGCTCATCGCCGCCTGGTTCAACTACATAAACCGCGTGGCCGACGCGCTCGGCGTGGGCCGATGAGAAAAGGGTGAGTGACGGAACTTTTGTCGCGCCGGCGGGTAGAATTAGTAACGCCCTGGCGGGACGTAACCGAGTGCAAATCTCCTCCAACACCCAATAAGCACCGGGGCACAGCTTTTTTGGCCCCAGCGAATCAATCTAAGGAGAAGACGCATGTTCACTCATCTCTGGTCGCGACGCAAGGTATTGCTCACGAGCGGCCTGCTTCTCGCCGGGTTGGCTCTGTGCTGTCCGACGACCTCGGCCAACGCCGGACCGGTCAAGAAACAACCGAAGCGTGAGCCGCAGCAGGTTTCCAACGCCCAGCTGCGCGAAGGGCTGAATGTCCTGCAGGTAACGAAAAAGATGCTTCAAGCCGCCGATCACGATTACGGCGGCCATCGCGTGGCGGCCGTCAAGGCCATCGATACCGCCGAGCGTCAACTGAAGCTGGCCCTGCATTCGCAGGCCAAGAAGGCTCCCGGCGGCAAAACGTCCGGTAAGGCGAAAGGTCCCGGAGCCGGCCGCGGCAGACAACCAGAGCCGCAGAACCTCTCCAACCTCCAGCTGGCCGACGCCATCGTCATCCTGGAGCGAACGCGGATCTTCCTGCAAAAGGCGGATCACGACTACGGCGGCCATCGCGCCGCCGCTGTGCGCGACCTCGGCGGGGCCGTAAAGCAGCTCAAGACCGCTCTGCGCTTCGAGAAAAAGACGAAAGGATAAGAGAAGCTCCGAGCCTGAAGCGTAAGCGAAGAGATGCTCTTCGCTTACGCTTCAGGCTCCGTAGATCTACGCCAGCAGCTTCTTCACCACTTCGCCATGCACGTCGGTCAGCCGGAAATCGCGGCCCTGGAAGCGGAACGTCAATTTGGTGTGATCCAGTCCAAGCAGGTGCAGCACGGTGGCTTGCAGGTCGTGGACGTGAACGCGATCCAGGGCGGCGGCGAAGCCCAGCTCGTCGCTTTCGCCGAGGTTCAGGCCCGGCTTGCTGCCGCCGCCGGCCAGCCACATGGAATAGGCGTCGATGTGGTGATTGCGGCCAACGGAATCGCGCACTTCGCCCATCGGCGTCCGGCCAAACTCGCCGCCCCATATCACCAGCGTGTCGTTGAGCAGACCGCGGCGCTTCAAATCCTTGACCAGCGCCGCGGCCGGCTGATCGACTTCCCTGCAAACGCGGTCGAGTCCGGTGGTCAGGTTTTCGCTGCCGGAGCCATGATGGTCCCAATCGGTGTGATACAGCTGCACGAAGCGCACGCCGCGCTCGACGAGCCGGCGCGCCAGCAAACAATTGTTGGCGAACGACGGCTTGCCCGGCTGCGCTCCGTACATATCCAGCGTCTTTTTGTCCTCGCGCCCAAGATCGATCAGCTCCGGCGCGCTGGTCTGCATGCGGTAGGCCATCTCGTAAGAGGCGATGCGCGTGGCGATTTCCGGATCGCCGGTGTCCGTTAAGCGCGCTGAGTTCAATTCTTTCAGGGTATCGAGCACCTGGCGCTGCCGTTCCTCGCTGACGGCTTGCGGGCGAGTGAGGTTGAGAATCGGCTCGCCGCCGGAGCGGAAGGGCACGCCCTGATAGGTGGTCGGCAGAAAGCCGCTGCCCCACAGCGGATGGCCGCCGCGCGGTCCGCGCGGCCCTGATTGCAGGACCACGAAACCCGGCAGATCGTTCGCGTCGCTGCCGAGACCGTAGGTCGCCCATGCTCCCATGCTCGGCCGGCCTGCCTGCGGCGAGCCGGTGTTGAGGAAGATTTTCGCCGGCGCGTGATTGAAGACGTTGGTCGCCAGCGAGCGCACCACGGCAATGTCATCGACAATGCCGGCGAGGTGCGGCAAACACTCCGAAACCCACGTCCCTGCCTGGCCGTGCCGCGCGAACTTGCGCCGCGTGGCCAGCAAAGTCGGCTTCTTCTTGCCGAAGAAGCTGTCCATGAAGGCGAAGCGCTTGCCCTTGATGAACTCATCGGGGATGGGCTTGCCGTGCAGCGCCGCCAGCTTCGGCTTGTGATCGAACAATTCCAGCTGGCTGGGACCGCCGGCCATGAAAAGGAAGATGACGTGCTTGGCCCGCGCGGGGAAATGGCCCTTCTTCGGCGCCAGCGGATTGACCAGCGCCGGCGCCGCCCGCCCCTCGTTCAGCAGTGACGCTAAGGCGATGGAGCCGAGACCAAGGGTGCAATCGTGGAAGAAATGGCGGCGCGTTTGCGACAACAGAGAAGAAGGGGACAGCATGGCGCGGCTACTCCAGCTTCGGATTCAATATGCCTGCTTCTCTTAACCTATCCCAATCGCTCGCGATCGCAAGGACAATCGGAGCCGCGACCGTCAGGGAGCGGTTTTCGCTTTGGTTCCCAGGCTCCGCATGATCTTCGCCTCGCTCGGAGAAGGATAGTTAGTCGGCCATCCCCTTCGCCCGATTTAGCCAGTGCATCACGTTCAAAAGCAGTTGATGGTTTTGCTTCGCCTCAGGCGCGTTCATGCCCATTTTCATTTCTCGTCCCGCCCGTTGGGCGCTGAACATCGCCGCTTCGCCGAATAGCGCTACTCGGCCCTTGCCCACTTTCAGAACCGCGCCCTGACACCAGCCTTCAATGGGAACCTTCTGTATCTCGAATCCGCCTTCCGCTTTTGCTTTCCTCTCAAACAATTCGGATTTCGGACCAAATTCCAAGACTGGGAACGCGTCTTTCGGCGCTTTGAACGCCGACCCCGTGAAGGTTGCTACTTTTGTTACCTTTTCATCGTCCGACCGGCCGCGTGTTACGGCGCTTTCCTTGAGCCCGGTTCCGAGTTCAAAAGTCTCCGTACCGCCTCGCTTCCAATGCCCAGCCCTCGCGTAGCCGTTGCCGAACTCCACTCCGAAAGCCTTGCCCAGGTCGCTCGCGGCGGCGCCGAAAGGCGCGTGGTCCGCTATCAGCAATAGGGAGCCGCCCTTTTCAACCCAGCGGTGGAGGGCAGCGATCTCGTCCTTGGTGAACGCGGACGGGTTGGGGGGCGCCCACCGATCTTCATTGCTCTTGTGCAGCGCGTTGGAAATCACCAAAACATCCACGTTCTTCAAAGACTCCCTGGACAGGAGCTGGCGCATTCTGTCCACCCGGTAGCCATCGCGCCGCAGCAGCTCGGCAAAGGGTTTGTAGCGTCCCTCGGCGGTATGAAAGTTATAGTGTGCCTCGTCAATCGCGATGCGCGGCCCTTTCCCGGATTCGTAGGCCGGTCGCGGGAGGGGCGGCTTGAACTTGAGATCGGGAACCTGCTGGGCGGAGACGATGCCCGAAGCCATCAACAGGACGATAACGGGAAATAGGATTTGCTTGCTCATGTAGCCTACCCATCGTCATAAAGGAAGATTTTGTCGTCGAGCTTATATTTTACACCGCGAAATAACGGCTGCAAGGATTCCCCCAAAACGGACCCCATCGTCAGAGCTGAAACCACGGAGCTTTCGACGCGCTTGGTTGAGACGCGAGAAGCGGCGGAGCGAGGAACATGGCACAGGGTCAGGATTGTCTTGACGCCCCGGCTGCACTACGGAATAATCCGTAGGAGGGAGTTTTCTGGGAGGTGAGGCATGGCAGGACGAAAGATGTTGGCGATGACCGATCGGCAATTTGCCATCTTGCATCTGCTGTGGGAGCTTGGCCCACTGACGGTGCGTCAAGTGATGCAGCATTGGCCCGGCGGCGAACGGCAGCCGTACACGACCGTGCTGGGCATGCTGCAAACGATGGAGAAAGCCGGCCTGGTCGCGCACGAGGCCGAGGGAACGACTTATCGTTACACGGCGGCGGTGTCGCGGCAGGCGGCGCTGAGCACGTTGTTGCGCGACTTCGTGGCCCGTTTCTTTCGCGGCTCCGCTGAGGAGCTTGTGCTGGGACTGGTGGATGCCGACGAGCTGACAGCGGCGGAGCTGCGCGACATCGAGGCGAAACTGAAGCCGCCGGCTCGCAAATCCAGGAGGAAGTCGCCATGAGACAATTCATCGATACGTTCCTGGAGCCGGCGTTGTGGTTCGCGGCGAGCTGGTCGCTGCGCTGGGCGGCGCTGTTGATCGTGGTAGCCCTGATGCTGTGGATTTTTCGACCACGCCGGGCGGCGCTTCGGCAGTCGATGTTGTTGGCCGCGCTGGCCGCTGGTGTGCTTGTGCCGTTCGCTCCGCGCTGGGGCGGAGGTTGGCAGCGAACGCATCAACTTGCGAAGCCATCCATATCCCCCGCGCAATCCGTAACCCCCTCGTTCCCAAGCTCCGCTTGGGAACGCACGTCGGGAAGCTCCGCTTCCCGTCCCACGCTGGAGCCAGCCGCGAAGCAGAGCTTCGCGACCGGGCATTCCCAAGCAGAGCTTGGGAACGAGAGCGAGCCGCCGAGCGAACCTCTGGGCCGCCGCCGCCTCATCGCCCTCAGCCTCGTTTCCGGCTGGAGCTGCGCGGTGCTGTGCCTGCTGATACGCCGCCTGTGCGGATGGTTTATCCTATGGCGTCTGCGGCGCGAGTCCGTGGCGGCGACGGGAGCAACGTCGGATCTATTCGCCGCGTGCCGGGCAGAAATGCACCTCCGCGGAAGGGTACGATTGGCGGCGCATCCGCGCGTCCGCTCGCCGGTCCTGTTCGGCTTTCTTCGAACGATGATCCTCGTGCCGCCGGACTGGGCGCAACGAGCCATCGAGGCCCAGCGTGCCGGCCTGCTGCACGAGCTGGCCCACGTTCGCCGCCTCGATCACCTGCTCGCGCCACTATTGGAGATAGTGCGGATCGCTTTTTTCTTTCATCCGCTGGTCCGCTGGCTGCTCCGCCGGTTGGAATACGAACGGGAATTGCTGTGCGATGAGATGGTCGTTCGTCAGGGAGTCGATCCGCGCGACTATGCGCGATTGTTATTGGAGCTTGCCCGCTCGTCGGGGCGCTTGGCCTGGCCCGCCGTGTCGCTGCCGATGGCCCGTCGGCGAACGGTCAAGGGCCGCATTCACCATTTACTGGAGGAAGACATGGAACGCTGGATTCGACCGTTGCCCATGCGCTGGACCGTCGTGCTGGGGTCCGGCTTGCTGGCTCTGATGCTGGGGCTTGCGAGCTATCGCCTCCTGGCCGTCGAAAACGAACCGTCGAGCAAGCCGGCCGAGAAGGAGAAACCTGTATCGCCGAAGGACAAGAAACGCGCCGCGCCGGAAAAGACAGCGGTCCCGCGTTTGAAACGCGAAGAGCTGCGCTACGGCGGCAAGGACTTCAACGAGTGGCGGCACGACTTGCTGACCGAGCTTAAAGGATCGATTCGCGTCGATGGGATGAAAGCGTTCGCAGCTTTCGGGGCCAACGGCTACGGTCCCGAAGCCACGCAGGCGATTCTGGACATCATGCGCGGCTATGACACGACGTATGAGAACCCAAAAGACGACGACGGTGCGGTTGTGTCGGCCGGTTATCTGGCGATTCTGAAAATCGGAGCGGATGCCGTCCCGATTCTCACGGAGGCCGTCAAGAGCGCGAACCGCAATGTTCGTCGCTTCGCGATTCAGGCATTGGGAAGCCTGGGGAAGGATGCGCGCTCGGCCATTCCCGCGATCTTGCAAGCGATGAAGGATGGCGATGCGGACACGCAGCTTCGTGTCATTTATGCAGTGCGTAGAATTGACAAGCATGCCAAGGGCGTTGTCGCGGCCCACATGACGGTGCTCAAAGGAAAATATGAACGCAATCGGCTCCAGGCGATGTTTTCGCTCCAGCAGATCGGAGAGGAAGCTCGCCCGGCCATTCCCGCCTTGATCGCCGTGTTAAATGACAAGAGCGGGGAAGTGAGAGTAACGGCGATCAACACTTTACAGATTATCGGCGCAGGGAAAGAAGCTGTCGGTCCCGTGAGTCGCTTGCTTCGAGACAAGGACTTTCGATTTAATGTTCAACTCCAGGCTTATCGGTTCTTGCAAGGATTAGGTGCCGACGCAAAAGAAGCTGTTCCCGCGCTCATCGCGATAGTGAAAGAACCCAAAGGTGCCAATCGCGAGGCAGCTATTGAGACCTTGGGAATCATCGGGCCTGGGGCCAAGGAAGCGCTTCCCATCCTGAATGAATTGTTGCGCGATAAGAATGGCTTGCGGCGCGACGAAATCGTCGAGGCACTCAAGCGAATCGACCCCAAGGGCGATCGCTAATTCAGGCGAGCGGGGTTGCGTTAGCGCCCCGAGTACGACTCTCTCGGGGCGCTAACGCGACCCCGCTCGCCAAAATTACCTGCTATTCCGCTGGCAATCTCATCCTGCCTTCTGGACTTGCGCGGCGAAGGCCGTGGGATCGGCGATACCAAAGCCGTCCAAAGTCTCGCGGACGGTAACAAGGTGATGCTCCAACACACGGTCGCTTTCGGGAAGGGGTGGGAGCGTGATAAACGCTCCGGTTTTCTTGTGTTCGTAGTGGCGCGCGGGCGGCTTGCCCGGCACCAAGCGGCTGGTAAAGCCCAACGATCGCAACACCTTATCCAATTGACCGTAAGTCAGCTCGGTTGTGGTCACACCTCCCCTCCTTTCGCTCGTTGCAGTGCTTGCCGCTTGAGTTCGCGCCACGCGGCAACAGCTCTTGAGGTAACGGGTCGTCGCCGGGGCACACGCACGCGTACGGTTTTCGCGCCTTTCCTCGGCTGGCGAGCCCTGTCTTTTTTGAAGTAGTTTTGGACGCACATCCAATGCGCCCGCCGCTGTGAAGCGGTGAACAAAATCAGTATAACCGGCATCTCCTCAAGCATCCACAGATTGTAATCTCGTATGTCCAGGTCGAAAACGTAATCGACGCCAACCGTTTCCTGGGTTTCGCTTGCCTTGATTTGTACATAAACGGAGCCTGGCTCCAAGTAACCGCGTTCGTCGTACGTAAACACAACCAGATCGTAGCCGTAATCCGGCGTCAGCCGCTGGGCGGTGTGGCCCGCATCGACGATGAATCGCTCGACGTGGTTGACGCTTTGGTCGGCGATGACGTGCTGCCGGGTACGCTGTTTGCGTGGGGTGACTTTTTGCGTTGCCATACACGATTCCATCCGTTTGAGCGGCGCTATTCCCTCGTGATGAACTCATCGAGATTCAGCAGCACGCGGGCCACGCTGGTCCAGGCATCGAGCGGTTTCGTACCTTGCTGTCGCTGAAGCAAGCGTTCGATCACCTGACTTTCCCGTTGGCTCGGATACCGGCCGAGGCAGAGGCGGAAGGCATATCCGATACGTTGGCGATCCTCACCCTTGCCTTCTCGCAGGATGCGGCCCGCCAGCGCCCGCGCGAACTCGTAGAAACCCTGATCGTTCAACAATGTGAGAGCTTGTAGAGGCGTATTGGAGCGATTGCGGCGCGTGCAGGTGGACAGCGCCTCCGGAGCGTCGAACACGGTCAGATCGGGATGCGGCGCCGAACGCCAGAAGAACGTGTACAAACCGCGGCGATAGCGATCGGCTCCGCTGTTCGCCTCCCAGGTGCGCGGCACCTGCGTGAAGGCGTACACGCCTTTCGGCTGCGGCGGATAGACGCTCGGCCCGCCGACGGTGCGCGTCAGCAGGCCGCTCGCCGCCAAGGCCACGTCGCGCACCACCTCGGCGTCGAGACGCAGGCGGTTCTGCCGCGCCAGTAGGCGATTGCGAGCGTCGATTTTCGCCAGCTCCGGCCGGTGACGCGAGGATTGTCGATACGTGGCCGAGGTGACGATCAGCCGGTGCATCGCTTTCATGCTCCAGCCGCGATCCATAAGCTCGGACGCCAGCCAATCGAGCAGCTCGGGGTGCGACGGCGGCGTTCCCTGCGTGCCGAAGTCGTTTTCCGTCTCGACGATGCCGAGGCCGAAATACTGCTGCCAGAAGCGATTCACCGTCACCCGCGCCGTCAGCGGATTGCGGCGATCGACCAGCCAACGGGCAAAGTCCAGGCGCGTCGGGCGGTCCTTCTTCGTCAGTGTCGGCAGCACCTGCGGTACGTCCGGAGTGACCACCGCCCCTTTGCGCAGGAAATCGCCGCTCAGGTGAATGTGCGTGACGCGCGGCGTCTTGCGCTCTTTCAGTACCAGCGTCGTCGGAATGACGGGCATTTCTTTCTGGAGTGCGGCGATCTTCTTTTCCAGTATTTTGCGCGTCATCATCGCCTGGACGTGGGCGGCGGCAAGGTAGTTGAGCGGCTGGCCCAGTCCGCCGACGGCGTGCCGCACCTGCTCGAAATTGCGATACGCGGTAAGGACCGCCTGTTCCTGACGGAAATTACGGCCGTTCGGCGCGATGGCGAGGATGGTTTGCAGCTTCGCCGGCAGCATCGCGCGCGATTCCGGGCTTAGGCTGCCCTCCCACATGGCCACGCGCTGCGGCGTTGCCGTGTCCAGCGTTTTCAGATGCTTCTCCAGCTCGGCAATGCGCGTGCGGACCTCTCGGCGTTTGCGAAGCTGCTCCGGCGTCGGCAGCTCCAGCTTCGGCTCGTCGCAGCTGTTGAAAAAGGCGAACAGCTGATAATAGTCGCGCTGCGTGAGCGGGTCGAACTTGTGATTGTGGCACTGGCAGCAGCCGACGGTCAGGCCGAGAAACACCGTGCCGGTCGTGTTGGTGCGATCGATGATCGCCTCGACGCGGAACTGTTCCTGATCGATGCCGCCTTCCTCGTTTTTCTGCGTGTTGCGGTGGAAGCCGGTGGCGATGCGCTGATCGAGCGTGGCACCAGGCAGCAGATCGCCGGCCAGCTGTTCGATGACGAAGCGATCGAACGGCTTGTCGTTGTTGAAGGCGTCGAGGATCCAATCGCGGTATTTCCAGATGGAGCGCGGCGAATCGATGCTGTAGCCGTTGGAGTCGGCGTAGCGCGCCAGGTCGAGCCAGTGCCGGCCCCAGCGCTCGCCATAATGCGGCGAGGCCAGCAAGCGATCGACAACCCGCTCGTAGGCAGCGGCGCTTTTGTCACTCAGGAAATCGTCAATCTCTTTTGGAGAAGGCGGCAAGCCGGTGAGATCGAGGGCGAGGCGGCGCAGCAGTGTGACGCGATCCGCCTCCGGCGCCGGCGCGATGCCGTGTTTCTCCAGGCGGGAGAGGATGAAGCGATCGATGGCATTGCGACACCAGCTGGCATTCTTGACGTTCGGCTCCGTGGGCCGCCGGATTGGCTGGAAGGCCCAGTGCGTGGTTGCTCGGGGTGCGGACGCAGCCCCGCTCGCCGTCTCCTGGGCGGGGATGGCGGCGCCGCCATCGATCCAGGCACGCAGCAGCGTTATCTCACGCATGCTGAGACGCGGCCCCTTCGGCGGCATGGCATGCACGTCGTCGTTGCCGCCGCTGACGGCGATGATAAGCCGGCTGGAGCCGCTCTTGCCGGGCTCAAGGGCGGGACCGGAATTGCCGCCGCGACGAGCCGCGCGGACGCTATCGAGCCGCAAGCTGGAACGCTGCTTTTTGGCACCGTGGCAGGACGTGCAGTGCTTGCTCAGGATCGGCTGGATGTCGCGGCCATAATCGATTGGCTTGGCGGCAGCGAGAAGGCCAGGAGCAACGGCGGACAAACACACGATCAGGTAGGCTCTCATGCGTTCGCTCGGCAGGGATGGCGGGGATACGGTCGAGGGGGAGAGTATTCCCCCTTCCCAGGGCGGTAGGGTACACTATCACCATACCGGATGGGACGGGGAGAGCAAGCAAAAAGCTGTGGACCTCACGAGAACGGCAATGATCTGCATTTCCATCGCTCAGGAATCGCGCCGTTTCGCCCTGGCGGACATGCTCAACGCCTCGCGTCAATGCGACTTGCTGGAGGTGCGGCTCGATCGCTTCGGCAAGGCGCCGGAGGTCGGCGAGATGCTGGCCGTCAAACCGAAGCCGGTCATCTTCAGCTGCCGCCGGCCGCGCGACGGCGGACAGTGGGACGGCAGCGAGGAGGAGCGCCTCGCCATCCTGCGGCAGTGCATCATCTGCAAGGCCGACTATGTCGAGATCGAGCTGGATGTCGCCGATCAGATCCGCCCGTTTCCGCCGGCCAAGCGCGTCATCGCCTACACCAATCGCCAGGAGACGCCGGCCAACATCGCCGAGATTTACGCCCAGGCCCAGAGCAAAAAGCCCGATGTCATCAAGCTGACGACGCTGGCACGGACGCCGGAGGAAGCCTGGCCGCTGGTGCAGATCCTGGCGCGCGCGCCGGTGCCCACCGTTGTCGTCGGACTCGGCAAGCCCGGCGTCATGCTCAGCGTGCTCGGCGCCAAGATCGGCGCGCCGTGGACGTATGCCGCCCTGGAACGCGGCATGGAGGCCCATCCCGATCAGCCGACGGTCAGCGATCTGGAAAATGTCTATCACTATCGCGCGATCCATCGTTCGACGCGTCTGATCGGCGTCACCGGCTTCGGCGAGCGCGAGCGGGCGACCGTCGCCGCTCTGAATGCCGCCTTCGCGTATTTGCAGCTGCCGGCGCGGTGTCTGCCGCTGGGCGTCGGCAACGTGCGGCTGTTCGGCAAGGTGATCGAGGCGGTGAAATTGGCCGCCGCCGTGATCGATGACGAGCATCGCCGGGCCATCCTGCAAATCGTCGCCGAGCGTGAGCCGTCGGCGGCGCGGACAGGAGAAGCCGACCTCATCCTGTACCGCGACAACAAGTGGCACGCCGCCGACACGCGGATCCAGGCCACGGTCAACGCCCTGGAGGCGGCCATGAAGGCGCGTTCCGGGACCGAGCATCCGCTCGCCGGCCGAATGGTCCTGCTGGCCGGCGTCAACGAACGGACACGGATAATGGGCCGTGAGCTGGCCAAGCACGGCAGCGTCCTCATCGTCGCCTCCCGCGACCGCGACGCCGCCCAGCAGCTCGCCCAGCAGCTGAAGTGTCGGTTCGTGCCGTTCGAGGCGCTGTACTCGACCATGCACGATGTGCTGATCGTGTGCGAGGAGAGCAATATCCACCCCGGTTATCTCAAACCCGGCATGACGGTGCTGGATCTCACGGCCCCGCTCGCGTCGTCTCCGCTTCTGCGCGATGCACAGGCGCGCGGCTGCGCCGTGGTGACGCCGCGGCAATTGTGGCTGGCGCAAACGGCGTTGCAGGCCCATCTGCTGACGAGCAAGGACGTGCCGCGTCAAGTGCTGGCGGAGGCCGCGTCGTGGCTGACGGAAGAAGAATAAAAGGAGAATCAAAACGTAGTGGAACCCCCAAACGCCGTCGGATAGGATCGTTGAGATGAGGAACGCCAAGCGACACGTCTCATCGGGAGTAGCATCATGTCCGAGCGATTTCGAAACGACCTCCCCAACTTGCGTGCGCCGGATTATGTGGGACTCTTTCAGCCGCTGCCGGGCTGGCTGGCCGATCGTCTGCTCAAGCCCGACGAGAAAGTCATGTGGGTGCGAGGCCCGTGGCTCAATCCCTTTTGGGAACGTTACGTCACGCACCCCTTGCTGTTTCTTCTCTCCCTCGCCATCGGTGCGGGGAGCATCGCACTCGGCTGGCTCGGCTCCGGTGGTTCCGCGCAGGTTGTGGTGCCGCTGGCCTTCCTCGCGGCGCTTCTGGTCATCGCGTCCATCATCGTCCTCGGCATCGCCAACGGCTACTTCACGCGCCTGGTGGTGACGAGCAGCCGCCTCGTCATTCTCCAGGGCTACGAGACCGTCCGCAGCTGGAGCATTGACGATCTGCCGCGCTCCATGCTCCGCTACGGACCTCGTGGCGAGAATGAGAATCCGTGTATCGATCTCGATGCGGTGAAAACGCTGCTCGGCCGCTCCTCGGATCAATTCACCAGCTCGAAAACGATCCTCTCTTTCGGCAAGCAGCTCGAGCGCATCCAGAAGCGCGACCGGGACCGCGGCTAAAACGCGCCTAAATCGCCGATCGCCTCTTGACACGCCCTTCACACGCCACTAATTTAACACTCTTCGACTGGAAATGGATGAAAAGGATGGCAGCGTAACGATGTGAGGAGTCAGCGGTGGCGGGTCAGAACCTGGCAAGCGAACGCATCCGCATTCGGATGGAAGCCTACGATCACGAGGTGCTTGATCGCACCGCCGCGGAGATCGTCGAGACAGCGGAAAAGACCGGCGCCATGGTGAATGGCCCCATTCCCCTGCCGACCCGCATCGAACGCTACACCGTGCTGCGGAGCCCCCATATTGATCGCAAGTCGCGCGAACAGTTCGAGATTCGCACGCACAAGCGATTGATCGACATCTTGCAGCCGACGGGCAAGACCATCGAAGCGCTCAACAAGGGTCTCAGCCTTCCTCCCGGCGTGGACATCAAAATCCGCGTCCTGGCGGGGGCAGCTTCCTAACAATGTCGCCGCTTGCGGCTTAGCGACTCTCACGCTAAGCCGCAAGCGGCGACAAT
>Ga0335075_10009364_pt1 | contig 14953 bp, 12 predicted proteins | sample Lox_Sample_24_FD_206723 | JGI IMG/M metagenome (GOLD analysis project Ga0335075, IMG submission 206723) | Soil microbial communities from Loxahatchee National Wildlife Refuge, Florida, United States - Lox_Sample_2.4 | ecosystem: Environmental > Terrestrial > Soil > Wetlands | place: USA...
AGACCGGGCCGCTGCGTCAGGTCAAGCTGCGCGGACTGGAGAAGGTGGACTGGCTGTTCGTCTTCAGCTGCGCCGCGCACAACCTGCTGCGCCTGCCCCGGCTGATGGCCCAGCCACCGGGAAGACTCACCGAGCAGTGTGCCTGAATCGCGGTTGCGGACCCCCGGACCCTCTCCGGCACCCGCAAACCCCCGATGAACACTGATCCGACGCACCATCCAGACGGATTTCCAACTTCGCAGGAACGCAAATCTCCAGTGAATCCGCTGCGCCCCGGCGAATTTCAACAAACTCCTAAAGGACACGACCTCTTTCTTGGAACCCAAACTCTACCCCACGAGCTGCTGTTTGAAATCGGCCTGAACGCGATCGAGGACCTATATTATCGGGAGGCGGTTTCGTCGTTCGCTTCGAGCTTGGAGCGCTTCCTTGAGTTCGCCGTTCACGTGCTGTCGAATGCGCATGGTGCCGGCGAACCCGCACTCGTCGCCTCATGGAAGAAGGTGTCAAGCCAGTCCGAAAGGCAGCTTGGAGCTTACATCTTTCTGTATCTGGTCTCGTTTGGAGAACCGGCAAGCCTGCTCAACAACAAGATGACCGAGCTTCGAAACGACGTGGTCCACAAGGGAAGACTACCGGACAAATCAGAAGCAATCGCATTCGGAGATGCGGTGTACAAACTGATCCAGGATTGTGTGCAGAAACTGCGAATACGATATCTGGAGCACGTCAACAAGATGCTGAGCGAGCATGTGAATGGCATCGCAAGAAAGATGGGCTCCCGCTATCCCCGGTCGTTTCAAGTCACTTCGACCGCCCTGAATATAATTCAAGACAATTTAAGAGGGTATCGATCGTTCGAACAAATCCTGCTGGAACACGGAATTAGCCTTGCGACCTCGGAAGATTAACGGAGCGTCTTAACACCCGGCTCTGGCGTACTGCGGCTTGCGGAGCGAGGCGCACACTGCCGGGCTTCAGCCCCTGCGCTTTGTATCAGGGCACGACTTCAGTCGTGCCGTAGAGCACCCTAAAAACTCCGGGCTTTAGCCCCTGTGCTTTCCTCTGCACTGAAAAACGCCCCCAAAAATCTCTTCGTTAATCCACCGCCAAGAACCCGGCTTCAGCCCCTGCGCTTTGTATCAGGGCACGACTTCAGTCGTGCCGTACCCCTGTGCCTTCCTCTTCCTCAACGCCTCAAAACACCAAGGGTATTCTTCCCCCAACCCCGCCATCACCGGATTCTGCGCAATATATTCTCGATGCTTCCGAAAACTCTCCTCGTCGTTCACCCGCACCTCTGAAAATCCCCGCTGCCACACCTCGCCCGCGTACCCCAATTCCTTCTTCACCCGATACGAAAACCCACCCTTGATGAACTGCACCGCCTTCTCAATCGACAAATCCCGTTTACGGTCACCAGCAGATGAACATGATCCGGCATCACCACGAAATCGTGAATCTGAAATCTGCGCGCGTTCGACCGCAGCACATCGACGAATAACTCCGCATTCCGATCCACCTGAAACACGCGCCGTCCTGCATACGTCCTCGTGGTCACAAAGAACGTGCGTCGCGAGTCCAACGCCGCTTGCGGTTCCGCATTCCGGTCCGGTATCGCCATCACAGGGGCTAAAGCCCTGCTCTTTTTTTAACGCTAAACGGCACGACTCAAGTCGTGCCCTGATTTTAAGGTTGGTGTGTAAGTGTTTTAAGGTGAGCGGATAAGAACCTGCCGAAGAAATTTTGTGCGTTTTTTGTGCGGCCAATCATCGCCACGGCCGTTTTCGCTACACCTGAAACTTCCGTAAGGCCGGTCGTCCGGCCAGAATTCCGTTGCAGACCAGAGTCACTGTGGATTTGGCTTCATGCTGTCGAGCGCCCTGATCGCCCAATTTCGAGTATCACTAACCTCATCTTCGGGACCGGAAATCGTCGCGTAAACCGTGAGGCTGGGCCACACGAAGTATGCGTGAATCCACAGCAGCCCTTCCGAATCGACTGTCTCAGCGATAGCCTGTTCTGCTCCATTAGAGATGAGAGGTCTGCGGTCCCACATCTTCCAGCGGCCGGAGGATTTTGCGATCCGCTCCTGCATTCGTTGCTTCGCGGGTATTGGGCTTCCTTCGGGTTTGGCATAGCTCGAAAGCTGAAGAAGGAGAGCCCCACCATCTAACCAGTAGCTGGCAACCTGCTCGTCTGCCTGATGTACGACAGCGTCGGGCAGGACAATGTCAAAGCTCGGAAACGGTTGAACTCGGCTCATGGTTGCAGTCATTCTAGAAGGCCGACCGTTCGTTCCGGGCTTAATGTCGGCATCTCGGACGTTTCTGTCTGTCAGTACGGCACCGTTCGTTGCCGAGATTTGTGCGTTTTTGCGCGGCCAACCTGCTAGTTGTGGCAATTCTGGCAATCTAGGCAATTGGAGAATCAGTAAGTTATTTGTTTCCAATGGGCGCTTGGGTCGTGCCCTGATACAAAGCGCCACACCAAAGTTACCGATCGAATCCCGGCCATCGCCCGAATTCAGCACCGGGGTCCCCATCGCGCCTGCGCGAGTGGGATGGAAGCGTCGGCATCCTGGCGGACCCGGCTCTGCCGGTCCGCCGCCGACACGAGCCCGTATTGATTCTCAAACTTAATCACCCCGGGGGTACCCCCCACTGTCTACTGGGGACTCGGGACTGGCGACTCTCTTCTACACTGATCCCATGCCTGCTCTTCCTCCGGACCCGGCCTCGCCCCGCACCGGAATCCCCGGCGAGCCGCTTTCGCACGATGAAGTGCTCACCATCCGCACCTCGGAGCGCGACTGGCTCCCGCGCCTCACCCAGGCCTATCGCCGGCACGCCGAGGTCGACCTCATCGATGACGCCGGCGCCGGCATCGACCCCGCCAGCCAGTCTCTGCTCCAGATGGGCGTCGCCGGCCGCCTCACCCGCCGCGAGTGGACCGCCGTCGCCATCGCATCCGGCATGACCCTCTTCGGCGCCGGCCTGGTCATCGCTGCCATCCTCGATCCCGACCCAACCAGCAAGCTCGGCCTCCTCGTCGGCAGCGGCGCTCTGCTCGCCCTCACCGGAGGCTTCCAGACCATCCGCCTGCTCACCCGCCAGAAGCCGCCGTCGATCACCATCTCCGCCAGCGGCATCCACATCGACTGGCGCTGAGGCACGCGCCCCCCCGCGAAGCGCCGGCCATGGCCTCAACCGGTCATGTCCGCCGCGCCGGATGTGGTCATGGCGCCCTCGCCACCGTGAGCGCAGAATGGTAGGCCCGATGACGATCCTCGTCGCCCCGTTCCCGGTCGGCCTCGCCGCGTTGGTCACGCTCTTTCATCAGCCGCCGATCGTCCTCGCCACCTACTCCGCCGGCATCGTGATCCTGATCCTCGGCTTCATCCGTGCGTTCCGCGTCGACATGCCGCGCGCCCGCGGCCTCGACCGTGCCGTCTGCCTGGGCCCGGTGCTCTACGCCGCGCCTCTTGCCGTCTTTTCCGCCGAGCACTTCACCGCTACGCGCAACATCGCGAGCCTCATCCCAGGCTGGATCCCCTGGCACATTTTCTGGGCGCTCTTCGTCGGCGTAGCGCTGATCTCCGCAGCTCTCAGCTTCGCCGTGCACCGCGTCACCGGCCTCGCCGCTGCGCTTCTCGGAATCATGTTCTTCCTGTTTGTGGTGCTCATGGACGTGGAGGGCCTCGCGCGCCATCTCCACAACAGATTTGTCCAGGCGCTCACGCTGCGCGAGCTCACATTCAGCGCGTGCGCCTTCGGTCTGGCCGCCACCCTCGCCCACGACCGCTGGCGCCCCACCGCCGTGCGCATTGCCGTTGCCGCGCGCTACGTGGTCGGCTTCACCTTCGTCTTCTATGGCGTCGAGCACTTCCTGCACCCCGGCTACGCTCCGGTCATCCCGCTGGAGCTGCAGCTGCCCGCCTACATCCCCTTCCATTGGCTCTGGGCCTATGGACTGGGCGTCCTGGAGGTGGCCGGAGGGCTGGCGATGCTCGCCAACTGGCATGCCCGCACCGCCGCCACGAGCCTCGGCATCGCGGCCTGCTTCGTGACGCTGGTCGTCTACGGGCCGATTCTCGCCGTGCATCCCGCCGACGTCGATGTGGCCCTGAACTACTTTGCCGACACGCTGTGCTTCGGCGGCGCGGTGCTGTGCCTGGCGGCCTCCATTCCTCCCGCATATCGGGCACGGTTGGCCGTCGCCATACCGGCGGCATCCTCCACGGCGAGCGTATAAGGAAACGCCGGGCCCGAGCCTACTTTTGCCCGCTTCCCCGCTATTACCTCGGCCGGTACTCGGTGTTGTGCGTCACAACACGCCTCGCGCGCCGCGCCGTATCATGATTTCTATCTGATCGCAGCCGCTCAGCATTTCTTCCCCTGGGAGGTATCTATGCTCGGCCAGGGCACTGCTCCGGGATCGCACCACAATGGTTGCGCTGACGCCCGGATCGCCGCCAAACAGCAGGCGCTTCGCGACATCTCTGACTGGCTGGAAAAGCTCCCCGCACCCTCCGAGGATCTCTTCTCCACCGTCGTCCTCACCTTTACCTTCGAGCCCTGCACAGACGGCATGGACCGCACCGGCGCTTATAAGAGATCGCAGTGTCACTGGCAGGCCAGCGTGACGGAAACCGCTGCGCCGATAGCCCCGCCTGAAAACAAGACCACGGCCTTCGGGCCCTCCTCGCGCTTCACGCTGCTCCCCGACCAGTATTACGAGGCTTCCGGTTCAGCCCGCGGCGAGAGCACCTTTGGCCAGAAGCAGGCCAACTCGATCGCGCAGCGCAAAGCGCGCCGCGAGGCAGAGGAATCCGCCGCCAAAGCCGGCCTGTGCGACGACCAGGGCCATGCCATGCGCGTGGCTATCAGCTTTTCGCCGCCGCAGCCGGCGCTGATGGGCGGCGGGCGTTACGGCATCGGCGACTTCGAGGCCGTCTGCGACTGGGTCCTGATCGTGGAAAGCGTCAGTCTGGAACTGCTGAACCTGCCCGCGCCGGCGGTCCCGGCCTCGGTGCCTCTCGAGCCCTGAAGCTCGCGCGGCTTATCGCGAACCAGGCGCCGTCGCCCTACTGCACTGTCTGCACCGCATCCGGGAAAAGATTCGCCAGCGGCGCGTTCTGCTCGAGCTCCGGATGCGGCAGCGGCTTGCGCGGCAGCATCTGGTCGCGCATCGCCGCGTTGTAGACGAAGATCGCTTCTACTGTCGCCGCCTGCTTCAAATCCGCCGGCTGAATCTCTTCATAAACGTCCATGTTGGAGTGATGCACGCGCGTCTCGTAGTCCAGCGGATCCTGGATGAACTGGAAGCCCGGGATGCCGACGGCGTCGAACGACAGGTGGTCGGTGCCACCAGTATTGCGCATAGTCAGCGTGGTCACACCCAGGTCCTTCAGCGGTGCAATCCACTGCGCAAAGATCGGCGCCAGCCCGGCGTTCCCCTGCAGATAAACGCCGCGGATCTTGCCCGACCCGTTGTCGAGGTTGAAGTACGCCGAGATCAGCCGCTGCTCCGGCTTCAGCTGCAGCGGTCCGGCGGCGCGCCGCATGAACTCCGGCAGCGCCAGCTGATCGGGCGCCGTCGAAAGCGGCGCCGATCCGAAGTGGTCGCGCACATAGCCGCGTGAACCGAACAAGCCCTCCTCTTCGCCGCTCCACAGCGCGATGCGGATGGTGCGCCGCGGCTGCACGTGCAGCGCGTTCAGGATGCGCATCACTTCCATCGCCACCACCGCACCTGCGCCGTTATCGGTGGCGCCCGTCCCGGCGATCCAGCTGTCGAGGTGTCCGCCGACCATCACTACCTGGTCTTTCAGCTGTGGGTCGGTCCCGGGAATCTCAGCGACCGTGTCGTAACCATGTTCGTTGTCGCCGGTGAATTTGGTTTCCACGTCCATCTGAATCTGCACCGGAACGTGCGCATCGAGCAGACGCGCCACGCGTCCGTAATTCTCGATGGCCGCCACGACGACCGGGACTTTTACCTCATGTCCGCGAATATACGGGGTGCGCCCCAGCGCCGCGCCGTTGTCGTCGAAGATCGTGCCGCCCGAGCCGCCGCCGTCGCGCCCATCGCGGCTGGGCACGATCACCCCGGCCACTTTCTCTTCGTACAGGAACTCTGCGATCTTATCCGTGAGCCTCCGGCGCTGCATGTAGGCCCGCAGCCGCTGCTGCATCTCCGGCGTCATGCCGCCGTTGCCGGTCACCGGATATTCCGCCATGTCCGCGAGCTGCTGATCCGTATACCGCACCAGGAAGGGCTGATCCACCGGGGGCACCGGACGCATTTCGCCCAGCAGCACCACCTTGCCGGCCAGCTTGCCCTGGTACTTCGCAAAGTCCGCGTCGTCCTGGATGTTCACCAGGACCGCGTCGCCGGTCACCGGTCCGTTGGTCGCGGGCGACCACGGCGTGGCCTGGGCGATAAAGACCGCTGTATCCGGCGACACCATGCGCACCCAGGTGTTCAGCTGCTGCCAGCCCATGCCAAACTCGCCCCAGTCTTCCAGGTGCGCGTTCGTGCAGCCCATCGCCGTGAGCTGATCGCGCGTCCACGCATTCGCCTTCGCCATGTTGGGCGAGCCGGTCAGACGCGGCCCGATATCGTCGGCCAGCGCCGAGGCGTAATCCATCACGTGCGAGTGCTCGAGGCCCTCCTGGCGGATGCGCTCGTACATCACCAGGTCCAGCTTCTCCACCGCGGGCTGCGGCTCGCTCCACGGTCCTGCGTCGGGATTTGCAGCAGCAGCGGCGGCCGGCGGCGGCGCAGCTTCAGCCTTCTTGTGCTTCTGCGCGGCGAATAACGGAAGTGCGGCCAACAGGAACAGCGCAATCGTACGGCTGCAGCGTGCGAGCATCGTGGGAGTTCCTCCGGTGAATTCAGGGAAACCGGAAGCATACCACGCTCCATCGGCAGCAGGAAAAGTGGATTGCAGACTGTGGCCGGTTTACAGAACGGCCTTCGCTTCCCGCTCGTCGGCCGCGCCGGTTTCTCCCGTTGTCTCAACGCCGGCCAGAGGAAAGAAGACGCTGAACACGGTTCCCGTCGCCGAACCGGCGGCGCGGCTGCGAATCTGCACCCGCCCGCCATGCTTGCGGATGATCTGTTCGCTCACCCACAGGCCAAGGCCGGTGCCGGTCGCCTCTTTGGTCGTGAAGAAAGGCTCGAAGATGTGCTTGCGCGCTTCCGCGGTGATGCCGCAGCCGGTATCGGCAACGGTTACGCGCACTCCCGGCAGATCGCGGCCATGATTCAGCGCCGTGGCCCGCACCAGCAGCCGTCCCCCCTCCGGCGTCATGGCGTCCAGCGCGTTGGTAATCAGGTTGGCGAAGAGCTGGCGCAGCTCGCCGGCGAAGCAGAATAACGGCAGATCGCCAGGGTAATCGCGCTCCAGTTCGGCGGGCAGCGCCTGAATGCGCCCCAGATGCAGGGTGAGGACCGAATCCAGCAGCTCCGAAACATTGGCAACCGCGGGCAGCGTCGACTGCCGGTAGAAGCGCAGGGTCTGCTGCGCGATCTCCGAGACGCGCGCCACTTCCTGCTGCGCCTGGTCCGCAAAGCGCGACGTGGATGGCGAGAGCTCCTCCTGCCGGATGAGATAGAGCAGGTTGGTGACCGCTTCGAGCGGATTGTTGATCTCGTGCGCGATGGAAGCTGCCAGACGCCCCGCGGCGGCCAGCTTCTCCGTGCGCCGCAGCGCTTCTTCGGCGCGCTTCTGCTCGGTCGTATCGACCAGAATGGCGCCGACCCACCGGGTTGTGTCCGGATCGGTGCGCACCGGATAAAGATGGGCCAGCCAGCTGCGCGGCCTTCCCGCTGCATCCCATGCCAGGTCCAGATTGCGAATCGGCCGTCCCGTTTCGAATACCGACTCCAGGCCGTGCTCCAGCTTCTGCGCCGGGGCCGGCGGCAGCACCGCGTCCACTCCGCGTCCCAGATGCAGCGCGAGCGAAATGCCGTTCATCTCGGCGAGGTACTGGTTGACGCGCACGAAGCGGTATTTGCGATCGAAAAACGCAAAGCCGATGGGGGCATTTGCCAGCATGGAATCCAGCAGTGCCAGGGTTTCGTTCAGCCCGGCGCGCTGCTCCTGCATCGCCGCCACCATGCGATTGAAGGCGATGGTCAGGTCCGCGGCCTCGTTGGCCGACTTCACCGGCAGCGGAAACGCACCCGCATCCTCAGGATCCTGGATCAGGCGCCGCGTGGCGCGGGTCAGCGAGCCCAGTTGCCGGGTGATGGACTTTGCCACCACGGCGGCAATCCCCGTGCACCCGGCCAGTACAAACAGCGCCCACAATGCCGTGATGCGCAGCAGCGAATTCAGATCCTGCTTGTCCTGGCTCTCATTCGGATAAATCCACACCAGGCCCTGGATCCGGCCCTTCGAGACGATCGGGGCCACGGCTTCCCACTCGCTCGGCGACGTGGAGAAGATCTTTGGCCCGGTCAGATTGCGCAGATAGGTCTTCTCGCGCGCGGTCAGCGTCAGCTTGCCCAGCGCCGTAGGATCGTTGCTGGCCAGCGTGCGGCCCTGCATATCCGTCACCTGGGCGGCGCTCACGCTGGGCGCCTGCGCCGCGCTCAGAACCACGCCCTGCAACGCCTGGGGCCCGTCCTGGAACACCAGGCCCCCCTCGGCCGCCACCAGGTCGGCCTGATACTCCAGCCGCTGACGCAGATGCCGCGTCAGCTCCGCCCGCTGCTGATGCACCAGGAGCAGTGTGTAGATGCCGACCACGATGATCTCGAAAAGGATCAGCGCGGCCATCAGCTGGCCGAAAATCGTGCGTGGTCCGCGAAGCGACATAACTGCAAATGTGCCCGTTGCGGCGAGTCGGCGCCGCGCCGGCTACTGTCTTCTCATGGTTCCGCCAGAGCCTGCACTCCGGCCAGTTCTCCTGCGGGCAGTCGCAGTCTTTGTTTCAGATCTTCTGCAATCTGGCGGCCATGGAATCGGCCGTTCTCGATGAAGATCTCGTTGGTGCGCTCGCCGGCGATGATGACCCCGGCAAGGTATATGCCTGCAACATTGCTTTCGAGGCTCTTCGGATCGCACGACGGGCAGCGGTCCTCGCCCTCGATACGAACTCCCAGCGACTCCAGAAAGGTGAAGTCGGGACGATAGCCGGTCATCGCCAGTACGAAATCGTTGCGGATGGTCAGCGTTCCCTCCGGCGTCTCCAGCGTCGCCGTGTCCGGGTCGATGCGGGTGACGCAGGTGTTGAAGTGCGCACGGATCTCACCGTTTTTGATGCGGTTCTCGATGTCCGGGAGGATCCAGTACTTCACATGCCGATGCATGCGCGAACCGCGGTGCACCAGGGTCACCCGCGCGCCATGCCGCCACAGCTCCAGCGCCGCGATCGCCGCCGAATTCTTGCCCCCAATTACGAGCACGTCCGTTCCCGTGTACGGATGCGGATCGTCGTAATAGTGCTCCACCTTGGGCAGCTCTTCGCCGGGGATGTTCATCAGGTTCGGCAGGTCGTAGTAGCCGGTCGCTACCACCACCTTCCGGGCGCGATACACATTCGCACGCTGGAACCGGTCGCGGGTATGAACCTCGAAGTCCAGATCCCTGCCCTTCACGCGCTCCACCGTCTGATACGCGCGCACGTCGAGCCGATAATGCTCGGAAACTTTGCGATAATACTCCAACGCCTCGTTGCGCGTGGGCTTGGCGTTGGGGCTGGGGAAGGGGATGTCGCCGATCTCGAGCAGCTCTGACGTCGTGAAAAACGTCATGTGCGAGGGATAGTGGAAGAGCGAGTTGCACAGGCAACCCTTGTCGACCAGGGCAGAGCGAAACCCGGCGCGCTGTGCCTCGATGGCGCACGCCATGCCGGTGGGTCCGGCGCCAATCACCAGGACGTCGAAGGTCTCCGCTTCCATCCTTCTAGCTTAGACGATGGACCATCGCGAACGCCGGGTCGAATCCGGGCGGAAGCCGAAAGATAAGCCAGGGTTCACAAGCGGATACCGGGGAACATTTCCGCCCGTCGGCCCTGTGCACAGGCTTCCGGCGCCGGCCGGCGGAGGCCGAACCCATGGATTGCATACCGGATGTGCGTTCCGCTATGCTGCGGCAACTCTTTCCCCCGCATTGCAGGGAGGCCGAATGCAACGGCGTTCGTTTTTGCAGGCTGCGGCTGCAGCGCTGCCTGCGCTGGGACTGCACGATGTTCTTGCCGCGGAGGCGCATGGCCAGGCGGCTGCCACACCCTCGCCGGCTGCCCTCCACGTGGTGGGCAACGGTGAGGATCGCTTCGGACAGCCGCACTCGCTCGGCTTCAGCACCGTCTCGTTCAAAGTGGGAACGGCGGAGACCGGCGGCGGGCTCTTCATCATGGAGCACACGCACCTGATGCCGGGCGGCCCGCCCCTGCATCTGCACTGGAGCCAGGAGGAGTGGTTCTGCGTGATTGAAGGCAAGGTTGCCTTTCAGGTGGGCGAGCAGCGGGTTACGCTGGGGCCCGGCGAGTCGGTGCTTGGACCGCGGCGCGTGCCGCACACGTTCTCATCCGTCGCTCCGACGCCCAGCCGATTGCTGATCGCCTTCGCTCCCGCAGGCAAAATGGAGGCCTATATGCGCGACAGCGAGAAGGCCGGCCCTCCGGCTGATCCCGCAGCGTGGTTCCGCAATTACGAGATGGATTACGTGGGGCCGTCGCCGTTCTGGAAACCGAAGGCGGGCTAGCGGCGACCGAGGCCGTCGAGAATGGCTGCCCCCGCAGCTTCTTCGCCGCGGACCGCAGCTCAGGGCTGGTAGCCCTCCTTCTGCCACTGCGCGAACAGCGCGAGCTGATCCGATGTCCAGTAAGGGCCGCCCGGCGGCATCGTCGGCGGCTGCCCGTTCTGCGGCGTGACGGTCGCGAGCACACTCGCGGCATTCTCGGGTTTTGACATCCACGCGTAATCATCCAAATCGATTCCAAACTGCTTCATGTGCACGATGTCGATGTCGCGAAAAAGCGTCTTGATGCTGGCCGCGAAAGAAACTGAGGGCATGGGGTTCTCCTTAGCGGATTCGCCGTCCATCTTAGCCTTAAACGCCCGATTCCGTTCCGCAGATCATTGCATGACCCACAGAACTTAATCCGGCGCGCGCGGTCGCAGCACAATGCACGCACTTTGGTTTTGTATCCGGCGGGAATGGGACCACGACGGAATCCACACTCATTTAACCTTGAGGCAGGTAGATTCCCATGGCGACCATCAAGCAGGAAGACCTCATTCAGAGCGTGGCAGACGCGCTCCAGTACATCAGCTACTACCATCCGGTGGATTACATCACCAGCCTCGCGCGGGCGTACAAGCGCGAGGAGTCGCCGGCCGCCCGCGATGCCATGGCGCAGATCCTCGTCAATTCGCGCATGTGCGCCGAGGGCCACCGCCCGATCTGCCAGGACACCGGCATCGTCACAATTTTTCTCAGGATCGGCATGAACGTGCGCTGGGACGCATCGATGACCGTGCAGGAGATGTGCGACGAAGGCGTGCGGCGCGCCTATCTGAATCCAGACAACACGCTCCGGGCGTCCATCCTGGCCGATCCAGCAGGCGCGCGAAAGAATACGAAGGACAACACGCCGGCGGTGGTGAACGTCGAGCTGGTCCATGGCAGCGAGGTGGAAGTGACCGTCGCGGCCAAGGGTGGCGGCAGCGAAGCCAAATCCAAATTTGTCATGCTGAACCCATCGGACTCGATTGTGGACTGGGTGCTGAAAACAGTCCCGACCATGGGCGCCGGGTGGTGTCCGCCCGGGATGCTGGGCATCGGCATCGGCGGCACCGCAGAGAAAGCAATGCTGCTGGCCAAGGAGTCCCTGATGGACCCCATCGACATGCGCGAACTGCTCGATCGCGGGCCGAAGAACCGCCTCGAAGAGCTGCGCATCGAGATCTACGACAAGGTGAACAAGCTGGGCATCGGCGCCCAGGGACTGGGCGGTCTTACGACCGTGCTCGACGTCAAAATCCGCGACTATCCCACCCACGCGGCCAACCTTCCCGTCGCCATGATTCCCAATTGCGCGGCAACGCGGCACGCGCACTTTGTACTGGATGGATCCGGTCCCGTGGCGCTCGAACCGCCCTCGCTCGACGACTGGCCGAAGCTGACCTATGACGTGAGCCAGGCGCGGCGCGTCAATCTCGACACCGTGACACGCGAAGAGGCGGCCACATGGAAGCCCGGCGAGGTGCTGCTGCTGCGCGGCAAGCTGCTCACCGGGCGCGATGCGGCGCATAAGCGCATGACCGACATGCTCAACCGCGGCGAGAAGCTGCCCGTCGACTTCACCAACCGCTTCATCTACTACGTGGGCCCGGTCGATCCGGTGCGCGAAGAGGTGATGGGTCCGGCCGGCCCAACCACCGCAACGCGCATGGACAAGTTCACCCGCCAGATGCTGGAGCAAACCGGCCTGTTGGGCATGGTGGGCAAGGCCGAGCGCGGGCCGGCGGCCATCGAAGCCATCCGCGACAACAAAGCCGTCTACCTGATGGCCGTGGGCGGCGCGGCGTATCTGGTCTCGAAAGCCATCCGCGCGGCAAAGGTGGTTGCGTTCGAAGACCTGGGCATGGAAGCGATCTACGAGTTCGAGGTCGAGGATATGCCGGTAACCGTAGCCGTCGACGCCCAGGGAACCTCGGTGCACGTGACCGGTCCCGCCGAATGGAAGGTCCGTATCCAGAAAGATTTCGCCGGCGTCCCGATCCTCGCGTAAAGCAGCAGTTTGGGCACCGGGATCAGGGATTAAACCGCAGAGCGCCAGGGCTCCGGGCGCACGGTTGTTTCTGAGCGTCGAGTGAGCTACATCGAGCGGGCGCGCGCCAGGTCGACGATCTTGCCGATGGTGTCGGTGTAGGAGTATCCGGATTTCTTCGCCGCCATGGTGAACTCGGCGGCGCTGGCCAGCCAGGGATTCGGATTGGCTTCGATGACGTAGACCTCGCCTTTCTTGTTCAGGCGCATGTCGATGCGCCCGTAGTCGCGCAGTCCGAGCGCGCGATACGCCGCCAGTCCCGTGTCCTGAAGCTTCTGCGTGGTCTCGTCGTCCAGATCTTCCACGGGCGCGGATTTGGTCACTTTGTAGGCCTCGGTATCGTGATCGAACTTGACGTCCTGGCAGGCGATGCGCGGCGTTCCCTTGGGCAGCTTCGAGAGATCGAGCTCGATCAGCGGGAGCACCTCCGGGTTATCGTTGCCGAGGATGGCGGCGTAGATTTCGCGGCCTTCGATGTACTCCTCGATCAGCGCCGGGGTGTCGAATTCCTCGTGGATGTAGTGGATGCGCTCCATCAGCTCTTTCACGCTGTCGACCACGGCGCCGCTGTCGATGCCGATCGATCCATCTTCTGAGACCGGCTTGACGATCAGGGGAAACTCGATGTCGTGGGAGTGATCGGTGCGGCCCTTGTAGGAAACGGCGAAGTTCGGAGTCCGGATTTTGTGAAAGTCGAAGATCTTTTTCGCAATCGACTTGTTCTGGGCGAGAAAGAGCGCCTGCGGCCCGCTGCCCGTATAGGGAAGGTGGAGCAGCTCCAGATACGAGGCGAGGTTCTTGTCCATCGTATCGTCGCCGGCGTAGGACTCGGTGAGGTTGAAGACCAGGTCGGCGCCGCACCGCGAGAGCGCCAGCAGCGACTGGTTTTTGCCGTCCAGCACGTGATACGAGGGCTCGTAGCCCAGCCTGGTGAGCGACTCGAAGATCTCTTCGCGGTCGTGCAGCGGATCTTTTTTTCCTTTGCGGCGCTTGCTCTTGCCCTTGCCGCGCGGCGCTTTCACCGGTTCCGGCTCCGGTTCCGGAGGGCCATCTTCCCAGACGTCGTGGAGGATCGTGATTTTCAGGCTTCCCATGGGGCCTCTGCCATCTTCGGTTCGATCGACATTGCGATTCACTCAGGGCAGGATGAATTTGCCGCGGGTAATGTAGTTCATGGCCAATGCGGTCGCGTACACCGAGACTTCGGTTAAGTATTCCCGTTCGCATTTTATGTCGGCGCGCAGGGCCAGGTCGCTGACTTTCGTTTCGATGGCTTCGATCAGCTTCTTCGCCAGCGGGCGCTGCACGCCCGTCCAGTAGTTCACTTTGTCGATGAGGACCTTGCGATTCTCGCGGAGGAGCTCGGCGGCGGGGCGAGTATCTCTGGTTCGGCGTTTGGAGAGGTTAAAGATGTCGCGCAGATCGGTGTCGAGGGGAAGCTCGCCGGGCGTGAGCTGCTGATCGACAGCGCGCTGATAGAACTCGCCGACCGTGACGTTCATTTCGTCCACCGTAATGTCGGTGGCGCCGTAGGCGACCACGGGATCGGCATCGCGCAGCCTGCGGCCCACGCGGTCCATGTAGAGCAGCTTTTTCATCGCGCCCCATCCCTGGTAGCGCTTGCGCCAGTTGGCCCGCGGCGTCAGCCAGACGGCAAAGGTTTCGGCGAAGTCCTCGTCGGGATGCTTTTGCGCGTACCAGCCTTCCATGTGGCGCACGAACTGGCGCGAGAACGGGACGGGGCGATAATTGTCGCGATAGGGGCGGTGAAAGCGGCCGAAAAGGGTGCGCCATTCTTCGCTCTTGTAGAGGGCGTAGGCGTAATTGAAGGCGTGGCCGGCTTCGTGGCGCAGGTACATCATGATCTGGCGCGCGTCTTCAATGTCGTTCATCTCCGATTCCAGGCGCTGCAGCTTGGGATCGGCGAGGTAAAAGGGGATGCCGATCACCGGCTCCATATTGGGGCAGCCCCACTCATCGGTGAGATAGCAGCGGGGACGGAATCGGTGGATTCCCTTGGCGGCCAGCTCTTTGTAGAGCTGCTGGACAAAACGCTCGAGGGGGGAGCCTTCCAGCTTGAGCCCGAGTTGCTGAATCGGTCGGGAGAGAATTTCCTGAATTTCTGCCGGTGCTTTTTCGAAGCTGGCCACAGATGGACGAAG
>Ga0335075_10009365_pt1 | contig 14953 bp, 14 predicted proteins | sample Lox_Sample_24_FD_206723 | JGI IMG/M metagenome (GOLD analysis project Ga0335075, IMG submission 206723) | Soil microbial communities from Loxahatchee National Wildlife Refuge, Florida, United States - Lox_Sample_2.4 | ecosystem: Environmental > Terrestrial > Soil > Wetlands | place: USA...
TTGCTGGATCCTCGCTCTGGGCAGCAGTCCGTCCGGATTCCAGCCCTGTCGTGGATCGTCGGCGCGACAGCCAGCGCCGGCGCGATCGTGGTCTTGTTTCTCATCGCCAGACTGAAAGCGGTTAAGGCGGCACGCGCGGCTCTTCTCGGCATAGCGGCGGGGGTTGGTTACGGGCTGACCGCCGCGTTCACCAAGGGCATGATCCAGGAGTTCAGTTCGGGCGGCGTGACCGGGGTCCTGACGTCCTGGCAGTTTTACGCGCTGGCGGTCAGCGGCCTGTGTTCGATGTGGCTGTACAGGACGCCTATCACGCTGGCACTCTTGCCGCGCAGCCAGGCATCACTCTCGTCGATCCGGCCGTGCCAACGATCTGGGGATCGCAGGCGGCCACCTCGGCCAATGCCGCGGGCCTAGCACAACCGTACGCTGACGCATCGTCGTGATCGAGGCGACCGGGATGAGTTCCTGGCCACGCAAGCGATCGCGGATGGAGTCCGTGAGTTCAGTCGGTGGCTCCGAGACAGAGCCCAGCGGGCTGCGGGTCTTTCGCGGGTGTCTTCTCGCTTACGGGCAGCTTCAAGATCAACTAAACCAAGAGGCAGGTCAGAGGCCTGTCGCGGGGGTAATTCTCCACGATCCTAGGCTGCCCAGGCCCTCTCTGGCACGCCGGCGGCACGAAATCGCGCCTGAATTGCCCTGCTTTCAACGCGCACTGGATTGACCTGCGCCGCGCCTCCTAATTCAGGCGTTCCCTGCCCGTCCGCCCCTTGACCTACTTCCGGGGAAGTGCCACAGTATCTCCAACATATAAAGCCAAGCCATCGCATATAGTGCGACAAGGAGTTGAGACCGACGCTTGAAATGCAGCCGTCGCGGCAGGGAACCCAGACTGCGACGCGTAGCCTCGGGATGCTTTTCGTGGTAGCGGCGTCACCCGATCCGCTGGCACTGCGCGATATCGCGGCGACCATGGGTATCGCGAAGAGTGCCGCGCAGCGTCTTCTCGGCGAGCTAGTGCGGCAGTCCCTCCTTATGCGGACACCTGACAACCGCTATGGGGTGGGGCCTTCTCTCGTAGCTCTGGCGGCGCAGGTACTACAAGACGATGCTCTTCGCGTTGCCGCCCGGCCCGTCCTAGATGCTCTCGTCGAGAGAACCTCCGAAACAGTCTCGCTTTACATCAGGAGCGTCAACCAGCGGGTGTGTATCGACAGCCGCGAAAGTCCGCATCCGATCCGTCGGGCGGTCCCGCTGGGCAGAACTTCTCCGCTTTTCGTGGGCCCCACCGGAAAGGTGATCCTGGCCTATCTGCCGGCGACCGAGCGCGAGGCCATCCTGGCCGAGGCCGAAGCAGCCGGCGAGAATGTGAGCCTTATCAGAAGCCAGCTGGGTCAAATAGCAGAGAACGGATACATGGCCGCTGTCGGGGACAGGATTCCGGGCGTTGGTGGCCTATCATTCGCTTTGCTCAAGGACCGCGTGGTAATAGCGGCTATTACTGTCTCAGGACCGGCCGACCGTTGGTCTGTTGCATCTATGCAAGCCGCCCTTCCTGGGATCGTAGAGGACACACAGGTTCTGCGATCTTGGTCGACATCCCTAAAAAGACCTCAACGCATTGCTAGTTAGTCGGACGATAATCTTGCAGATTAGAGGAGCACGAAAGTGCCGGTAACTGAAGTACTGCCGAATACACATCATACGATGCGGTTGGCAGAGTTCGCGAGTGAACTCACCTTTTCTGACATACCGAGGGCCGCCGTCGATCACGCGAAAAGATGCATCCGCGATGCGCTTGCGTGCGGGCTGTTTGGCAGCACCCTCGACTGGACCAAGCGGCTGACGGCGACGATGGAAGACGTGGGTGGCCCTGGATCCGCGACACTGTGGGGCACCGGGAAGCGGCTTTCGGCTGATGCGGCAGCGTTGATCAATGGGACTGCGGTCCACTCCTTCGAGCTAGATGATCTGCACAAAACTGCGATCATGCACCCAGGCGGAGTTACGCTTCCTCCGCTGCTGGCGCTTGCTGAGAATGGCGTGGATGCGAGTGGCCAGGACGTCATCACCGCGCTGGTCGCGGGATATGAGATAGGTATTCGAGTCGGTCTCGCCGTTGGCGTGGGCCTATTGCATCGCGGATGGCACAACAACGGCGTTCTAGGGACTTTCTCGTCTGCTGCGGGGTCCGGGCGGCTACTGGGCCTGACTGCTAAGCAGATGCATGACGCCATTGGCACAGCGGCATCCCAGGCGGGCGGCCTGATGGCGGCGCAGTATGGCTCGATGGTAAAGCGCTTCCATGCGGGGAGGGCGGCGCAGTCCGGGCTATATTCTGCGGCTCTGGCGTCGAATGGATTTACCGGCATCTCCGATGTGTTCGAAGATCGCTACGGAATGTTTCTGCCAACGTTCGCCGACAGCTATCGAGCCGAGCTCCTAACATCAGGGCTAGGCACGACGTGGGAGATCGAGAATGTAGGATTTAAGTGCTACCCGGCATGCGGCAGCTCACATACAAGCATCGACGCGGCCATCGCGCTGCGTGATCGGCACAAGATCGATCCGGAACGGATCCGCTCCTGCGTTATATCGACGTCCACGGCCACAAAGGATCATGTCGGCTGGCCGTACGTCCCGAGCACAATCACGACGGCGCAGATGAACCTGTCCTTCGCCGTCGCGGCCGCTTTCTTGCGTGGGAATGTCACCGTCGCCGATTTCGCCCCGGAGGAAATATCTAACCCTGCACTGGTAGACCTGGCCTCGCGTGTCCTTATTGAGGCAGATCGCAGAACTGACGAGCGAGGACCGCGGTTCCGCCACGCGATCAGCATGAGGGTCGAGCTGGATGACGGAAAGGTGCTGAAGGCGCAAAGAGACCATGCGAAGGGCTCTGAGTACTTTCCTCTGTCTGATGCCGAGCTCGAGGAGAAGTTCCAGCAGCTGGCATCTGCAGCGCTGCCGGCAGACGGTGTCGCCGAGCTGGAACAGGTCATACAACGACTGGACGACGTCGGCAATGTCGGCGAGCTCACGGCGATCCTTCGGCGATAGCCCGAGCGTGACCCTACACAGTCCGTCGCGTGCCGTCATTGGAGACGAGCAGCGGTAACGGATCTCGGGGCGGCTGGAAAAGCGCTCCCAGGAGGAACATCCCTTTTAACGGAGCCAAGGGAAGAACGAAGATGACCTTCAGATCTCGCAGGACCATAGCGGCAGGTGCGGCAATGCTCGTCATGGGCGCTCTGGGAACCGCTTGCTCAAACTCTTCAGCGAACAGCGGCGGAGCACGCGGCCTGACGAACGTTACGATCGCGCAGGCAACAGCATCGCTCCTCTTCGCTCCAATATACGTGGCGCAAGATCACGGGCTGTTCCGCAAGAACGGGCTCAATGTAAAGGTCGTGATTGCCGGTGGCGCCTCAACGGCGCTCGACGCGGTTGTGTCGAACAGCGCTCAGTTTGCCGCATGCGGGCTCTCTGATGTCCTCTTGCTGGCGTCAAAGGGCAAATTCGTTCAGGCATTCGCCTCGCTAGTCACCGCCAATCCTGACGACATCGTCGTTACCAAGCAGTTCGCCGCCTCGAAGAATCTCACCACAGCGTCGCCACTGGCCGAGAAGGTCCGCGCGCTCAGCGGCGCGACTATCGGAGTGGTAGAAGCTGGCACAGTTCCGCAGCAGATTGTCCAGTGGCTGCTGCCGCAGTACGGAGTGAGCGCCTCCGCCGTGAAGTACGTAGCTCTGCACGATCCGGCGACAGCGCTCGCCGCGATGCAGCACAACAGAGTCGACGGGATCGCCTTTCCGCCGCCTGGCCCGCAGTCGGCAATCTCGGCCGGCGTGGCAGAGATGTGGATAGATTCCTCAAACGGCGAGATCAAGCCGGGCTTCTGGTCCGGCATGGTAGCGAGCTCCGCATATCTTCGCGCCAACAAGAAGACTGCGGTCGCACTGGCGCGCAGCCTGGAAGAGGCAGAGCAATATATAGGTTCTGACCCTACTGCAGCCGCAAAGCTGATTCAGAAGGACTTTACCGGCCAGAGTAGTGCGGCATATGAGGCGGGCTGGGAGGCTCAGGAGCCAGTCATCGCCAAGACCGTTGCTGTCAACGAGGGCCAGTTTAAGAGCGTAATTTCTTTCCTCAAGGGCGCCGGGACGACCGTGCCAAGCGACGTGACCTTCAGCAAGGTCATGACGAATGCCGTCGCGGCCTCCGTAACAGGCGGGCGATCGTGATACGCGGATGTAATGCCGACGGCGCGACCGGTGGCGGCGCTGACGCCGAGCTGGAGTGGGTGGACGCGTCCAAGTCCTTCTGGCGCGGCGGGCGGCATAACGAGGCGATACGGTCTGTGTCGTTCTCTGTCGGTCGCGGCGAGCGGGTCGCGCTTACGGGGCCGAGCGGCTGCGGCAAGACAACGTTGCTAAACATGGCGGCGGGATTCGTCCGGCCGACGGGAGGATTCGTACGACACGCTGGCCGCATGGTAACTGGCGTCAATACCAGTGTTGGTTATGTAACCCAGCGGGACACTGTTCTGCCGTGGCGTACCGTGCGGCGGAACGTGGAACTTGCGCTAGAGATCCGGGGCGTCTCGCGCCGCGAGCGTGGCAGCCGAGTGACGGAGTGCCTTGACCTCGTCGGGCTGAGCGAGTTCGACCGCGCGTATCCATCCGAACTGTCAGGCGGCATGCTCAAGCGCCTGCTGCTTGCCCGGACGCTGGTTTACGGTCCGCGCGCGCTGCTCCTCGACGAGCCGTTCGGCGCGCTGGATGCGCAGTTGCGGTTGGCAATGCATGCGGAGCTGCAGCGGATCTGGGCAACTCTCGGCACGACGATCGTCTTCGTCACGCACGACATCGCCGAGGCGGTAGCGCTGGCTGACCGAGTGCTGGTATTCGGCGGGGCGCCGGCGCGGCTGGTGATGTCCCGTGTGATCGAGGTACCTAAGGGACTGGACCCGTTTCAAATGCAGTTCGACCCTGCCTGCGTCGCGGTCATGAGGGAATTGTGGGAAGCCCTGGGGCCTGAGGCTCTGCGACGCGACAGTAACCTGCCGGAGCGGTCGCCGCACTCAGCACAGGTGACTCAATGAACACGCCAAGTCCCGACGCCGGTCAGCTGCGTAAAGCGAGCACCCGCCCGGTCGCGGGTCTTGATGGCGGGGCGGCCGGCCCTTCCGCGCAGCGGCCCGCAGGACGGGGTTGGGAGCGGGCAAGAGCATGGGCCGAGCATCCGCTCGGCATTTTCTGCCTCAGGCTCGGCGCGTTCGTCGCCATACTGCTGATCTGGCAGGCCCTCGCGACGTGGGTGATCGGAGGATTCTGGATAAGCGCACCATCTACGGTGGCGGCGAGGATCGGCAAATGGGCGGCCGACGGCTACCTATGGCAGCAAGTAAGCATCACCTTGGAAGAGGCCGCCGTGGGTTTCGTCCTCGGCGCGGCGGGCGGATGCATTCTCGGGGCCGTCGCCGGCTACTACCGCATGCTCGGAAAGGTTCTGGAGCCGATTATTCTGGCCCTGTACAGCATGCCTGCGATCGCTCTTGCACCGCTATTCCTGCTCTGGTTCGGTCTAGGAATCACTTCAAAGATCGCCGTCTCCGGGATGACGGTGCTGTTCATCGTGTTCTTCAACGTCTATACCGGGCTGCGAAATGTTGATCAGGACCTGATGAACGTGGTCGCGGTGCTGGGGGCGAGACGTCGTCATATCATTCTGAAGCTCATCCTGCCCAGCGTGCTGACCTACCTGTTCCTCGGCTTGAAAGTCTCGCTGCCGTTCGCCCTTATTGGTGCCGTGGTAGCCGAGATGGTTTCTTCTACCCGGGGAATCGGATTCATGATGCAAAACGCGGTGAATTTGTACGATACGACAGGCGTATTCGTCGGCCTTGTCCTCGTATCCGGAATATCCGTGCTGCTCGGAAGTGGTCTGCGGCGTCTCGAGCAATCCGTCCTGCGCTGGAAGGACGTCGAATGAGCTGGCTAGTCGCAGCGCCGGTGGATCAGGCAGAGTCGGCTCGCTGGCTACGTGACCGCGTGCAGGCTGCCGCGGACCCTCTGACCATTCCGGGAGCGCACGATGCCCTGACCGGGTTGCTGGCGAAGGCAGTGGGATTTGAGTGCCTTTATCTCTCCGGAGCCGCGTACAGCGCGAGCCGCGGCCTGCCCGACGTGGGAATGGTTACCTCCTCAGAGGTAGCTGAACGGGCCAGGGACATCGTCAGAGCAACTCAGTTGCCCCTAATCGTGGATATTGACACTGGATATGGAAGCCCGCTCTCGGCTGCGCGGTCCGCGCGGGAACTGGCCGAGGCCGGCATAGCGGCCGTGCAGGTCGAGGATCAGCAGCTGCCCAAGGCATGCGGGCACCTCACCGTGGAGCGCCTGGCGCCCGTGGCCGAAGTCGCGGGAACGATCAGGGCCATCAGGGAAGCCGCGCCGGAGATGGTAATCGTTGGCAGGACAGATGCGCGCACGCTCCACGGCGTGGCAGGCGTTATAGAGCGCGCGATTGCTATGCGCGATGCCGGCGCGGACATCATCTTCCCGGAGGCACTTCGCAGCCGGCGGGAGTTTCGGCAAGTACGGGAGGGTGTCGAGGGCCCGCTATTGGCAAATATGACCGAATTTGGCCGCAGTCCCGCGCTGACAGTGACGGAACTGGCGAATCTCGGGTATACGGCAACCATATTTCCGGTTTCATCACTGCGGGTGTCGGCGCAGGCGGCACTGCGGCTATATCAGTCGCTCCTCGGTCGTGGCAGCACCTCTTCGGAAACTAAAAATATGCTGACCAGAGCGGAGCTGTACGATCTGCTGGCCTATTCACGTTACGCAGCTTTCGACACGATAATCAGCGACATGATCGGCGCCGCAGATAATGCTCCACGCCGCCGGGCTGGCCGGACCGCGACAAAGATGGAATGGTTCAATGAGAACGGTACTTGAGGAACTAGCCGACTACGCCACGAGTCTGTCCGCCGATGAGATCCCCGAGCCTGCTCGTGGCGCCGTGCTCCGCGCATTCGTCGACGGTATTGCGTGCGCCTTCTACGGCATACAGAGCCGGCCTGCAGAGACCGTGAGGTCCGTGGCCGCCGAGATGGGCGGGTCGCCAGGCGTGTCACTCTGGGGCTTGGCTGAAAAGACCTCGGCCTACTGGGCGGCGCTCGTGAATGGCGTTGCTCTTCGGTACTGGGATTTCAACGACGTCTATTTCGGCCCGGCCTGGACCGCGCATCCCAGTGACAACATTGCGGCGGTCTTTGGCGCGGCTGAGCACGTCGGCGCGACGGGCGGGCAGTTTCTCGACGCTCTGGTTGTGGCATATGAAATTCAGATGGCCTTCTCGGATCTGCCGGTAGAGGCAAACCTCTGGCACCGAGGATGGCATCACACCGTTGCGTGCAGCTACGCGAGCGCGGCCGCGGCGAGCAGGCTGCTCGGCCTCGACGCAGACCAGGCGGCGGACGCTATGGCACTCGCGGGGGCACGATCTAACACCCTCGCCGAGATCAGGCACGGGGCGATCTCGATGGACAAGGCGCTATCGGCGCCGTTCGCCGCCGCAAGCGGACTGCTTTGCGCGTTCCTGGCGCGTGCGGGCTACACCGGATGCAGAACCTTGCTGGAGGGGCGATACGGATTCGGCTTCGCCGTTGCCGGGGGGGCGGAGGTGTCTGGCCTGATACCGGATCGCGGTGCTTTCCGCGCGGGGAAAATCAGCCTTAAACCCTATCCTGTTGAAGGAATGACTATCACGATGGTTGAGGCAGCACTGAATTCCCGCGAGAAATATGACGGGCGGATCGAGGACATCAGTGCCATCACGGTCCGCACCTACGAGGAGGCTCTCACCAAGCCCAGCTGGGATGATGACAAGATAGTTCCCGCCTCCAAGGAAACCGCTGACCACAGCTTCACGTTCTGCGTTGCCCTGGCAATAGTGGCCGGTCGCGTCACTCTCGAAGAATTCGGGCCTGAGTGGCTAACCGATCCGCGCGTCCTGAGCTTGATTCCCCGCATACGTTTCGAAACCAGCGGTGAATATACCGAGTTGTATCGCGCAGGATCGCGGCCGGCCGCAGTGGAGATTCACGGGCCCGATGGCTCGGCATTTTCGGAGGTGCTCCATCCGCGCGGCGACCCGGCCCGGCCAGCTGACTGGCGCGATCTTCGCGTCAAGTTCGCGATGGCGGCTGAGCCCTACCTTGGTGCGGACACAGATAGCGGATTTGAGCGCCTTATGGCTATCGACCAGGACCAAGATATCCGGTCAATTGCCCGGCTCTTGCGCGGCCACGATCACTCTGAGCGGTCCGGTCACGCGTAGAGGCTCTGCCGTCTGCAACCGCTCCAAGAAGGAGGTAGTTACGTGAACATCACCCGAGCGTGCGCTGAGTTTGCTGCCGGTATGACTTACGACGATGTTCCTGTCGGCGCTCGTGCATGGGCTCAGGCCGGAATGTGTGATGTCGTGGCCGTGACTTTCGCGGCGGCTGGCGGTGAGGTAGCACGCAGCCTTGCAGATTCCGGGGCAGTCGCAGGCCTGACGGCGTGTCGCGAGCAGTCTCGTCAGTACGACGGCCCGGCCGGACTGGTGGCGATGACAGGTCTCGCCGGGTGGGCTCCGGTGACCGAGGCCGCGCTGGTGATGGGGACCATGGGGCACGCCCTTGACTATGACGACGTCGGGGGATTCGGCCACACGTCGACGGTTCTTGCGCCGGTCATCTTCGCGCTGTCGCAGAGAGCGGACGTCAGCGGTGAGGAAGCCGTAGCGGCTTACGTCGCGGGGTTCGAAGTTGGCAGCCGCATCGGCGACAGGAACGTATTCGGCCCTATTGATATCAAAAGCCACCATCGCGGCCAGCATCCCACCAGCATCTTCGGCACGGTCGCGGCGGCGGCCGCCGCAGCCCGGCTACTGCGGCTCTCTGCGGACCAAACGGCCATGGCGCTCGGGATAGCCGCCTCCCAGAGTTGCGGGCTGCACCGCAACTTCGGGACGATGACCAAGCCGCTTCACGCCGGCATAGCGGCCAGAGCAGGCGTCCAGGCAGCCCTGTTGGCCGCACAGGGGTTCACAGCCGATGACGACTCGCTGGCGGGGTTCCTGAAGGCGCTAAACCCTGTTCTTGCCGAGGACCAGGGACGCCAGGAAGTGCTAATGAACAGCCTCGGCCAGTACTGGGAACTCGGAAGGGGCCTGGCATTTAAGCAGTTTCCTGCCGGATGGTCCACGCACAGGGCCGTGACCGGAATGCTAGACATAATGCAACGAGAACGTATCGAGCCGGGGCAAGTGGCGGAGGTCGAGGTAGATCTCCGGCAGACACCACTTCTGCGAATTGTGCCCGCGACGAGCCTGGAAGCTAAGTTCTCCATGGCATACAACATCGCAGTGACCCTCGCACGAGGAAGGCTGCCGAACCTGTCCGACTTCGAGCAGAAAAGCATCGGAGCTCCGGACGTCCGTGCGGTAATGGACAAGGTCAAGCACACTCCCGAGCCATCCGAGGACATGGTTCGCCTGGCGGTACGGATGACGGACGGATCCAGATTCGTGCGCGAGATAAACCTGGCTCTGGGGGACCCGGGTGAGGGCTTCGACAGGACCGCAATCATAAGGAAGTTCGATATCTGCGCGACTCGGCAGCTCGACCCGGAGAGGCGGCCGATGCTGGCCGCCGAAATCCTGGACTTGTCCTCGCTGACTAAGGTCGGGCCCTTCGTGGAATCGCTCGCAGAACAGTCCGTGCACTTGCGGCCAACGGAATACTGAGAAAGCGTGTCCATTCGACCTGGAAACCACCAAGTGAGCGATAGCAATCCTGCGAGCACGGAAATCGCCGACACAGCCATCGAGAACGTTGCTTCGCTATTCCGGGAAGATATACGCAACTCCATGGGCGACAGCCGCCTCGACTACGTGCGCATGCTACTATTCGATGCCGTTTCATGTGCGTATGCGGCACGTGAGAGCGGTCCGGTAGTACGAGAGATCGAGGCATTTGACGCGTGCGATAGCTTGAAGGCACGACAACCTGACCTCGTTCTCTTTGGAATGAGTCCGGGCATGCACGTGGAAGATGCTGTCGTGGTCAACGGAACGATGCTCCGTTACCTCGATGCTAATGACACCTATATTGGCGACGTTAGCCCTTGCCACCCGAGCGACAACATAGCGGCGATTCTCACGGCAGCGGCGTACTGGGGCAGGACGTTCGGTGACCTCTTGAAGGCCATCGTGGCCGCTTATGGCATTCATATGTACCTGGCGGACAAACTGCCACTGCACGGTGCCGGCTGGCATAACGTGAGCGGCGGATCTATTGCAGTGCCCATCAGTGCCGGGATCATGCTCGCCGGCCTGACTCATGTACAGGCTCGTCACGCGCTTTCCCTGACCTGTATGCGCGGTCTCGTTGGCCCGTCCTCGCCTGGAGAGATATCCATGGTCAAGGCGGCTGCGCATGCGCTGGGCGCAGCTGAGTCCATACGGCACATCAAGATGGCGCAGAAGGGGTTCACCGGACCGCGGTTCGCTATCGAGGGCTTGCTGGAACGTGCCGGATGGGGCGGCCTGCGCGATGATGTAGATTCTTTTGACGTCGACTGGACGCACATCGAGAACGTAAGCATCAAGCCCTATCCTGCGGCCGTGTTCATGCACTCCTCGATAGAGGCCGTACTGGCGCTTCGTCAGGAATCACTGATCTCCCCGAATGACGTGCGGTACATAGTTATTACGACGATGAGTTTCGTGGTCGACAACAACGTAAAGGACCGGGCATTCCCTCAGACGCGGGAGACAGCCGATCATAGCCTGCAGTATTGTGCGGCTATTGCGTTGATAGAAGGCAGTCTGGGCACTGAGCAGTTCGCGGAGGGGAAATGGCTCAGACCGGACGTGATGAGGCTTATGGGTCTCGTATCTGTTCGGCCGAGCCCGGAGATGGACGCGATGTGGCCGAAGCGCCCGGCAAATGTGGAGATCGGACTCCGCGACGGAAGAGTGGTTAGCCGCACGATTGACGACGCCTTCGGCGGGCCGCACCGGAGGATGAACTGGGTGGACCTAGTCGATAAGGCAAAAGGCCTGGCTGGCAAGGGACAGGAAGACTGGGCCGAGAGTGCCTTCGAAGCCACTCGTGACTACAATCTGAGCGGGTCAGTCGGAGGATATCTCGCTCGGCTCAGGCGGCCTGAGTGAGTACTGCGCATGAGACCGTGACGGCTCGCTTCCTCGAGTTCCTGCACTGGCGCGCCACTGCATTTCAGAGCGAGGACGTGCGGGAAGCAGCGTCGCTGCATCTGCTGGACTCGATTGCGGCGATCGTCAGCGGCCGGCGCCTCGCTGCAGGCATGGCCGCTGCTCAGTGGATTTCTGGCCGCGGCCAGGCGGGTATGTCCTCCTGCGCTGGACTTAGTGCCAGGCACGACGTTGAGCACGCGGCCCTCTTCAACGCCATGTGCGCGCACGCGGACGAGTCTGACGACTCGCACGAGCCTTCACGGTCGCATCCGGGCGCTTCAGTTATCCCGGTTGTGCTCGCCATGGCAGAGAACCACCAGTCACCACCGGATGCCGTCCTCGAGGCGATTGTGGTGGGATATGAGGCCTGCGCCCTCATGAACTGGCTGATCTGGGGAGCGCGCACGATCCGAGGGCATCCCGGTTCGAGCACCCACGCTTACGGAGGTCTCTGGGGCAGCGCGATGGCGGCCGGCTGGTTGAGCAGGTTCGATGATCGCGAGATGAGGTCGCTGATCGGCTACACCGCGCACCTCGCAGGCGGAGCTCGCACGTGGCTGCGGGACAAACGTCATGTGGAGAAGGCGTTTGCGTTTGCGGGAATGCCCGCATGGAACGCCGTCCGGGCTGCCGGTCTCGTCGCTGCGGGATGGCCGGGCGTGAATGACGCGCTTGACGGCTCTCCGAGCTTCTTTTCGACACTCGGCCGAGAAGCCGATACCGGGGCCTTTTCCTACGCTGCTGCCCGCCGTCCCGCAGTTCTGGAGACGAGCATTAAGAAGTACTGTGTCGGATCTCCCGCGCAGGCGGCGGTCCAGGCCGCCGAGGAACTAGCCACCGACGGCGTCATACCGTCGGAGATTATCGCTGTGCGGTGTTTCCTGCCAGCCGAGCTAGCGGTAGTGGTCGATAACCGCGCCATGTCAGATATTAATGTTCAATATTTGCTGGCTGCCACGCTTGCAGACGGTGTCTTCAGTTTTGCGCTGGCGCATGATCCTCAGCACTTGCGCCGCCCAGATATCGCGGCACTCATGAAGTTGACAAAGCTGGCGGCGGACCCGGCTATGCAGCCCATCAGGCAAGCTCGTGTGGAAGTGGACCTGTCGGACGGCCGGACGATGTCCAAGTCGGCTTCCGCAGTGCGTGGGTCGCGCGAGAATCCAATGACGCGGCAGGAGGTCGAGGCAAAGGCGCGCGACCTGATGGGCGAAGTTCTTGACGCGGCGCAATGCTTGGATTTGATCCGTTCTTGTCAGCACATGGACGCAAATTCTGTTCAGCGGATCGCGCGCGGGCTTCGGAACTCTCGCTGATGCTGCTTGGCCGGGTGTCGCGGTGAGGGCGCACATCACGGCGCGGGGCCAAACTCGGGTGGCGGCATGCCATGTGCGTCTCGGCGCTCGGATGTGCGCGGCTCGCTGAGCCGATCCAATCAGCGGGCAAGGGGATGCGTGCGATGCCGTCTGCAGCATGGAGAGCCTCAGCTAGCTGGAGCACGCTCGCAATCTTGGAGGGCGGCTCGCCGGGACCCGCTGAACCTAGAGCGGGGCCGGATTCATGGAGTCGCCTGACGCCACATCGAACTGGATTATGAACGCGCCGCCCAGCAGATAGAAGCCGATGAGCAGGCAAAGCTCCACCGTCTCGGCCCGGCGTAAGCGCCAGTGACCTGGTGAGTCGCGCTGGCGACGTCACCGCGCGGCAGGTAGGCCACTGTATCCGCCAGCGCTGCCCGCTCCCAGTCGGAGAACAGGGCCGCCGACTGCCACTGCTCAATACGGTCGATGACTCGGGCCAAGCGGGGAGTACCGTCGCCGGTCAGGCTCGCAGAGTCGGCGCCAGCTCCCAGATCCGTGCCCAAAGTGGCCTCGCCCCGTGCCTGGGAGCCTCGATCGCGTCAGAATCCGGTCGGCAGATTCGACACATACCCAGGTCCGGGGCTATGCGGGCGATCAGTACACCCACAACAGGGTCCTATCCAGGATGGCGCTGGCCCATCTCATCATGATCAATCGTGTCGACGTGGTCGGGGCGGCTGCCCTAGGAGCATGCAGGAGTTGACGCGCTATCGCCGTGCCGATCAGCGACGCGACATTGCGTCCGGCCAGCTCGTTGGCCTGGGCAAGATTCACGCGCTCGTCCGAGACAGTTGCTGGTGATCTGCAGCGATCGCCGGGAGAAGCGCGGCGTTAGCTGCTGAAGCCCGCACCGCACGTCTTTGACGCTCAGCGTTACCAGCGGCCGGTCGCCGATGAACTTGACGAGCGAGCCAAGCAGCCCCGCGTCGAGCTTCCTGGTCCGCTCGGAGCGGCCGTCCAGGCTGTGGCGCAACCAGCTGTCGACGGTATGACTGGCGGACGGCCGCAGTCCGGCGTCAAGGTCGGAGTGCATTGCCTTGAGCTTGTCGCGGACTTCCTGCTTGGTCTTGTCGGCGACCTGGCGGCGAATGCGCTTGCCATCGGAACCGAACCTGAGCGAGACCGCGCCGACGTAACGCCCGCGCGCAGCATCCAAGTAAATCGAGTATTCGCCGCGCCCGCGGGGGCGGGCGGTTGTGGCAGCAGCCATACCCTCGGGCCTAACATCGATTGGCTCCCAGTTTGGCTCCCCCGTCTCCTGCGAGGTCATCAACTAAGCCTCTGACCTGCGCGCCTGGATGTGTCGAGCTTCAGGACATGCGGATGGCGTGTCGCAAGACATAGGAATACTCCGGCCGGCACGGTCGGCGGATGTCGAAGGCACGCCTTGTCATCACTGCTGTCGTTATCGAGGGCCGTAGCCAGGGTGAGGTAGCCCGCGCATACGGCGTCTCGCAGGGCTGGGTTTCGCGGCTGGTCGCCCGCTACCGGGCGGAGGGAGAGACGGCGTTCGAGCCGCGGTCCCGGCGGCCGAGGACCTCGCCCGCGGCGGTCGCTGAGACGACCGTGGAGCTGATCGTGCGGCTGCGCAAGGAACTGTCGGGGCAGGGCCTGGACGCCGGGCCGCACACGATCGCCTGGCACCTGGAGCATCATCACCAGATCCGGGTGTCGGCGGCGACGATCAGCCGGTACCTGACCCGGCACGGGTTAGTCGTGCCCGAGCCGAAGAAGCGGCCGAAGTCGTCCTACCTCCGGTTCGCCGCCGAGCTGCCCAACGAGCGGTGGCAGTCCGACTTCATCCACCACCAGCTGGCCGACGGCACCGAGGCGGAGATCGTGTCCTGGCTCGATGACCACTCCCGGCTGGCACTATCGGTGACCGCGCACCCGGTCACCACGGGGCAGGTCACCCTGGCTACCTTCCGCGCCGCCTGCGCCAGGTACGGGATCCCGGCCTCCACCCTGACCGACAACGGCCTGGTCTGCACCACCCGGTTCTCCGGCGGCCGCGGCGGGCCGCAACGGCCTCGAGCACGAACTGCGCGCCCTGGGCGTCACCCAGAAAAACGGCCGCCCGAACCACCCGCAGACCCAGGGCAAGGTCGAACGATTCCAGCAAACCCTCAAGAAATGGCTCCGCGCTCAGACCCCGGCCGCCACCCTCTCCGGCCTGCAGGCCCAGCTCGACAGCCTTCACCGCCTAGTTTGGATATGCAGGTGATCCCGGCGTGTCGGGCGGTGGCCTGATGCTCAGGCGGGGAGGCTGTCTTCGGGAGGCCTGTGGTGGTCAGTCTGTCGGTGAAGCGCATGCCGCAGCC
>Ga0335075_10009366_pt1 | contig 14953 bp, 11 predicted proteins | sample Lox_Sample_24_FD_206723 | JGI IMG/M metagenome (GOLD analysis project Ga0335075, IMG submission 206723) | Soil microbial communities from Loxahatchee National Wildlife Refuge, Florida, United States - Lox_Sample_2.4 | ecosystem: Environmental > Terrestrial > Soil > Wetlands | place: USA...
GACCGTCACATCGGCCGAGACGATCGGCGCCACCACGAAGGCCGCCAGCCCGGTGACCACACCCGCGATCACGAACGCCAGCCTGCTGATCCGCAGCGCGTCGATCCCGCGCAGCGCGGCGACCTCGCGGTCCTCGGCGACGCCGCGCATGGCCGTGCCGAGCCAGCTGCGCTTGTAGAACACCTCGAGCGCCACCATGACCACGATCATGGTGACGAAGGCCAGGATGAACTTCGTCGCCACGTGGACGCCCGCCACGACGATCGTCCCTGAGCCGAACGCCCCGGGGATCGGGACGACCGGGTTCTGCCCGTAGATGATCGAGGCCACGGTCTCGATCACCAGCGAGAACGCGAGCGTGGCGATGAACCAGCCCAGCCCGACGACCGGCTTGCTGACGAATGGCCTGACGGCCACCCGCTCCTCGAGCAGGCTGATCGCCACCACGACCGCGAGGATCACCACCAGCGTCAGGATCTGCGGCAGGTGCCACCGGTCGAGGCAGAAGTACGACACCAGGACGCCGGCCATCATCAGGTCGCCCTGGGCGACGTTGAAGATGGCCGTCGAATTGAACACCACTGTGTAACTCAGCGCGATCAGTCCGTAAACCGACCCCACGGCCAGACCGGCGATCAGCGCGGTCAGGAATAGCGTCATCGAAAGTAACCTCCTGCCCGGCCGTCAGCGGCCGTAAGCGACGCCGCGAACTCAGTCCGTGACCTCAGCTCGCACCCTTTCAGACTTTTAGAGCCACACGCGCCGCGCCGCTGGCCAGGCCGGCCTGCCGACCGTCGGGCCACCAGCAACGGTTCAGCGTGTCTGAAACTATCTATAAATATGCCGGTCACGTCAAGGGCGCCAGGCCCCGCGGTGAACCCGGTCACGACGGCTTCGGCCAGACGTACGGCGCCGCCTCGTCCGGGGTCATGCCCAGCCACTCGCCCAGCACCTCGACCGTGTGGTCGCCCAGCCGCGGGGTCGGCCGCCGCACGGTCGGCGGCGTCTTGGCCAGCCGGTGCGGCGGGGCCGCGTACTCGGCCACCCCCAGGTCCGGGTGATCCATCTCGAGCAGGAACCGCCGTTCCCTGTGCTGCGGGTCGCGCACCACGTCCTCGGCGTCCTGCACAGCGCCCGCCGCCAGGCCCGCCCGCTGCAGCATCCGCATGGCCTGCTGCGCGGTCAGGGTGGCGGCCCACGCCGTCAGGGCCGCGCCGAGCGCCTCGCGAGCCGGCTCGGGCGGCGCCGCTTCCCCGGCCGGATCGGCCAGGTCGGCGAGCTCATCGCGGCCGAGGAAGGCGGCCAGCGCCCGCCAGTCGGCGCGGTCCTCGACCTCGACCGCGAGCCAGCGGTCATCCCCGCGGCAGCGGACGACCTCCGACAGCAGCGCCCCCGGCACCCGGTTCCCCGGCACCACGGAGCCCCGCCCGTTGACGATGTAGTCGAGCATCATCGGGCCCATCACCGCGGCCGCGGTCTCCACCTCCGCCAGGTCCACGTGCGTGCCCCGGCCGGTGCGGTCCCTGGCGGCCAGCGCGGCGAGCACCCCGAACACGCCATGGGCCTGGGAGAGGTAGTCGAAATGCACGCCGCTCGGATACCGCCAGGCGTCGGTCAGGCCGGCGAACGAGCAGACGGTCGCGCCGTAGGCCAGGTAATGAGAGCGCGGGCCGCTGTGCCCGAACCCGGTCAGCGAGAGCATGACGATGCGCGGATTCACGGCGGCGATCTGCTCGTAGCCGAGACCCCACCGCTGCATCACGCCGGGCGCGTAGTTCTCGACGATCACGTCCGCCGCGGCGGCCAGCCGCAGGAACAGCTCCACGCTGGCCGGGTCCTTCATGTCCAGCGCGACGCTGCGGGTGGTGCGGTTGAAGTTGGCGAACATCGGTGAGGTATCGGCGCCCGACGGCTCGTGCACCACCGGATCCTCGGGGGCCCACAGCCGGCGCAGGTTGTCGGGCCGGCCCGGCGACTCGATCTTGACCACGTCGGCGCCCAGCTCGGCCAGGGCGGTGCCGCTCAGCGCCCCGGCGATCGCCGTGCCGAACGAGATCGCCCGGATGCCGCTCAGCGGCCCGGGCGCCGGGGCCGGCGGCGCGGGCTCCCGCCACTCGCTGATGACCTCGCCCGCGTCGGTCGAGCCCAGCCGCGGGGCGGGCCGCCGGTACTGTGCGAGCACCCGCTCGGTGCAGCGGAACGGCTCGCCGGGCAGGTCGACGTCGCCGAGGCCGGCCAGCTCCCGGCGGACGAAGAACCCCCGGCTGCGCGGCTGCGGGTCGTCCACGAAGTCGCCCACCGTGTTGATCACGGTGCAGGGCAGGCCAAGCTGCTGGCCCCGCACGAAGAAGTCCTCACGGCTCATGGCCGCGACCAGCGGGCGCATGACGCCGATGATCTTGTCCTCATACGGATGCCGCACGACCGGATGGGCCCACGAGGGATCGGACAGCTCGGCGGGATGGCCGAGCAATTCCATGAGCGCGAACCAGTGCTTGTCGGTGGACGCGGTGAACTCGATCACGCCGTCCCGGCACTGCCAGGACCCGCCGCCGGAATACTGCCCGGTCATCGGGCGGCGCCGGCCGATCCGCGATCCGTTGGTGTAGCCGTAGATGTCGAAGGACGACTGGGTCAGCACCTCGTGCGCCGACATGTCGATCAGCTGGCCGCCGGCCTGCGGCCGGGCGCGCAGGGCGGTGAGCACCGCGACCGCGGCGTGTGTCCCGGCGAAGTCGTAAAGCTGCTGCCCTGGCACGACTACCGGCGGGCCGTCGGGCGGGCCCTGGACGTACATCAGGCCGCTCATCGCGTGCGAGACGAGGTGGGTGGCGCGCCAGGTGCGGTACGGCCCGGTCAGCCCGAACGGCGTGATCGAGCAGATCACCGTCGCGGGGCCGGCCCAGGCTAGTTCGCCCGTGGCTGCGTCGAAGCCGGCCACCGGGTCGCGCGCGGTCGGCGTGAGGATCACCACGTCGGCGTTCACGCCCAGGCCGGCCAGCACCTCGATCGCCTCGGGCCGGCGGTAGTCGAGCACGAGCCCGCGCTTGTTGGCGTGGTAGTAGGCGAAGTTCAGGCTGCCCTCGGGGTCGGGCCGGTCCCCGGCGAACGGCGGACGCCGCCGCAGCGGGTCGCCCTCGGGCGGTTCGATCTTGACCACGTCCGCGCCGGCGTCGGCCAGCAGCCGGGCGCAGTAACTGCCCAGCGGACCAGCCAAGTCGAGCACGCGGATCCCGTCCAGCGGCAGCTCTGATGTCTGTCCAGCCATTGCCCGCCTATCTGCCGACCTCGAGTCATCCTTCTGTCGGACATGCGAATCATGAGTCAATCTATAACTATCGAACTATTTTGGCGGCTGGCGGCGGCTGGCGTCAAGGATCAGGCCGGTGCTGGTTGCTGCCGCGCGGACCGTGCCGCCTGGCACTCCGGTTCTTGTCCTTTATCAGCCGAACGGACCACGGTGACACGCCGCCCGCCCGCCGACCGCGCACCCTGGCCAGCCTCGTCACCGGCCAGGAGAAGTCTGGACCAGCCGGCCAAGCTTGTGGTGAAATATTTCCAAGTTTCTATGATTGACGAACTGATCGCGGGCTGGCTGGCAGCGCAACGGAGGCTGAGAAATGGACCTGTCGCTCGGTGAAGACCAGCTGAGCCTGCGCGCGGCGTTCGCCGAGTTCTTCGACAAGGAATCCACGCTGGAGCGGGTCAGGGCCGCCGAACCACTCGGGTTCGACCCGGATCTGTGGGCCAAGCTGGCCGGGACCGGAGCCATCGCCATGGGGCTGCCCGAGGACAGCGGCGGCGGCGGGGCCAGCAACCTGGACCTGGCCCTGGTCGCCGAGCAGTTCGGCCGGCGGATCGCACCGGTGCCGTTCGCCGAGGCTGCCGCGGCGGGCCACGTGCTGGCGCGGGCCGGTGCCGCCGATCTGATCGGTGGCGTGGCCGACGGCAGCACGCTGGCGACGATCGCGCTCTCGCCCGCCCGCGACGGGCGGCTGCGGCTGGTGCCCGCCGGGGCGGTGGCCGAGATCGCCGTCGCGCTCGACGGCGACCGCCTGATCGCCGTCAGGCGGCCGCCCGGCCCGCGCCCGCACGTGCGGCCAAGCCCGAACTTCGGTTCGGGCCCGCTGGCCGACTGGTCCCTGAACGACGGCGAGCGGATCGAGCTGGCGGCGGGGCCGCGGGCCGTCCGGCTGCACCAGGACGGCGTGAGCCTGTGGCAGCTGCTGATGGCCGCGGCGCTCGGCGGGCTCCGCGCGAGCGCCCTGGAAGTCGGCGTCTCCTACGTGAAAGCGCGCAAGGCGTTCGGCGTCATCATCGGCTCGTTCCAGGCCATCCAGCACCGCCTGGCCGACCTGGTGGTGGCGGGTGACGGAGCCCAGCTGCTGATGTACGAGGCGGCCTGGGCGCGGGACAGCGACCAGCCCGAGGCGGCCAAACTGGCCTCCATGGCCTTCCTGTTCGCCGCCGACTGCGCGTTCCGCACCAGCCGGGAATGCCTGCAGTTCCACGGCGGCTACGGCTTCACGCTCGAATACGACATCCAGCTGTACTTCCGGCGGGCCAAGGCCTGGCCGCTGGCCCTGGGCGATCCGCGGCGGGAGTACGTGCGGCTCGCCGACCTGGCCTACCCGCAGACGCAGAAAGCCGGGGAGTAGCGGTGGACTTCAAGGACGTGGACAAGCTCGCCGAGTACCGCCAGGGCGCGCGCGACTGGGTGGCGAAGCACGTCGACCCGGCCTGGGCCGAGCAGCAGCGGACCTCGGGCAGCTATCACACACCCGAACTGCACGCGCTGCTCGCCGCCCACGGCTGGCTGGGCGCGGGCTGGCCGGCCGAGTACGGCGGCACCTCCAACAACCCGGACATGGCGGCCGCGCTGTTCCAGGAGCTCGACGCCGCCGGCCTGCATCTGGACGGCTGGGCCACCACCAGCATGATCAGCAACACGCTGCTGCACACCGCCACCGAGGAGCAGAAGCGCACCTACGTCGGCGGGGCGCTGCGCGGCGAGATCATCATCGTGCTCGGGTACACCGAGCCCGACTCGGGCTCGGACGCCGCCGCCGCCAAGACGCGGTCCCAGCGGGACGGCGACGAGTGGCTGATCAACGGCCAGAAGATGTTCACGAGCACCGCCCACCGCGGCACCCACGTGTTCATGCTCACCCGCAGCAACGTCGACGTGCCCAAGCACAAGGGCCTGACCATGTTCATGGTCCCGCTTGACAGTCCCGGCGTGGAGATCAGGGCCGTCCACACGCTCGGCGGCCAGCGCACCAACGCCACCTTCTACACCGACGTGCGGGTCCCGGACGCGGCCCGCATCGGCCCGGTCGACGGCGGCTGGGGGGTCATGCACGTGGCCCTGGTCTTCGAGCGCGGCGGCGGCGGTGGCGGCCGCCGGTCCGGGCCCAGCCTGGCCGAACGGGTCGCGAGCTGGGCGCGGCAGACCCGCCGCGACGACGGCACCCGGGTGTACGACGACGCCACGGTCAGGGAACGGCTGGCCAGGATCGCCATCGACGCCGAGGTCTCCCGGCTGCTCGGCTTGCGGACCGCCTGGGTCTCCGCCACCGGTGGGCTGCCGGGCACGGAAGGCTCGGCGGCCAAGCTGTTCAGCGCGGAAAGCGCGCAGCGCCAGCACTGGGACCTGCTGGACATCCTCGGCGCCGAGGCGGTGCTCAACCGCGAGGCGGGCGACGCGCCGCTGACCGCCGCGGTGGAGGAGGCGTGGCGGCGCGGGGTCGTCGGCACCATCTACGGCGGTTCCTCGGAGATCATGCGCGAGATCGTCGCCGAGCGCGTGCTCGGCCTGCCCCGGGTCCGTTCGAGAGGCTGACTCGCCGGGGGCGCGCCCGTCTAGTGGCCGATGAGATCAAATGATATACAATGATCAACGTACTCCGCCGTCGTGCACCTGACCGGCGGATCCGCGCTGACCGGGGAACATCATGACCATGGACGACATGTCGCAGCCGCCGAGCGAGATCTTCAAGGCCCTCAGCGATCCAGTTCGGTGGAGCATCATCGTGCAGATGGCCTCGGTGGACGAGCTGGCGTGCAGCACGCTCGAGGACACGCTGCCTGTCGCCAAGCCCACCATCTCCTACCACACGAAGATCCTGCACCACGCTGGCCTGATCAGCGTGCGCAAGTCGGGCCGCAACTACTACTACTCGCTGCGCCGCGACGTCCTGCACAAGCTGCTTGACGATCTGTGGGAGCTGGCGCCCACGCCGCGCCCGGTGGTGAGCAAGGAAAACGGCGAGGTGGCGATGGGCCGCAGGCAGAAGCGCGCGCCCGCCCGCAAGCGCCACGTGAACCGCGAGGCCGTCGAAGAGGTCGTCGTCCTCACCTGGTGACTCCGGGCCACCTCGTGCTCCCCAGTACCAGCCAGGCCAATTAATTTGATAGTTCTATAACCTTGACGTGACGGTTAACGCGTCTTTAGCATCAGCGCATGACCTTCCCACGCCGGGCGGCCGCGATCACCGGGGTCTACACGACGGTCCAGGGCAAGAAGCTCGGCCGCAGTGAGGAATCCCTGAAGCTCGAGGCGATCAAGGGCGCGCTGGCCGACAGCGGGCTGTCCTTCAGCGACGTCGACGGCATCATCCCGATGGAATCGTCGATGCACGGTCCCGGGCTGGTCTACCACATGCAGTGGGCCGAGCAGCTGGGCGGCCGCCCGCTCGGCTTCATGGGCATCGGCCAGGCCTCGGGCGGCGTGGCCAAGGCGGCGGCCGCCATCGACGCCGGGCTGGCCGAGGTCGTGGTGATCTTCTGGGCCAACGGCGGCTTTCAGATCGGGCCGGGCGGCACGCCCGTCCCCACCAGCGCGCCCCGCACCTGGGAATGGGGCTTCGACATCCACGGCGCGTACATGACCACCTGGTACGCCCTGTGGGCCGAACGCTACATGCACGAGTTCGGCGCCACCCCCGGGGACCTGGCCCAGGTCGCCGTCACCCACCGGTATCACGCCACCCTCAAGCCGGACTCGATCATGGGCCGCCGGGGCGAGATCACGGTCGACGACGTGCTGAACTCCCGGATGGTCTGCTCGCCGCTGCACCTGTTCGACTGCGCCATCGACAACGAGGGCGGCTACGCCATCGTCGTCACCTCCGCGGACGTGGCCAGGAACTGCCGGACCACGCCGGTCTGGGTGCTGGGCGGCGCCGAGGCCGCGTACACCGACTTCTACACCACGATCCAGGATCCCTGGTTCCCCCGCGGCGGGTACGCGGTGCGCCGGGTCGGGGACATGGTCTTCGACATGGCCGGCGTCGGCCGCGACGACATCGACGTGGCGGGCCTGTACGACTGTTTCACCATCACCATGCTCAGGGACCTGGAGGAACTCGGGTTCTGCAAGCTCGGCGAGGGAGCGGCGTACTTCGCCGAGGGCCACACCCGGCTCGGCGGCTCGATGCCCTGCAACACCGACGGCGGCCTGTTGTCCAACAGCCACTGCGGCAGCCCGTCCGGGCTGCACACGATCGAGGTCGTCCACCAGCTGCGCGGCGAGTGTGGCGCGCGGCAGGTGCCAGACGCGCGGATCGGGCTCACGCTGGCCCAGGGCATGTCCCCGCACGGGCTGACCTCGGCCCTGATCATGGCGACCGACTAAGAGGAGATGACAGATGACGGTCCTGGCGGAACCGGCCGCGCCGTACCTCAAGCCACTGCCGCAGGTCACCGAGGCCAACCGGGAGTTCTTCGCGGGACTGAAGCGCCGGGAGTTCCTGGTGCCCAAGTGCGACCAGTGCGGCGACTACAACTGGGTCCCGTACCCGGCCTGCCGTTCCTGTCTGTCGGAGAACCAGACCTGGACGCGCGTGTCGGGCGAGGCCACCGTGTACACCTACTCGGTCATCTACCGCGGCCCTGGCGCCTTCGACGCCGAGGTCCCGTACGTGGTCGTCCTCGGCGAACTGACCGAACGGCCGCGGCCGTGCCTGGTGCTCGGCAACCTGGTCGGCACCGACCCGGACCGGATCCGGGTGGGAATGCCGATCCAGATCGCTTACCAGGACATCCCCGGCGAGGACATCACGCTCTGGCGCTGGGTCGCGCGCTAGGCCCCCAAGGAGCAGGCATGCCATTCCCGTCCGGCAAGACCGCGATCGTCGGCGTCTACACCACCGAGCAGGCCAAGTCGCTGCTGCCCCGCACCTCGGTATCGCTGCAGCTCGAGGCCATCAAGGGCGCGCTCGCCGACGCCGGCCTGCGGCACAGCGACGTCGACGGCGTCATCCCCCTGGATCCGGTCCCGTACGGCACGCCCGCCTCGGTGCACATGTTCTGGGCCGAGCAGTTCGGCGAGCGGCCGCTGACCTATCTCGAGGTCGGCATCGCTTCCGGCGGCCTGGCCAAGGCGGCGACCGCGATCGGCGCCGGCCTGGCCAGCGTCGTCGTCCTGTTCTGGGGCAAGGCCGGCTACCAGATCGGCCCGCGCGGGACCGCCAGGCCCGACAGCGCGCCAAGGACCGGCGCGTGGGGCTACGACATCCACGGCGCGTACATGACGCCCTGGTACGCCATGTGGGCCCAGCGCTACATGCACGACTTCGGCGCCACGCCTGAGGACCTGGCCCAGGTCGCCGTGACCCACCGGTACCACGCCACCCTCAACCCCGACTCGGTGATGGGCCGCCGGGGTGAGATCACCGTCGACGACGTGCTCCGCTCCCGCGTCGTCGCCTCCCCGCTGCACCTCCTGGACTGCGCCATCGACAACGACGGCGGGTACGCGATCGTCATCGCGTCCGAGGCGGTCGCCAGGTCCTGCCGCAAGACTCCGGTGTGGGTCCTGGGCGGCGCCGAGTCGGCCTACACCGACATCTACTCCTCCATCTCCGACCCGTGGTTCCCCGCGGAGGGCAAGGCGGTCCGGCGCACCGCCGACCTGGCCTTCGCCCAGGCGGGCGTGACCCGCGACGACATCGACGTGGCCGGGCTTTACGACTGCTTCACCGTGACCATGCTGCGGGACCTGGAGGAGATGGGCTTCTGCAAGCTCGGCGAGGGAGCGGCCTACTTCGCCGAGGGGCACACCAGGCTCGGTGGCTCCATGCCCGCCAACACCGACGGCGGCCTGCTCTCCAACAGCCACAACACCAACCCCTCCGGCATGCACACCGTCGAGGTGGTCAGGCAGCTGCGCGGCGAATGCGGCGCCCGCCAGGTCGCCGGCGCCAGGCTCGGCGTCTCCCTCGCCCAGGGCTACGCCGTCCACGGCATGGCCGGCACCCTGATCATGGGCGTCTAGGCCACCGCCGCTCAGCGGGCGCTAGCGCCAGGCGAACACCGGCTGCTCGTAGTGGGCTACCCGCGTCGTCTGGCCGTGCAGGGCCAGCCGGCAGAACTGGTGGATGATGGCGGCGGTCGGCGCGTACACGTAGCCGCCAAGCAGGGCCAGCCGCAGGACCAGCGCGGTCGATTCGGGGATGCGCAGCAGCTCGGGCGCGTGGTCGAAGTCGGCCAGCGGGATCACGTGGATCCGCGCCACCTCCGTCGCCTGCTTGGTGAGCGTGCCCACCGGGCCGCCCCACACCACCACGGGTGTCATCAGAAAGCCGGACCGGGTCGCGAAGTCGTCGAGGACGCCGAGCACCGCACCGGGCGGAACCACCACGCCCGTTTCCTCGCGCAGTTCCCGCAGCGCCGTTTCCTCCACGGACTCGCCGGGCTCGCGGCCCCCGCCGGGCAGCGCCCACTGCCCGGAATGCCTCCGCAGGCCCGTGGCCCGCCTGGTGATCAGCAGGCAGGGCACGTCGTCCCGCAGCAGCACGCAAACCGCCACGGACGCCGCCCGCAGCCCGGGCCGCGAGATCGGGACCCGCTCGAACCCGCTCAGGTGAGCCGCGATCGCGGCCCTGTGACCCGCGGCGGAATCCGCCACCATACGCACCTCGGCATCGGCGACGGGCGTCAGCGGCGCCCCGGCGCGGCTACCTGCCCGCCTTGGCCCGGATGGCGTCCCTGAACCCGTCGGTCAAGTTCCACTTGAAGTTTCCCGCCACGATAGCCGCATGCTGAAGCCGCTCGGCCAGCACGCCGCGCCGGTACCTGACCGTTTCCCGCAGCGCCTCCTGCGGGTGCGCTATCACCTGTCTGGCCAGCGCCGTCGCCTCCTCGAGATGGCGGCCATCGGCGGCGACCCTGGTGATCAGGCCCGCGCGGAAGGCCTCTTCCGCTGTGAAGAACCGCCCGGTCAGCACCACGTCGCTGGCGAACGACGCACCGGTGGCGCCGGCGATATGTGCCCAGAAGCTGGCCGTCGGAACGCCGTACGCCGTCTCGGTCACCTGGAACCGGGTGCCGGAGGCGGCGACCACGAACTCGCAGAGCAGGGCCGTACCCAGGGCGTGCCCGATGGCGTAGCCGTGTACGGCCGCGACCAGCGGCTTGTAGTTCTCGCAGCGCAGGACGGCCTGCGTCTCGCTCGGCAGGGAGCGGCTGTCCACCCCCTCGTCGGCGATGGCCAGCAGCCGCTGGTTGATGTCAGACCCGGTGGAGAAGGCCCGTCCCGCCCCGGACACCACGCCGATCTGGGCGTCATCGTCCCGGTCGAGGCGGTCCAGGGCCGCCACGTACTCGGCCAGGCCGCTGTTGGTGAAGGCGTTGAGCTTCGCGGGCCTGTTGAGCCTGATGTAGGCGATGCCGTCGATCACTTCGTAGTCGATCATGTGCTGCTCAGGCATGAAATGATGGTGGCATATAGATAGATAAATGTACAATAATTGACGTATGTCTGATGGGAGGGCCATGACGACGGCCGAGATACCGGAAGAGATCAAGACGGTCGAGCGGCTCCGCGAGCTCAGGGAGCGGGTCACCACCCACATGGGCGGCCCCGAGGCGGTGAACGCCATTCACGCGGCCGGCCGCCGCACCGCCCGCGAGCACATCGCGGAGCTCGCCGACCCTGGTTCGTTCGCTGAGGTGGGAGCGTTCGCGACGTTCGTCGACAAGGTGACGGCACCCGATCCTGGCCCCTACGGCGGCGGCGTCATCGGCGGTCACGCCACCCTCGACGGCCGGCCGGTCACCGTGGCCGTGGACGACGACAGCGTGACCGTCCCGGCCCGGCGGAGCACCGGCAAGGCCGCCCGGCTGTACCAGATGGCGCTCAAGGAGCACCGTCCCTACATCGAGATCGCCACCGGCGACGCCGTTCCCGCCCTGACCGCCCGCCCGGGGAAGACCGGCACGGCAGGGGCCAGGACGTTCGGGGCGGAGCCCGCGTTCCCGTACCTGCTCGACCGCCAGCGGGCCATCCCCGTGGTCTCGATGGTGCTCGGCGACACGTCCGGCGCCTCGTCGTTCTCCGCCGGCCTGTGCGATTTCCTTGTCCAGCTCCAGGGCACCCGCCTGTCCCTCGCGCCGGCCGCGGACGACGCGGCGAACACAGCGAATCCGGCGGACGCGGCGAACGGCGCGGGCCAGCCCGCCGGCGAGGTCGACGCGGTCGTGGCCTCACCCGACGAGGCCTACGCGCTCACCCGGCGGTTCCTTTCCTATCTCCCGTCCTACGCGGGCGGACCGCTTCCCGTGACCGATACCGACGTCCCGCTCGGCTACGACGACCAGATCGCCCGGCTTGTCCCGGCCCGCCGCAGCCGGGCCTACGACATGAAGGCCGTCATCCGCCGGATCTGCGACGAGGGCACCTTCTTCGAGCTGAAGCCGAACTACGCCCGCAACATCGTCACCGGGCTCGGCCGCCTCGGGGGCATCCCGGTCGGCGTGGTGGCCAACGCGCCGATGCGGATGGCCGGCGGCCTGACCCCGGAATGCTGCCTCAAGGCGGTCAGCTTCGTGTGCCTGTGCGACGCGTTCGGCATCCCGCTGCTCGTCCTGCAGGACACGCCCGGCTTCCTGGTCAGCGCCCAGGCCGAACGCGACAGGGCCATCGTCCGCGTCATGACCTTGCTCCAGGCCATGTCGCTCATCACCGTGCCCGCGGTCAGCGTGGTCATCCGCAAGGCATTCGGCCTGGCCTTCGTGATCCTGGACGGCAACCGCGCGGTCGACCTGTCGCTGGCCTGGCCGGGCGCCGAGATCGGGTTCATGGACCCGCCGGTGGCGGCCAACGTCCTGTTCGAGCCCCAGATCAAGCAGCTGCCAGCGGACGAGCGCGCGGCCTTCCTCGCCGCCAAGGCCGCCGAACTGGGCGTCGGCTTCGAGCCCTACGGGGTGGCCGCCAACCTGACCGTCGACGACATCGTCGAGCCGGGCGCGACCCGCGGCGTGGTCGCCAGGTACCTGAGAACCTCCCTCGCCACGCGACCACCGCGCACCGCCCCCTCCCCGCTGGCCAGCTGGCCCCGCTGGTACTGACAAGGACCGTCATGAGCCATCCGACCGCCAAGCCCGCCCGGCCCACGCTCCGCGAGCACATCGAGCGCCTGGTCGATCCGGGCACCTACACCCCGGCCCAGCACTTCAGCGAGGGGATGGACGAGGTCAGCGACGCCGACGGCGGCGAGGCCAGGATCGACGGGCGCCCGGTGACCGTCGGCCTGTCCGGGCACATCGTCATGCGGGCCCTCAACCGCCGCCATCCCTACGTCGCCATCTCCTCGGGCACCGGTGGCCTGGCCCGCGGCGGACGGCGGAACCTGGGGGTGCTGGACACCGTCTGGGGCATGAGCGGCGGGCCCATGCTGGCCGAGATGGCCAGCCGGCGCCGCGACGTGCCGGTGGTCTCGGCCATCGTCCACCATTCGTTCGGCGACTCCAGCTTCTTCACCGGCCTGTCCGACTACGTGGTTCAGCTCAAGGGCGCCTGCATGGCCCTGACCGGCCCGCGGGTGCTGGCCGTCGGCACCAGCGAGGTGGTCACGATGGAGGAACTGGGCGGGGTGGACGTGCACCGGCGCAACGGGCAGGCCGACACGATCGCCGAGACCCCGGCCGAGGTATACGCCGCCATCCGCGGGTTCCTGTCCTTCCTGCCCTCGGCCGCGGGCGCCCCGCTGCCCGTCACCGGCGCTGGAGCGCGACCGGACCGGGGGCCAGCGCCAGGCGGCAGGCAGTTCATCGACGGCCTGTGTGACCGCGGGTCGTTCTTCGAACTGCGGCGTGACTTCGCGCCCAGCCTGATCACCGGCCTGGCCCGGCTGGACGGCATCCCGGTCGGGGTGCTGGCCAGCGACCCGGCCGTCGACGGCGGCGCGTTCTCGGCCGACGCGTGCCTCAAGGCCACCAGGCTGGTGTGCACCTGCGACGCGTTCGGGCTGCCGATCGTGTTCGGCATCGACTCCCCGGGACCGCGGCCGGTGGCGCCGCCGGAGGCCCTCTCGAGGGCCATGATGCTGGCCCAGGCGGTCCAGCTGGCCGAAGTGCCCAAGTGCCTGGTGATCACCGGCCGGGCCCACGGCACCGGCCTCCTCGTCACCGGCCCGGCCCGGATCGCGACCGACCTGGTCATCGCCTGGCCCGGCGCCAGCGCCGGCTACTGCGACGCCGACCAGGCACCCGCCGGCGAGCATCACTGGGCCGCGGACGGCATCGTGGCGCCGGACGGCACCCGCGCCGCCCTGGCGGCTCACCTGCGGGCCGTGCTCGGGCCCGCGCCGGTGAGCCGTCCTGGCCGCGTCCTGCGCACCTGGCCGGCCGGTTTCTGAGAACTCAACCGGACGCGGTTCGCGCCGCCGCCAGCGCGGCCAGCACCTGCGCCGGGCCCAGGGGTGTCCCGGTGATCCTGGCTCCCAGCGGGGCCAGCGCGTCGGCCACCGCGTTGATCACGGCGGGCGGCGAGCCGATCGCGCCGCCCTCGCCCACGCCCTTGAAGCCCCCCGGGGTGTTGGCGGGCGTCACCACGTGGCCATATTCGACGTCGGGTATCTCGCACGCGGTCGGCAGCAGGTAGTCCATGAACGTGGTAGTCAGCGGGTTGCCGTCGGCGTCGTAGACCATGTGCTCGAGCAGCACGCCGCCGATGCCCTGCGCCACGCCGCCGGCGATCTGCCCCTCCACCACCATCGGGTTGATCATCGGACCGCAGTCCTCGCTGACGACGTAGCGCAGGATCTTGACCAGGCCCGTGTGCACGTCGACCTCGACGGTGCAGGCGTGACACGCGTTGGCCAGCACCAGCGGCGGGGCCACCGACCGGGCGCTGACCAGCAGGCCGGGCTCGATGTCGGCGGGCAGCGCGGCCGGGTTCAGGTAGGCCGCCTCGGCCAGCTGCCCGAACGACACCCGGGCTTCTGGGTCGCCCCGCACGTGCGCGCCGCCCCCGGACAGCTCAAGGTCACCGGGCGCGATCTCCAGCACGTGCCCGGCCACCTGGAGCATCTTGTCCCGCATCCGCTCGGCGACCAGCTGGGCCGCGCCCGCCGCGATCACGGCGCTCTTGCTGCCACCCGTGCCGGGCCCCCATGGCGCGACCGCGGTGTCGCCCTGGATGAAGACGATCGACGCGGGGTCGCAGCCAAGGACGTCGGCCACGACCTGGGCCATGGTCGTCTCCACGCTCTGCCCGTGGCTGGCCGTGCCCATGATCAGCGTGATCTCACCGGTGGGATCGACCCGCAGGATGGCGCCCTCGCTGCCGAGCACGCCGCGGGTCTGGATGGGCTCGACGTACAGGCTCAGGCCGACGCCCAGATAGCGGCCGGCGACCCTGGCGGCCGCCTGTTCCCGCCTGAAGGAGTCGTAGCCGATGAGCTCGGCCGCCTGCTCGAGCGTCTCAGCCGGGCTGATGCGCTCGTAGGGCACGCCCGTCGCGCTGGTGTAGGGCAGGTCCCCGGCGGTGATCACGTTGGCGCGGCGCAGGCGCAGCGGATCCATCCCGATGGCCCGCGCCACGATGTCCATCATCTGTTCCCTGGCCACGGTCTCGAACAGCCACGGTCCCCGGTACGCGCACCGGCCGCAGGTGTTCGTGTACACCGCCTGGTTGGCGAACGACAGCATGGGCAGCCGGTACGGCCCG
>Ga0335075_10009370_pt1 | contig 14949 bp, 12 predicted proteins | sample Lox_Sample_24_FD_206723 | JGI IMG/M metagenome (GOLD analysis project Ga0335075, IMG submission 206723) | Soil microbial communities from Loxahatchee National Wildlife Refuge, Florida, United States - Lox_Sample_2.4 | ecosystem: Environmental > Terrestrial > Soil > Wetlands | place: USA...
GCCGATCGCCGAGATCACGATCGCCGGCGGCGCCTGCTCACCCGACCGGTCCAGCAACCCGGTCAGCAAGGCCAGCTCATCAGCCCGCCCCACAAAACCCGCCACCGGAGCCGGCAACTCCCGCGGCACCAGCCCGGTGGGCCTCGCGGACCCTCTCGGTCCCGTGGACCCCTCGGCCACCGCCGGATGACCTGCGACTGCCGAATCCGGCACTGCCAGCGCCGGGTCGGCGGTCAAGATCCGCTGGTGCAGCTCGCGCAGCTCGGTGCCGGGCTCGGCGCCAAGCTGCTCCACAAGTACCTCACGGGCCCGCTGGTAGGCCTCCAGCGCCTCGGCCTGCCGACCACACCGCACCAGCGCCAGCATCAGCTGTCCGGCGAACCGCTCCCGCAGGGGATACTCCCCGGTCAGCGACTGCAGTTCGGGCACAAGCTCGCCATGCCTTCCGAGCTGCAGCCCGGCGGCCATCCGCCACTCCGCCGCCTGCAGGCGTAGCTCCTCAAGTCCGGGCACCTGATCGCGGCGCAGCAGTTCGGACGGCACGTCGGCCAGCGGCTCCCCTCGCCACAAACCCAGCGCCTCGGCCAGCGTCTCCCAGGCCCGCTCCCAGTCCCCCGCCCGCGCCGCCACGCCGCCCTCACCGCACAGGCGGCGGAACCGCCGCAGGTCCACCTCCTCCTCGGACGCCTCGATCAGGTACCCCGGATACCGGGTGACCACCCGCCCTCCAGCGGCCGGGCCGAGAATCTGGCGCAGCCGCATCACGTGCGAGCGCAGCGTGGTCCCTGCGCTGGCCGGCGTCGCCCCGTCCCACACCGCTTCGACCAGCGCATCGGCCGGCACCACCGTGCCCGCCCGCATCAGCAAGGCGGCCAGCAGCACCCGCTGCCGCCCCGGGGGCACGCCGATGACCGACTCCCCGTCACGGACCAGCAACGGCCCAAGGACGCCGAACCACATACAACCTCACCTCGCACCAGTGCCCTTCCGCGCCAGCCAGTGCTTCCCGTCGAGTCTGCCGACGCCACGCGGATGCCACGCGAACTCAACGCCCCGCAGTGAGACTAATCCGTATACCGCATCCACGACCATGCAGGCGAATCTCAATGCCCCTGGTACACAGAAAGGCGGGGCCGATGACCGAGGGGAAGCACCGCGCGGCGGTCAGGATGTCAGCGGCCGCCGCTGTCTTGGCTGTCGGCTTTTGGCCGGCTGCCGCGCCATCATCAGGGAAACCCGAGTGGATCGTCAACCAGTCTGCGGTGAGCCTGCTCGGCGGGGCGGGTCTTACCCACGCACAGTTGCAGACCCTTTTCGGCAACGACAGGACCTACCTGATCCGCGGGCTGACCCAGACGGCGGCCGCGCCCGTGAGCGGCGCGCTGCGGACGGTTTCTTTCACCAGCTACCAGGCGATGGAAAGGCAATTTGCCGGACCGGGCCTCCCGGCCGGGACCAGGGCCGTGCTCTACGACAACGAGGACTGGAGCTTTACGCCAGCCGGCGAGCAGCGTAATCCGGCCAAGTACGAGGAACTGGCGGCGAGCCTGGTCCATGCCCACCACCTGCTGTTCATCACCGCCCCGGCCGTCGACCTGACGGACGTGCTGGCACCGGGTGAATCCAGCCATTACGCCGCGTACCTGAGGCTCGGCCTGGCCGCGAGCGCCGCCAGGTACGCCGACGTGATCGACATCCAGGCACAGGGGTCGGAAACCAGCCTCAGTACGTTCACCTCGTTCGTCACGGCTGCCGCCGCCCAGGCCCGCGGTGCGAACAGGCATGTCACGGTGCTGGCTGGCCTGAGCACCAATCCCAGCGGGCAGCACGTGACAAGCGGGCAACTGCTCGCCGCGTACGACGCAGCGCAACCGAACGTCAATGGTTACTGGCTGAACATACCTTCTGGCGGACCGTATTGTCCCAGGTGCGGCGCACCGCAGCCGCAGGTGGCGGTTCCGCTGCTCCGAATGCTGCTCAACGGCCGCTGACAACCCGGTGCCACGCCGGTGCAACGCAGATTCAACAACCGGCTGGCAGAGTGATGATGCAGCCCTAGCCCCTGCGAAGAACGGGGACGACAGGCCATCCTGGGGATGGGGGTCAGGGGCTAGGGCTGCACGGGGTCTGGTTGCGCAGTGTCTGGTCGGGCAGTGTCAGTCGGGCAGTGTCTAGTCGGGCAGTGTCTAGTCGGGCAGGGCCGGACGTCCCGGCCGCCATCTGCGCCCTGACCTGATCGGCCTCGGGGGTGCCGAGCTGGGTGTAGATGGCGAGCGCCAGCTTCCAGTGACGTTCGGCCTCGTCGGCGGCGCCTTCTGCTTGGCTGGCGCGGGCGAGGCCATCATAGGCGCGTGCCTGTTCGTACCTGTCGCCGATATCCCGGGCCTCGCCAAGCGCCATGGTGTGGTGGGCGCGGCAGTCGTCGGGTCGGCCGACCGCCAGGAAAAGCTCACCAAGGCCGTTGAGCGTATTGGCTTCGCCCGACCGGTCGCCGACCTGCCGGAAGAGGGTCAGCGCCTGCTGGTGATACTCGGCGGCCTGCTGGTAGCGACCCTCCCCGGTGTGCAGGAGGCCGAGGGTGGTCAGCGCGTAGCCCCGCGGCGTCAGGTCTCCCGCCTCCCGGCACAGGGTAAGGGCCTCCTCGAGGTGGGCGGCGGCCTGTTCATGGCGCGCCCGGCGCAAGTCGGCGAGGCCGAGGTTGACCAGGGCGCGGATCTCGTTGGTCCGGTCCCCGGTCTGGCGGCACAGCGCCAGGGCCATCTCGAAGTGACCGGCGGCCTGCTCATGACGGCCCTGCCTCGAGTCGACCAGGCCGAGGTTGACCAGGGCGCGGATCTCGCCGGTCCGGTCCCCGGTCTGGCGGCACAGCGCCAGGGCCATCTCGAAGTGACCGGCGGCCTGCTCATGACGGCCCTGCCTCGAGTCGACCAGGCCGAGACCGTTAAGCGCGGAGGCTTCGGCCGCGCGGTCGGCGGCCTGCCTTGCCGCCTCGCGGGCGCTGGCGTGAATGGTAACGGCCTCGGCATAGTGGCTTCCCGTGTCGAGATAGCGGGACAGGGCAGCGGCCAGGCCGGTGGCGTGGCCGGGCCAGCCATGGTCCGCGGCATAGACGGCGACCGAGACCAGGGTCGCGCGTTCGGCGTCGAGCCAGCGACGTGACGTGGCTGGGGTGCCGGGCTCGGACACCGGTTTGACGGGATCGCCCGGCTGCGGAACCTTGCCCCTGCGGGGGGTCTCGCGAGGGTAGAGGGCGGCGGCCGCCGTGGCGGCGGTGTGCAGGTAGTAGTCGAATAGCCTGGTCAGCGCCGCCCGCCGCTCCTGATCTGTGGCCTGAGTGGCCGCAAGCTGCCCGGCGTAGGCGCGCAGCAGGTCATGCATGCCGTACCGGCCAGGCGTGACGAGCTGTATCAGGTGCGCACGGGCCAGCCGGTCGAGCAACCGGCGGCCGTTGTCCAGGCCGGCGCCGGTGAGCGCGGCGGCGGCGTGGCAGTCAAGGTCGGGTCCCGGGTGCAGGCCAAGCAGCGGGAACGCGCGGGCAGCGTCATCATCGAGGTGCCGGTACGACCAGGAGAACACGGCCCGCACCGCGGTCCGGGGATCCCCGCCGGCGTCAAGCAGGTCCAGCCGCCCTTGCTGGTCGGCCAGCTCCCCGGCCAGCTCGGCGAGCGAGACGCCAGGCCGGGCCACGGCGAGCTCGGCCGCCACCCGCAGTGCCAGCGGGAGCCGACAACACCGGTCGGCCAGCATCTCCGCCGCATCCGGGTCGGCGTCGACCCTGGTACCGATCATGACACGGAGCAACCCGAGCGCGTCATCGGCCGGCAGCAGGTCCAGGTCCATGCGCTGGGCACCGTCCCTGGCCACCAGCCCGGCCAGCGAATCCCGGCTCGTCACCACGACCATGCAGGCCGGGGAGCCTGGCAGCAGGGGCCTGACCTGTTCGACCTCGCTGGCGTTGTCAAGCAGCACAAGCATCCTGCGGTCGGCCGTCAGGCTGCGGTATTGCGCTGCCCGGTCGCTCTCCGCCCCGGCTATGTCCTGGCCGGGCACGCCGAGGGCCCGCAGAAACCCGGACAGCGCCTCCGTCGCGGGCACCGGCTGGCCGGGATCATAGCCGCGCAGGTTCACGTAAAGCTGCCCATCAGGGAAGTGGCCGGCGACCTGGTGCGCCCAGTGCACCGCCAGCGCGGTCTTGCCCACGCCGGCCGTCCCGCCTATCGCGGAGATCACGATCGCTTCCGGCATCTGGGCCCCTTGGGCACCCGCTTCAGCAGGCCGGTCCAGCAGCCTGCTCAGCGCGGCCAGCTCTTCCGACCGGCCGGCGAAATGCGCCACCGGCGCCGGGAGCTGGCGCGGCACCAAAGGGCCGGTGCCGCGCGTCACAGATGACGCCGGGCTCGGAGCCTCGAGCAAAGGGTCACCGGCCAAGATGCGCTGGTGCAGGTCGCGTAGCTCGGCGCCGGGCTCGGCTCCGAGCGCATCCACCAGCACGCGCCGGGCATGCTGATAGGTGGCAAGCGCCTCGGCCTGGCGACCGCACCGGTACTGGGCGAGCATGAGCTGGACCACAAAGCGCTCCCGCAGCGGATGAGCCGCGGTCAGCGACTGCAGCTCGGTCACAAGCTCGCCATGGCGACCCAGGTGCAGTCCGGCCTCGATCTGCCATTCCTGGACCTGGAGCCGAAGCTGGTCAAGCCTCGGCACCTCATCGCGGTGCAACAGCTCACCCGGGATGTCGGCCAGCGGTGTCCCACGCCACATCCCCAGGGCTTCTCCCAGTGTCTCTGCTGCCCGCTCCCAGTGCCCGGCCCTGACGGCGGTACCGCCCTCCCGGTACAGGCGGCGGAAGCGCAGCAGGTCGACTTCCTCCTCCCTGGCCTCGATCAGGTACCCCGGATACCGGGTCACCACCCGTGCCCCCGCGTGCGGGCCAAGAACCTGACGCAGCCGCGAAACATGCGACCGCAGCGTAATCCCGGCGCCTGCCGGTGGTGCCCCATCCCACACGATTTCGGCCAGCGTGTCGGCGTTGACGATCCTTCCCGCATGGAGCAGCAGCACCGCGAGAAGCGCTCGATGCCGGGCCGCCGGCACGCTGATAACGGACTCCCCGTCGCGAACCAGCAACGGCCCGAGTATCCCGAACCACATCCGTCGTCCCCTTGGTGAGGTCGCCCAAAACGTACCCGCGGATCTCGCCCGGGCGCAACGCAAAGCCATGTAATCAGTTGTTGACTAGATTTGAAAATTAGTCATATGATCAACGAGTGGATAAGGGAGCGCGGCTGGGAGCAGGATCCCCCCGGCGACAGGAACGGGCCGAGCGGATCCTCGACGCCACCGCCGAACTGCTGCACAGGCACGGCTACAAACGGGTCACGATCGACGATGTCGCCTCGGCGGCCGGTGTCGGCAAGGGGACCATCTACCTGCACTGGAAGACACGCGAGGCGTTGTTCTGGGCGGTGCTGCAGCGGGAGTCCGCGCGGCTGCTCGAGAAGATCCTGACCGCCCTGGCCGACGATCCCTGGCTGGCCCTGCCCGGGCGGCTGATGCGGGCCATTTTCGTCGAGGTCGCCGACCGCCCGCTGGTCCGCGCGCTGCTGCTGTCCGACGCAGAGGTCCTCGGCGCCCTGGCCGCCGACAAGACCGTCGCGGCCGCGCAGGCCGAGCTCGGCGGCAACGAGAACTACCTGGAGCTGGTGCGCGAACAGGGCCTGCTGCGCCCGGGGCTGACCGTGGCCGGCGCCGGGGTGGTCCTTGGCGGCGTGATGCGCGGGTTCTTCGCCGGGCCGGGCGACGGCGGCGGGGTCCCGCTCAGCGAGCAGGCCGACCTGCTCGCCGACGTGCTGCACCGGAGCCTGGAGATCGAGGGAGAACCGCCGCCGGACGCGGTGGTCGCACTGGCCGGGCGGGTGACCGAGCTGTTCACCGCGATCGTTGCCGCGCAGCGCGGCCAGCTGGAGCGTGCCTACAGGTAAAAGCCCCACCGCTGACAAAGGGAACCCCCGGGCCGGGAGTCCGCCAAGACAGGCCCGCGCCCGGGGATCGCCGGCCCGGAAAGGAGCCGATCATGCCCGAGACTACAACCCGCAAGCACCGATCACGCTGGTGGGCCCTGGCCGCACTCAGCCTCAGCCTGCTAGCTGTCGGGCTGGATACCTACATCCTGAGTACCGCGCTGCCTACGCTGTCGGCCGCGCTTGGTGCGTCCACCAGCCAGCTGCAGTGGATCACCGACGCCTACACGGTGGCTATGGCGGCGGTGCTGCTGCCCGCGGGCCAGCTGGGCGACCGGCTCGGCCACCGCACAATGCTGCTGGCCGGGCTTGCGCTGTTCGGCGTCGCCTCGGTCATCACCAGCCAGGTCCACACCGTGGCCGAGCTGATCGCGATGCGCGCGGTGATGGGCGCGGGGGCGGCGGTGATAATGCCGCTGTCGATCTCGATCCTGCCTGGCTTGTTTCCCGGCGACCAGGAGCGGCGCCGGGCGGTCGCGGTAACCGCGATCTGCACGATGCTCGGCATGCCTGCCGGTCCCCTGCTGGCCGGCTGGATGTTGACCCACTTCGCCTGGGGGTCGGTCTTCCTCATCAACGGGCCGGTGGCAGCGCTGAGCCTGGCCGGCGTGGCCCTGCTGGTGCCGCGCAGCGCTGCAGAATCAGGCCGGGCAGGACCGGACCGGGGGGCCTTCGGGTCCCTGCGGCTGGACTGGGCCGGGGCGCTGCTGTCCGCCGCCGGCCTGACCGCGGTGGTCTACGGGATCATCGAGCAGCCGGACCACGGCTGGGATCCGGCCGTGCTGGCCAGCCTGGCAGGCGGGGCGCTGTTGCTGGCCGGCTTCGCTGCCTGGCAGCTCCGCGCCGCCTCGCCGCTGGTCGACCTGCGGCTGTTCGCAAGTCGCGGCTTCACGTGGGGAACGGTCGCGTTCGCCGTGGTCAGCTTCGCGATGACAGGCGTCCTGTTCGTGCTGACCCCGTACCTGCAACTCGTCCAGGGCGCGGACGCACAGGTGACGGGGCTGCGGCTGCTTCCCATGATCGGCGCGATGCTGGCCAGCGCGGCCGTGATCGAGAAGTCGTCCGTGCGCCTGGGGACCCGGCTCGTGATCGCGGCCGGGATGCTGGTCAGCGCGGCCGGGCTGGCCATGCTGACGCGGGCCCCGGCCGGCGGCGGCTACGGGCTGCCCGCGCTGGCGCTGGCCGTATTCGGCATCGGGCTTGGCCTGTCCCTGCCGCTATCGGCGGACGCCGTGCTGGCCACCTTGCCCGCCGACGCGGTCGGCGCGGGTAACGCCCTGAACCGGGCGGTGCAGCGCATCGCGGTCTGCCTCGCCCCGGCCGTGGCGGGCAGTGCCCTGAACGGGGCCTACCGGACCCGGCTGGCCCGGACGCCGGTGGCCGGCTTGTCCGGTGCGGAGCGTACCGCCGCGACTTCCAGCATCGCGGCGGCGCACGCCGTAGCCGGCCGGCTGCCCGCCAGCGTCGGGCGCGCGCTCGCCGCCGCGGCCGACCACGCCTATCGCACCGGCATGGTCCGGGCCGCGGTCATCAGCGCGGCCGCGCTGGCCGCCGGAGCGCTGCTGGTCCTGCTGTTCCTGCCCGGCCGCAGGCCCGCCGGCGCCCGCCAGTCAGCGCGCCAGTCAGGCGGGGATTCAGGTGGGCCGGGCCACCGCCTCGATGACCAGGTTCACCGTCCGGCCGACCACGCCCTTCTGATTGGTGACACCGAAGCTGGTGCGGTCGAGGCGGGCGGTGGCCCGGAACCTGGCGGTGCCGTCGTCCGACCGGGCCTCGGTAACCCGGACCTCGGCGGGCACGGAGGTCCCGTGCGCCGTGACTGAGCCGCTTACCACCCAGTCCTGGCCGTCCTGCCGGACCCCGGTGCCGTCGAAGCTGATCTGCGGGTATTCCTTGGCGTCGAGCAGGCGGGCCGAGGTCACGTCGGAATCCCTTTTCTGGTTGCCCGAGGCGAAGCTGCCCGCGTCGATGACGGCCTGTACGCGCGACCCGGCCGGGTCGCCGGCAATGGTGACCTCCCCGTCCTTGAGCCGGAACGTCCCGTGCACCGTCGACAGGCCGAACATGGCCTTGACGTCTGCGCGGATCGTGGTCCGCTCCGGGTCGAGCGCGTAGGTGCCCGGCTGCGGGATGGGCTGGGTCATGGTGTTCCTCCTCGTTGAGCGACCTCCCCAGCGTAGTGATACAGCGTAGTGATACCCGGCGGGATTCAATCCGCGGTGGGATGTCCTGGCGGCTAACCGCCAGATACGCTCAGCTTTCGTGGCCGTAGATCAGGAGGTGTCGCGTTCGCCCTCGCTTTACCGCAAGGTGGCGGAGGATATCAAGGCCGCGATCGCGGCCGGCGGGTACGCGATAGGCACCCGCCTGCCGTCCGAGAGCGAGCTCGCCGAACGCTACTCCGTCTCGCGCGGCACGGTCAGGCAGGCGTTCGCGGCGCTGCGCGCCGACGGGGTGATCGCGTCCAGGCGCGGGGCGCGCCGGGTGGTCATCGGCGGCCCGAGAGTACAGAGCTTCGGTGAACTGCTGTCGTTCTCACGCTGGGCCCGGGCCATGGGAGAGGTGCCGAGCGGCCGGGTCGTCACCCTGCTGCGCAGGCCGGCCAAGCCGCTGGAAGCCGAGCGCATGGCCATGCCGCCGGGCGCGCCGATCTACTACCTGGTCCGGGTGCGCCTGCTGTCCGGCCGTCCGGTGATGATCGAGCGCGGCGCCTACCCCGACCAGGTGGGCGCGCTGGTGGCCGGCATGGGCCTGGAGGAGTGCTCGATCACCGAGCGCCTGGAGGAACTTGGCGTCGTGTTCGCCGATGCCGAGCACGTGATCGACGCGGTGCCGGCCTCGGCCGAGGACGCGAGGCTACTCGGCGTGAGCCCCCGGGTGCCTTTGCTGCGCGAGCGCCGCCTGACCACGGACCCGGCCGGCGTTCCTGTCGAGTGGTCCGACGACCGTTACCTGGGCAGCGCGGTCGCGTTCAGCGTGCGCAACTCGATCGCGGTCAACGCCCTATCGCGGACGCGCGCCCGGTCACGATCCGGCCCCGATCTTAAGTAAGCAGGGTCTCAAGTAGCGGTGCGAAGTGCGCGAACGATGGCGGGGTGACCGCCGGATCCTTGGCCTGGTCGTCCCAGCGGCGCACCGCCACCGCATCTTGCGCGTGCGGCGCCGCCTCGAACGCCGAAGCCTCCGCCGCCGTCATCGGGCCGCCCTGGAGGGCCAGCGAGCGGACCGACTCGGCCGACAGCAGGCCGAAGTATCCGGGCTCGACCGCGCACAGGTACCGTTTCGCCGCCACGTGCAGCCGGACCGGCTCGGTCACCGCCTCGCCGAACCACTGGCTCAGCCACCGCGCGCCGACATCGCCGTGCCCGACCCCGGCTTCGGGCCGCAGGTGGCCCACGTCATGCAATAGGGCCGCCGCCACCAGCGCCCCGTCCGCCCCGGCCGCCTCGGCCAGGGCCCCGGCCTGCAGCAGGTGCTCGCCGATCGTCACCGGCTCGCCCAGGTAATCGCGCGCCCCCGGCCCGGCGAACAACTCCGCTATCGCGTCGATCGCGGTCATGATGTCTCCAGCTTCCGGCGCAGCACGGCAAGCGTGCTGGCCAATCCGTCAAGGTCGGCGTAGCAGCCCTGGAGGTGCCTGCCGGCGGTTCCGCCGAACGCGGTGCGGCCGTGCAGGATCCGCGTGTTGTCGAAGATCAGGCAGTCGCCCGGTCCAAGCCGCAGGTTCAGCTGGCGCTCCGGCCGGGCCAGTAGCTCGGCCCAGCGCCGGTAGGCCGCGTAGAACGCGGTCACCTCCGCGTACGGCAGCCGCAGCGGCCGGGCCGACCTGTTGTTGAACCGGATGCCACGGACCTGGCCGCGCGGGCTGAGCTGGATGAGCGGCTGGCTGGCCCGCAGTTCCGTGCTGTCGTCGGTGTAGCCGAACGGAACGGGGGTTCCCGCGATGATCTGAAACGTCTCGCGGTCCGTGGCACGAAGCTGACAGGCGGCCGCGAATCCGTCGGTCAGGCTGGTGCGCCCCCCGTCGTCGGCCGCGCGCAGGCAGTGCAGCAGCTGGACGGTGGGCACAGGATCGCGGTACGGGTTGTCGGTGTGCGGCAGGATCCGCCGGCTGGTGAAGGCCAGATTGCCCGGCCGTGGCTCGACGCGGACGTCGAACAGCCGGCCATAGTTCGTCTCCCGCACGAAGCCGAAGCTGGCGGCGACTTCGAGCACCATCCCGGCTTCGGCGGGCACGTTGCGGAGCAGCACGAAACCCCAGCGGAGCACCGAGTCGAGCACGCGTGCCCGGTCGGCGGGCTCGGCCAGGTAGCGCGGCCAGCTTCCCTGGGGCAGGTCGTCGAGATCCGCGGGCAGCCACAGTTCCTTGTCGTCCTCGGTCCGGCCTGCAGTATCGCCGCCGCCGTCGCCATCGGTGTCGAGCGCGTGGTCGGCCAGCCAGGAGCGGGAGAAGGTGGACCGGTGCCGGTCGGGTGTGTAGGTCACCACGACCGACGCCCCGGTGTCCTCGGCGGCTGCCACCGCGAGTCCGTTAGGTATCTCGGTTATGTCTTTCAGTTTCTGTCCGCTGCCGGGATCGCGACAGGCAGGACACGGGCAGTTGTCCCGCAGCCAAACGGCCGGGAAACACATCGTTCGCTCGCCGAAGGTCAGCGCAAGTCCGCCATCGTCCCAGCTCACCATGTATGCCTCCGCTTCCAGCATAGTGCCGGTGGATTAAAGTTGGCTATACATGTTAGAAGTTGACTATACTAGCGCCGGTGAGGGCAACGCAGCGGATCGTGGTGGCCGGCGGGGGCGTGCTCGGCACGATGCACGCGGTCGCGGCACGGCGGCGCGGCTATGAGGTGGTGCACCTCGAGCGCGAGGCCGAGGCCCGCGGCGCTAGCGTCAGGAACTTCGGCCTGGTCTGGGTGAGCGGCAGGCGGGCGGGCCCCGAGCTCGCGCTGGCGCTGCGCGCCAGGGAGCTGTGGGCAGAGCTCGGCGCGGCAATCCCTGGCCTCGGTTTCCGGCCCGCGGGCTCGCTTACCCTGGCCGCCGACGACACCGAGCTGCGCGTGCTCAAGGAAGCGGCCGAGCTGCCCGACGCGGGCCAGCGCGACTTCGAGCTGCTCGACCCCGCCGGGGTCCGGGCGGCCAACCCCGCGCTGCGCGGCGAGTTCGCCGGCGGCCTGCTGTGCCCGGCCGACGCGATCGTCGAGCCCCGCCAGGCACTTCCCGCCCTGCGCCGGTATCTCGCCGGAGACGGATATGAGTGGCTGCCGGGGCGGGAGGTGACGGAGATCGCGCCGAACGCCGTGCGCGACCACACCGGGACCTGGCACCAGTGTGACCTGGTGGTCCTGTGTCCGGGCGCCGCGTTTACCGGGGTGGCCGGGCGGTACCTGTCGTCCCTGGCGCGCGACGGGGTGCGCCGGGTGCGGCTGCAGATGATGCAGACCGCCCCGATGACCGAGCGGCTCACCACGGCCGTCGCCGACGGCGACTCGCTGCGCTACTACCCCGCGTATGACGTGCCAGGCCGCGGTCAGCTGCCACCGCAGGCCCCGGTGGCCGAGCGCAGCCGCGCGCAGTTGCTGCTGGTCCAGCGGGCCGACGGCAGCCTCACGATCGGCGACACGCACGAATACGACGAGCCGTTCGCGTTCGACGTCGACTCGGACGCATACGACCACCTGCAGGCCCGCGCCGAGGCGCTGCTCGGCGTCCCGATCCCGCGCGTCCAGCGCCGCTGGGCCGGCGTTTACAGCGAGGTCAGCGCCGGCCAGGCCCTTTACCATCGATCCGAGCCCGAGCCCGGCGTCGTGCTGGTCACCGGGCCAGGCGGCCGGGGCATGACCTGCGCCCCGGCCATCGCGGAGGAGACGTTCCGTTGACCCATATCACGGTCGCCTGCCTGGACATGGCGGGTACCACGGTCCGCGACGACGGCACGGTGATCGACGCCTTCGCGTCGGCCATCGCCACGGCGAATCTGCCCGTGAGCGCGTTCAACCAGGCCATGACCGACGTGCGGTCGAGCATGGGCCAGTCCAAGATCGAGGTGTTCCGCCGGATCCTCGGCGACGAGCGCGCCGCGCGGCAGGCCAACGAGGCGTTCGAGGACCACTATGCGGCGGCCGTCCGCGCGGGCCGCGTGGAGGCCATGCCCGGCGCAGCGGAGGTTTTCAAGGCCTGCCGTGAGGCCGGCATCCGGGTCTGCCTGGCCACCGGCTTCTCGCCCGCGACCAGGGACGCCATCATTGATCGGCTCGGCTGGGCCGGGCTGATCGACCTGGCCCTCTCCCCCGCCGACGCCGGGCCCTCGGGTCGCGGCCGTCCGTGGCCGGACATTCCGCTGACAGCACTGCTGTCGCTGCGCGGCGGCGCCGTCAGCGAGCTCGCCGTGGCCGGCGACACGCCAAGCGACATCGAGTCCGGCCTGCGGGCCGGCGCCGCGATCGTAGCCGGCGTGCTGACCGGCGCCGGCACCCGGGCCGACCTGGATGGGGCGGGCGCGCCGCTCGTCCTCGACACGATCGCGGACCTCCCGCCCCACATCATCGGATAACACCGGCTACTTCCTCGGCGCGACCAGTACCGGTTCTGGCGGCACGCTGACCGAGACCGAGGTACCCGGGGCCAGCGCGGCGGCCTCCGAGCTCGGCTTGTCGATCTGCACGGTGACATCGCCGGACAGCAGGACGCCGACCCTGGTCACCGAGCCGAGGAACGTCCTGGTCGTGACGATCCCGTTGCCGTGCTCGGTGACCTGCATGGTCAGCCCTTCTGGACGGATCAGCACGTCCACCGGGCCCGTCCCCGGCGTCTCCTGGCCGCCGTCTTCGGCCTCCGGGGCTGGCTGGGCCTGGACCGGGCAGGTGCTGTCAAGCACGGTAACCATTCCGCCGGCCGCCATCTCGCCCGGAATCCGGTTCATGACGCCGACGAACTCGGCCACGAACGCGGTGGCCGGGTGATCGTAAAGCTCGTCCGGCGCCGCGATCTGCTCCAGCCTGCCCTGGCTCATGACCCCCACCCGGTCGGCCATCGACAGGGCTTCCTCCTGGTCGTGGGTGACGAACAGGGTGGTGGTGCCAAGCCGCTGCTGCAGCGTGCGGATCTGCTCGCGCAGCTGCAGCCGGACCTTGGCGTCCAGCGCGGACAGCGGTTCGTCAAGCAGCAGCACCCGGGGCTCGATGGCCAGCGCCCGCGCCAGTGCGACCCGCTGCTGCTGGCCGCCGGACAGCTGGTGCGGGTACTGCCTGGCCTGGTCGGCCAGCCCTACCATGTCAAGCAGCTCGCCAGCCCGCTTGCGCCGCGCGGCCGAACCCAGCTTGCGCATCCGCAGTCCGAAGCCCACGTTGTCAAGCGCCGACATGTTCGGGAACAGGCTGTAGCTCTGGAACACCATGCCCATGTCGCGCCGGCTGGCCGGAACATGCGAGATGTCCTTGCCGTCCACCATGACCGACCCGGTGTCCGCGGTCTCGAACCCGGCCACGATGCGCAGCGCCGTGGTCTTGCCGCAGCCCGACGGGCCGAGCAGCGCGACTAGCTCGCCGGGAGCCATCTCGATCGAGAGCCCGTCCAGCGCCTTGGTGGCCCCGAAGGCGCGGCTGAGGTTCTGCAGAACCACGCTGGTGCCCCGGGTCCCTGTCGTCGGCCGGGTGCCGCTGGCCGCGACGGAGTCATTGGCGGTGTTCGTGGTCAATTTAGTTTCCCCGCGTTTCTTGACGTGCGACGGTAAACAGCGTGACCGAGCCACCGCCGGTCCTGCGCGACCGCCGGGTGCCTGCCACCGTGATGAGCATCAGGAAGAACCAGGTCACGAACAGCGCGAGCAGCGAGGCCGCAACCGAGACCTGGCCGCTGGTCTGGCTGTTGACATAGATCCACACCGGGAAGGTCTGGTAAAGGGCCAGGCTGGCCATCGTGTACTCGCCGAGGACCAGGGCCACGGTGAGCACGACGGCCGAAAGCACCGCGGTCGTCAGGTTCGGCAGGAGCACGCGTACGAGCGTGTTGATCCAGCCGGCGCCGAGCGAGTTGGAAGCCTCGACGATCGTCTTCAGGTCAAGCGCGCGCAGCCCGGCGTCGATGGCCCGGTAGGCGAACGGCATGGCCAGCACCACGTACTCCAGGGCCAGCAGGTATGCCGTGCCCTTCAGCGAGCCCGGAGCGATCTGCAGCACGCCCACGATCAGCACCACCGGCGGGATGACGATCGGCAGGATCGTGATTCCCTCCATCAGCCGCCGGATCCGGGGCAGCCTCAGGTGCACGTAGACGGTCGTCGGCAGCATGAGCACGATCGTGATCACGGTGGTGACGATCGCCAGCCGGACCGAAAGGCTAAGAGACGAGGTAAAGCCGGTTTCACTCACCACCGAGCCGAAGGCCTTGATCCCGGCGAACCGGAAGGCCACGATCAGCGGCAGCAGGAAAAACGCGCCGGCGAGCACCAGGACTACCCAGCGCCAGATGGTGCCGGATCCGGCCATTCCCTGCCTTGCGGCCCGCCGCCGGGCCCTCACCTCCCGGGTTTCCGCTACCGCAGCCACTTGGCGGCCCTCCGCTGCAACGCGACGTAGATGATCATCGCGACCGCGATGATGACGACCATGCCCAGGCCAAGTGCCTTGCCGATGTTCTGCTCGCCGGCGATTACGTTCCCGTTCAGGAACGACCCGATCTGGATCGCTGTCAGCGGGATCGCCCCGTTGGTGAGCGCCTCGGCCGTGGCATAGGCGGACAGGGCGCTGCCGAACAGCAGCAGCACACAGCCAAGGAACGACGGCAGCAGCACGGGGCCGCCGATGCAGCGCCAGTAATCCCAGGTCCGCGCGCCCATGTTCTCCGCGGCCTCGCGCCAGGCCGGGCGCAGCCCTTCCAGGGCGGGCAGGATGACCAGCACCATCAGCGGGATCTGGAAGTACATGTACACCAC
>Ga0335075_10009371_pt1 | contig 14949 bp, 14 predicted proteins | sample Lox_Sample_24_FD_206723 | JGI IMG/M metagenome (GOLD analysis project Ga0335075, IMG submission 206723) | Soil microbial communities from Loxahatchee National Wildlife Refuge, Florida, United States - Lox_Sample_2.4 | ecosystem: Environmental > Terrestrial > Soil > Wetlands | place: USA...
CACATGATCGAGCCCGACCGCACGCAGCCTCTCCAGCCGCGCCACGTCCAACCCGATCCCGGACGTAATGAGGTTCGTGTACAGCCCCGCCTCATGCGCTGCGGCTGCGATCTCCACCAGGTCACGCCGCGATGCCGGCTCGCCGCCGGACAGATGGACTTGCAGCGCGCCTAACTCAGCCGCCTCGCGGAACACGCGTCCCCAGGACGCTGCGTCGAGTTCGCCTGCCCGATCCTCCAGCGCCAGCGGGTTCGAGCAATACGGGCAGGCGAGGGGACAGCGATGCGTCAGCTCGGCCAGCAAGCCGAGCGGTGGATCGATACCTGTGGTCCCTGGTGCGCTCATACTGCTGTCACCTTTAGATGCACACAGATAAAATAGCAGCTAGCCATCCTAATCTGCGTGCATCTGTGGTTCCAAATCCTTCTTTCCAAGAATCGCTCTACCTCGGCCGCTTAGACGAGGGGATCCGCACTTCACAACTCCACCATCCGTTTGCCCGCCAACTCCGCCAACAACTCAGCAACATCGCCGGCGATTTCCACGCGATCAGCCGTGTAAATCTCCGCCAGCTCATCGACGATCTGCCGCACCGTCCGGCTGCCGTCGCAGCGGCTCAGGACGTCGTGGGCGGGATCCTCGGTCTCCACCACGCGTTCGGGCGCCAGCAGCATCCACGCCTGCCGCCGCGTATCGAAATGCAGCCGCACGCCGGCGGCCAATCGCGGGCGCGCGGTCTCCGGCACTTCAGCGCCCGCATCAGGCATCGCCTGGTGCCGGCACGAAAGCCCCCGGCGGAATCAGCCCGGGCGAGACATACGCGTGGTGCAGCGCATCCAGCATCGCCCACAGCACATCGCATTTGAACGACAGCGAGTCGAGCACCGCCTGTTGCTGCTCCGGCGTGCGGGCATGCTTCTTCACGTAATCAAGCACGTAGTTGGCATCACGCTCCGCTTGCGGCGGCCGCTTGCGGAAATACGACATCGTCTCGTCGGTGATGTAATCGTAATGCGAGAGCATGCCCTCCAGCCGCTCGGTGATGATCTGCGGCGAGAACAGCTCGGTCATCGCCGAGGCGATCGCCTCCAGCAGGCTCCGCTCCCGCACGAAATGCACATACGCCTCGACCGCATAGCGCGTGCCGGGCAGCAGCAGCTTCGTCGAGATCACCGCCTGCCGATCCAGCCCCAGCCCATCTGTCAGCTTCAGCCAGCGCTCGATCCCGCCGCCCTCCGGCGGGCCGGTGTCGCTGCCGTCGTGATCCTCCAGCCGCTTGCGCCATTCCCGGCGAATGTCGGGATCCTCGCACCGGGCGATCAGGGAGGCATCCTTGATCGGTACCATCGCCTGATAATAGTACCGATTGAGCGCCCAAGCCTGCACCTGGCCCTTGCTGCACTTGCCGCTGTGCAGCATGCGATGGAACGGGTGCAGGTTATGGTAGCGGCGCGCACCCATCTCGCGCAGCCGCGCCTCCAGTTCGGCCGGCGTTAGAAGCTCCGTCACACTCGCACCTCCATGCCGTCGAACGCGACCTCGAAACCGGCAACCTCGACCTGGCGCCGCTCGTCGGAGCCTTCGATCAGCACCGGGTTCGTGTTGTTGATGTGAACGAAGATGCGGCGCATCGGCAGGTCCGCCAGCCGAGCAAGCGACCCGTCAGGACCCGACATCGACACATGTCCCATGCGGCGCCCGGTCTTGCGGCCGACGCCGGCGCGGATCATCTCGTCATCGCTGAACAGCGTGCCGTCGAAGAACACGACATCCGATTGCCGCATCTGCGCCAGCACCTCGTCGGTGATATCGGCGCAGGCGGGCGCGACCAGCATGCGCCGACCCGCCGCTTCCACCAGCGCGGCATAGGTCGGGCCGGCCTCCGGCTGCACGGCTGCGCGATCCTCCAGATACAACGGGACCTTTCCCGGCATCGGCAACAGGCAAAGCGACAATCCGCCGCCGCAATCGATCGGCCGCGACGGCACCGCTGTAACGCGCTCTACCAAGGACGGGTCCAACACGTCGAACACAGGATTGGCCTTCAGCACCTCGTGGATTGGCGCCGGCGCAAACAAACGAAACGATTGCGACTCCCGGATCGCCAGTAGCCCGGCGATCCCATCCACGTCGGCGTTAATCAGTACGATGCCGTCGATCGGTGAGTGCCGCAAACCCTCCCGCGGCGCCAGCGCCGGGGTCGCAAGTATCTGCTGGCGCAAATCGGGTGATGCCCCGATCAACAGCCACGTTTCCCCGTCGCCGCTGACCGCGAGGCTCACTTGGCTGCGGGGCGGCACGCGCGGATCGCCGGCCCGTGCCAACGCACACACACGGCAGCGACAGTTCCATTGCGGAACGCCGCCGCCGGCCGCCGAACCAACAACGATCGCCGTCAGCCCCAGGTCGGGACCGGCCATCGCCTAGAGGTGATAACAGACGCGATCAGAGATCGGCCGGCAGATAGCCGTTGATCTCCATACCGATGCAGATCTCGCGGATTTTCGGGCGCTTCCAGGACATATTCACTTCTCCCGCTGGGGTTGCTGGGATGCCGCCGTCGCCAGCGTGCTGCCAGTGCGGCAAAGGTAGCCATCCCACCGCCGGTTGTCCAGACCCCACAGGCGCCAAGCCCTGTATCACCGCCACCTTATCGCGCAGCTACGCTTGCAGCACACCGAGCAGGATCACGCCGCCGGTCGCGGCGTGCATCACCTTGCGTTCTCGCCTCCGCCGCCACAGTGTTGTGCACGTGGTATCTCAGCGATGGACCATCACACGAGAATGAGCAAAACCGGACGCCTTAGCTTTGGCCGTCGGACCTGCCTTTCCATCCCGCTCGCCGCGGCCCTGTGCGGGGCCAGTCGCCGGGCGGTCGCCCAGGCACCGTCGCTCCGGTTGGGAGTCCTGCAGTTCGGCACCGTGCAATGGATCGCCAACATCATCCATCGTCATCATCTCGATACGGCGCACGGGCTGATCATGACCACCTCCAAGCTGGCCAACACCGATGCCGGGCGTGTCGCGCTGATGGCCGGCGCCGACGACGTGATTGTCTCCGACTGGATGTTCGCGGCCGCACAACGCGCGGCCGGCACGAAACTGTGCTTCGCGCCGTTCTCCAATGCGCTGGGCGGCATCATGGTGCGTCCCGATGCGCCGATCCACACGTTCGCCGACTTGAAGGGACGGGCGCTCGGCGTGGCCGGCGGTCCGGTCGATAAATCATGGCTCGTGGTGCAGGCGGCCGCGCGTCAGACTGCCGGCATCGATCTCGCCACCGCAGCCCGCATCGTGTACGGCGCGCCGCCGCTGCTCGACGCCAAGCTGCAGCAAGGCGAGCTGGATGCCGTGTTGACGTTCTGGAACTTCGCCGCCCGGCTCGAGGCCGCCGGTTGCCGGGAAGCGATCTCGGTCGCCGATTGCGCGGAGAAACTGGGGTTGCCGCCGCAGCTCGGCCTTGTCGGCTTCGTATTTCGCCAGAACTGGGCGGAGAAAAACCGCCCGACGATCGACGGATTCCTGGACGCGGTCGACCAGGCCGAGCATCTTCTCGCGACCTCCGACGCGGAATGGCAGCAGATCCGACCATTGATGGACGCGCCTGACAACGCTTTGTTCGCCAGCCTGCGGCGCCGCTTCATTGCCGGCATCGCCGAACTGTCAGCCGCGTCCCAGCAGGCAACCGCCGAGCGTGTCTTCGCCATCCTGCACAAGACCGGGGGGACGCGAGCCACTGCGGGCCTGTCCGCGCTGCCGGACGGGATTTTCTGGCGCCGGGCGGATGCTGGCGGGTAAGCAGGCAAGCGGTCATCAGTTCGCCCGCCTGATATCGCTCGCCGGCTTTATTTTTCTTTGGTGGGTTGCCGCCCGGCTGGCTGGTGCGCCGCAGCTTCTGCCGGCCCCAGGGGTGGTCGCCCGTTTCGCCTGGGGACAGGTGCTCAGCGGCGCGATGCCTCTCAACCTCGGCATCACCCTGTTGCGTGTCGCTGCCGCCTTCCTGCTGTCGATGGCGATCGGTCTGGTTGCCGGCTACATTGCCGGGCGCTCGCCACGCGCCGACGCGCTGATGGACCCGTGGCTGGTCATCGCCCTCAACCTGCCGGTGCTGGTCGTCATCATCCTTGTTTACATCTGGGTCGGCCTCAACGAGCTGGCTGCCGTGCTCGCCGTCGCCATCGCCAAAACGCCGACCGTCATGGTCACCGTGCGAGAGGGCGCGCGTGCTTTGGACCCGGGGCTCGACGATCTGGCGCAGGTATTTCGCATCGGTCGTCTCAAACGGCTGCGCCGGATCGTGGTGCCGCAGCTCTCGCCCTATCTTGCGGCGGCGGCTCGTGGCGGGTTGTCGATCACCTGGAAGATCGTACTGATCGTCGAGCTGCTGGGCCGGCCCAATGGCGTTGGTTTCGTGCTCAACCTGTACTTCCAGGATTTCAACGTCGCCGGGATCCTGGCGTACGGGTTCGTCTTCGCCGCCGTCATGCTGTTGATCGAGACGGTGCTGCTGCAGCGCTGGGAACGCAGAGTGAATGACTGGCGCCGTCCTTGACATCCACATCGATGCGAAGAGCGTCCGCGAGCCTGGCGGCGAGCTGTGCCCGATACTCCATGACGTTTGCTTCTCGGCGGAACCGGGCGAGTTCCTGGCGCTGTTCGGCCCATCGGGCACGGGCAAGACCACCACACTTCGAATAGCGCTCGGGCTCGACACCGACTTCCGAGGGATGGTGCGGCGACCGGACGTGCGGGTGGGCGTCGTGTTCCAGGAGCCGCGGCTGTTGCCGTGGCTGACCGTCGCCGACAACCTGCGCCTGGTTATGAACGATGGCGCAGGGCTGCCCGACATTTCCGGCCAGTTGCAGCAGGTCGAGCTGCCAGGCGTCGAGCAGCGCCGACCGCGCGAGCTCTCCCTCGGCATGGCTCGCAGGGTTGCGTTGGCCCGGGCGCTCGCTGTGGACCCTCAGCTTTTGGTGTTGGACGAGCCGTTTGCCTCGCTCGATCCGGCCCTTGCGGCTCGGCTCGCCGGTACTGTTTCGCGTTGGGCGCGGCAACGCGGCGCCACCGTGCTGCTGGCGACGCACGATGTTGACCAGACGCTCGACATCGCCGGCCGGGTTCTCGTGCTCGACGGCAGGCCGGCGACGTTGGCGGCAAGTTTCGACGTGCCGCGGCACACCGATCCAGGGAGCGTTGCGGAGCTGCGCGCCGTATTGGTGGAGCGGTTCCCCTTTCTCGCCCGCGCCGACGGGACGAACTGATTGCGGGCTACCCCGGCTTCACGATTTCGTGAGCAGCTTCGCGGTATTTCGTCGCGGCCGGCCTTGTGCGGCACAGGGCCGGCCATCCCCGCCAGTTGCCCAAGCCACAAGCGCCCGGTCAGAGCTCCAAAATGTGAGATTCGTAACGCGTTTCCGGCATTCGCAGCACATGTGCGAACTTATCCCGGTGGGCCCCAGCCACATGTTTCCTTGACATCGATCACAGCCGAAACTTAGCCTCTCGGTGAACACGTCGCCCAATGTGCTAACGAATGAATTGACCAGGGCGGAGGGGGATGGTCCAGGCGTCGGGGTGCTCAGGCGTCCGTTGCGGGGAACGTGCTGCGGCCTTGTCGCGGCGCGACCTGTTGTGCGGATGCGTGGTGATTGCGGTCGATGGCGCGGCCGCCTTGGCGCACGCCGACGACAGCGACCCGGCCCGCACCGTGCGGCCTCAGCCTGGCGATCTGTTGGTCTTTTTCGATGGCGATCAGGAAGGCGCCGTGATCAAAGCCGCCGATCTGAAGCCAGGCGATCCGCCGGTCCTGGCCTGGGCCTTCGACCCCAAGAAGAAAGTGCCGCGTGATGGTTCGCGCCTCAACCAGATCCTCGTGATGCGCTTCGACCCGGCCGCGCTCGGGCCGACCGAGGCACCGCGCGCGGCCGACGGGGTTGTCGCCTATTCGGCCATCTGCACGCATCAGCAGTGTACGGTCACTGATTGGCTGGCAGCAAAGCGTGTGGCGCAGTGCCCGTGTCACCAATCGGAGTACGACCTCGCCCACGGCGCCAGGGTGGTCGCCGGGCCCGCTCCCCGGGCGCTGCCGGCGCTGCCGCTGAAGATGGGCGGTGGCGTACCGACCGTCGCCGCTCCGTTCACCGATCGCGTGGGAGGAGAGCAACTAGGTACTGGCTGAGGCAACTATCGCACGGATCCTCTCAACGAAGAGGATAAGCAAGCGAAGAGTAAGCGCTGGGAACAAACGAGGAGGACGTCAAATGACGATTATCGGGACCAGTGTCCGCATGGCATTCGCGGCGGGCCTGCTATGCGGCGCTGCGTGGAGTTCGGCCATGGCCGGCGAACTTGATAGTTATTCGCCGGTCACCCAGCAGCGGCTGGAGAACCCCGAAGTGGGCAACTGGCTGCTCTACCGGCGAACCTACGACGGCCACGGGTTCAGCCCGCTGCGCCAGATCAATGCGGACAACGTCAAGAACCTCGCACCGGTCTGGACCTTCTCCACCGGCGTCGTAGAGGGACACGAGGCGCCGCCGATGGTCAACAACGGCGTGATGTTCGTCACCACGCCCGGCGACCAGGTGCTGGCGCTCGACGCCGCAACCGGCGACCTGATCTGGCGCTACGCGCCCAAGCTGCCGGAAGACCTGTTCCAGTTGCACCCGACCAATCGCGGCGTGGCGATGTGGGGGAACAATCTTTACCTCGCGACCACCGACTCGCGCTTGATTGCGCTCGATGCCAAGACCGGCAAGGTCGCCTGGGAAAGCAAGATCGGCGACTATCATCACGGCGAATACTCGACGCTCGAGCCACTGGTCGTAAACGGCAAGGTGATGGTCGGCACTTCCGGCGGCGAGTTCGGCGTGCGTGCCTTCATCGCCGCCTTCGACGCCGACAGCGGCAAGCAGCTTTGGAAGACCTATACCGTCCCCAGCCCCGACGAACCCGGCGGCAATACCTGGGACACCGATGCCTGGAAGACCGGCGGTGGCTCGGTGTGGATCACCGGAAACTATGATCCGAAGCGAAACCTGGAGTATTGGGGCGTCGGCAACGCCGCGCCGTGGCCGGGCGATCTGCACCCGGGCGATAATCTCTACACCAGCTCGACCATCGCACTCGATCCCGAGACGGGGCAGGTCAAAGCCTACCACCAGTACCACTACAACGATTCGTGGGACTGGGACGAAATCCGGCCGCCGATGCTGATCAGCATGGAACACAACGGACAGATGATCGACGCCCTGGTGCACCCGGCGCGTGACGGCTATTTCTGGGTACTGCAGCAGACCGACAACGGGATCAAATATATCAACGCTTGGCCGTTCGTCTATCAGAACGCGTTCAAGAGCCTCGACCCGCAGACCGGCCGCCCGAGCTACGACCCCGACCACAAGCCGGTGGTCGGCAAGATGGTCAACTTCTGTCCCTCGCTCTGGGGCGGTGACGACTGGACGTCATCCTCTTATAGCGACCAGACGCATCTCGTTTACATCCCCGCCAACAACAACATGTGCGGCGAGAACCAAGGGGTGAACAAGAAACTCATCGTCGGACAGCTCTGGCTCGGGGTTGATCCCAATACCAACAATCTGTTGCCCCGAGGCCAGCACATCGGCGAGCTGCAGGCTTGGGATCCGGCCACCGGCAAGCAAGCCTGGATGTACCCGTTCCCCAACCAGCTCTTCGGCTCGGTCCTGACCACCGCCGGCGACCTGGTGTTCGTGGGCGGCACCAACGACCGGATGTTCCGCGCCTTCGATGCCAAAACTGGCGAACTCTTGTGGCAGCAGCGGACCAATTCCGGCATCATCGGCATGCCCGTCGCCTTCCAGGTGGGCGATACCGAATACATCGCCGTGCAGTCCGGATGGGGAGTGGATGCGCAGCGTATCCAGCAGGCCCTCTCCACTACTCCGCTGAAGCTCGACCCCGATGCCGTCCCGCAAGGCGGGGTGGTCTGGGTCTTCGCGCTCAGGCGTGGCTCGTGACGAGGTACGACTAGACAACCAGCAGATGGGCGTGGGGCGGCGTCAAGCTGCCCCAGTCCGGCAGAGAGGTGAAAATGATCACGCTACAAGTCAACGGACAGCAGTATAGCTACGACGGTGATCCGTCCGTGCCGCTGCTGTGGGTACTGCGCGACGAGATCGGCCTTACCGGAGCGAAGTTCGGCTGCGGTATAGGTGCGTGCGGCGCCTGCACCGTCCATCTGGGCGGGGCGGCTGTCCGCTCCTGCATGCTCGAAGTTGGCAACGCCGCCGGCCAGCCGGTGGTGACGATCGAGGGCCTCGATCCGCACGGCGATCACCCCGTGCAACGCGCCTGGCGAGAAACCAGCGCGCCGCAGTGCGGCTTCTGTCACGCCGGCCAGATCATGCAGACGGCCGCCCTGCTTTCCGCCAACCCGAAGCCGACCGACGACGACATCCTGACCACCATGTCAGGCAATATCTGCCGTTGCGGCTGCTACCAGCGCATTGCCGAAGCAATTCGCCTCGCCGCGACGGGAGTGTAAGCCATGACACACATGTTCGAGCCGAACACGATCCGGCCCGCCGAGATCGTCCCCACCCCAGTCGTCAATGTCAGCCGCCGCTTCATTCTGAAGGGCGTGGTCGCCTCCGGCGCGCTGGTGCTCGGCGCCAGTCTGCTGCCAAGCCGCGCACAAGCCGACTGGGCCACGGGCGGCGGCGCCATGCCGGGCGGCACGGTGAACGACCCGCATGTTTATGTCGCCATCGACCCGTCGGGCATCGTCACCATCATCGCCAATCGCTCCGAGATGGGCCCCGGCCCGCGCACCAGCCTGCCGATGGTGGTTGCCGACGAAATGGAAGCCGACTGGGCACAGGTGCGCGTGCAGCAGGCGCCTGGCGACGAGAAGAAATACGGCAACCAGGACACTGACGGATCGCGCAGCATCCGCCACTGGGTGCAGCCGATGCGCCAGTGCGGCGCCGCTATGCGCATGATGCTGGAGCAGGCCGCGGCCAAACGCTGGGGAGTGGATGTCTCCCAAGTGCGGGCCGAGAACCACAAGGTGGTGCGTCTCGATTCCGGCGAGATGGTCGGTTACGGCGAGCTCGCCAAAGCTGCGAGCGCACTGCCAACTCCCCCAGTGGAGTCGCTCAAGCTCAAGGACCCGCGCGACTTCCGCTACATCGGCACTGGCTCGATCCCGATCGTCGATCTTTACGACATCACCGTGGGACGCGCGACTTACGGTATCGATGCCAAGATCCCGGGGATGAAGTTCGCCGTGGTCGCTCGTCCGCCGGTGGTCGGCGGCAAGCTGGTTTCCTTCGATGCGACCGAGGCAATGCAAGTCCCCGGCGTCGAGAAAGTGGTCGAAGTCCAGGGCTGGCCATGGCCGTCGAAATTCAAGCCGGTCGGCGGCGTCGCCGTGGTGGCCCGTAACACCGGCTCGGCGATCAAGGGACGCAACAAGCTCAAGATCGTCTGGGACGATGGACCGAACGCCAGTTATGATTCGGCAGTCTTCCGCCAGCAGATGGAGCAAACCGCCTCGCAACCCTGCCTCGTCGTGCGCGACGACGGCGATGCCGAGAAGGCGCTCGCCTCCGCCGCCAAAGTCATCACCGCGCAGTACTACATTCCCCATATTGCGCACGCGACCATGGAGCCGCCCTCGGCCACGGTATCGGTCGCGGACGGTAAGTGCGTCGCTTATGCGGCAACACAGAGTCCCGGCGGCTGCCGCGATGACCTCGCGGATATGCTCGGTATCCCGGTTGGGAACGTGACCGTGAATGTCCCGCTGTTGGGGGGTGGCTTCGGCCGCAAGTCGAAATGGGACTATGTGCTGGAGGCGGCGCTGGTGTCGAAGGCTATAGGGGCGCCGGTCAAACTTACTTGGACCCGCGAGGACGACATCCAGCACGACTTCTACCACACCGTTTCCGTAGAGCGGATCGATGCCGGCGTCGACGCGAACGGCAAGGTGACGGCTTGGCGGCACCGCAGCGTGGCGCCCACCATCGCATCGACGTTCGCGAAAGGTGCCGATCACGAGGCGCCGTTCGAGCTCGGCATGGGGCTGGTCGATAACCCCTTCGACATCCCCAACCTGCGCTGCGAGAATGGTGCCTGCTCGGCGCACACGCGCATCGGCTGGTTCCGCTCGGTGTCGAACATCCCGCATGGCTTCGCGGTGCAGTCCATGGTGGCCGAGTTGGCCGCCGCGCTCGGCCGCGATCCCAAGGACATGCTGCTCGAGCTGATCGGTCCCGATCGCACGATCGATCCCGCGACGGCGTTCCATGGGGTGAAGGACTTCTGGAACTACGGCGACCCGGTCGGAACGTATCCGATCCAGACCGGGCGGCTGCGGCGCGTCGCCGAGATCGCCGCCGACGCAGCCGGATGGGGCAAGCCACTGCCGAAGGGCCAGGGCCTTGGCATCGCCGCGCATCGCAGCTTCCTGACCTACGTGGCGACGGTGGTTCACGCGTCGGTGGACGACAAGGGAGACCTGACCGTGCCGCGGGTCGATACCGCGATCGACTGCGGCTTCCATGTGAACCCCGAGCGGATCCGCTCGCAGGTCGAAGGCGCGGCGGTCATGGGTCTCGCCCTGACCAAGCTCAGCGAGATCACGTTCAAGAATGGCCGCCCGCAACAGAGCAATTTCGACGGCTATAATGTCACACGCATCCAGGAGGCGCCGCTCGACGTGCGCGTGCACATCGTGCCGGCCGACTGGGACGTGCCATCGAGCGGCGTCGGCGAACCGCCGCTCCCGCCCTTCGCGCCAGCCCTTTGCAACGCGATCTTCGCCGCCACCGGCAAGCGCATCCGCAACCTGCCGATCGGCAACCAACTGACGACGTAAGCCGAGCGGCGCCGAACCGGCCTCTCCCGCGATGCGGGAGAGGTTTTCCGGGGGTGTTGTCCTCGTTGTGAACCGGCACGGCATGCGGCCCTACAGAAACTACATCACCACGAGGGCGGTGCCGCGCCGGGTGGGTCTGGTTGGTCAGGCAACGGGATCTTCTCCGCCTCGCACTCCTCGTCTGCGCAGTTTCCACGATCGCAAGGGATGTAGGCTGCCGTGACGTCGGGGGTGCTTCCGGCAAGATCAGTCTCAATCGAAGTGATCTGCACGCAGTATCTGGTGAGGTGAGGTGCTCCGAAGACGTCATGATAGCGGGCATAGCCCCACAAGTAGACCAACTCCCTGCCGTTGTTGATGTCAGGAACCGCGCTGAACGGAATCTCTGCACCTCTTATCGCGGATGCGGTTGCGTGCGGACCCAAAACGAGGATTGGAAGAGGGTGTCCGCCGTAGATTTTTTGATCGTCGGAGGGAAAATCGAAATCGGAGGGAAGAGGCGTCTTCCTGCGCCCCTCGGTTATGCTGATGTGAAGGTTGCGCGTCGGAGTATCGCCGCCGTTTTTCCAGATGGCATTGATGCCGATCCTTCGCTCGGCTGTTTCCATTCTGAAGACATACTCGACCGGGAATACAAATGCTCTCTGGACTCTCGTGTACGACTCCCTCTCCGCATTAAGGAGGCTGTACGTAAGTGAGGTGTATACGACGACCGCTGCCAGGGTGAGAAGAGATATAACGTTCTCTGGCTTGCCAAAATACCGGCGTGTTCTTTGCCTGAGGTTCTGCCGGCTGCGCCTTGTATCGCCGGAGCCAGAACTCGGAACGTTGTCGTGTTCATCTCGGCAAGTGTCGTCGCTCTTGACAGATTCGGCAGGTTGATGACTCACTCTCTTGATCTCGCCTCAGGGCAGGCCTAGCGAAGACCACATGGAGCTGTGCGTCAACATTTGCGCAGTGACCTGTATCTCATATAAGACGTCCAAATCTTGTTAAAGATCGGACACAATGTCAATCGTCCGTACTCGTTGGCTGGTTGGTCGAGTCGACCTCTTGCGACCCTGGTCAGACTCTTCTGCGTCCACTGCGGTTGGACGCGCCCGCAATCGAAGGCGAGGCGATTGACGTCGTTTATCATCATGCTTTCTGTGTCATTGGCCTTCCTGTTCGGCTTTGCCGCGCAGCGCGGCAGTTTGTGCGCGGTCAGCGCGATCCACGTGTTGATTGAGGACAAGACGTTCAGTCCCTTCCTATCCTTTCTTCGCTGCAGTGCCTGAGTAATCCTGATTTCCCTGCCTGTATGGTGGCTCTGCCCCGCTGCCCGGGTCAGCGAGATCTACGCCTTCGGTCCTGCTGGATTGGCCGGTGCCACCTTGTTCGGCGCCGGCGCCGCCATCAACGGTGGCTGCAATTTCGGAACATTAACGCGGTTTGCGACGGGTGACGCGAGCTTCGCCATGACTGCCGTTGGTGGCACCCTCGGGGTGTGGATTGAAGAGGAGACTTTCAGAACATCAACCTCACGTCCCGTCGGCCCCACGATCTTGGCGCATCCGGGAGCGGCCGCGATCGTGCTGCTCGCGGTTGTTGGGCTCTGGTGTGCAATTGGTCTTATAGCCCATAGCAACGAAGCGGAATCGCAACGCTGGGCGCGCCTGGCACCTATGGTGATGGGCCTGACAGGCGGTGCACTTTATCTCATCGACGGCGGCTGGGCCTACATCCTGAATGTCGGCCGGCTGGTGAGTGTCCCCGCGCCAGGGGAGATCCCAGAGAATGCGCTTCTGGTCGTTACCGCTGCTACCGCCGCCGGCGCCGTCGCCGCCGCTTGGACCAGTGGCAATTTCCGTCCTCGCCTGGATATTGCGGTTCTGCCGCATCGACTGGGTGGAGGCACCCTCATGGGTTTTGGTACCGCACTCGTCCCAGGCGGAAACGCAGTCTTGATCCTCCACGCAATCCCCGCTTTCTCACCGCATGCGGTGCCGGACTACCTTGCCTTGTGTCTCGGGATTACGGTTATGCTCCAGATCTCAGGGCGCCTCCGAACACTAGCCCGTTTCCCGTCAATGCTGCATCGATCAGTTCACAAGGCTCAGACGCGACGCGTCGAACCGTGACGAGGTTGGAGCGAGGAGAGCACATGGCACTCAGCAGGTCCCAATCGGTGTCGATCGGGACCCCACCCTGGACGCATTCATTTCGGTATATAAGAGCCTTGCTGTGCATCGTTACCCGCGTCCGGGCAAACCCGCCAGCTCCGCCACGACCCAGAACGGCCGCTCCCCGCGCGCGACGCGCAGCACATTGTCGAACGCGTTGCGCACCTGCTTCACCCGCGTCTCCCGGCTGGCGCCGGCAAGATGGGCGGTCAGCACCACATTATCGAGCGACAGCACCGCCTCGGACGGCGAGGACGGCTCCTGCGGGAACACATCCAACCCCGCACCTGCGATCCGCCCAGCCGATAAGGCCTCATGCAGCGCCTCGAGATCGACGACGCCGCCACGGCTGCAGTTGATCAGCACCGCGTGCGGCTGCATCAAGTTCAGCTCCGCCGCACCGATCATCCGCCGCGTCAGGTTGGTCAGCGGCACGTGCAAGGTCACGATGTCGGACGTGTGCAGCAGCTCGGACAGCAGCCGGTACCGCACGTCCATTGCATCTTCCGCATCTTCACTCAGCCGCACGATATCGTTGTATTGCACGCGCATATCGAACCCGCCCTGGGCGATCCGAGCCACCCGCTTGCCGATCGTGCCCAGCCCGATGATGCCCAGGGTCTTGCCGTGCAATTCGAACATCGGCGGTGGCGGGCGGTTGCCGCGCCAACGGCCGGCGGCGACATCGGCGTGCTGCGGCACCAGCTTCCGATACACAGCGAGCATCAGCAGGATAGTATGCTCTGCCACCGCCCGCGAATTGGCGCCGCCATTATTGGCGACCGGCACGCCGGCGCGCCGCGCCGCCGCCAGGTCGACCCGGTCGTAACCGGCACTGAAAAGCTGCACCAGACGCAGCTTCGAGGCATTGCGATAGAACGCATCGTCCATGCCCTCGACATTGCCCAGCAGGTACTCGGCCTCGGGCAGCGCCTGTTGGTACGCTGCGGTACCTGGCGCAGCAGCGATCAGTTCGAAACCCGGCGGCGTCATCTCGCGGGCGAACGCGACCGTCTCGGTCGCAGTCTGGACGAGCAGAACCTTCGGCATTCTCTGTTCCTTTCATAGCGGTCGGCGCAAGACTACCGGCTGAGCGGGATTGTGAAAGGGGAGCGGGCAAATGGAGAGCGACTATGAGGCATTCTGGGAGCGCTATCTGCGCGCGCACGCCCATCCGGCCACGCGTGCGCTGCATTATACCGGTAGCACGTTGGCGCTCGGCGCGCTGGCGTTGGCGCTGGCACGGCGCGACTGGCGCTGGGTGCTGGCAGCGCCAGTCATCGGTTACGGCTTTGCCTGGACGGCGCATGCGGCGATCGAGGGCAACAAACCGGAGACATTCGGCCATCCGCTCTGGTCGCTGCTGTCGGACTTCCGCATGCTGGGCCTCTCCGCCACCGGCCGCCTGCGTCCCCACCTCTCGCGCTCTGCGGGAGAGGTCGCCGCGCGTCAGCGCGGCGGGTGAGGGTGCGCCCGGTTTCCCACCATCCTGAAATCCCTCTACCATCCCACCCAACACCAAAAGGGGAAGACCGACATGTGGGAACCCAACCGGCGCTATCCCGATCCTGCCGTGCGTGTGCTGCACCCGGACTTCAACAAGTACCGCCTGCCGATGGCCTCGGTCGAGCAGCTTGCCACCGGCTGTCGCTGGTCCGAGGGACCCGTCTGGTTCGGCGACGGCCGTTACCTGCTGTGGAGCGACATCCCCAACGACCGCATCCTGAAATGGGAAGAAGAGACCGGCGCGGTCAGCATCTTCCGCAAGACCTCGTGGAACTCGAACGGCAATACCCGCGATCGCCAAGGCCGCCTGGTGACCTGTGAGCATCGCGGCCGACGGGTCACCCGCACGGAATACGACGGCACCATCACCGTCCTCGCTGACCGCTACAATGGCAAGAAGCTGAACTCCCCCAACGACGT
>Ga0335075_10009372_pt1 | contig 14949 bp, 9 predicted proteins | sample Lox_Sample_24_FD_206723 | JGI IMG/M metagenome (GOLD analysis project Ga0335075, IMG submission 206723) | Soil microbial communities from Loxahatchee National Wildlife Refuge, Florida, United States - Lox_Sample_2.4 | ecosystem: Environmental > Terrestrial > Soil > Wetlands | place: USA: Florida...
GCGGCGTGCGGCTGCGCGCGCCGAAGGTCGCCGTGGCGCACCCGCTGGACGGCGGCCGCGCGAGCGCCATCCGCGGCTCGGTGGCCGAAACGGCGGCCAGGCTAGGGACGGACGCGAGCGCCTACCGGCGACTGATGGAGCCGCTGGTACGTCACAGTGACGCCATCACCGCAGTCGCGCTGACGCCGCTGCGCTCGTGGCCGCCCGACCTGCTTCCGGCCGCCAGGTTCGGCGCGCAAGGGCTGCTGCCTGCCCGGCTGCTGGCGAGGCGGCTGCACACGGCGGAGGGCCGTGCCTTGCTGGCCGGGGCGGCCGCTCACTCGGCGCGCCCCCTGTCTGCGACGCTGACCGGGGCGTACGGGCTTGTCCTGATGATCCTGGCACACACTACGGGCTGGCCGGTGGTCGAAGGCGGCAGCGGTCAGCTCGTCGCCGCGATGACCGCCGAACTGTCGGCGCTCGGCGGCACCGTGACGACCGGCGCGTGGATCAAGCGGCTCGAGCAGCTGCCGCGGGCGAGTGCTGTCCTGCTGGATGTCACCCCGCGCCAGCTACTGCAGATTGCAGGGGACCGATTGCCGGCCGGGTACCGCCTGGCCATGCGGCGGTTCCGCTACGGCCCCGGCGTGTGCAAGGTCGACTGGGCGCTGGACGGCCCCGTTCCCTGGCAGAACGAGGCCTGTCACGAAGCCGGCACCGTGCACGTCGGCGGTACGCTCGCGGAGGTCTCGCGCAGCGAGGCCGAAGTCAGCGCCGGGAAGCATCCGGATCGGCCGTTCTGCCTGGTTGCGCAGCCTGGCGTGGTCGACTCCAGCCGCGCGCCTGACGGCCGCCAGGCGCTGTGGGGTTACTGCCACGTGCCGGCCGGCTCGGCTGCCGACATGACCAGCCGGATTGAGGCGCAGATCGAGCGGTTCGCGCCCGGCTTTCTTGATCGCATTCTCGCCCGCTCGGTGCGCACCGCGGCCGACTTGGAGCGCCACAACCCGAGCTACGTCGGCGGCGACATTACTGGCGGCGCCGGCACGCTGCTGCAGACTGCCGGCCGCCCGGCATTGCGGTGGAACCAGTACCGGACGCCGCTCGCGGGCGTGTACCTGTGTTCTGCCTCGACCCCGCCGGGCGGCGGCGTCCACGGCATGTGCGGTTACTGGGCGGCCCGTGCCGCGCTGCGTGACCTGGGCGTGGCACTGAATCCCGAGCCGGTCGGGCCGAGCCGGCCCTAACCACGCTCTGCGCGGGTACCGTGACGAGCGTGAAGAAGATTATCGAGTTGCTGATCTGCTTCCTGCACCCGATCGCGGTTGTCCTGATCTGGATCGACTTGCTGACCCGGCGGGACATCGGCGCAGGGGCGAAGCTCGCCTGGGGGATTTTCGCGATCGTCCCGCTGGTGCCGTTCCTCTACGTGCTGACCGGCGGAGATCTCTGGTAACTGGTCAGGGGCCGTCACGAGCACGGACCGTTACAGCACGGCCAGACTGCAGTCATCTCGCGTACATGTACACCTCTTGCTGGCCTCGCGCGTCCTATCTGCAAGCAGCTATGAGCACATCAGCGATATTGACTAACTAATGTCGAAATCGGTGTCTTGCGCAGGTAGTTGCCCGGCAGAAACAGGCCACGAGGACACTGGAGAACATTGTGCTCAGGACACGCATCGCAGCCGCGGCCGTGGTCGGCGTTACCGCGCTGGGCGGGGGAGCCGTGGCGCTGGCGACATCGAGTTCGCCCGCGAGTAGCACGGCGCAGCATTACTTCACCGCATGTGTGACATCAAGACATCAAGTCCGGGACCTCTACTCAGGCCGGCACTCGTGCGGGCACGGGTTGAGGAAGTACACCTGGAACCAGACCGGGCCTCGCGGCGCGACAGGGCCAGCCGGCGCGGCTGGCGCGGCCGGCGCGCAGGGTCCGGCCGGCGCTACCGGGCCACAGGGTCCGGCCGGCCCGGCAGGACAGTCAGCGGTGTCGGCTATCAGCGCGAACACAGCGTTCAGCAACTGGCCTGAGAGCAGCGGCTGGGCGAACGACAACTTCAGCCGGACGCTGAGCCTGACGCTCCAGCATGCGGCGTCGTCGGCCAAGTGCGGCGGAACCCCCGTCTGCTTCTTCTACACCGGCACCCTGACCGATACCGGCAGCTTCACCACCGTGGCCGGCGCGGCTTCACCCAATGGATCCAGCACGGCGACGATTCACGGAGCCAACACCGGAACTTTGAACGGCACGGCCGACTTCGAGTTCTACGCTTCCACAGATAAATTCAGCGCGTCGAACGTGCCGACGACTGCGACCGGGAGCGAGAAGTCGGCTACCTTCAACACGACCGACTGGGCTGAGCAGGCATTCGCCCCCGGCACGACATTCACCGGCGTGAACCTCAGTGCCTACGACTGGCAATATGCACTCGCGGCAACCTGTGAGTCGTGGAACGACCAGATTAATCCTGGCGACGATGGCCAGGGTCCGGCTGACGGGAACATCACCGGCGTCAGCCAGTGCAGTTCGTGACCTGATACCAGTTCCAAGCCCGCAGACCGCCCCGTGCCTCACGGCCGGGGCGGTCTGCTGTCGGCGCCTGACACTCACCGGGCATGCCCGGGGCTGCGGGCAACTGACCAGGTGAGCAGACGCAGAAGTGAACGCTAGCCAGCGCCGATCGCTTACCATGCCCGCAACGGTGCTGACAGCGTGCTGGCTCAGCGCGCCCATGAGCATGGAGTAACACATGGGAGTGAAGGAACCGGTGTCTGGTGAGGCCCCGTCGCGGGCCGGATGGGGCACGATCAGCCGCGAGCGGCTGGTACTCGCCGCCACGGATCAGATCGAGGCTGAGGGCTATGAGCAGCTAACCATCCGGTCGCTGGCAGCCCGGCTGGGTGTGGCTCCGATGTCGCTGTACCGGCACGTGCGGAACAAGGAGGACCTGCTGAACGAGGTCGTCGACCGGTTGCTGGCTGGTGCGTGGCGGCCGGCGGCCGACGCCGCGGACGTGCAGACATGGGTCCTGGAGGCCGCCGACCGGCTCCGCCGGCTTCTGGTCGGGCAGCCCGCTGCTCTTCAGGTCTACCTGTCTCATCCGGTGACAACGCCGGCGGCCCTGGCCAGGCAGAGCGCAGTGCTTGAGGTGCTGCGGGCGAGCGGGCTCGATGAGCCGTCAGCGCGGCGGCTGTACGCGATTATCCACACCTACACTCTCGGTTTCGCTGCGCTGGAATCGTCCCGCGCCCGATGGCTTGCCAGGCACCCGGAACTGGCGGATCCCGATACCGCCTGGCTCGCTGCGATGACTGGATCCGAGCAGTTCAGCGAGGGTCTGGCCGCCCTGCTGGCGGGAGCGATCGGTAGCAGCTAGTCGTTGCTGGCCATAGCGATCGCGTCGTCCACTTCGCCCTGGCGGGCGGCGAGCTCCGCTGCGTATTTCTCCCGGTCGATCTTCTCGGCGAGTTCTTCGTCTGCCCGCATCAGCGCGTCAAGGTCGGAGTCCGCGGCATCGATGACGCCAAGGTCGGCATAGGCATGCTGCACCTTGGGTCCCCACAGGCCGATGTCCCTGACGCACGGCACGATCCGGGAGAACAGCAGCGTGCGGAATGCCTGCTGCACCGGCGACTGATCGGTGAACGCGACGCACTCCTCGACATCGAAGCCCATCCGCTCCCACACCTCGCGCCCGGTGAACCTGTTGCGCATCAGGTAGCAGCCCTCGACGATGAATTCCTCCCGGTCCGCCCGCTCGGCCGAGGTCAGCTCTTTGTAGTAATCCCGCAGCGCCAGCCGGCCGAACGCGACGTGCCGCGCCTCGTCCTGCATGACGTACGCCAGCAGTTGCGTCACCAGCGCGTTGTTGGACAGGTCCCGGTGCACGCCGAACGCGGCCAGCGCCAGTCCTTCGATCAGTACTTGCATCCCGAGGTAGGGCATGTCCCAGCGGGAGTCTGACAGCGCGTCGGACAGCAACTGGGCCAGGTCCGGGTTGACCGGGTAGTAGAGCCCGATCTTCTCCCGCATGAACCGGGCGTAGAGCTCGACGTGCCGCGCCTCGTCCATCGCCTGAGTGGCCGCGTAGAACTTCGAGTCCATGTCCGGCACCGACTCCACGATGCGGGCGGCAACCGTCAGTGCGCCCTGCTCGCCATGCAGGAACTGGCTGAACAACCATGCCGACAGGTGGTGATCGAGCTCGTCCCGCTCTTTCTGGTTCAGCACGTTCCACTGACGGGAGCCGTAGATCGGGTTCAGTTCCTCGGTCTGCTCCATGACGTTGCACGGATTGACCGGGACCGACCAGTCGATTCGCTTCGCCGCGTCCCACTGCTTGTCCTTGCCGCGCTGGTAGAGGTCGAGCAGCCGGGTGCGGCCTTCGTCGTACTCCCAGCTGAACCGCGCTGAGCCCGCGGCCGGGATGTCCCAGGTGCCCGGCTGGACCGGAGTGGTGTAGTGCTCGTACGTGCTCACGGCGGCCTCCCCGGAGTTAACGGCAGTAACTAAAGACATTACTCGCCAGTACGGAATTGCTCTAGTGCCAGTCGTGCCCGCCGTGGTAGGCAGCGAGCATGGATTTCGACATCCCCGCGGACCTGACGGCGTACCTGGCCGAGCTGGACGACTTCATCGACTCGGAAATCCGGCCGCTGGAGCGCGAGGACGACAACGTCCGCTTTTTCGACCACCGGCGCGAGGACGCGCGAACGGACTGGGACCGCGGCGGACTGCCTAACCGCGACTGGGAAGCGCTGCTTGCCGAGGCTAGGCGCCGCGCCGATGCGGCCGGCCATTACCGCTATGCGGTTCCAGCGAAATACGGCGGTCGCGACGGCACCAACCTCGGGATGGCGGTGATACGCGAGCACCTCGCCGCCAAGGGCCTCGGATTGCACTGCGACCTGCAGAACGAGCACATGATCGTCGGCAACAACGTCGGCCTGATGCTGATGCTCGAGTACGGCAGCCCGGAGCAGCAAGACGAGTGGGTAGACAAACTCGCGGCCGGCCGCGCGGGTTTCGCGTTCGGCATCACCGAGCCTGCGCACGGATCCGACGCGACGTTCATGGAAACCACCGCAGCGCGCGACGGCGACGACTGGATCATCAGCGGCGAGAAGACCTGGAACACCGGAGTGCACGTCGCGTCGCACGATTTGATCTTCGCCCGGACCACCGGCAAGCCCGGCGACGCCGGTGGCATCACCGCTTTCCTCACTCCGGTCGCGGCGCCTGGCTTCAGCATTGACGAGTACCTCTGGACGTTCAACATGCCGACCGATCACGCTCACATCACCCTCTCGGATGTGCGGGTACCGGCCGGCGCGATCTTCGGCGGTGAGGGCAGGGGCCTGCAAGTCGTGCAGCACTTCTTCAACGAGAACCGGATCAGGCAGGCGGCATCAAGCCTCGGTGCGGCGCAGTACTGCATCAACGAGTCGGTTGCCTACGCGCTCGAGCGCAAGCCATTCGGCAAATCGCTGGCCAGCAACCAGGCCGTCCAGTTCCCGCTGGTTGAGCTGCAGACGCAGTGCGAGATGCTGCGCGCGCTGATCCATAAAACGGCCTGGCTGATGGACCGCGACGGGCCGTTCTCTGCCTCCGACAAGGTCTCGATGTGTAACTACTGGGCGAACCGGCTGTGCTGCGAGGCCGCCGACCGCGCCATGCAGGTGCACGGCGGGCTCGGTTACTCGCGGCACAAGCCGTTCGAGCACATCTACCGGCACCATCGCAGGTACCGGATCACCGAAGGAGCAGAGGAGATCCAGATGCGCAGGGTGGCTGGGTACATGTTCGGTTTTATGCGCCAGCGCGCGCCCAAGGGAGTGGCCGAGAGCTAATGGCAGCTGATAGCCGGGGGGACACAGGGCCTGCCGGGGAAACTCCGGTCCCCGATGGCCAGAAGCCCCCCGCCGAACTTCCGGGCGGGAACGAGGCTGGCGCCGGCCTCGGTCTTCCGGACGGGAGCGAGCTGGCGCGGCCACTCCGGCACTGGCTCGGGCCGGTCACTGTCGACGGGCTGACCAGGCTGTCCGGCGGCGCGTCGAAACAGACCTGGTCGTTCGACGCAGTCGGCGCCGACGGCACCCGGACGCAGCTAATCCTGCGCCGGGATCCGCCCGGCAGGCCGGGCGACCCTGGCGCGATCGACCGCGAGGCCGCGGCCATTAGCCTGGCCCACGATGCTGGCCTCCCGGTACCTGAGGTGCTGTTTTGCTCTGGCGGTCCGGGTCTTGGCACCGCCGGGATGGTCATGCGGCGCGTCGAGGGCGAGACCATCCCGCGCCGCATACTCCGCGACCGCGAGTACCGGGCGGCTCGCGGCGTGCTGGTCGGCCAGCTCGCGCAGTTCGCCGCGCGGCTGCATGCGCTCGACGTGCCGCTCTTCCTGCCAGAGCCGGATCCGCTGGCCAGCCTGCGTGAGCAGCTGGACTCCTTCGGCCGGCCGAGCGAGGTCTTCGAGCTGGCACTGGCGGAGCTCGAGCGGGACCGGCCGCCGCCCCGCGATCCGGTCCTGTTGCACGGCGACTTCCGCCTCGGGAATCTGGTCATAGGCAACGCGGGGCTGCGTGCGGTACTTGACTGGGAGCTGACGCATGCCGGCAATCCGGCTGAGGACCTCGGCTGGTTGTGCGTCAAGGCGTGGCGGTTCGGCGCCGGTGCGCCGGTGGCGGGTCTCGGCAGCCGGGACGAACTGCTGACTGCCTACACGGAGGCCGGCGGCGCGGACATCAGCCTGGACGAGCTGCGCTGGTGGGAGGTGCTCGGGACACTCCGCTGGGGAGTGATCTGCCTGGCCCAGGCGTCGGCGCACCTGTCCGGCGCGCATCGCTCGGTCGAGCTGGCCGCGATCGGCCGCCGCGTCTGCGAACAGGAGTGGGACCTGCTCTTGCTACTGCAGCCCGAGGCGGCGGCGGAAGCCGCCGCCCGGCGACCGCGGCTGCCCGGGGCGGCGCATGCGGAGCCTGCGCCGCATGGCCGCCCGACCGCGAGCGAACTGCTAGAGGCGGTCCGGGAGTACCTGCTCGGCAGCGTCATGCCAGCGACCACCGGCCAGCTGGCGTTCCATGCCAGAGTCGCCGCCAACGCGCTCGCCATCGTCGCCCGCGAACTGGAACTCGGCCCGGCCCCGGCCGGCACTGCACTAGCCGACACTGTGGCGGCCCGCCTCGCCGTGGCGAACCCCGGATATTTCGGCGTTCCCTAGCGGAGCGCCCACAGCAGCGCGGGCCGGACGGCGAGCAAGCCCATCTCGGCGGCAAGCCGCTGCCCGGCGGCAGGACGCGCTCCGGAGCTGCTGCCGGACTTGGTCACCCTGATCCGCTTCGAGGCACTGGCGAAGTGGGTGGCATCGCCGTTGTACTGGGCAAAGATCGGCGTGGTGCAGCACATCGGGAACCGTCCGGAGAAGCGACCCGCGCTGTTTGTCGTCGGTGAATGGCGATAGCGGTACCAGGTTCCCTGATACCGCAAGATCACGATCACCCGCCGGTGCCGGTATGCCGACCACTTGCCGTTCTTGCCTTTCGCCCACAACTTGCCCGAGACGGTGAAGTGCGCACCGACGGCAAGGCGCCGGGGCGAGACGCGGAACGACGTGATCTTGGTAAGCAGCCGGGCCAGGTGCACCGGCTTGGTGACAGCCCCCTGGAATTGGTAGTTGGCGGCGTAGCTGATCCGGTAATAGGCCGACGCCAGATGCGCGCCGAACTTCCCTGAGTACCCGTACCCGTATCCGCTCCCGTGCGTGCAGCTAAGGCCTTCGTTTGTCAGATGGCCAAGCGAGTGCCAGGGACCGGCGGCCTTCGCCGCGTATTCCACCCGGAACACCCCGGTCGAGGCGCCGACGCACGCCCGGACGCTGACGATCGCGAACGCGTTGAGCGATGCGTGAAACTGCTGGATGTAGTTCGGTTGCGCGACCGTCATCGTCAGGCCGACGCTTGCTGAGGCAAAGTACAGCGAACCTTGCGATTCCACTGTCCAGGCGTAGACGTCGGCCGTGGTCGGCACTGGCATCGAGAACGCGCCGCCGGCGTTGGTCACTGAGGTCGCAGTGGCCGTCTCGCCGGGGTAGTAGGTACCGGCGTACAGCGAGACAGTCGTTCCGGTGAATGCCTTGGTGACGTCATTGTCGGAATAGGTCAGCGTCCCGGTCACCTTGTCGGCCTGACCATACTTCGCGTGCGGTACCGACAGCTTGGCCGTCATGCTCACCGGGAACGCCACCACGGAGATCGCGATCGGATTGGTCGACGCGAACGCGGTCGTCGAGTCCCCCTGATACTCCGCCCAGAAGTCTTCTGACTTCGCCGGGACGGTCAGCGAGAACGAGCCATCGCCCGCAGTTGTCAGCGGGAACGTGTCTGAATTGTTGTCGGTCATGACGAGCGAGGCGTTGCTGAACGGTGCCGGGCTACCGCCTGGCGCGAGTATCATCGCGGTCCCGCTGAACGTGACGTCCTGATTGTCGTAGCTAAATGTTGTGCCGTTCGACGTGAACGTGGGGAAGCTGATCTCGTTCAGGAAGGTGAGGATGCCCGCGAAGGCTTCGCTGACCGAGGCATCTGCGCTCGCGGCGGTTACCTCGACCGAGTAACTGCCGAGCGGAAGTTGCATCGTCGTGATCGCGCTGGTGACGGTCCAGACGCCCCAGCTGCCGTTCCCGTCATTGGCCGGAGCCGTGAAGCTGCTCAGCGGGAGCGAAAGCGCCGGTGCCCCGCCCGCCTCGGGGATGATGTCCACCGTCATACTGGTGATCGGCATGTCGGAGACCAGGCTGAACGAGAGCAGCCCGACATTGCTCGCCGGGCTTCCGGCAGAGTATTGCTCCACGTTGATATATCCGGTATCGGCCGATGCGGTGACGGCCGGAAGACCGACGGTGCCGATGAACAGTGCAATCGCAGCAATGAAGGCACCCGAAAGGCAGAATCGTCGCATGTGTTACTTCCCCGTGCCGACGTAGGCGCTGACCGCGCTAAACGGCAACTGTAGTGATATGCAAGCTAATTGACCAGAACCAATTCAATGCCGGGCAATCGGCGCGACTATTCGTGCATCGGCTGCTCGTGATCGGCATGGCCAGCCGGCTCGAGCTGGACCGTGGAGTGGTCAACGTCGAAATGGCCGCGCAGGCATTCCTGCAGCTTGTCCAGCATGATCGCGCTCTGGCCGCGCTCGATGATCGCCGGATCTACCACTACATGAGCCGAGAAGACCGGCAGGCCGGAGGTAATCGTCCAGACGTGCAGCTCGTGCACCTCGCGGATGCCGGGCACCTCGGCCAGATGGCGGCGGATCTCAGCCAGGTCGATATCTTCCGGGCTGGCCTCGAGCAGGACGTCGACCGCTTCCCTGAGCAGCCGCCAGGTGCGCGGCAGGATGAGCGTGCCGACGGCCAGCGACGCGACCGGGTCGGCCAGCAGGTAGCCAGTCGCGCTGATGATGATGCCAGTCACGATCACCGCTGCCGCCCCCAGCGTATCGGCGGCAACCTCCAGGAACGCGGAGCGGACGTTCAGGCTCTCGGCCTGCCCGTGCCGCAGCACCATCAGTGAGCAGGCGTTGGCCGCCAGCGCGCCCACGCCAAAACCGATCAGCAGCCCGGAACTCACCTCGGGGGGCGAGGTCAGCCGCCTGACGGCCTCGGTGAAGATCAGCACGGTCATGGCCAGCAGCAGCAGCGCGTTCGCCATCGCCGCGAGTATCTCCGCTCTGGCGAAGCCGAAGGTACGCCGGCCGGCTGCCGGGCGGGCCGCGAACCAGGCGGCAAGCAGCGACAATCCGATCCCGCCGGCGTCGGCCGCCATGTGCGCCGCGTCCGCGACCAGCACGAGTGCGCCGGTGATGATCGCTCCGACCACCTCGGCCGCGGCGATGCCCAGGCTGATCAGCAGCACGACGGTGAGCGCGCGCCGGTGCCTGCCAGTGGCAGTCTGCCCGCCGTGCTGGTGTGCCTGCCCGTGCTGGTGCGCGTTGCGGCGCCGTGCGCGCCGGCCGTGGGCGCCTGGCCGGTCATCCGGGCCGCAGTGGCTGTGCGTGAGTTCGCCATCACGTTCCGGCATGGCCTCAGGGCCTGATGTCTCGCGGTCCCTGCCGCGATCGGGCTGATCGCGGCCGGGCGGTGGCGCGCTGGTCATCGGCCCGGTTCGTCCCTGCGGTCCCGGCCGCCCCGTGGATCGGGGCCAGGTTCGGAGCCGGCCGCGCCCGCCTCGCCGGGGGCAAGCAGCTCGTAGGCGGGGTTGATCATCACGGGCCTGCCGTCCCGGATGCCAACTTGACCGCGCAGCCGCACCTTGGAGCCAGGCCGCAGGCCCGGAATGTTCGACCGGCCGTAGAACAGCGCGGTGAGCTGCCCGGTGGAGTCCTCCACGTCGCAGGCCAGCACGGTGTTGTGCTCGACCGGGCGGATCTCGACCGTGTGCACCCGGCCCTCAGTCAGCGCCCGGCCCGGCCTTGTAAGCGAGCCGATCGGCGTCACCCCGGGCCGCGGGGCCGGGTGCTCGTAGCCGCCGCCGCTGGCCGGCTCGGCGCCTGCCGGTACCGCAGGCTGCTGGCCGGCTGGCGCCGGCGGCGCGCCGGTCACGGTCGCGGGCTTCGGCATGCCCCCGGCGCCGTCGGCACCTGGCTTTGCGGCCTGTCCGCGGCGGGTCAGGCTCTCCACCCTGCTGCGCACGTCAAAGGGCACGATGGTGGCAGCGGCGTGCGGAATGCGGCTGATCACCGCCGCCATCTTGTCGGCAGTCCGGTCGTGCAGCAGGCGGCCGACGATCGGAGCGTAGCTGCGTCGCGGCAAGATCGCGGTGACGCCTACGCCGGGCAGTACCGCTTCAGCGCTGACCATGTTGGCAGCCGCGTTGGCGAGGCGGCGGTCCGGGCAGTCCACGAAGTCCAGCGGGATACCGGGATTCGCGCGCACCCAGTCCTGCCGCAGCTTGTCAGCCTGGACATTGTCGATGACGAAGTGCACCGCGCGCAGTGAGGTAGGCCGCAGGCTGCGTGCGTACCGGAGGCCAGCCACTGTGGCCAGGTCGAAATCGTCGATGAAGACGAAGACGCTACGGCGGGAGTAGGTGGGCGGCTCGGGCGGCTTGGCCCGGCTGCCGATGCGTTCCAGAACCGTGGCTTCCATCCGGTACTGACGGTTCAGGAAGATGAGGGCCGGCACGCCGCCGAGGAAGAGCAGCACCACCAGCCAGGCGCCCTCGCCGAACTTCACAACCACGAAGATCAGCACAACGATCAGCGAGGTGACCCCGGCCGAGAAGTTGATGACGGCCTTATAGCGCCAGCCCCGCTCGCGCGTCCGGTGGTGGTATTTGGCCATCCCGAAACCGGCCATGGTGAACGCGGTGAACACGCCGAGCGCATAGAACGGCACGAGCGAGTTGACGTTCGAGCCGACCACGGCCAGCAGCGTGATGGACACGATGGCCAGGACGATGATGCCGTTGGAAAAGACGAGCCGGTGGCCGCGCTTGGTCAGCCACCTCGGCAAGAATGCGTCTTCTGCGACAAAGTTCGCCAGGAACGGGAAGCCGTTGAAGCTGGTATTGCCGCCGGTGTAGAGGATCAGTGCGGTGGCCGCTTGCACTAGCACCCACATGGCCGTTCCCGCCCAGGAGGGTCCGAACACCGTCTTTGCTTCCTGGGACAGCACGGTCGGCACGCCCAGCTTGTAGGGGGTCGCGTGGGTGACGTGGGCCAGCCAGGAGATGCCGGCCACCAGCGTGCCGAGGATCGCGCCTTCGATGACCAGCACCTTGCGGGCGTTCCTGCCCTCGGGTGGCTTGAACGCGCTGACCGCGTTCGACACTGCCTCGATGCCGGTGAGCGACGAACCGCCGTTGGCGAACGCCCTGGCCAGCACGAAGATCATCGCGAACGTGATCAGGCCGCTGTGGTTCTCCGCGACGCCCGAGCCCCAGGTGCCCGCGTGGATGGGCACGTGCGGCAGTGAGCCGAAGATCTCGCGGCCGATGCCGACGACGATCATGATGATGACGACGCTGGTGAACAGGTACGTCGGGACCGCGAATACCTTGCCTGCCTCGCGGATACCGCGCAGATTGCCGTAGAGCATCAGCAGCACCACGCAGATGGAGATCAGCGTGATGATCGTGGCGTTGTTGATCGGACTGCTCGGCGGGAAGGCTGAGGCGACTGCCGCGGTGCCGGCCGCGACCTGCACCGCGACCGTCACTACATAGTCGACCAGCAGCGCCACTGCGGCGATCTGTGCGACTCGAGGGCCGAAATTGTCCCGCGCGACGACGTAGGAGCCGCCCGCCCTGGTGTAGATCGAGACGACCTCACGGTAGGACAGCACCACCAGGACCATCACGAACAGCACGACGCCCGTCAGCGGCAGGATCAGCGTGAACGCCGCGGCCGCTAGCCCGCCCCTGAGCAGCTCGATCAGGATTTCCTCGGTGCCGTACGCGGAAGAGGAGATCCCGTCCGGCGACAGCACGCCGAGCGCCAGCCGCTTGGATAGCCGCTGCTCGCTGAGTTGCTCGTTGATGAGCGGCTTGCCGAGGAGGCGGCTCTTGAGGGTGTAGCCAAGCCCCTCAGCTAGGTCGCCACGCTGCCTCAGCGAGCCAACCGCTCGTCGCATGGCCACGCTGCAGCGTCCTCCCCTTCCGATAGCACCTGACGTGGCCTTCATACCATTGCCGCGGCGCCGGGGGGAGACCGGGCACATACCGGACTCTGGCCGCGGGCCGCTTAGCCGGAAGCAGGCCGGCTCCCTTCGGCGCACTGCGGAGGCCTCCGGTGCCGCGACTAAGAGTACTGGCTGTCCGACTTGTCCGTCGGCTTGACATCTGCGCCTTCCGGCAGGCATCCTCAAGACGCTGTGTATAACGGACACCTTGTTCGGTGAGGCGTCTTCACGGACACAGGCCACTGATCCCACCCGTCGAGAGACGCTCCGGATCAGGACACCTCTCCCCGGAGTAAGGGGTGAGGCCAAGTGGCTGCGCGGGCTTTCGGGCGCGCGCTACGCCGTGAAGTGCCAAAGCTCTAACGAGGGGGTGCCTGGCCGGTCCCGCCCGGCGGTCGCTGTCCTCGCAAGGTGCCTGCTTCAGGCAGGCCCGCCATCGCTGGCGGGTCGCTGAGCATGGCGCGGTTTGAGCCGCGGCAGGAAGGAGGCGAGCAATGGACTCCGATAGTCCGGGCCGAAAATGGCCCCTCGCCGCTAATCCTGCCTGCCCCCGGCACGCGCGCCTAATCCCGGTCTTCAGCCGCAGCCGGCCAGCCTAAGGCTGCCGCCGCACCAGGCTGTGCGTGCCCCCGAACCCGCCGCGGCGACGGCGGTGAAAGGGGTGCTCCATCGTGACCTCAGCAGCCTCGGACCTGCCCCGTGGTGTAGTCGATCGTGGGGTAGTCGACTGTGCCGTACTCGACAACGCTGCACGCGGCAGTGCCGTACCTGATAGCGCGGTACTCGACAGTGCGCACGTAGGCGACATACGTGGCGCGCTCGGCACGATCTCCGTCGACGACCTGGCGGCGCGCAGTTCAGCGACTGCCAAGATCAAGACGCTGCTGGCGATAGTGGGCCCCGGCCTGATCGTGATGGTCGGCGACAATGACGCCGGCGCGTTCTCCGTCTATGGCCAGGCTGGCCAGAACTATGGCACGCACCTGCTCTGGACGTTCGTGCTGCTGATCCCGGTCCTGTACGTGAACCAGGAGATGGTACTCAGGCTCGGCGCGGTCTCCGGCGTCGGGCACGCGAGGCTGATCCTGGAGCGGTTCGGCAGGTTCTGGGGCGCGTTCAGCGTGATCGACTTGTTCCTGCTTAACGCCCTGACCATCATCACCGAGTTCATCGGGATCACGCTGGCGGCCGGCTATCTCGGCGTACCCAGGATCGTGGCCGTGCTGCTGGCCGCGCTGGTCATCGTGGCCTCCGCGATGACTGGCAGTTTCCGCAGGTTCGAGCGGATAGCGATTGCCTTCTGCGCCGGGTCACTGCTGCTGATCCCGCTCTACGTGCTGTCACATCCGGCTGCCGGCCAGGTCGCCACCGGATTCGTGCTGCCGAGCATGCCGGGCGGCAGCGGCCAGCTAGGCACGGTCATGCTGCTGATCATCGGCATTGTCGGCACTACCGTCGCGCCGTGGCAGTTGTTCTTCCAGCAGTCGTACGTCATTGACAAGCGCATCACCCCGCGGTTCATCCCGTACGAGAAAGCTGACCTGGTCATCGGTATCGCCATCGTCATTGCGGGCGGCGCCGCGCTGATGGGCGCCGCGGCAGCGGCGTTCGCCGGGACGCCTGCAGCCGGCCACTACACCGACGCTGCTGGACTGGCTGCCGGGCTGGCCGCGGCTGCCGGGAAGGCCGCTGGCGCGCTGTTCGCCGTGGCCTTGCTGGACGCGGCGATGATTGGCGCGTTCGCGGTCTCGCTGTCCACTGCCTACGCGCTCGGGGACGTACTGGGCCTGAAGCACTCGCTGCACCGCGGGATCCGGCAGGCGAAGGGCTTCTATGTCTTGTACGCGGCGCTGATCGCCGGCGCCGCGACCATCGTGCTGATTCCTGGCTCTCCGCTCGGCTTGTTCACCGAGGGAGTGCAGGTGCTGGCGGGCGTCCTGCTGCCAAGCGCCACGGTATTCCTGCTGATGCTGTGCAACGACAAGGCGGTGCTCGGCCCGTGGGTGAACGGGCGGTTCACCAATGCCTTCACCGGAGCGGTCATTGCTCTGCTCGTCATGCTGTCGCTGATCCTGGTGGCGTCGGTGACCTTCCCGCACATCAGTTCGCGGCAGATTCTGATGATCATGATCGGGTTCGCGTGCCTCGCGCTGACCGCCGTGGCCGTCATCCTGGCCCGCGGCCGGGGCCGGGAAGCAACCGAGCGCACCATCCCCGCTGGCGCCGCCGAACCCGGTCGGCTGACCCGGCCGGACAGCCTGAGCAAGGAAAACTGGCGGATGCCTGCCCTG
>Ga0335075_10009373_pt1 | contig 14947 bp, 13 predicted proteins | sample Lox_Sample_24_FD_206723 | JGI IMG/M metagenome (GOLD analysis project Ga0335075, IMG submission 206723) | Soil microbial communities from Loxahatchee National Wildlife Refuge, Florida, United States - Lox_Sample_2.4 | ecosystem: Environmental > Terrestrial > Soil > Wetlands | place: USA...
ACTAAACTATATAGAGTAGTTGCATGGGATCCTTGCACCGGAAGCATTTTTACACCGATTCAGGGGGGGGGACTGTAGGCTAAAATGTCACGTGACGAACACTTATCTGACCTGATTGTACTTTCGAGCGCAAACTTGAATTTTGTCGCTCGCCTCGCCCTTTTATAGCTACATCATCGGCCGATGATCCTAAGAAGGCACAACTGTTTGCATCGAGGAGCGTATGAATTCAAGCAGTTTTATTCTCCATCTCAGACGGTTATTATAACACGTATCTGAATTTCCAAGTGAGAGTGATCAGGACCAACGGATCTCATGATACCGACCTGACGAGGACTTGAGTGAACACTTGCATCAATTGCTATTTTCATATCACAAACGATCGCTCCACCTCACCAACCCCTAAAACGGATAAGCCCTTGCCTCCTCCTCCCTCTCCACATCCAACCCCGCCTCAACCTGCTCCGCATGCCTACGATCCAGATACTCTAACAATACGTCCCCGTACCTCTCCCTGCCCTTATACTTCGCGACATCGTCACCCCAGCTCCTGACTGCGCTCGCCAAGCGCCCAGGCACATACGGCTCGTCGCAGATCTCGGTGATGGGGTGGAAATAGGTGCGGATGGTGAAGACGACTCCGCCGGAACGGGGGAGTCGGCGCAGTGTTTGCCGCTCTGAGCGGAAGTAGTGGTGCTCGATAGCTTTGTTTTTGAGGGCTGTGGACCACGAGGCTTGGCCATCTTCGGGCCCGATGGAGCTGCTCCAGGGCAGGCAGTCGTCGACTTGGATGAAGTAGTTGTTCTGTGGTTGGGGAGTGGTTAGTGTGCCATTTTGAGAGACTTGTTTGCATAGAAGGGCCAGTTACGCCCTAAACTGCAATACATGGGGAGGAAGACTGGAAGAGAGTGTCTCACTCTTTGCACTGGCCCATTCGGCTGCACACGTCTGAAGAAATTCATCATGCCTTTCTCCAGTTTCGCCTTGAAACCGGGCACATCTCCGCTGGTATGAATCTCACTAAGAGGCATCCCCCATTTATCTTCGAGCCGCCAGAAACCCGGCAACAGGATCGAGCCCGCTAGGAGGTAATACTGGCCATCTTCCTTCTCGAACATGATGGCTAGATCATCCTGAACCATCCGCCCCGCCATCTGCATAGGATCTTCGACCAAGGGTCTTTCAACGATATTGAACCTCTCCCTAGTGAGCAGATTGTCCATTCCGACGGAGGTCTTGACAAAGAGCGAGGGGTATCGCTCAGGGAGATAGGCACAGAATTCCTCGAGGAGCTCACAAGCGCCATCGTAGGCGCTTGGGTCAGTGCGGTTGCATTTGGCACCGCGTTCTTTGATGCGGGCGGCTTTGTCGGCGTGGAATTTTAGGTAGTGGTTGTCGAGTTCTACATTATTTAGCTAAGTACTTTGAGATACGCAGCTTTATGCCGACCTATCCATTCGTCCCACTTCATGTTTCGCAGGCCCATGGTAATGTGGTAAGGGCCGTGTCGGAAGGGTCGGTAAGGATTGGGTTTTGTGGTATGCACACACCAGTTGGGCGCCGGTGGTGCTGTGGGGCGTTTGAAGTCCACTGGTGTCCATACTGCAGATCATGAGTTTTTGGGGGAGGAACTATTAAAGTCCGCAAAATTCACAACGCACCTCCTAGTTGTCTCTCCGGGGCCTTGAAGCTATTTTGTCTAGATGAAGGCTTCTCAAGATCTGGTGTGCCTAGTCGACTAAACTGCGGCCTTTGGACAAACCTTATAGCTCGAGCGGAAAGCCATATAGCAACTATTATGGATAAAACTCCATAAAGCCCAACTTTGGGATTTAGGCCTATCCGCTGGACGACTTCATGACATTTGACAGTGTCAAATGAGTTTTCAGCCCATCTTCGAGCTCTTTGCAATTGAAATGAGTCCATAATGACAGAAATGTGTAGCTTAGCCACTTCCTGAAATGGACGCCGTAGCAAGTTACGAAGAAGGCATATATAGTATGCATCAGTAGCCCAATTGATAATGAAAATGAATGTCCAAACTTACTATTTGCCTACATGAAAGAAATGTTCCTCATAATTGATAAGGACTCCATGAATGTGGAGTTCGTCATAATTTGCCATGATAGTGCAAGCCCAGGGACATTTTTTCCACTTTTGGAAGTGCCATACGACGAATCAGAATATCGTGTCGACGGTTACGACAACCGAATCGGGGTCTTGGAAGAGATAGTATGTCTAGAGCTAGATGTCGTGATAGCTTCGTGGTGTTATAGACTTCGAATGAAGGCGTTTTTTCATGGGGCCTTGGGTGTGCTGTTGGCTGGTATTCTTGGTTCGGAAGTTTGATAGGTACTTTTGCGGATCCAAGAGAAGCGTTCAGCTTTCCACGCCTGGCTTATCAGTCTGCTACCATTCCTAGTAATGCTGCTTCAACGAATTGGCGGAGATATTGAAGTAACTTGTCAGCCGATAAGGGTTGGCAGTTTTAGGCTGAAAAGACACGTGATGTGTCTTAGTCCACGCAGGTGCACATCTTCTGCATGAGAGATAGTATCTTCAAGGCGTCCCTTACCGTTTGACTTTAATAGCACATTTCTACCCGTAAGATACATGTCCCTTACTTGCATTCTCAGAACTAATCTTGTTGCCAGTGGACGAGACTGTCTGTTATATAGCAGACTCTAGTGTACATTCGGAATAGACTTGTCATCTTATAAGCCTCCTACTTAGCCGTCACAATAAGGCAGCACGACCGTTCGCTCGATTATCCTACTCAAGGACTGAAAGTTGACGGTGGGTGATGAGAGAGACGCAGTAATGATCGTGAACCATTTGAACTAAGCTCCTTGATATACTCAACTGAACCTTTCCATACCTCGGCTCTGCAAAAAATGGTAGCTAATGTCCTCCAGAGCAGTTTCCGGGATATCGGAGCAATCTTCCCGTAGGTCATGGTTGTAGGAAACTGGAAGCTGTCAACGTCTGCTTTGCTCAACTTGCAGCATTCAATACTGACCGTCTCGGCCCGAAGGGAGCGAACGATGATAATGACATCGAACCACTGATAGGATATGGAGGGTAAAAAGGAAGAGGATATCGAAGGCTAGCGGTCTATGCTGAAAATAATGTTGACTAGAAGTCATACTCCCTCGAATTTGACCAAGGTGACTCCCTCTCCGCCTTTCCAGCGCTGCCCCAACCATCAAGCTGGTGCCAATTCTGTCAACAGTTTCTAATAGTTTCTAACACATCTTCCATGGCTGTAGCTGGCTGACACCTCTGAGGGTCAACGACCTACAGCCTGCTACAACATGATTTCTAAGCCCACGTTGAAACTTGAGAATTCGGCCAGATCAGGGATGAGCAGATGGCAAGCAGCCAGATATCTTTATTTCCAACAAGTGCACAATAATAATACTTCGTCAACCCCATGGAACACTCTCTTAAGTATCATCTATTTGGCAGCGCAATTTGCTTGGGCCAATTGACTGTCGGATGCAGTTTATGATTGCCGGGACATGTCCAACCAGAAATGATACACTCGAGGCAGATGTCGAACTCGCCATTCAAACAATAACAGCAATCTAGAAATACGCAAACCTTGATCAATATGTGGCGTCTCAGAGTGGCATTTCAGACAAATTTCTACTTACGAAAGTGGAGTCCTCTAATAACTTTCCCGCAACCATAACGATCGCAAAGTAGACTTTCGGCACTATGCTTCAGTCTGGTGCAGCAGTTAGATGGCCGAACTCTTCGAGGAGAGCTCGCGATTTGATGGACTTGACTATCGTCGCCGCAGCGATCGCCTTTATCCCAGCAGGATTCGCAAATTTGCAAGACGCATGTATGGCACTCTGGATATCGTCAGTCACGAAGGTACCACGAGATTTTCGTGCAACTCAAAAGGGATGAGGGGGAAATTAACACATACGATGGAATCCGCCGAATCTAATAAGATGGAAGCATCTATCGCACCAATTTATAAAGTCTGGCGTCTGCTGCTCAAAGGTGAAAGTATATGCTCTCACAGTCCATCTTGAAAGTGCCTCGAAAAAAATCCCGCGCTGGGTCCTCAGCTCCGATCGGTATCTAGCTGCGAGCATTTTCTTCGCAAAGATTTCTCGTTGTTTTTTCTCCTTCGCTTCCGTTTCTTTCCGTGCAGCTTCCATCTGTCTTTGTTCTTCAGCAAGCCTTTCTTTCTGTTCCTGGATAGCTTTCAACTTCTGTCTTTCCTTCTCCTCTTTTCGCTTAGCTTCTCTCGCAAGTCGGTTCTTCTCTTCAATCTTCGCCTGTTGGAGTAGCTGCTCGGCTCGTTGTTTTTCTTCGGCAAGCTGTTTCTGAAGTTGGTAGGCCGACTTTTGACGCGCGAGTTGTTCAGCTAATTTACGTTTGTTCTGTTCTTCTCGACTCTTCAATTCTGCTCTGGCACGTTCCTCCATGACTCTCTTTTGCTGTTGATGCTCCTCACGAAGTCTTATACACTCTTGATCAAGCTTTTGAGATGCAGCTGTGGCTGAGAGCTCTTTCTTATTCTCCACCATTTCTATCTGAATGTGTAAGGCCACCTTGGATTTTCCAGCCAGCTGTAGTAGAATATCCTTTGACTGGACGTAATCTCTTATCCTGACAACCCTAGACCCGTTCCTTTTCATTCCTCCCCAAAACTGTGGTGTTTGACATAGCTCATTTTCCCTTTGAACGCCTGAGGCTTCGTCAACAAGATCCCAAAACGTACTGGCAAGGACTACATTTTCGAACGTTTCCGATCCACACAGCTTTTGCATTACCGCCAGATTCAGGAGAGCAGAGCCTTCCATTCGAGGTTGATTGATAGGATGCAGATAAACGACGCCTGTGATCCTTTTCCCTTGCTGGTATGTGGACGATAGCCAGTCGGTTATCTCCTTCAGAATCTCGCGATCGTCGCGAAATGTGTCGTTAAATCCAGGGGTATCAACAAGCATGAATTTGATTGAGCCAATGGTTGTATGATAAGATCGCACTATCTCCGTGGCTATCACCATCCGTCAGTTCAATGCATCGTAAGGGTTCTTCTTCAACCCTGGAAGCAAACCTGAACACAGCCCATCTCCCACCACGATATCGTTCTGGTTGGTGATGGCTTTGATGAACGAGCTCTTTCCCGAGCCTGTCACGCCCAGGAAGATGATGATTTTCTCATCTTCGGATATTGGAGGAAGTGGTAGAGGTGTTCCTCCCGAGAACCAGGACATGATGCCCAAAAAGTATCAGTTAGGGCCCGCAAGGCCCCAGTACTAAATAGACGCCTACACAACACCTTAATCCATTGTATTTAAAGGGAGGGGAAAACTCTCTGTTATGAGGCTGACTCAAATGCAAGAAACATAAGTGCTGTCAGCCACATTGACCTGCAAAGGCGGCGCCAAGCACTTTCATTGGGTCATTCGGCCGGGCCGAGCTGAGCGTCTTTCCTTGCTAGGCGCCCCGCACTGTCGACCTCTCCCAAAAGAGAAGGTGATTTTAAGGGGAAAAAATAGACGACAACACGATTTATTGAAGCCACAGCTGCAAGAAGTCTCATTAAACCCCACTGAAACCCCAGATAGTGTGTCACTGGGCATGCAATTGGTTTGGTGGAGGTTGCGATCAGTGGAGCGCCACGGTCGGGGTCCACGATCCTGCTGCTGGAAGCTTGAAGCCGTAAAACTGTGGCGCCATCAGCACTGTTAAAAGGTAAGGCTGCTGCTTCTTCATGTCATCTTTGCAAGGACACAACACAGCCAATATCTATTTTATCAATAGCATAGTGTGATCATTGACACTGTTTGGTAATCATACCTCTTTACTCGACCTGTCGATAATTATGTCCGCCCATCCAGCTACTCCAACTTTAGAGAGTGATGACTTGTCTACTAAGTTCACGAATCTAAGGTAACACTACCTGTAGAACTCTTGTATTATCCCCTAACAAGTTCCTATAGTAAGGACGATGTGATCATCGCGGTGGTCGGAGTGACTGGAGCCGGCAAGAGCACTTTCATTGAGAAATGCTGTGGTGGCACAGTCAACATCGCAGGTCATAACCTGATATCCTGTAAGGATCCAACACTCCGGTTCACAGTAGCACGCACGTGAATAACAAACAATAACCGTAGTCACCCAAGAATGCAATAGCTATTCATTCAAGTTCGACGACAAAACCACTGTCCAATTGATTGATACCCCAGGATTCGACGACACCTCACGAACTGACGACCAAGTCCTTCGACAACTCGCCTCCTGGCTCTCTTTCGCGTACCAGCAAGGATTCCGCCTCAACGGCATGGTATACCTCCAAACAATCGGCGAGCCCAGAATGAAAGGGTCTCATCTGACCAATCTGCGCATGTTCCAAGAAATGACTGGCCTTGATAACATGGAATCCGTTGTCCTCACTACGACCATGTGGGATAAGACGGATCGTGAAGCCGCCAAGAAACGCGAGCTACAATTGATGCAGGAAGACAGATTCTGGCAGCCAATGATCAAGCGGAAAAGCCATGTCATGCGATTCATGAACGACCGTCAATCAGCACTAGATATCATCAGGATCCTAGTTGAGAAGCACAAGATGGTTCCGAAGCTGCAGCATGAGATGAACGTCGAGGGGAAGGATCTGGATCAGACTAACGCTGGGAGAGCGGTAAATAAGAGGCTTATTGAACAGAAGGAGCAGCATGAGCAGGAGAAGAAGGAGTTGACAAAGCAGATGGAGAAGGCGCTTCAGGAAAATGACATGAAATATACGCAGGAGCTGTTGGATGCGCAAGAAACGAATACGAAGCAAATGCAACAGCTCGAGCATGCGCAGCAAGAACTCAAAGTCAGCAACGAGCGGTTGCTAAAGGAGAAGGAGGAGCAGATTGCACACGCAAGACAAGAGATGGAGAAGTTGCGCGAAAGCGTCGAACAACAAGGTAAAGAGTACGCGGTCGAGATCGAGAAACGCAATAACAAAGAAAGGGAGATGAAGGAGAACATGGAACAGCTTGCGAGAAACACGGAAGAGTACAAGGAACAGCTTGTTGAAGGGGCAGCGAACTTCGTGGTCGAGATGAACAGTGCCTACAAGGGCATCATTCAGGACCAGGCGGCCAAGAATAAGGAGTTGCTAGCCAAAATGCAGGAGGTGAGGTTCCAGGGTCCGCCGCCTCCATATTACGGGATGGAGCAATCACCACCGCCGCCACCACCGGTGCCGGTGTATCAGCCACCGCCCCCGGTTATATATCAGCAGCCGCCGCCGCAGGCAGATGCGGCTATGGCGGGCGCGATGGGAGGGTCGCTTTTGGCTTTGGCGGCTACGGGTGCTGTTGCTTGTATTGTTATGTGAGAGGGTTTGGTTGGATTCCATGGCTATAGATCAACGGTATCATTGTCGGAGATTCGTTAAGATTCTGAGAATCTGCGAACAAAAAAAGTGTCTATCAATGACGCACCGAGCGTCCTGAAAAGATCATGGTAGATACTTGTCACCACAGGTCTTCAACCTGAAATAGGTAGTCCTACAAAACTGACTTTGATAACATCACCGAAGAGCTACTTACCTACGCATAGACGGAACCCTTCCATTCTACTCAAACATGTCAAACAATTCTTAATTTGTACTCCCCAAAAAAATAGCCTGGTAAGTATCTTCTTTTCGATAGTCTATCTTGGGTACGACGTTGACCCTAACCGGAACGCCGTTAAATACGATAGAAAGCCCCACTGAAGCAGCGTAGGAATTCCTATGCATCCCTCCATTCATTGATTCTGATGGAACTCATCGAACCATAAAGAGGCCCTTTCTATTTCAAGATCGGCTCACATCAAAAGTGGAGGTAGAAATAGAGGAAGAACTTCGAGAAGATAATATATAAAAGAATTTAAGGTAAGGTCTGTGACCAATCGATCGACCTTATAGCTTTTCAAACAGACGCGACCTGGACTGCAGGACTAAATATATATAGATTGGAGTGTTTACCCAAGTGGGGAAATCTGCGAGATATTTTATGAAAGCCAGCCGATGTGAAATAGTCTTTTTTCGCAGGTAGTATTAAGTAGCGTTTAAAGAACTTACTAAGGTTACGTTACTTCTTTGTGCATGAGTACCCGTCAGGCTTGTTTGGATGCTCGTAGCGGTCTCGATCAAAAGACAGCAGAATGCTTCTGTTGGACAAGAAGGAGAGCGAGCGCTATGATTCCCGTATAATACTCTTCACGATACCTAAAAGTGGTATAAGTATCACCAGATTTGCTTTTGGCAGTGACCTTGGGTACGTCGATTGTCACCTGCTCTGTCCCTTTAGCGATTATGAGTTTTAGTTTCATGGTTCCACTGAAGAAGGCCCTGTGCGTAGGTAGTTTTAGTTTTAACGAGATGTTAATGCAACGCAGCGGAAATACTTTGAGGACTTACAAGTAGAAATTTCGGTCTCTTGGCTGCTGGCTCCTCTGGCGTTGACATGGCAGTAGATGCTTGCTTGAGTAGGGGAGCTATAGGCGAAATGTGAGAATAGCGAACAAGATCCTTTATAGATCAGCAGTAGTTGAATTGCAGCCTGAAGTGAATGTATACAAGACTAAGCGTTGAGGTTTTCTAGAATATCCAAGTAATATCACCGAGGGTGCAGATGCAAACTAGTGCCACAGCTAACGACTGGGATAGCGTGCCCTGTGTCGATTGACCTTAACAGTGAGAGTATCGTAGGAAATTACTGTGTTGTGATTGTAAAAAGTAAAGTCACGGTAGGGCGAAGCCAGTTTGGTAGTGTATGTGTGTTACCGGGATGGAGAGGCAACCGATCGAAGGAGTGGATCCATCTAGCTAAATTAGGATATGACTCCCCCTTTTAGATTATACCAAGTTCAAGTAGGTTGCTTAATGGGTTTGAGGCTGCTCAGGCCATTGACTCAAAGCAAAACCAAAACCGACGAGAAAAACTCTTAAGGCCTCATTTATTTGGAACTCAAAATAACCCACACAATGACTATAAGGATGTAACGGGAGGCGTTATAAAAGTTATATTCGTTGTCTTGTATTTATACCAAGTAGTCTATAATCTACTCTACCCAGAATACATATCTAGGTTTATATGCTGGGCTTAGTCTAAAAGCTATGATGCCTTCCGCTCTAATGCCATGTCCAATTGACGCCGTAAATGTATGTTCGAACAGTCTCTCGGCCAGGTAATATCTTCCGTGTAATCTATGCTGGGATTCGACGCGCCTTTCCTGGTCTATGGTCTTCCACTAGCACGTCCTTTTCAACTTTGTCCACAAGCCTCAGCTGTGCCCTTTCCCTGAACTCTGCCTCCTCAGCTTGCCTGTTGAGATACGATAGGTATGTCTGCCAGCCAATAGCAATGAAACCCGCGAAAATGCTGCGGTACTGCGCCCCAATGAACGTAAAAGAGAAAGCAGTGACAGCCGGCCAGAGCTTGCAGCTATTCACAAACGAGACTGGGACAGTACGCCGGATACGCTCCCAGACCTCAGACAGATTGTCACCCGAGAGAAGAGATTGCATGCCGAAAAAGTACGAGTTGAAGATCGGCGTGAACACAATTTGATTAACAACAACTTTCGTCGAAAGGCTTAGGATCTTCGAAGGATAATTGAAATGCGACCCTAGAAACATAAACCACTTATAACTAGGGATCGAACTCCCTGCCCCAATAGCCAGCGCCCTCAATGTTCTGAATGGATCGTATTCCTCGCCGCTGATTTTCTGCGCGCTCATGTCACCTAGGAAGTAGATGCCCAGACTGCTGTAGATTTGGGTGAGGTAGGGCCGTTTGCGCTGCGAGCGGCCGTAGGCCTCGAAGGCGCGTGAGAGGGGACCAAGGCGCTGCCATAGTGGCAGTGTTGCAACCGTGTTGGGGACGGGTATGGTGGTTGCGGTGGAGGGGTCTTCTGAGGGAGTTGAGCGCGGGGTGGAAGGGTGGGCGCTGTTGGTATGACTCCGTTTCGCGTGCCATGGGAATTGTTGCGACCGGCGCAAGACGGCACGGCTGGCTGTCTTGATCGCGGAGGCCGGCATTATTGTGGCTGGTATGAATGATATGGCATATTGCTGTTGTTTGGGAAGGTAAAAGTCAGAGAATGCTTTCGGCTTTAAATTTCTATCTGCGCGGCACCGGCTGGAACGGAAGTGGCTTTTTCCAATCCAGCTCTGCGGGCCCAGGGTCCAGCACGTGATTAGGTAGTTGTTGAATTTGGCATCAATTCGAGCACTGCATGTGCAATTCTCCAGCTCTCTTTTTTTATCGATTTCTGATTTCGTCAGGAACATTCCTTAATCATCCAGCCCCATTTTTTTCATTTGGAGCCTCATGGACTATGCAGAACTGCGGTATTGAAGAGGGGATCATTTGTTCTTCTGTATTTAGAACTAATCGTGCGTAATAAACTTACCAAGAAAACTTTGCACTGCACCACCTCAAAAGGCTGGACGCAAACGTCGTCAATACATGACTTTTCCAGATGTCTACTGGGATTGGTCTCGAACAATTGCGTCGACAGTCAGAGGCACATTGCAGCAGCTGAAAAATACGGCGGGCCAACTAGCGTTTTCAAGGCGTACATCGATGTATTCTATTTGTGTGATGAAATCCAATGACTTGCAGTGCCAAGGCCGCAAAGGGCATGGTGAATGGTCGGCATCATACGCTGATGGGTTGACAGTGCCGCCGGGTTGTTTGAGGTTCGCAAGAAACCAAAGAGGATTACGTATGTCCCGAAAGGGGGCTCGCTCGGCTGGGGGTCTCAAAACCTGCCATTCTGAGATGCTTTCGACAACCTGTGTTACAGACGATGCAAATCCCCTTGGCGGCTACTTTGGCTTGGTTGGAGGAATGAGGTATATGTTAAGAATCGGCTCAAGATGCAGGAACTCTAGTGGGGGTGCCTTTGGTTGAGATCCCGCAGTGATATGTGAAGTCGAATGCTCCTGTTTGGGTATGAGTTCCTTGCATTAGGGGTAGGCCAGTTGGCAGAAGATCTTCGCCCGCATTCAGCATCTCCAGCTTGATTGCCGGTTCTGTAACCTCAGGCATAGGACCTGTGTCTTCCTCGCCTCTCTGATGTCAATGGCGCCAGCACCCATTCCAGCAACAGTAAGGATTGTCTTCGACGAACGTCAGGATCAAGGCGCGGATTGCTTGGCATTCAATAATACTGCTCAATGTTCCAGTGAAGCTCAAGTATGCGACAGTTGTATTTGCTTAAATAGTCATCTCCAGAGGAAGTACAGTACTCCACAAAGCTATCGCAAAAATCCGAGGGCTGAAATCTAGATCCCACCACCTCGGCTGAAAGCTAAGTTTGTAGCGGGACGGCTGTGCAGTTGGTTTCCGGTATCCTGCGCCAGCCACGCAACGCAACGCAACGCAACGCAGTATCCGTCGCCATATCTGCTTCCTTCGACTGCAAGACGTAGAGGCGGTTCGATACGAAAAATCAAACAGTCTTCGACATCTCCTGACCGTGCGCAAGAGTTACATTTGCGAGGGCATTGCAATTGTGAATCGCTTGCGCCACGCTAGAATTGGATTGGCTCGCACGGCAACCGTTTCGAGAGAAGAGTCTTAGCACGGGTCTGTAACAAGAACACACGGCATTTCAGAAACGCACACGAATCGACTCAAGACCGGAATAGAACGCACCCATTCATATATCCCTGGCTTCACGATAGAGTGTAAAAGCTCATGCCGCCATCAATATAGCCACAGTCAACCCGAACTCCTTATCACGACCTCGAGTATCTGTTTTGCAAACGCTATCTTAGAGCAGCTGGACGACTTGAGGACTTCACGACTTCCTCCTTCTCCAAGCGGCTCGCCGCTTCTTCTTCCTCCTCCATGGATCATACTGCCGCAGTCCTTGTAGCGGCAAACGATCTATACATTCGTACTGATCCGGATACAGCCACCCGCCCCCCGGTATACAAAGCAATTGGAATAAGTTTAGCAATCGCATCAGGATGCTTCATTGGCGTATCATTCGTGTTGAAAAAGGTCGGCTTGTTGAAGGCAAATGAAAAATATGACGAGGTTGCGGGAGAGGGTTATGGCTATCTCAAGAATGCTTTCTGGTGGACGGGCATGACGCTTATGATCATTGGAGAAATATGCAACTTCGTGGCGTACGCGTTCGTGGATGCCATCTTGGTCACGCCTTTGGGGGCCTTGTCTGTTGTTATTACAACTATCTTGTCCGCCATCTTCCTCAAGGAGCGATTGAGTCTTGTCGGGAAAATCGGATGTTTCCTCTGCATCGTCGGGTCCGTTGTGATCGTTATGAACGCACCGTCCGAGTCTTCAGCAGCTACGATTCAAGAAATGCAAAGCTTTGTCATTGCGCCTGGTTTTCTCAGCTATGCCGGAGTCATCATTGTCGCCTGTGTCTTCATTGCCTTTTGGGTGGGACCTCGTTATGGAAAGAAATCGATGCTGGTATACTTGTCAATCTGCAGCTTAATCGGAGGGTTGAGCGTGGTTGCCACTCAAGGTTTAGGTGCTGCAGTGGTCGCTCAAGCAAGTGGCATACCCCAATTTAACCAGTGGTTTCTATACGTCCTTTTCGTATTCGTCGTCACTACTTTGGTCACAGAAATTATATATCTAAACGTAAGTTTTCCTTCTGATTGTCTCCAACTGCGCCTGCTGACATAAAGGAAATGGCAGAAAGCATTGAATATCTTTAACGCTGCTCTGGTTACGCCCACATATTACGTATGTTTTACGAGCTCCACGATTATCACATCTGCCATCCTTTTTAGAGGTTTCAAGGGAACAGCTACATCTATTATTACCGTCGTTTTGGGTTTCTTAGTCATCTGTGCCGGAGTCGTCCTCCTCCAGCTGTCTAAATCAGCCAAGGACGTACCAGATGCAGCAGTATTTGCCGGAAATCTTGATCAGGTTCGAACAATTGCCGAACAGGAGCAGCCTGAAACCGAGCCAAAGGCAGATGCCATCCGTGGGGCGGCTGCTATTGTCAGAAGATTCTCAGTCACAAGACAGAAGATGGAAATGGAGGAGGCAAGAAGATTGCATGCGGAGAAGCTTCGAGACCTTGAACCGATCGGAGAGGATGAACATGTAGAGTGGGATGGCCTACGTAGGCGTAGAACAACTTTAGGAACACAGTCATCGCGGGATAGGGGTAATTCTACACCACGTGCACCAAATACACCTGCGCAGCATCCTCCACTTGGGATGTCTCATTTCCCTTCGTATGACGAAGAAGAAGCCGATGAAGAAAATCGACCCAACACGGGAGGCCTTCGATCGAGTTTCTTCGGTTCCATAAGGAACAGAGCCAAGAGTATGGTTTCCCCAGGTCCAGGGTACGGGGGACAGCAAAGCTTGCAAAGCCCCCTGCATCCAGTTCCTCTAACGGAGATTTCAATTCCTCAAACAAATGGCAGTGAGAGTCCCTATGGTCCAGGCGAAGGGAGCAGCCATATCTATGGTCTTCCAGCAGGTCTCCAGGACCCTAAAACGGCTTATGAAGGGGCAGGCAGTCAACACATACATTTTGCAGATAATGCTTCGGAACGTACTGGTTCAAGAAGTAGCCTTGGGCCTGTACCCCCACCGCATTCTGCTCGCCGCCAATTCTCTTTCTTCCGCAAAGGGCAGGCCTCCGCTCCTGAAGAGCTTTATGTGGGGAGGATAGGAGCGCCACGGAAGGGCATAGGCTCACGACAGAGCTCGGCTAGTAGCACCCAGGTGAAGGGCGCGACGGAAGAGGAAAGATTGGGACTAGTGAAAGGCGATACATCCAACACCGAACTTCCACAATATGAGGAGGAGGACGATGACATTGATGAGGACTGGGATTTAGCAGAAGAGAAGCGGAAACGAACGACGCCACCTCTTGCGCCATCATTACCACCAGCTGGAAGAGTAGTAGCGGGCTCTAGTCCGACAAGGGGTAGTCCGGCGAGAGGAAGCCCTCCCAGGGGAGGGAGGGAGAAGGAAGACGAGGCGGAATTCTACGACCGACAACGGCATAACTGGAACGAGTCCAGAGGGCCACCGCGGTTCGATGAGGGAAGAGACGATGGGGCTTTCATTTAGGCATTGATGGCGTACAGAAAGATGCGTGGTTGAATTGAATTGTCATTATGACGAGCATCATAGGGCGGGCTAGCGCTGCGCTGTGCATGACATAGCTGAACGAGTACATATCACATGTAATATAGATCGCTATTATTCGATAGCACATTGTACTGTACAAGGCGAGGAATAGTAAAAGAAGACTTCTGAAACCTTTCTATGCCTTCGGTAGCATTTGTAACCAACTGATGCTTTGAGAATTTATGTCTTGAGGTCTCTAGGTTTCCAAAAACGACTATGTGTCGGTGTATGACGTATTGTCCGTGAAGCACAACTATTGCTGATTAATGTCCGAGCTGGCATTCCTACTAGCCCTCCGCTTTTCAGAGCCTCATCATCCTACTGAACATTTAAGAGTCAACGTATCCAGTAGGTGCGACGGCATGGCTTTGTTTGTACCCCGAGAATTCAGTAGTCGTTGCCGTAGGTGTTCAAACCTCACGGCCAGCCTCCAAATACCTCGCCGAAAGTTTCAAACATGATCGGCTCTTGCCAATACATCTCTCTCCACTCATCCTCCATTAATGTGACATCTTCTGTCAACATAAACCCTTCCTGGTTAGAAGTCGTGAAGGGAAACAGCTGTCGCCAGTCGCCGACTTCTTCTAGTTCTTGTTCAATCAATCCTGCATTTATGCTCTGGACGGCCGCGTTTGCAGCGGCAGCAAGGACATCTAGATCTGATCGAGCCCTTGGACGCAAGATACCCCCTGTATCGTGCCTCTGGGAGGCTTTTCCGGTCGTTATTGGACCATTTTGAGTCCTCTCATCACAAGCTGCACTCTGGGATCCAGCTTCATCTCTTGGGTCTC